>Ga0066698_10001062_pt1 | contig 11551 bp, 9 predicted proteins | sample GraSoiAngelo_147_FD_66457 | JGI IMG/M metagenome (GOLD analysis project Ga0066698, IMG submission 66457) | Grasslands soil microbial communities from the Angelo Coastal Reserve, California, USA - 14_1009_05_40cm | ecosystem: Environmental > Terrestrial > Soil > Grasslands | place: USA... | reverse complement strand
GGGATCCGCGGCGCGAGGTCCGCGCGGCGTCGCGTCCTCACCGGCCCCTGACCCCGGGCCTCCGGCTGCGCCATTCCCGGCTCCGCCGCACCTGCTCGGCCTGGGCCGGGCTCGGGGCGGCCGATTCGGCCTGCGCGAGAAACCGCATCGCCGAGTCGGGCGCCCCGCGCCGCGTGAGTGCCTCCGCCATGCGATCGACCACGAGTGCGTAATAGCGCGGCTCGAAGCGCGTGAAGGAGAGCCCGCGCTGGTAGCAGCGGAGGGCGGCGTCGGTGCGTCCCCACCATTCGTAGTTGAGTCCCAGGTTGTAATAGAAGAACGGCTCGCCACCGGCAGGCGGGAGGCTCGTGTCCAGAGACTCGGGCGGGGCCACGGATGCGCGCCGCGCGAACGGCGGGTTTCGAGCCGGGTTCCTGTAGATCACGATCTCCGGCCCGGCGCCGCCCTTGGGATGGAAGGGATCGAAGACCGCCGCTCGCGCGAAACGCGCCTCGAGCGTGTCGTAGAACGCGAGCTGGGCGGCGAAACGGACCGGGTCCGCGCGGTAGCGGTCTCGCACCGAGCTGGTCACGATGACCGCATCGGCCGCCGGGTAGAGTCGGGGATCGTAGAAGCGCGCCGAGCGCTCCGGCTCGACTTGATACATCGGGAGCTGCTGGACCGCGTAGAGCGGCGCGCGGAACTTGCGGCGCGCGAGCGCCTCGCGCACCTCCGGGTCCCACCTGCTGGCCTCGAGCGGTGACAGCAGCGAGGGACCGTAGAACTCCGACACGACGAAGGAGCCCTCCGGCACGTGGGTCTCGATCCAGCGCCGGGCGAGGGCCCGAGTGTCGGGCCTCGCGCCCGCGAGATGTCGCGGGAGCTCCGCGAGCGATGGCCAGGCGAGGGCGAGGCCGGCGAGCGGGAGCGCCACGAAGGACAGCTTCGCCCCGCGCGGATGCCGGCGAAGCGCCGCCGCGGCGTCGGCGATCGCGGAAGCCGCCACCACGGCCGCGGCGGGGAGGAGCGGCAGGAGGTAGCGGTCGGCCTTCATGCTCCACGAGCCCACGATGGCGTAATAGGGGACGACGAAGCTCGCGATCAGGATCGCCCACCGCCGGCGCAGCCCGAGCGCGTACACTGCGAGCCCGGCCAGCGACAGAAGGCCCATCGGCCAGCCCGCCACCGGCCCGAACCACGCCCTGGCGTATGCCCACCACGAGGCCCCGCCCGCGACCCCGAAGTGTCCCATCGCCATGTGCTCGCGCTCTTCCGCGAGCTGGCTCAGGAAAGTGCCGCGGTCGAGGAGGACGAAGGGCGACGTCAGCGAGAACGCGGCGACCAGCCCGCCGAGCGCGACCAGGGAGAGCACGATCCGCGCCGGGCCGCGGTGGACCGCCTTCGTCTTGGAGACCGGCTGCGGGTGACGCTCACGCCGGGGCGGGACGGACTTCTCCCTGGCAATCTTTCCCGAGGCTTTGCTCCGCGGCCTCTCGCCGCCGGCGCCGGTCCGGCCGAGAAAAGGAGCGATCGCCACCGGCAGCGCGAGGATGAGACCGGGATACTTGGTCGAGGCCGCGAGGCCCGCGACCACCCCGGCAGTCAATGCTTTTCGAAGGCCGGGCCGCTCCGACAGCTCGAGGCTCCCGAGCAGGCCGAGCGTCACGAAGAACGCGAGCGGAACGTCGACCTCGATCACCTGGGACTTGGCGATGAGCGGCATCGAGACGGCCACGAGGGCGCCCGCCACGACCGCCGCCCAGGGCCCGGCGGCGCGGCGCGCCAGCTCGAAGGCCGGAAACACGGTGGCGGCTCCGAACAGCGCCGTGACGGCGCGGCCGCACCGATAGAAGGGCGTGGGGTCGGCTGCCAGCAGCGCCCGGAAGTCGGGGGCCGAGGAGATGATCCCGCCGGCTCGCATTGCGACGTAGAGGATTCCCTGGACCAGGAACTGGAGATAGAGGGTGAGGCTCGGGTACTTGAAGAAGTGCGGATTGAGATCGAGCCCGCGCTGCGGCCCCCAGCCCCACATCTCCCAGGCTTCCTTGAACGGATAGGCCTCCTCGAAGACCTCGGGGAGGCCCCAGCCGATTCCGTGGAGGCGGAGCGCCAGGGCGGCGAGCGCGATCGCGGAGCACACGACCAGGGGGACCCGGCCTTGGGCCGCGCCCCTGGCCGCCGGCGAGGGATCGGGACCGGTCGGGGACACGGCGGAGCGGGCCGGATCGGGCGGAGGCGGGAAGTCTAGCGGGCCGGCACGGCGGTGAGCTCGCCGGCGACCGCCTCCAAGGCTTCCACCACGCGCCCAATGCCGGCGTCGTCGACGTCGAGGTGGGTCACGGCGCGCAGCCGCCGCGACCCGTAAGGAGACACGAGCACGCCGCGCGCCTTGAGACCCCGCAGCGCAGCCACGCGGTCCAGGGCGGGATGCTCGAGATCGATCATGACGATGTTGGTTTCCGGCTCGACGACCCTGAGGCCCGGGATCCGGCCGATGCCCGCGGCCAGGGCTCGAGCGCGGCGGTGATCGTCGGCGAGGCGCTCGAAGTGATGGTCGAGGGCGTGGAGGCACGCCGCGGCCAGGATCCCGACCTGGCGCATGCCGCCGCCCCAGCGCTTGCGGACCCGGCGCGCGGCGCCGATCGTGGCGCCCTCACCCACCAGGATCGAGCCGATCGGGGCGCCGAGCCCCTTCGAGAAGCACATCATCACCGTGTCGGCGGTCGCGGCCCAGTCGCGGATCGGCACGCCGGTCGCCACGCTGGCGTTCCAGAGCCGCGCGCCGTCGAGGTGCACCCGCACGCCGCGGGCGCGGGCCGCCGCGGACAGTTCGCGCACGCGATCGAGCGGCGCCACCGTTCCGCCGTGCCAGTTGTGCGTGTTCTCGACGCACGCCAGGGTGACGCGCGCCACGTGATCGTCGTCGGCGCGCAGCGCCGCGGCGAGGTCCTCGGGCGCGAGCATCCCGCGCTCGGTCTCCACCGGATGGGCCAGGCATCCCGAGTTCGCCGCGATCCCGCCCTGCTCGAAGAAGTTGATGTGCGAGTGCGCTTCGAGCAGCACCTCCTCGCCCGGCGAGGTCAGACACTTGACCGCGATCTGATTGCCCATCGTGCCGCTCGGCACGAACAGCGCGGCTTCCTTGCCGGCCAGGGCCGCCACCCGGCGCTCCAGCTCCTTCACGGTCGGGTCGTCGCCGTAGACGTCGTCCCCGACCACGGCCTCGGCGATGGCCCGCCGCATCTCGGGCGTGGGCCGCGTCACGGTGTCGCTGCGAAGATCGACGACGGGTTCGGTCGGATTCATGACGGCTCCTGGAAAGACGAGTGGATCAGGAGATTAGCCTTCTCCATTCATGCACCGCCAGCCGTCCGCGCGGTGCCTGACGCGGCCTTGACAAATCAGCGCTCCCGATGCCTTCTCATCAATACAACCCGCGCCGGTCACGCGCCGCCCTCGCTCGTCGCTCGGCGACGCCCGCCGGGGGCCCCACGCATCTACATGTAGAACGGGTTCCCGCCGGCCCGCAGGAGTGCGCGCGCGAGCGCCTTTTTCAACACAGAGGAGTCGCCATGCCATTCGGTTTCTTCGACCCGACGTACCTGATGGTCCTTCCGGCCCTGATCTTCGCCATGTGGGCGCAGTGGAAGGTGCAGCATACTTACCAGGAGTACTCGCGCATTCGCGCGGCCAACGGGCTCACCGGCAGCCAGATGGCAAAGGCGATCATGGATCGCAACGGCATCCAGGACGTGACCATCGAGGAGGTCGGCGGGATGCTGAGCGACCATTTCGACCCGCGCGCCAAGGCGGTGCGTCTCTCGTCGGCCAACTTCCGCGAGCCTTCGCTCGCGGCCATCGCCGTGGGCGCGCACGAGGTCGGCCACGTGCTCCAGCACGCCCAGGGCTACTTCCCGCTCGGCATTCGCTCGGCGGTCGCGCCGGTGGCGAGCATCGGAAGCATGCTCGCCTTCCCCCTGTTCTTCATCGGGTTCATCTTCCACCGCCCGGGGCTCTCGTGGCTCATGGACCTCGGGATCCTGTTCTTCACCGGCGCCGTGCTGTTCCAGGTCGTCACGCTGCCGGTGGAGTTCAACGCCTCGAAGCGGGCCTTGGTCCAGCTCACCGAGAGCGGGGCGCTCGCCCCGGACGAGGTGCGAGGCGCGAAGAAGGTGCTGGACGCCGCGGCGCTGACCTACGTGGCGGCAGCCGCGATGGCGGCGCTCCAGCTGCTGCGCCTGCTGGTGCTGCGCAACAGCCGGGATTAGGAGAGCAGGTTCTAGTTGGGGCCGGACCCGCGCTTCGCGTGGGCCTCGTCGCTCGGGCTCCCGCTACCCCTGGGCCACCATGTCCTTCAGCTCCTTGGAAACCTTGAAGATCGGAACCTTGCGTGGCGGGACGGGCACCGCCTCTCCGGTGCGGGGGTTGCGCGCGATGCGCGACTTGCGGTCCTTGACTCGGAACGTCCCGAATCCGCGGATCTCGATGTGGTGACCGTTCGCTAGGGCTCGGGCCACGGCGTTGAGAAAGCTGTCCACGGTCTCGGCCACATCCTTCTTGGTGAGGCCGGTCCGCTCCGCAATCTGATCCACGATATCCGCCTTAGTCATTCCTCTCTTCCCTCCTCGGACCGCGAGTCGCTGGGCAACCGGACTCGGCAAGCCCGGGCAAGCTAACAAGCGCCTGGAAAAACTGTCAACCAGGTTTTGCACAAGGCGTTGCACGATTTCAGGCGCGCTCGGGACCGCCCTCGCCCAGCGCCAGGCGCCGGGCGGCCTCGATCGGGTGCTTCGAGGCACCCTCCAGGGCGGCGTTCAAGCCTCCGCGTCCCCGGGCCACCTCGGCCTTCCATTCGCGCGCGAAGTCGCCGCTCCGGATCTCGTCGAGGATCTTGCGCAGCGCGGCCCGACTCTCGGCCCCGATCACCCGCGGGCCGCGCGTCAGGTCTCCGAACAGCGCGGTCCCGCTGATCGCGCGCCTCAGGCCCGCGACTCCCTCGCGGTGAAGCAACTCGGCCAGGTAAGTGAGCTGGTGGACGCACTCGAGGTAGGCGATCTCGGGCGCGTAGCCGCGCTCGACCAGGGTCTCGAACGCCGCGGTGACGAGCGCGTTCATCCCCCCGCAGAGAACCACCTGCTCGCCGAAGAGGTCCACCTCGGTCTCCTCGCGCACGGTGGTCCGCCACAGAGGGCCGAGGCCGAGCGCCTCGGCGTACGCCTCGGCGAGGGCCCATGCCTTCCCGCTCGCGTCCCGGTGAACGGCGAGGTAGCCGGGAAGCGGGTCCTGGCGCTCCCGCCGGGCGCGCAGCACGCGGCCGGGTCCGGTCGGCGAGACGAGCACCACGTCGGCACCGCCTTGGAACTCCAGGTCCGAGTAGAGGAGGCTGAAGCCGTGCGCGAAGACCAGGGCGGATGCCCTGGAGAGCGCGCTCGAAAGCTCGGGCCAAACTTCGGGCACGACCTCGTCGGGGAGCAGGATCGCCGCCACCGTGGCGCGGCGCGCCGCCTCGGCCGGCTCGAACGCGGCGAAGCCGAGCGCTCGCGCCCGGGCCTCGGCCGCCCGTCCCGGCCGCGCCCCCGCGATCACCTCGCGGCCCGCGTCACGGAGGTTGAGCGCGGGCGCCTCGCCCTGGTTCCCGAAGCCCAGGATGGCGATGGTCCCGCGGAGCAGACGTTCGCTTGGCGTCGAGCCCACCCTCCCCGGGACCCCTGGTGTGACCGGCGCGGCCCCGCTCGCCGGGGCGCGGCGCCGATCCAGGCCCGCTACTTCTTGCCGCCGGTCCCGCCGCTCGGCTTGAGATCGGCGGTGTTCCAGTCCGACCGCACCGACAGCTCCCCGCCCTGGAAGTGGAACACGTTGTTCTTGCTCCAGTAGAACCAGCTCTCGAACTTCTGATTGTCGGTCTCCCAGACCACGAGCTGGTCGGGGGGCCCCATCTTGGAGAAGGTCTGGGCCGCCGTGCTGCCGGGCTTCGCGGCCTTGGCGGCCGCCGCGGCGTCGGGCACCGGCTTCCCCTTGTCGAGGGCGAGATAGACCATCAGCTCCTCGGTGCTCTTCTGCTTGTTCCCGGCCTTGGAGTAGATCGATCCGAGGTTGTGGTGGAGATCCTTGTCCTTGGGGCTCTTCATCACCCCTTGATGCATCGTCTCGATCGCCTCGGCGTATTTGCCTTCCTCGACCAGCACCATGGCGAGGTCCGAGAGCATTGACGAATCATCCGGGTGGCACTTGAGCGCGCGCCGCCAGTACGCCTCCGCGCTCCCCCATTCACCCCCGTTCTGGTAGGCGATCGCGGCGTCGTAGGCCACGTCGCAATCGTCGGGCTTCAAGGCCGACGCCGCCGCGAACCAGCGGCCCGCCGACTTGAGGTCGGCCTTGCGCGCGTCGCCCTGCCTGGTCTGGCCGCGGTTCAGGTAGGCGCTGGCGAGGTTGAAGACCACGTCGAAGCTCGTGGAGTCGGACTTCGCCATCTCCTCGAGCGTGGCGATGGCCGGGTCATAGGCCTTCTCGCCGACCTGGTGGATCGCGCCGCTCAGGCGGATGTGCCGGAACGCCTCCTGGAGCGTGCTGTCCTTGGGCGCGTTCTTGAGACCCTCCCGCAGCAGAGCCTCGGCGGCGGCGGGATCCCCTAGGTTGTCGTGCGCGGAGGCCAGGGCGCTCAGCGTGTTCGGATCGCCGGGCTTGAGCAGCAAGGCCCTGTCGAGACCCGCGATCGCCTCACGCAGATTCTTGTCGAGCTGGGGCTTGACGCTCGACTCCGTCTCCTTGGTCATGGTCCCCTGGAGGTCCAGGGCGTCCTTGAGCTTCCGGATTCCGGTGTTGTAGTAGGTGGTCCAGTAGGAGTCGCGGTTCGTGAGTACCCGGTCGACGCCCTTCTTGTCGCCCTTGGCGTTCAAGCCCTCGATGGCCCTGGCGAAGGCCCGGCCCGCGGCCGCTGCGCTGTCGGCCTCCGCGTAGCACCAGGCCAGGTAGCCGAGGGCCTCGAAGTCCTTCGGGTCCTCTGCGGAGCACATCTGGAGCTGCTCGATCGCCTTGCCCAGTTCGCGCTTGTAATCCTCGAGGTTGTTCTTCTCCTTGTCGGTCCACCACAGGCTCCAATACTGGATCCCACCCGAGCAGTGGGGGTTGCGCGCCTGGGCGGTGCCGCAGGAGGCCAGGAGGAAGAGCGCCACCAGGAGCCCCACGCCCCCGCGAACCGAGCCCCGGTTGGCCCGCTCGCGGACCGCGTCCGGGAACGAAGGTTGGGCGCCGGCGCCGGGTGGCTTCACGCGATCCTCTCTTTCTCTCCGAGCTCGCCAGCTAGGGCTAGGTGAGGCGGTTACCGTTCACGGTCAGTCCGAACGTCGTGCCGAGGAACTTGGCCGCCTTGCGCGAGGCGAGCATTCGGGTCATGAAGATCTCGAAGTACTCCATGACCTGGGATATGCCGGTGTCGACCGTCAATTCCAGGGTGATCTGCTTCGAGCCCTCGTCGACGTTCAGGAAGCTCTTCTCGACCGCGTAGTTGACCCGGTCGTGGATGTCGAACCGGATCATGTCGGGATTGCGAACCCGGGTGCGGTGCACGTCGCTCTTGTCCGCCAGGATCACCGCCGCGGCCACGGCGCTGACCGGGTCGCCGTCGTTCTCGTGGTGGTTGCCGATCGCTCCCATGACCCGCACCAGCTCGAGGTCGGGCATCCCCATGTCGGAGAGGATCTGCATCGCCATGACAGCGCCCGTCTGGGCGTGATGCTCGCGGTTCACCGCGTTGCCGATGTCGTGCAGGTAGCCGGCGATCGCCGCCAGCTCCGACTCGCGCCCCGGGTAGCCCAGCCGCTTCAGGATGTTGAAGCCGATGTGAGCCACCAGGCTCACGTGCCGCTCCCCGTGCTCGGTGTAGCCGATCTCGGCCAGCGACTCGTCGGCTTTGCGGATGAACACCTTGACGCGAGGGTTCTCGCGTACCGAATCGAAGGTGACGGCGGGAGACGAGTCCGCCGAAGGCGGAGCGGGAGCGTCGCCCGCCGGGGCGACACGCGTGGTGGTGCCTCTCTGGACCATGATTGAACCTTCCGACGCGGGAAGCATGCCAGGCTCGAGGCCGCGAGGGCCTCACCGGAAAAACCGGACTCTAGGCACGCAAGTCGAGAGGCGTCAAGGCGGAAGGCCTTCCCGGGGCGCGCCTCCAGGTTGACATGGGAGTGACTCGGGGTGTCTCACTGGCGCCACGGGTGTGGCGGGCAGCCTGCTGAAGAAGGCCGGACCCACACTCCGTGTGGGTGCCCCGGCGTTGCTCGTTCGCTCCTCGCTGCGACGTGTCTTTTCAGATACGACTCGCTCGTCGCTTTCCTCGCGCCTTGTACTCGGCCTTCCTCAGCAGGCTGCTACAAGGCTTCCACCGGGTCCACGTCCGCCGCCACCCGCACCGAGCGCGGGCGGCCGGCCTCAAGACGGTCCAGCGCCCGGCGCGCCACCTCGCGCACGGCGCCCGCGCGCATGCCTTTGAGCAGCACGTGCCAGCGATGGAGCCCCCTCAGCCTCCCCAGCGCTCGCGGCGCCGGGCCGAGCACCTGAACGCCGTCCGCATCGGCCTCGGCGCGCGCCGCCTCCGCCGCCTCGCTCGCCGCGCGCTCGACCTCCGCCTCCTCCCTGCCGCTGAAGAGCAGGGCCACGAGCCGCGCGTAAGGCGGATAGCAGGCTTCGCGGCGCTGCCCGAGCTCGCGGGCCAGGAACGCCTGCTCGTCGTGGAACAGGGCGGCGGCGATCGCGGGGTGCTCCGGGGTACAGGTCTGGATCAGCACCTCGCCCGCTTCCTTGCCGCGCCCCGCGCGCCCCGCCACCTGGACGAGGAGCTGGAACGTGCGCTCGGCTGCGCGGAAGTCGGGAAGATGGAGGGCCACGTCGGCGTCCAGCACCCCGACCAGGGTCACGCGCGGAAAGTCGAAGCCCTTCGCGATCATCTGGGTGCCGAGCAAGATGTCGGCGCCGCCGCGAGCGAAGGACGCCAGCACCTGGGCCGGTCGCGCCCGGTCCCGCGCCACGTCGGTGTCGAGGCGGAGAACGCGCGCGCCCGGGAACGCGGCCCCGAGCTCGCGCTCGGCGCGCTGGGTGCCGGCGCCCGAGAAGCTGAGCATCGGGGCGCGGCAGCTCGGGCAATCCGGGCTGAAGGCCTGGCGATGACCGCAGTAATGACACATCCACTCGCGCGGCGAGAGGTGCAGCGTCAACGTGATGTCGCAGTGCGGGCACTCCGGCACGAACCCGCAGGCCCGGCACTGGGTATGGTGGGAGTGTCCGCGCCGGTTGAGAAACAGCAGCGCCTGCTCGCCGCGCGACAGCCGCTCGGCCAGCGCCGAGCGCAAGCTCGGAGTGAGCAGCGCCGCGGGGTTGCCCTCGCGCCTGAGATCGACCAGGCGCACGGTGGGAAGCGGGCGGCGGTCGACGCGGTTCCGGAGCCTCAGGGCGTGGTACTTCCCCCGCGCCGCGTTGGCCAGCGACTCGATGCTGGGCGTGGCGGAGCCCAGCACCACCGGGATGCCGAGCATCTGGGCGCGCCGCACCGCGGTGTCGCGCCCGTGGTAGCGGAGCTGCTCGCTCTGCTTGTAGGCGGGCTCGTGCTCCTCGTCCACCACGATCAGTCCGAGCCTCGGGAGCGGCGCGAACACCGCCGACCGGGCGCCTACCACGACGTCGAGCGCGCCGCGGCGCGCCAGCTCCCAGTTGCGCCGCCGCTCGCCGACCGGGAGGTAGGAATGGAGCACGCCGAGGCGCGCGCCGAAGCGCTTCTTGAAGCTCGCCGCCACCTGCGAGCCGAGCGCCACCTCGGGCACCAGCACCAGGGTCTGGCAGCCGGCCTCCCGGGCCGCCCGGGCGGCGCGCAGGTAGATCTCCGTCTTCCCGCTGGCCGTGACTCCGTGGAGCAGGATCGGCGCGAAGGTTCGAGCGGCGAGGGCCTGCTCGATCGCCTCGAGCGCGGCGCGCTGCTCGTCGGTGAGCTTCAGCCGGTCAGGGAGCGCCAGCGGAACCACCGGATCCTCGGCCGCCCGGCGGCGCGCGCGGCTGCCGCCGAAGCCTTCGAATCCGCCCGGAAGGGCGGCGGCCAGGACCTCGCCCGGCGGCGCCAGGTAGTACTCCGCGACCCAGCGCGCCAGGGCCAGCATGTGGGGGCTGAGGAGCGGCTCGCCGAGGACCGCCGTGAGGTCGCGCACCACGGGGGCGGGCCGGGAGCGACTGCGCCCTCCGCCGTCGCTGCGTTCGGCCGGCGCCTCGATCTCGCCCCGCTCGGTGAGCCCGACCACGAACCCGCGCCGCGGCCGGCCTCGGAACGGGGCCTGGACCTCGACCCCGGGGCGAACCCGCCCGGCCAGCTCGTCGGGGATGCGATAGGTGAAGGCCTGCCGGAGCGGCAAGGCGAAGGCGACCTCTGCGAACGACATGTTCGTGCTCTTGGCTGGGGTGCGAAGGAGCGGGGCGCTACGGGTGCACGCGGAGATTGCCTCGGCCGAGGGCTAGGAGCAAACGTCGCCCGGGATCCGCGGCGCGGATCCCGGGCGGGTCCGCGAGACTACCGATAGATCTGCTTGATCATCCCCCAGGTGCGGCCGATGGCCGCGGTCGGACAGCCGATCCCGCTCCGACTCGGCATCGGCGCCCTCTGTTCGAGCGGATCGGGAGTGGCGCTGGACAGTCGCACGAAGCAGCCGGGCCCGTTGACCGCGACGCAATCACCCAGCAGCCCCGGTCCCGAGACGACCACGCTGGCCCCGGTGCTGTCATAGAAGTAGCCGGCGCTCCAGACGATCTCGGCCCCGGTCTCGCAGCCCGGGCAGCAGGGCGCGTTGCCCATGAGGAACGCCAGGTCGAAGCCGAAATAGTTGGTGCCCGCGGTGAGATAGATGGGCCGTTGGCGAAACACGGACGCGACCAGGCGGGCCCGCGAAGGGTCGCCGCCGAAGCCGGTGCTGTAGCCCGCGATGTACGCCGTGGCGCCGCTCACGCCCCATGGGTTCTGGCACGCTTCGTTGCCGGGGGGCCTCGCGGCGGAGAAGGTCAGCGCGCCGTCGTTGCAGCCCTCGGGCTCGAAGTGCCAGAAGGGGGGCAACTCCGGGGAGGCGGTCTTGAGGTCGATGAACAGATCCATCGCGATGAAGCGCCCGAGGTCGGCCGGAAGCTGGAACGAGCCGAACAGGTGTTGCGACGAATCGGGGTCGGCGCAGGCAAAGTTCAGCCCTGACGTCGAGCCGGGGGCGAGGTTGCAGGCGTTCCAGCTCAGATCGAGCCCCGCCCACACTTTGGGAACGAAAGCGATCGCTGTACCGCAGGCAAGAAGGAGTAGCGCTGGTTTCATGTCGATCCTCCTCCAGGTGCCTTCTAGGCCGGCATCGTGGCCGCCGGTGAGCGTCTCGCTCGCGAAGGGAAGAGGATCCGCTCGCTGGCAAAGAAGGAGGCTACTCCCGCCAACGGGTGGCGAACAGAGCTTTCGGGGAGCAAGCGACTGGCGCTGGAGGGAAGGCAGGGGACGCGCGGCTGGCGCCGGGCGTGTACGCCTTGGAGCCGATCTCGCGGCTAGCTGGGCCGCGGGGCAGGGCAG
>Ga0066698_10001055_pt1 | contig 11577 bp, 10 predicted proteins | sample GraSoiAngelo_147_FD_66457 | JGI IMG/M metagenome (GOLD analysis project Ga0066698, IMG submission 66457) | Grasslands soil microbial communities from the Angelo Coastal Reserve, California, USA - 14_1009_05_40cm | ecosystem: Environmental > Terrestrial > Soil > Grasslands | place: USA... | reverse complement strand
TACAGACCAGATCGCTCCGATGGCGGAAGCCGGCGTTATTGGTTACAAGATCTTCTTTGGCGCAACCGTCGGCAATCTCCCTTGTCCCGACGACGGGGTTTGCCTGGAAGCTTTTTCCCGGATTGCCGAATCGAAACTTCCTCTGGGCATCCATGCCGAGAATCGCCAGATCATGGATCACTACACGGATCAACTGAAAGCCAAAGGAAAAAACGATCCGATCTATTGGGAATCATCCAGACCGGCTCTCTGCGAAGCGGAATCCGTTGCACACGCCTTGTTCTTCGCCGAGGCTTTTGGGACCAAGTTGCACGTTTTTCACATGAGCTCCAGACAGGCCGCGTTCCTGGTGAGGGATGCCAAGGTACGAGGCGCGAGAGTGACCGCCGAAACGGGGCCTCATTATCTGCTGCGCGAGCCGAAGGACATGGCCCAGGTCGGTCCGCTTCTGAAAATGAATCCTCCGGTTCGCACACGCGATCATGCGGAGGCGCTTTGGGACGGACTGCTCCATGGATACGTCGATATGCTCGCAACCGATCATTCTCCTCACACGTTTGAAGAGAAGGGATGCGACATGACAGGGAAGTTGCTGAAGCCCGCCATCTGGGATTGCGTTTCGGGCTTCTGTGGGGTCGAAACGGCGGTGCCGCTGATGTTAACCGAGGTCAACAAAGGACGGATGACGCTAAACCACTACGTTAGACTCTCCAGTGAAAATCCGGCAAAGATCTGGCAATTCTATCCAAAGAAGGGAGCCCTTCGGCTCGGATCCGATGGCGACGTTACCATCGTCGACATGAATAAAGAGAGTGTGATCGACGGAAATAGATTGCACAGCAAGAACAAACCCACACCATGGCACGGCTGGAAGGTCAAAGGCATGCCGGTCTGCACGATTGTCCGCGGCCACATCCAGATGCGCGACGGCGAGCCTGTTGGAAAGCCAATCGGCCGTATGCTACGGCCCATCCTGTAGCGGCCGTCTTGGTTGCCGTTTCCGGAACTTACCGCTGAAGTTCGTGATCTCCGTCGCCATGATCATTCTGACGGAGGAAATCGAAGTCGCAGCCGAATTCCGCGCCAAGGACGGACTGTGCATACAGTCTTGCGTATCCTCGGGGCGGTATCGACTTCGGCTGCGGAAGGCCTTGGCGTCTACGGGTAAGTTCCGCGTCCGATAGCAGTACATCCACCCGGCGTTCTTTCACGCTCAAACGAATCGTGTCGCCGCTTCGGACAAGTCCGAGCGGGCCTCCCACAGCAGTCTCGGGTGAGACGTGCAGGATGACCGTGCCAAAGGCAGTGCCGCTCATCCGCGCATCGGAAATCCGTACCATGTCCTTCACGCCGGCGCGCGCCAACTTGGCGGGGATGGGCAAATATCCCGCCTCGGGCATTCCGGCTCCAATCGGTCCTGCGTTCTGCAGGACCAGCACATCATCGACGCGCACGTCGAGTAAGGGGTCGTCGACGCGCATCGCCAGGTCATTCAGATCGGTGAACACGACAGCGCGTCCCTCGTGTTCGAACAGCCGCTCATCGGCCGCCGCGCACTTGAGGATGGATCCGTTGGGCGCCAGGTTGCCGAACAGCGCCAGCAGGCCGCCGCTCGGCCGAAACGGATCTCCAGCCGGGCGAACGACGTTGCGATCGACGAATGCCGGACGCTGCCCTAAGCGCTCTTCGAGCGTTTCTCCGGTCACCGAGCGGCACTCCAGGTGGAGGAGCGGTTTGAGCTCATGCAGCACGGCGCCTAGCCCCCCTGCCGCGTGCAGGTCTTCCATATAGTGCTGACCGGTGGGCTTGAGGTTCACCAGAACAGGAGTGGAATCGCTCAGCGCATTCAGATGATGCAAGTCGAGAATCAATCCCGCTCGCCCCGCGATGGCGGCCAGGTGAACGACGCCGTTGGTAGATCCACCGATGGCAAGGAGCACTCTTACCGCATTCTCGAGCGACTCTCGCGTCACGATCTGGGCCGGCACTGTTCCCGATTGAGCAAGCCGAACAGCTTGAGCACCGGTCGCCTCGGCTATGCGCAGGCGATCGGCATGAACTGCGGGAACTGCGGCGCTGCCCGGCAGGCTCATCCCGAGAGCCTCCGCAATGCAGGCCATCGTGCTGGCGGTACCCATCACTGCGCAGGTCCCTGCGGTCACAGCGAGACAGTCCTCGACCTCGGCAATTTCATCGCCGGTGATTTCGCCCGCACGGTATCGCGCCCAGAATCTGCGGCAATCGGTGCACGCTCCGAGCCGCTCGCCGTGATATCGGCCCGTCATCATGGGTCCGACCACAAGCTGAATGGCCGGAACGCCTGCAGAAATCGCGCCCATAAGCTGGGCGGGAACCGTCTTGTCGCAGCCACCAATCAGGACGACGGCGTTCATCGGCTGCGCCCGAATCATCTCCTCGACGTCCATCGACATGAGGTTGCGGAAAACGAGGCTCGTGGGACTCAGAAACACTTCGCCCAGCGAGATCGTAGGAAATTCAAGCGGCAGCCCGCCTGCGCCGAGGACGCCCCGTTTGACCGCTTCCACGAGCTCGGGCGTGTGCCGGTGACAGTTGTTGAATCCACTGGCGGACGTGGCAATTCCGATGATGGGGCGATCGAGCATCTCGCCCGAGTAGCCCATCGACTTGGCGAACGAACGGCGCAGATATCGTGAAAAAGCGGCGTCGCCGTAGCTCGTCAGACCTTTGTCAAGACCGGTTCCGCGGTTCATGCTGTTCGCCATTATGGAGTTCTTCGAGGAACTTGAGCAGCCGCTGCAGCCGTTCATTGGCTGTGCGCTGGACTTCGCTCGGGTCGCGTCCCGTCCAGTCGTAAAAGCCTTTCCCACTCCGAATGCCCAGGTCGCCGCGGGCGACCATGTTCTGGAGATACGGGGAAGGAACGCCCGTGTGCGACAATGACGGCACGATCGATCGCTGTGCCTTCGCGTGAATTTCGAGGCCTGCGATATCTTTTTGTTCGAGCAACCCGGTCACACACATGCGCGGTCCCAAGAGTTGCCTGGCAACTTTGTCGATCATTTCAGGTGTCGCGATCCCCTCTGCGACCATGTGATAGGCCTCGTGCAGGATCGAGTGCTGCAGGCGGTTGATGAGATAGCCGTTGACCGCACGCTCGAGAAAGATCGGTTCCCGTCCAGCCTGCTTCACGGCCGAGATCGCCAACGCGACTGCCGAATCCTCAGTTCCCTGGGCGCGCACCACTTCAATCATGGGAAACACGTCGGCGGGCATGAAAAAGTGCATCGCGAGAAACCGCTGCGGGTATCTCAGCCCTTCCCCAAGCTCATTCAATGGTAGACCGGAGGTATTCGTAGCCAACACGGGGCGACCGCCGTACACGTTCTCGATTTCGGCGTAGACCGCCTTCTTGACGGCGACATCCTCGAACACCGCTTCGATGACCAGATCCGGCGCCGCCGCTGAAGGCATCTTGCGGACGAATTTCACGCCAGGCAGTGAAATATGGATGTCCTGAGTATCCATCAGCGTTACGTCAATGCCTGCCGGCGCGAAGAGCCGCGCGATGCCCTGGCCCATGACACCGGCGCCCACAATCAAAAGCAACTTGCAGGATTCATTCATGGCTGGCCGCCCTTCGACTTTGAATCAGGTTTCTATCACAGATCGCCGGCGCCACAGAGGTATTTTGCGAGGCGCGACCCACGGAAAAGCTGGTGCAGCTGTCGCCAATGCTGGTAGTATCCTGACCTTAAACGCTCATGAGATATCGCTGGGTCATTTTGTTTTTTGGCATCCTGGCGTACGGCACCAGCCAGTTCGCGCGGCAGAACTTCAATGGCATCCAGCCGTACATTGCCGCCGATTTGAAGCTCAACAAAGGCGACATCGGCCAGCTCGCGTCGATTTTCTTCTGGTCCTATGCCATCTTTCAGATGCCCTGGGGCATTGCGTCCGACAAGTTCGGCAGCCGGGCCATTGTCGGGCTGGGAATTCTATTGACGGCCGCGACGATGGTTGGTTTTGCTACCGGCCAAAGCGAGGGCTCGCTGTTGTTCTGGCGGGCCGCGGCCGGAGTCGTAGCGGCAGCCGTGTACGTTGCGCTGACGGGAAGCATCGCGCGCTGGTTTCCCGGTAAGGATCGCAGCTTCAGTCAGGCAACTCTTGGCGGAGTAGGGGGCGCGCTCGGAGAGGGTACAGCGTACTTCCTGCTGCCCGTTCTTGCGGGATATCTTGCGTCCGCGGGAACCGTTCGATGGCGTGAGGGCATGAACATGATCGCGGTGGCAATCGCGATCATGGGGATTCTTTGTATCATCTTCCTAAAGTCCGCACCAGCCGGACACAAGCCAACCACGCGCAAACCATTCGACTGGAAATTACTTGGTGATGCGCAGCTCTGGTGTTACGCGTTCATCTACAGCGGATTCGTGATTGGCATTCGCGGTACGCAGACCTGGATGGCCGTGTATGCGACCGATGTCTACGTCTCGAGCTACGGGCTGCGGCTCAACCAGGCGGTCGTCTCGGGCGGACTCCTGGCGTTTGTCGCATACTCGTTGGTCGGACGAACGATGGGCTGTCCGCTGGCAGGCAAGATATCCGACATGTTCGCTAAGCGCGGCGTGTCGCGAACCGCCGTGCTCATTGGCTGGCTGATTTTTGCCATCATCGCGCTCCAGATCCTGTCCATGGGCGTCTCGACGATCTGGGCCCTGGGCATCGTGTTCGCGCTGCTGGGCGCGTTGGTCAATCTCTTTTCGCTCGTTCCGGCAGCGATTTCGGAAACTTATGGATCTCAACGTACCGCCTCGATTTCCTCCTTTGCAAACACGCTGGCCCAGTTCTCCGGTGCGACAGCTCTGGCTGTCAGCGGCTATGTCGGCATCTCGTTGAACTCGCAACCCGGCAACGCACTCGGCGACTATAGAGGCATCTGGCTGTCGGGCATGGTCGGAATGGCGATTATGGCCACTTTAGGCGTGGCTGCTTACATCGCGTATCGGACTGGCTGGGCGGCTCGCCCGCAACCCTCGTCGCTCGGCGAAGAGGCAAAGCTGTAGACCTTGCCGGCAACACGAACCGCGCAAAGCGCGAACAGATCGACGATACGGCTTAGCGGCGATTTATGAAGGTGTAAACTCCGCGACCACCGGATTGTGATCGCTCAACTCATTCCAGCGCGAGCCGCGAACGACACGGCAGGAAACCAAACGCGGCAACCATGAACGCGGGACGAAAATGCCGTCGCAGTGATAGGGCGTCGACGCGTTACCCATCCATCGCAGCGTTTGCGCCAGCGGACGATTCGGATTCGCTGCCTGCCAACAACTCACCAACTCGAACTCTTTCGTCAGGCGGTCGAGAATATCGCGTTCGCCTCGCAGCATCCGGATGCGATCGCGCGGCTGCCGGTATCCGACGGCGATGTTGAAGTCACCACCCAGTACGAGGTCTGCGCGCCCGCGAAGCGGCGCGATGCGGTCGAGGATGTGTTGCATCGTGCGGATGTACCCGCGTTCACCGGCCGGACCATGAACGCTGAACACGATGAACGGGCGCTCCGACCACAAGCTATTCCGGATCTGGCCGCCGACAACCCAGCCGTTGTAATCGGGAATCGCGATCGGGACCAGCGACGCCGATCGGGCAAAGAGTCCACTGCCCCAATCCCTGGTTCCGGCGGACTGCCATGCGAATCCATCGCGCTGTCCGTGCCGGAATCGCTCTCCCGGAGAACCCTGCGGCGGACGGCATTCCTGGGCGAGCAACAGATCTGGTTTCAAACTGCGGATCACCCGCGACCAGTGACCGCACCGCTTCAGGCTTCCTGCGCGGAGAAAGTTGTAGGTGACGATTCGCATTTCACAGAGCTGCGGTTGGCGAATTTCCGCTCGTTGCTCAAAAGTGAAATCCTAACGTGGAAAACGCTTTTCCTCACGTGGAAAAGCCAAATGTTCAGGAGGACGAGGAAATCGCTTTCCCCTGATTACGGACATGGGGCCGGGGTGGCCCGCAGGTGCGAAGCCTTGCGAGCGCTTGGAGCCGTCGGGCGCATTCCTCAAGAGTATTTTCACGGGCCTGCTCGATTCGCGGCTGGCTACAAACTTTATTGCCAGGTACCTCATATTGGGGCGTAAAGGCTTATCCCTTAATCCCGCAGGAGTGGAACGGCGATTGCATGTGGCATGCATGCGCGTCAAGGATGCCTGAATATCCAGGCTCAAAGGAGTGACCTTATGATGAGGACAAAATGCGGGATGATCCTGGGTTCGATGCTGTTGCTTGGACTCTTGACAACTCCCGCCCGTGCCCAGGTGAGCGTAGACGTCCACATCGGCAACCCACCGCCCGTCGTTGTGTACTCTCCCCCAACAATGGTCATGTTGCCGGAGCCGCAAATGTACGTGGCCGTTGGTGTTCCCTATGACATCTTTTTCGTCAGCGGCCACTACTACTATTTCCATGGCGACCATTGGTTCTGGGGACCGGGATACGGCGGACCGTGGACCTACGTGGGGGTTGAAAGATTGCCTCCTGGGCTCCGAAGGTACAAGGTGAAACAGTTGCGTGAATTCCGAGAGCGCGAATATCGGGCCTACCAAGTTCAAGGACCGAATTTCGGAGGTAGGCACTTCAAGGCCGAAGACGAAGACGGAGACAGAAAGCACCACGGCAAGGGCCACGGCAAGGGCCACGACAAGCACTAATATTAATTCTGCCCAACCCTCCCAGCAATTCGCAGGCGCGGTGTATCACCGCGCCTTTTTTTTTGCGAAGCTGAATTCCTCTCATGCTTGACGTTGTTCGTCCACCTTTGTACAACACTCAGTCTGTCTTAGTCTTGCCTTCATCCGGGGGCGGACGTAGATTTTGCGCCAAGGCTCGAACTATGATTGGCTGACAGTTTGGGACTATTGTCTACATCGAGCGGCCGAAAAGTTGAAATTCAGTTAGAAACAAACTTGGAGGTTCGATATGAAGAACAGGGTTGGGGTTTCGATCTATGCATCTTTAGTTCTCTTTATATTGTTAATCCTTCCCACATTTGCACATCACGGAAATGCCTCCTACGACAACAAATCCGTCACCATCAAAGGCGTTGTGACGGAGTGGCGTTGGACCAATCCCCATTCCTTCCTGAAGTTCGATACTAAAGACGAGAAGGGCAACGTCGTACAATGGATCGGGGAGTGGAATAATCCATCCACACTGATCAATTTTGGCATCACTGCCAAATCGTTCAAAGTCGGTGACGAGGTCACCGTCACCATGAACGGGATTGCCAAGAGTGGTGTTAACCTCGGACGTGTCGTTAAAGTTGTACTTCCCGACGGCCAGGAATTGAGTATGGGTAATGAACGTTAGGAGACCGAAAGGACTCAAAATGAAGAGCCGCTATGTGACGTCCACTATTGCATTGCTGATTCTTGTGCCTGGCCTGGGAGCTCAAATCGCTCAACAGCGCGAATCAGGCAGGAACATACACCGCGACGGGTGGGATCGGATCGTGCCCGACGCTCCGAAAACGCAGAACTCAGCTCCTGCTCCTGTCCGGGATCTAACCGGAATATGGGAACCGACACCGGGTTATCGGGACGGAGTCCAGGCGACTGGCGCAAGAAACTACCCTGCAGATGGGAAGCCTGAACATGAGCTGCCCTTCACGCCTTTGGGGCTCGAAACATGGAAGTCTCACAAACCGGGATGGGGAGTTACGGCGGTTCCGATTGAGGATAATAACGATCCCTTTGACATCTGCGATCCCATAGGGTTTCCACGCATAGAACTATTTAACCTACGCGCGATACAGATTTGGCAAAACAAAAACCAGGTGTTGATGGTTTATCAGAATAGCCAAGTCTGGCGGAATATTTGGACGGACGGGCGAGAGCTTCCTAAAGAGATTCTGGAGCCCCGGTGGTACGGCTATTCCGTCGGAAAATGGACGGACGACTATACGTTTGTCGTCCAAACGAGCGGGTTGGATGAAAGGACCTGGATCGATAACGCGGGCCGCCCTCATAGTGACGAATTGATGGTGCAGGAGACATTCCATCGAGTGAATCAGGACATCATGGAGTTAACGCTGACGATTAATGATCCAAAAATGTACACGAAGCCTTGGAACGCTCTGGACAAATTCCCCCTTCGATTGCAGCCTGAGTGGTTTGATATCCGAGAGCAGGTCTGCTCCGCCTCTGAAGCTGCAGACTATAACAAGACAGTTGGAGCAGGGGCTGCGGCAGAAAAGAAGAAATAGCATTTTAGGAATGCAGGTTAGAAATTTGACGTGGACGGACGTTCATTGTTTCTGGTTCGACGCCGATTGGTACTAGCGCTGTTCGGAGTCGTATGCATTACGACCGCGTCCTCCGGTAGCAAGACTCGATCAGAGCTATCTCGGGAGTCACGTGAACAATCTGCTCCAGCATCTCCGGCGGCCGCCGCTGCGAGACAGGCATCATTCGAAGGAAACGTGGCACGCTCCACGCTCGACGAACTGCCGCACCTCCGCCAGCAGAGCACACTGGGCGCCTGGAAAACGCTGCACGGCGCCGACAGTCTCGAACTGTATTCGCCAAAGCTCGCCTCGTATCCCAACGAAAACTGGTGCGCACGCATGGTGTCTGAAGCGCCACTGGATGCCGACCGAAAAGTGAAGCGAACCGCTTACTTTTATCTGCCGGCTGAACCGAACCCGCCGGCTCTCCCTCCGAATCTTCCGCAGGAGGAACTTGTGTCGCAGTGCCGGCTCGGATTCGTTTGGAGCGAAGTGGAGGATGCCGACTCCGTGCGGGCCGAGGCTTTTGGTGACGCCTTACGCGATTCTATAAAGATGGACCTGGGGCCAGGTGAAATGGACCTCAAACTAAATTGGCGCGGCTCCAGCAACTGGCGCAAGACGGCGCTTTGGGAGGATGGAAGGCTGGAGATCGCCTCTGCAGCCACCTTTGGCCTCGGGTCGGCCAAACCTACTCCAGCAACGATTGTCGGAGCGGCCGCTGAGATCTCGGGCATCCGCTTTCGCGGTGTTGTTGATATACGGACCGCCACTCGAGCGCGCGAAAACTACGTCGCCCGACGTCAGCTCATCTGGTCGCGTATCGAAGAAGCGCTCTCCATTGCCGCGTTGGGTGGTCAAGCCGAGACGAGCGTCCGCGCTGCCTTGAAGCTGGTCACAGCGGCAGATGGATGGTGGTCTAGGTTACCCACAGATTCAGAACAGTCGGCGATTATTGATGCCGTCGATCAATGGCTGATCGCCTCAGGCTCCCTGCCTCTGGCTCGCCGATCCGCGGCGCTATTCGCTGCCGATCAACTATTTCAGGAATCCCGGGGGCCGCGATGGCGTGAAGGTGAGAATCCGCCCATCCGGCAACGACTCGAAGCGCAGGGCGCGAAGTTTGAATGGCTCCATATTGGCGACTCGTACTTCTATACGCATACTTGGCTCAGGGAAGCCTTGCGGCTGGATCCTGATGGGCGAGCTGGTGAGTTAGCATTTCTTACTTTGATGGAGATGGGCTTTGAGACCTCCGGCAAATGCGCGGATCAACCTGAGGGAGAATTTCGCGCAGTCATCGCGCAAGGTCAGGAGTATGTTCGGCGAAGGCCCGACTCCGCCATTAAGCCCGATCTTCATTTCCTGATGGCGCAGGCCTACGGCGATATCGTCGCTCTTGCGGCGGGAGCTTTCTATGGCGAACCGGAAAGCGCCAAGTATCAGCCTGAAGCCGCGCCAGCTCGAATCCGGGCGATCGAGCAGTATCGCATCGCCTTTGATTCCGCCAATAACACGCCTCGTGCGCGCGAGGCATGGCCGGATGCGTGGCGTCTTGTCGCAGGATTGCCACCAAGCAAATTGCACTTCTTCTGCATTTACGACTGATGGTCTTTTCGCGGAGGACTTGTCCATGAGGCTCGCCTCGACGCGTGGCTGTTCAAAAAGACGTCATGGAATAATCTGTAGGCGTACGTTCCCGGCAGAGCCATTTTTCGATATGTTGATGGTTTAGAAACAGACCCGCCGGCCGGCGGTTTTCTCGACGGCAGAGAACATCATTTCTGCCGCAAAGAAACTCGTATCCGGGACGAAGAAGATCTTCTCCATCGCGGAGAAATGTGTCGTCATCGCGGAAATGATCCTCTCGGCGACGAAAAGGATTGCTTCGATGAGAAAGAAAAAGGAGTTCGTTCCGGAGAAGATCTTCTCGAAACCATCGAACATGGAGTCGCGCACGAAGAAAACCTTCGTCGTTCCGCAGAAGACCTTCTCCGCCGGACAGAAGATCATTTCCGTACCCGAGAAGATCTTCTCGATCGCGAAGAAGATGTTCTCGCGAGCGAGGCTTGCAACTCGTTGATTTCTTGAAACGACAAAAGTCTCTGAGAAGATCTTCTCCGGCACGCAGAAGATCTTCGTCGTCGTGAAAATGATCTTCTCGGAGACGAAGACGATCTTGATGGAGCCCGACGTGATCGTAGGCGCGCCGGAGAGGAGTATCTCCGCTTCGACGACGATGTTCTCCGGCACGGAGAAAATCGTCAACGCTGCATGGAAGATCATTCCGGTCCCGGAGAAAACCGTGTCGTTGGCAAACTTGATCCTCGATGCGGCGCAAATGGCCGGGTCCGGTTCATTGGAGATTGCTGATGAACCGGAAATGATCGTCTTAATGAAAGGGAAGACCACGGGAGCGGAAACCGGGAATCGCAAAGGGCTCTAACTTGACATCTCCAAGCACAAACGGCTGACCTTCCACGATGATCCCTTCGCGTTTGGGAATGGTAGGGGAGTAATCCCACAGCAATGCAGCAATGTAGTGTGCTTGTCTGTATTGCGCTTCTCTTATTTACTTTCCGCGATCTTTGACACCTGCGGTTAGTGTATGAATCCTGTAAACGACTCCTCGACCGGTGACATAAAGATAGCTGTTGCCCGGTCCACCGAAGCCGCAGTTCTGAGGTGGCATATCGTAAGGAGCTTCGATGTCGCCAAGGTGCTCGCCTTTGGCGCTGAATACTTGAACCCCAGCTGGCGTTGTGGCAAAAGTGTGGCCCGCGCTGTCAATGCATAAGCCATCGGCGCCGCTGACCAGGCCATGGTCTGTCTCTTCCTTCAATGTGTACTTGCCGAAGTTCTTGCGATTTTTCAAGGTGCCATCCGGCTGAACGTCGTAAGTCAGCAGATATGCGCCGTCCCAATCATTGACGTAGAGCGTTTTGTCATCGGCGCTAAGGGTGATGCCGTTCGGCCGCCTGATGTCGCTGGCGACGCGGATAACCTTGTGGCTGTTCGGAACGATGTAATAAACGGATTGGGGCAAGTCATTCGGCGATGGCGTCGCGCCGATTTGGTAACAATCGGTGAAATAGATGCCACCCTTTTTGTCGACAACCAGATCGTTGGGGCGGATATAAGATTTGCCATCGAAGCTGTCGGTCAGCACTTCCTCACTTCCTTTGGGATAAAGCACGCTGACTTTCTTCGAGTATTGCGCCGCAATCACCCGGCCCTTGCGATCGATCGCCAAACCCGCTGCTTGATCGGTGTTCTCCACGAGCGTGGTCGCATTGCCCTCCGGGTCGATT
>Ga0066698_10001054_pt1 | contig 11580 bp, 11 predicted proteins | sample GraSoiAngelo_147_FD_66457 | JGI IMG/M metagenome (GOLD analysis project Ga0066698, IMG submission 66457) | Grasslands soil microbial communities from the Angelo Coastal Reserve, California, USA - 14_1009_05_40cm | ecosystem: Environmental > Terrestrial > Soil > Grasslands | place: USA... | reverse complement strand
CTTGCGCGCGGCCGACGTTGCGAGCGATATCGGGGATCTTCTTCGCGCCGAAGAGGACGGCGACCGCGATGATGCCGACGACGATCCATTCGGGTCCCATGGTTCAGACGCACCTTTCGCGTTCGGGAAGCTCCGACCCAGCATACGTCCGGCGGGACGATGCGAACACCCGATGCCGACGGGATGCCCCGTTGTCCACGTGAGGCCCGGCCGGTATGCTCCGTGCGGCCGATCAGCCCCTTTAAGCCGGTCCCGCGAGGCCGGGAAGGGAGTCGAAGATGCGCGACAACCCGTCCGCCTCCCTGCTCGCACGGGGAGGCGTTCCCTTCTGAGCGCCAAGGTCATGCAACCCGACGACGTCCGGCGGGCGCTCACCCGGATCGCTCACGAGATCCTGGAGCGAGACAAGGGCGCTGCAGATCTGGTCCTCGTCGGCATCGCGGACCGCGGGGACGATCTGGCGCGCCGCCTCGCGGATGAGGTCCGCCGGATCGAGGGGCCGGAGGTGCCGGTCGGGGTCCTCGACATCACCTTCTACCGCGACGACATCGGGATGCGGGCGGATGCGCCCGAGGTCCACGAGACGCGGATCCCGTTCGACGTCTCCGGGAAGGTGGTCGTGCTCGTGGACGACGTGCTGTTCACGGGTCGCACGATCCGCTCCGCGATGGACGCCCTGATGGACCTGGGCCGTCCACGCAAGATCCAGCTCGCCGTGCTCGTCGACCGCGGTCATCGCGAACTGCCGATCCGCGCGGACTTCGTCGGAAAGAACGTCCCGACGGGTCGCGCGGACGACGTCCGCGTGCTCGTGGCGGAGCTCGACGGTGAGGACGCGGTCGTCGTGGAGGGAGCACGGTGACGTGAACGAGCATCTGTTGTCGATGCACGATCTGAGCGCCACGGACGTGACGCGGATCCTCGACACGGCGGAGTCGTTCCGCGAGGTCGGCACGCGGGTGATCAAGAAGGTCCCGGCCCTCCGCGGACGAACCGTCGTGAACTTCTTCCTTGAGAACTCGACCCGCACGAGGATCTCGTTCGAGCTGGCCGCCAAGCGGCTCTCGGCCGACGTGATCAACTTCAGCGCGGGGGGATCGAGCGTCGCGAAGGGGGAGTCGCTCAAGGACACCGCCCTCACGTTGCAGGCGATGGGCGCCGACGCGATCGTGATCCGTCACTCCTCGAGCGGCTCGCCGCTCCAGCTGACCCGGTGGGTCGATGCCCACGTGCTCAACGCCGGCGACGGGACGCACGAACATCCGACGCAGGGCCTCCTCGATCTGTACACGATGCGCGAGAAACTCGGGCGGATCGAGGGTCTCCGTGTCGGGATCGTCGGGGACGTGCTGCACTCCCGCGTCGCCCGATCGCTCAGCTTCGGGCTCGTGAAGATGGGGGCCGAGGTCACCCTGGTGGGGCCGCCGACGCTGATCCCGCCGGACGTGTCGGCCTGGGGCGTGCAGGTCAGCTACGACATCGATGGCGTGCTGCCGAAGCTCGACGTCTGCTACGTGCTCCGGGTCCAGCGAGAGCGGCAGCGGCTCGAATACTTCCCGAGCGTGCGCGAGTACGCGCGCCTGTTCGGCATCACGCGCGACCGGGTCGCCCTCATGCCCGAGGGCGGGCTGATCATGCATCCCGGTCCGATGAACCGGGGTGTCGAGATCGATTCCGACGTAGCCGACCTGCCCCGCTCCGTGATCGAGGAACAGGTGACGAACGGCATCGCCGTCAGGATGGCGCTGTTGTTCCTGTTGCTCGGGGGTGGGAAGGGAGAGACCGCATGAGCATGGGCTTCGTGTTCGAGGGCGGTCGGGTCGTCGACCCGGCCGCCGGCGTCGACGACGTCCGGGACGTCGTCGTCGCCGGCGGCCTCATCGCCGGTCCGGAAGCCGCGGAGGGGGCGGAACGGATCGACGCCCGCGGGCTCGTCATCGCGCCGGGTCTCGTCGACCTGCATACGCATCTGCGCGAGCCCGGTGACGAGCACAAGGAGACCGTCGCGACCGGGACCCGAGCGGCGGCGGTCGGCGGCTACACGGCGGTGGCGGCGATGGCCAACACGCAGCCCGTCGCGGACAACGCCGCGGTGATCCAGGCCGTCCGCGAACTGGCCGCCGCCGCGGGTCTCTGCGAGGTGCATCCGGTCGGAGCGATCACCAAGGGTCTTCAGGGTGAACAGCTCGCTGAGATGGGCGAGATGGTGGAGGCTGGGGTTCGGGTCTTCTCCGACGATGGACATCCGGTCCCGACGGCCCGGCTCCTTCGGAACGCACTGCTCTACGTCAAGGCGTTCGGCGGCGAGGTCGTCCTCGCCGAGCATGCGGAGGACGCGTCGCTCGTCGAGGGTGGCCACATGCACGAAGGCGTTCTGTCCGCGGCCCTCGGCGTGGCGGGACGCCCGGCCGAGGCGGAGGAGATCGTCGTCGCGCGCGACCTTGCGTTGGCGCGCGCCACGGGCGGCCGGATCCACCTGTGTCACCTGTCGAGCGCACGGAGCGTCGAGCTCGTGCGCCGCGCCAAGTCCGAGGGGGTGCGCGTGACCGCCGAGGTGACGCCACACCACCTGACGTTCACGGACGAGGATCTGCACACCTACGAAGCCAACCTGAAGGTGAACCCACCGCTGCGATCCGCGGAGGATCGTGACGCGCTCCGCGCGGGCCTCGCGGACGGAACGATCGACGCCATCGCCACCGACCACGCTCCCCATGCGATCGAGGAGAAGGAGGCGGAGTTCGATCGGGCCCCGCCCGGAACGATCGGGCTCGAGACGGCGCTCGGCGCGATCCTGACCGAACTCGTGCATCCGGGTCGCCTCCCGCTGTCGCGCGCGCTCGAGGCGCTCTCGACCGTCCCCGCGCGGATCCTGGGCGCCGGCGATCACGGCGGGCCGATCGAGCCCGGCCGGCCGGCGAACCTCGTGGTCTTCGACCCGGACCACGCGTGGGTCGTCGAGCCGCCGTTCGCCTCGAAGGGTCGCAACACCGCGTTCCTCGGCCGGCAGCTGCGTGGTCGCGTGACCCACACGGTCTTCCGCGGAGCGCTGGTCGTGGCGGAGGGGAAGCCGACCAGATGACGTCCGGTCGCCCGACGCTGCTCGCGCTCGAGGACGGCTCGATCTTCCGAGGGACGGGGTTCGGTGCGCCGGGGGAATCGTTCGGCGAGGCTGTCTTCAACACCGCGATGGCCGGATACCAGGAGGTCTTGACCGACCCGTCCTACGCGGGGCAGATCGTGACCACGACCTCGCCGCATCAGGGGAACTACGGGATCAACGATGAGGATGCCGAAAGCGGGAGGATCCAGGTAGCCGGATCCGTGGTACGTGAGGTGGCCCGCCGAGCGAGCTCATGGAAGGCGACCGGCTCGCTGGCGGACGCGCTCGAAGAGGCCGGGATCGTCGGGATCGAGGGGATCGATACCCGCAGGCTGACCCGGCGGGTCAGGGAGCACGGCTCGATGCGTGCAGCGATCTCATCCGAGGACCTCGACGCGGGGTCCCTCGTCGAACGGGTGCGATCGTCCGCCGGGATGGCCGGTGCCGATCTGGCGAGGACGGTCTCCACACCGGCCCCGTACGGATCGGAGAGCCTCACCGGTCCGCCATCGGCCGATCGGGGACGGGTCTTCCGCGTTGCCGCGTATGACTTCGGGCTGAAGCGGACGATGCTGCGGCTCCTCGCGGACCACGGGATCGGATGCACGGTCTACCCGGCCGAGACCTCTGCAGCGACGATCGCGCAGGGCGGCTTCGACGGTGTGTTCCTCTCGAACGGTCCGGGCGACCCGTCGGCCACCGTGTACGGGATCGCCGCGGCCCGCGAGCTGCTCGGCAAGGTGCCGATCTTCGGGATCTGTCTCGGACATCAGCTGCTCGGGCTTGCGCTCGGCGGCGCCACGTACAAGATGAAGTTCGGGCACCGCGGCGTGAACCAACCGGTCAAACACCTCGCGACCGGAGCGGTGGAGATCACGAGTCACAACCACGGCTTCGCGGTCGATCCGGGTGGATGGGCGAAGGATGGCGACGGTCGGGCCCTGACCGACTACGGCCGGGTGGAGCTCTCCCATCGCAACCTGAACGACGGGACCCTCGAAGGCCTGCGCTGCCTCGACGTCCCGGCGTCGAGCGTGCAGTACCACCCCGAGGCCGCGCCGGGACCGCACGATTCGCGCTACCTCTTCGAGGACTTCCGGACGTTGATGGAGGCCGGGGTCTGATGCCGCGCCGCACGGACCTCCGCAAGATCATCGTGATCGGCTCCGGACCGATCGTGATCGGGCAGGCCTGCGAGTTCGACTACTCCGGGACGCAAGCGTGCACGGTGCTCCGGCGCGAGGGATACGAGGTGTGCCTGGTCAACCCGAACCCGGCCACGATCATGACCGACCCTGAGTTCGCCGACCGGACGTACATCGAGCCGCTCACGCCCGCCTCGGTGCTGCAGATCCTGGAGCGGGAGCGGCCGGACGCGCTGTTGCCGACGCTGGGCGGTCAGACCGGTCTCAACGTCAGCGTCGCGCTCGCAGAGTCCGGCGATCTCGACCGGCTCGGCGTCAGGATGCTCGGCGCGTCGCTCGAGGCGATCCACAAGGCGGAGGACCGGAGCGGGTTCCAACGCACGATGATCGGCGCCGGTCTCGACGTCCCACGATCGGGCATCGCGCGCTCGGTGGAGGAAGCCGTGTCGCTGGGAACGATCCTCGGGTTCCCCGTGATCGTCCGCCCCTCGTTCACGCTGGGGGGAGGCGGGAGCGGGTTCGCCGCGGATCCGGACGAGCTCGCGCGGATCGCGGGACGGTCCCTCGCTGCGAGCCCGGTGCACGAGGCGCTGATCGAGGAGTCGATCGCCGGCTGGAAGGAGTTCGAGCTCGAGGTGATGCGCGACGGCGCCGACAACGCGGTGGTCGTCTGCTCGATCGAGAACGTCGATCCGATGGGCGTGCACACCGGCGACTCGATCACGGTCGCGCCACAGCAGACCCTCAGCGACCGCGAATACCAGAGCATGCGCGACGCGGCGATCGAGGTGCTCCGGGTGATCGGCGTGGAGACCGGCGGTTCCAACGTGCAGTTCGCCGTCGATCCGGCGACCGGCCGGCAGGTCCTGATCGAGATGAACCCGCGTGTCTCGCGCTCGAGTGCGCTGGCGTCGAAGGCTACCGGGTTCCCGATCGCGAAGATCGCGGCGCTCGTCGCGGTCGGGTACCGGCTCGACGAGATCATGAACGACATCACCGGCGAGACGCCCGCAGCGTTCGAACCCACGCTCGATTACGTCGTCGTCAAGATCCCCCGCTTCGCCTTCGAGAAGTTCCCCTCTGCGGACGCCGCGCTCGGCTCGACGATGCGGTCGGTCGGCGAGGTGATGGCGATCGGAAGCACGTTCAAGGAGGCGCTCGGGAAGGCGTGGCGAGGGCTGGAGAAGCCGGCGTTGGATCGGAGCTGGCCGACCGTGGATGGCTCGCGCGTCGGGTCGATGACCGCATCGGGCCCTCCCTCGCTCGCCGACGTCGCCCTCCCCTCCGAGCACCGCATGCACCAGGTGGCGGCCCTGCTCGCGTCGGGCTACACGATCGACGAGGTCGCCGCGGCATCCCGGATCGACCCGTGGTTCGTCGACCAGATCGCACAGGTGGTCGAGGCTTCGCGCGAGCTCTCGGGGAGGACGCTCGACGATCTCCCGACGGACCAGCTCCGCCGAGCGAAGCGCCTGGGGCTCTCGGATGAACGCATCGGCGAGCTCACGAGCCGTTCGGCCGAGGCCGTCCGAGCCCGGCGTGAGACGCTCGGCGTGACCCCCGTGTTCAAGACGGTCGACACCTGCGCCGGCGAGTTCGTCGCTCGAACGCCGTATCACTACTCCACCTACCAGGAGGAGACAGAGGTCGGTGACGCGGACCGGCCACGCGTGGTGATCCTCGGTGCCGGTCCGAACCGCATCGGTCAGGGGATCGAGTTCGACTACGCATGCGTCCACGCGGCGTTCGCGCTGGAGGAGGCGGGCTTCGCCTCGGTGATGATCAATTCGAACCCCGAGACCGTCTCGACGGATTACGACACGGCCAGCCGCCTCTACTTCGAACCCCTGGCGGCAGAGGACGTTCTGGCCGTTTGTCGCGCCGAGCGGCCGGTGGGGGTGATCGCGCAGCTCGGCGGTCAGACGCCGCTCGAGCTCGCTCGGACGCTCCGTGATGAAGGGATCGCGATCCTCGGGACGACCCCGGAGGCGATCGACCTCGCTGAGGATCGAGGCCGTTTCGCCGCGCTGTTGCACGAGCTCCAGATCCCGGCGCCGCCCCACGGCGAGGCTCGGACCCCGGGGGAGGCGGAGGACATCGCCGTGCGGATCGGGTATCCGGTCGTGGTCCGCCCGAGCTACGTGCTCGGCGGGCGAGCGATGGAGATCGTCTACGACGGCGAGGAGCTCGAGCGTTTCGTCGGCATGGCCGCCGAGGCGTCGCCCGAGCATCCCGTGCTGATCGATCGCTTCCTCGAAGGCGCGATCGAGGTCGACGTCGACGCCGTGTGCGACGCGACCGGGGACGTCTTCATCGGCGCGGTGATGGAGCACATCGAAGAGGCCGGCGTGCATTCCGGGGACTCGTCGTGCCAGATACCCCCCGCGACACTCAGCGACGACGAGCTGGACACGATCGAAGACATCACGTGCCGGCTCGCCAGGCGGCTCGGGGTGGTCGGGCTGCTGAACCTGCAGCTCGCGGTGAAGGACGAACGGATCTGGGTGCTCGAAGCCAACCCCCGAGCCTCGCGGACGGTCCCGTTCGTCGGCAAGGTGATCGGGGTCTCGCTCGCCCGCGTCGCGACGTTCGTGCTCCTGGGCCGCACCCTCGCGGAGCTTCGTGAGGACGGGGTGGTGCCGGCAGACCGGTATCACTACCGGCATCTCGCGTCGACCAGCGTCAAGGCCGCCGTCCTCCCTTTCGGCCGGTTCCCCGGTGTCGACACGATCCTCGGGCCCGAGATGCGCTCCACGGGCGAGGTGATGGGTATCGACGCCGACTCGGGGATGGCGCTCGCGAAGGCGATGCTGGCGGCGGGCCACGCGTTGCCGACCGCCGGCACCGTGTTCGTGAGCGTCGCCAACAGGGACAAGCGATCGATCCTGTTCCCGGCGAAGCGGCTGGCGGATCTGGGGTTCCGCATCCTCGCCACGCGCGGGACGGCGGGGGTCCTGCAGCGCGCGGGGATCCCCGTTGCCCTCGTTTCGAAGGTATCGGAGGACCCGGACAACGTCGCGGGGCTGATCCGGGCGGGCGGGGTGGACCTCGTGATCAACACCCCTTTCGGCCGAGCCCCTCGAACCGACGGCTCGCTGATCCGGACCGCCGCCGCCGCGACCGGCGTGCCCTGCATCACCACGCTGCCGGGAGCGTTCGCCGCGATCCGCGGCATCGAGGCGCTCCTGGGCGAACCGACCGTCCCGATGTCGATCCAGGAGCACCACGCCGCGGCTCGCGAGGGGCCGATCCAGGTACGGCTGACGTTCGACGAAGCAGCCGGCGTCGCGGGGGCATCCGCATGAAGCGCGCTCGAGCGGAGATCCTGTCGACGCGCAAGGTCGGCGCCTACCGATCGATCACCCTGGTGGCTCCCGAGATCGCCGAACGATCACGCCCCGGTCAATTCCTCGCGATCGCGATGCCGGAAGGTCGCTCGTTCATCCTCCGTCGCCACTTCTCGATCCACCAAGCTTCCCGTCGCGGCGGGTGGGCCGGCACGCTCGAGTTCGTGGTCGATCCGTCGTCGGGCGCGGGCACCGGCTGGCTCGCCGCCGCCAGCGCCCATGAGTTCCTCGACGTGATCGGGCCGCTCGGCAGGGCGTTCTCGTACCCGAAGCGCCTTACGAACTGCCTCCTCGTCGCCGAAGGACGCGGGGCCGCTTCCCTTTTCTTCCTGGCGCAGGAGCTCGTCGCGCGGCACAAGCGGATCGACATGATCCTCGGCGGACGAGCGCTCGAAGCCGTCTTCAAGCCGATCGACGCGAAGCGCCTTGCGCAGACCGTCGCGGTGATGACCGCCGACGGATCCCTTGGCGAGCGCGGCGGCGTGCTCGACGCGCTGCCGGAAGCGGCCGCCCGCGCGGACGCCGAGGTCGTCTACGCGATCGCACCCCCGCCGACCCTCAAGACGATCGCCGCGTTCTGCCGCGCGCACGGGCTCCCCGCGCAGGTGGCGATCGAGGAGCGGATGGGATGTGGGTTCGGGCTCTGCAACACCTGTGTCGTGCCGGTGGCGCGGAAGGACCGCTCGGGCTACGAGAACCTCCGGGCATGCGTCGACGGGCCGGTCTTCGATCCGTCGCGCATCCTGTGGGATCGGTGGCTCGGCGAGCCGATGCCGGCCCCGACCGTGGAGCCCGAACCGGCGACCCCGCACGGAGGCGACGAGCCGTGAGCGCCGCGCCATCCCTCGCCGTCGACCTCGGAGGGATCGTCCTTCCGACCCCGGTGATGATCGCCGCGGGCTGCGCGGGCACCGGTCGTGAGCTCGCGGGCCTGGTCGACCTGCGGAGGGTTGGTGCGATCGTGACCCGGACGATCACGGTCACGGAGCGAGTCGGCTCCGACGTGCCCCGGGTCGCCGAGTCGCCTGCCGGGATCGTCTGGGAGACGGGCCTGCAGAACCCCGGCCTCGATCCGTTCGTATCCGGCGAGCTGCTTCGGCTCGCCCGAGGCGGCGCGCGGATCATCGTCTCGATCGGAGGCGAGACGCTGGAAGAGTACGTGCGCATGACGAGCGCCCTTCAAGGGCGGCCCGAGGTCGCGGCGATCGAGATCCATCTGTCGGGTCGCGACGACGAGCTCGATCGCGCGGTCTTGGGAGCGCATGCGGATCGCCTGAACGAGATCGTGGGCGCGGTCGCGCGCATGTCGCTCGTTCCGGTGTTCGCGAAGCTTCCGGGCGCGTGCGACGACATCGTCGGTCTCGCGCGGACGGCCGTGCGGGCAGGAGCGACGGGCGTGACGCTCTTGGCGTCACCGCCCGCCCTCGGTCTCGAAGCCACACGCGACCGTCCGAGGATCGGGATCGTGACCGGGTGGCTCTCGGGGCCGGCCCTGAAGCCCATCACGCTGCGCGCGGTCTTCGACGTCGCACAGGCACTCCCCGCCGTTCCCGTGATCGCGAGCGGCGGCGTCCGGACGGGTGAGGACGCGGTGGAGTGTCTCCTCGCCGGAGCGTGGGCCGTCCAGGTCGGCACCGCCACCTTGACGGACCCTGCCGCGGCGGTCACGGTCGCGCAGGGGATCGTTCGTCGGCTCAAGACCGCGGGCCTGGCGTCGCCGGCCGGGCTCCGCGGCCTCTTGCAACCGCCGGAGCCGGTCGCAACCGAAGAGGACCCGGTGCCTGCGCCATGAGACCGCGACCGGAGAACCCGCTGATCGTGGCGATCGACGTCTCCGACCTGGGGGAGGCCGTGGCCCTCGTCGAGGCGTTGGCGCCGCACACGGCGATGCTGAAGGTCGGGCTCGAGCTCTTCTGGGCGCACGGCCCTGAGGCGGTCCGTCTGGTCGCGGGGCGGGCGCCGGTCTTCGTCGACTGCAAGCTGCACGACATCCCCACCACCGTCGAGCGCGCGAGCGCGAACGTCGCCCGGCTCGGGGTGCGGATGTTCAACGTGCATGCCTTGGGCGGCGAGGCGATGATGCGGGCGGCGCGCGAGGGTGCCCGACGAGGAGCCGATGCCTCGGGCAAGCCGGTGCCGCTCGTGCTCGGGGTGACGGTTCTGTCGTCGCACGGTGGCGAGGGGCTCGCGTCGCCGGCGTCGCTCGCGTGGGAGGCGAAGGAAGCCGGGCTCGACGGCGTGGTCGTCTCCGGTGAGGATGTTCGGGATGTTCGCGACGCGTGCGGCGAGGACTTCGTGCTCGCCGTGCCGGGGATCCGACCCGAAGGATCGAACGGCCACGACCAGGTGCGCGTGCTGACACCGGCGGCTGCGATCGAGCGCGGCGCCGACTATCTCATCGTCGGACGCTCCATCACCGACGCGGCCGATCCCGTCGGTGTCGCACGCGGGATCCTGCGTTCCGCGCACTGAATCCGCAGGCCACACGGTTCGTTTCGCGTTTGTCCCGGTCACAGGCCGTGCGTATACTCCCCGGGTTCCCGACCTTCCACCGAACGAAGGAGTATGTCGATGGCTCTTCCCGTGCTCACCCCCGAACAGCGCGCGCAGGCGCTTGCCAAAGCAGCGGAGGCTCGCAAGAAGCGCGCGGAGGTCAAAGGGGAGCTGAAGTCGGGGAAGCGAACGCTCGCCGATGTGCTGAAGACGGCGGGTGATGACGGCACGCTAGGCAAGATGAAGGTTTCGACCGTGCTCGAGTCATTGCCGGGTGTCGGCAAGGTGCGCGCGCAGAAGATCATGGAAGAGCTGGACATCTCCGCGAGCCGTCGCGTGCGCGGGCTCGGTTCGAAGCAGCGTGAGCTCTTGCTCGACAAGTTCGGGAAGAAGTAGCGGCGTCGCCTCGTGCATCGAGGCACGCTGATCGTCATCGCCGGGCCCTCCGGGGTCGGGAAGGGAACCGTGATCCAACGGTTGCTGTCCCGGATCGCGGAGAGGCCGGCGCTTTCCGTGTCCGTCACGACCAGGGCCCCCCGTCCAGGCGAGACCGAGGGCGTCCACTATCACTTCGTGACGGACCTGGAGTTCGACCGGATGATCGCGGATGGCTCCCTCCTGGAGTGGGCGGAGATCGTCGGGCACCGCTCGGGAACGCCGCGCCGACCCGTCGAACAGCTGCTCGCCGCGGGTCGGGACGTGATCTTGGAGATCGACGTGAAGGGCGCCGAACAGGTGCGCGAGCGAGTGCCCGATGCCCTCCTGATCTTCCTCGAGCCACCATCGCTCGATGTCCTCGAGGAGCGGCTGCGGGGTCGCGGGACCGAGACCGAGGCGATGATCGAGGACCGTCTGCGGCTGGCGGCCCGCGAGGTGGGCGAGGCGTCGTGGTTCCACGCCGTCGTGGTGAACGACGACGCCGATCGCGCCGCGGACGAGGTCGCTGCTATCATCGAGGCATCCCGCACCGTCTGACCTGCCCGAGAACACGGACTGGAGCGCCTTCCGATGATCGAACCGAAGATCGACGAACTGCTGGCCACCGTCGACTCCAAGTACACGTTGGTGATCCTGTCGGCCAAGCGTGCACGCGAGATCAACTCGTACTACAACCAGCTCGGTGAGGGGCGAGGCGAGTTCGTCCCGCCGCTCGTCGAGTCGGGCCTGCGGAACAAGCCTCTCTCGATCGCCCTCGAGGAGATCGCCGAGAGCAAGATCGACTACGAGCGCCTCGAGGAGATCACCGAGGTCGACTGACGTGCCCGAGCCACGCGGTCGCCGTGTGTTGCTCGGTGTAACCGGTGGCGTCGCGGCGTACAAGTCCGCGCTCCTCGCACGCCTGCTCTCCGAAGCGGGGATGGAGGTCACGGCCGTCCTCACCGACTCGGCGACCCGATTCGTGGGACCCGAGACCTTCTCGGCCTTGACCGGTCGCCCCGCCTACGTTTCCCTCTGGAATCATCCGGGCGAGATCCTCCACGTTCGTTTGGCG
>Ga0066698_10001050_pt1 | contig 11593 bp, 10 predicted proteins | sample GraSoiAngelo_147_FD_66457 | JGI IMG/M metagenome (GOLD analysis project Ga0066698, IMG submission 66457) | Grasslands soil microbial communities from the Angelo Coastal Reserve, California, USA - 14_1009_05_40cm | ecosystem: Environmental > Terrestrial > Soil > Grasslands | place: USA... | reverse complement strand
GTACTTCCACAAGCCGAGCTCGGCGCTGAACGCGCACGGTGGCGACGTGGTGCGGCCACCGCGGTGCCGCTTCCTCAACTACGAGGGCGAGATCGCGATCGTGATCGGCCGCCGGGCGCGCCACATCGACCCGCACGACGCCGGGTCGTTCATCCGCGGCTTCACGATCGCGAACGACTTCGGCCTCCACGACTTCCGGGACACGGATGCGGGCTCGATGCTCCGGGTGAAAGGCTCCGACACCCTCTGCCCTGTGGGTCCCGGTCTGGTGGACGACTGGGACTTCCACGGCAAGGCGATCGAGACGCGGGTCAACGGAGCGACGGCGCAGGCCGGGAACACCGACGAGATGATCTGGGACATGCACTACCTGATCACCGATCTGGCACGGACGATCACGCTGGAGCCCGGCGACGTCATCTTGTCCGGCACACCGGCGCACTCACGTCCGGTCGAACCCGGCGACGTGGTGGAGGTCGAGGTCGAGGGGCTCGGGATCCTTCGCAACACGATCGTCGAGGGCGACGTCCCGGTCCGCGACGACGTCGGAGCGCAGCCGAGTTCGTCCGAAGAGGTCGTCTCGACCGCACTCGGAGCAGACTGGGAGTTCCGCGGCATCCGTGCGCCGCGCCGCGGTTGAGGATGGTCGTCTCGACCAACCGGGAACTCGCCTTCTCCACACCGTTCTTCTAGGCTCGCTGTCGGAACCGCATCCATCGGTTCGTCAACACGGTTGAACGCCGCCGCCGAGGCGGCCGACGGAAGGGGGCCTCATGCCCGAGTTCACGATCCAGATCGACGCGCCGCCAGAGATGGTCTTCGACGAGCTCTCGCACGTCGAGCGCCATCCGACCTGGGCCAATCCGAAGGCACAGATGACCATGCAGCAGACGATGGGAGACGGACCCGGGCCGGGCGCGACGTACCGATCGAGCGGGGTGTTCACGGGGAAGAACGTTTCCGCAGACATCTCGGTCACGAAGTTCGATCCCCCCCGCGAGTTCTCGATCCGCTCCGATCAACACCAGGAAGGGAAGAAGGACGCCTGGTATGAGAACGACTACACCTTGCGCCCGGACGGCAGCGGTACCGTCGTCTCGAAGCACGTGACGGGGAGCTTGAGTCCGGTCGTGTTCGCCCTCGCACATCTCGCGATCCGCAAGGACGCCATGACCTCTCTGCGGAACCTGAAGAGAACTGTCGAGGCGAAGGCCGCGACCGGAGGTACCGTCTGAGACATGATCGACGCGCTCGGACAGATCGACCTCGCGAACCCCGATCACTACGTCGAGGGGGTCCCGTTCGAGTGGTTCGACCGGCTCCGCCACGAACAACCCGTCGTGTGGCATCCGGAGCACCCGCCGAACCGCGGTTTCTGGGCGGTCACGAGGCACGATGACCTCACGGCCGTCCATATGGACTGGGAGACCTTCTCGTCCGAGATCGGCGCGGTCGGCCTCGAGGAGCTCGACGAGGAGCAGCTGCAGATCCGCAACTCGATGCTCGAGACGGATCCGCCGCGCCATACGCAGATGCGGAAGATCTGCTCGAAGCGCTTCAGTGCGCGCGGCGTCGGCGTCTACGAGGACTGGATCCGCGGCGTCGCACGGGGCGTGCTCGACCGCGCCCTCGCCTCGGATGAGCCGTTCGACTTCGTCAGCGAGATCAGCCGCGAGCTCCCCATCCGGTTCCTCTGTTCGATCTTCACCGTGCCCCAGGAGGACGCGCCCGACCTGATCGAATGGGGCGATCAGATGATCGCGAACCAGGACCCCGATCTCTCTGCCGCCGTGGTCGGCCGCGAGGACACCGAGGAGTACCGCCTGCTGCCGTTCCGTTCGCCGACGGCGCGCAAGGTGTTCGCGTACGCCGACCGCCAGCGCGACCTGCGGCTCGCGGAGCCAGCGGACGACGTGATCGCCGCCCTCGTTGCCGCGCAGAACGAAGGTGTCCTCAACGAGCGCGAGTACCACAACTATTTCGCGCTCCTGCTGATCGCCGGCAACGAGACGACCCGTCACACGATCAGCTCGGGCATGCTCACTCTCGCGGAGCACCCGGATCAGCTGCAGCTCCTCCAGGACGAGCCCGACCGGATCCCACGGGCGGTGGAGGAGATCCTCCGTTGGGCGACGCCGGTGATGCATTTCCGGAGGACGGCGACCCGGGATGTGGAGTTGCGAGGTCAGCAGATCAAGGCCGGCGACAAGGTCGTGACCTGGTACATCAGCGCCAACCGCGACGAGGACGTCTTCCCGGACCCCTACCGGTTCGACGTGACCAGGACCCCGAACGACCACGTCACGTTCGGACCGGGCGGGCCGCACTTCTGTCTGGGGGCGCACCTCGCACGCCTGGAAACGAAGATCCTCTTCCAAGAGCTGCTGCCACGACTGCGGTCGATCGAGATCCTGGGCCCGGTCGAGCGGATCCGATCCGATTTCGTGAACGGCATCAAGCGGATGCCCGTGGTGATCCGGTCGGCGTGATCAGCGCGGAGGGACATCACACCCCTCGTTGGACGCATCCCGATCGGGCGTTGCTCCACTCCTCCTGCAGCCAGTAGACGTGTGAGGAGATCACCTGGTTGTAGGTGCCGGTCGCGGTCCTGCCGAGGGGGGTTCCGAACCGCCAAGCGCACTTGTCCGACCCCTCGTTCCCGTAGGCGTCGTACCACGCGTTGCCGTTCGGGTCGTTGATCATCTCCCGATGTTCGTGACTGGTCACGTTCAACGTATCGTCGGCATCGGAGTTGTTCGGTCGCTGTCCGGTGCCGCAGGCCTCGGGCCGGGTATCGGCGTAGGGCATGTTCGCGTACCGGACTTCGGTTGCACCCATGCCGGACCAGGAGTGATAGGCGCAGAATGAGGAGAACGCGCATCCGGTCCCCCCGGCGTCCTCGCACGTGCCCACGCCCTTGGGAAGGAACAGGAAGAACGCGTGGGTTGGTCCGCCGGCCCAGGACTTCGCCGTCATCACCCGCCGGATCTCCGCGAGCACCTGCGCATCTGTGATGCACACCGGGAGTCCGCCGTACGGCGGGCAGCCGTTCCGAGGGAACGGGTCGGTCGCGGTCGTGGAGCCGCCGAAGGTTTGCGCATAGGCGATGGGGCCACCGCTGTCGTAGTACTGGGTCAGCGTGGAGTAGACGTTCTGGGAGCCGCCGGAGTCACGAGCCGCCGCCGTGAAGTAGGAGTTGATCGTGCTTCGGTAGCCCGAGACGATCGACCGGCCCGAGGGGACCCAGTAGATCGCGTACGACTTGCTCTGATGCATGACGGGACCGCCGTGGTACAGGAGGTTGCCGCCGGTGACGCCGTCGGGACGTGTGGCTGTCCGCGTCGGGTACCCACCGAGGATCGGATGCCACGGCGGAGCGGAGCCACCCACGGCAGGGACCGCCGAGGCAGCGGACCCGGTGGCGGCGAGCAAACCGCTGCTGAACAGCAGCAGCAACCCCGTCCGGATCGGATGGCGCTTGGGCGATGCATCCATGCGGGTTCCTCCTCGGGGGAGGAAGCGTCCGGGTGGTCGGGTATCGGCCCGGACCGAGGAGCCTATGAGGCTCGTTCGGGGCCTTCCGTGATGGACGTCACGTCTGCGGGTATGGATCGACCGCAACCCTCATCACGCCGGTACGACGGATCGCGCCACCGTCCGCAGGAAACTCGCGAGTTGGTCCTGCTCCGCGGGCGAGAGCGACCCGGCGATCGCCGCTTCCTCGGCGTTGAATCGCGGGAAGAGATGCTGGATCTTCGTTCGCCCCTCGCGCGTCAGCGACACGAGGATCCCCCTCCCGTCGGCGGGATCCTTCCGGCGGGTGGCCCACCCGCGCCCCTCGAGGGTCCGCAGGACGCCGGTGGCGGTCGGTCGGCTGATGCCCACGGCATCCGCGAACGCGTTGGCACCGAGCTCGCCCCAGACCCAGAGCACCCACAACCCAACGAACGACGTCCAGGACAGCCTGTCGGGCGCGAGCACCTTCGCCTCCATGTGCCGGCGGATCGCCGCGGAGCTCCGGAACAGATTGGAGATGGCCCACATGGCTCGGAAGTCGAGCGAGAGGTGCCCCAGCTCCTCCAGCACCTTCCGCTCGTCGGGCAGGAGGCCTTCGGCGCTCATATCCCGTCGCGCGCGAGGCGCTCACCCAGTGCTCGCGCCACATCCATCAACGCGAGCACGTCGTCCTCGGTCGTCCGGAAGTTGACGAAGCACGGCCGCAGCCACACGTCGCCATCGATCAGCGCCGAAGCCAGATACACGCGGCCGTCGGACTGGATCGCATCGGCCAGCGCCTGGTTATGGGGGTTCGGTACCACGCCACCAGGCATGTGGCGGATGGGCGTGATCGATAGCTGCGGCGGCGCCTCCATGACCTCGAAGTCCTCGGTCACCTGCGCATGCCGGTACAAGAGCTCTGCCTCGTCGAGGTTCTTCGTGATCGCATCGCGGAACTGCCTGGCGCCGTGGGCGCGGAACGCGAGCCACGCCTTCAGCGCCCGGAACGGCCGCGAGTACTCGAGCGTGATGTCGGCCGCGTGCAGTTCGTGTTGCTGGTGCGGCAGGTACCCCTCCTCGTGCGCGAAGGCACCGGCGAACACCCCGGCGTGACGGCTCATGACGACGCCGCACGCCTTCGGGACGTAGAGCCACTTGTGCGCGTCTATCGAGCAGGAATCCGCGCGCTCGAGTCCATCGAACAGCTCCGGTCGGACCGCGGCCGCCGGAAGCCCGTAGGCGCCGTCCACGTGGAGCCAGACGTCCCGAGGTCCGCAGACGTCGGCGAGCTCCCCGATGGGATCGACGGCCCCCGTGAGGGTCGTCCCGGCTGTGGCGATCACCGCCACCGGCGTGACGCCTGCGGCGAGGTCGGCGTCGATCGTCTCCGCCAGCAGGTCCGGCCGCATCCGACGGAGCCCGTCGAGTGGGATCGCGCGGAGGTTGTCCGATCCGATCCCGAGCAGCTCGACCGCGCGGGTGACCGAGTAGTGGACCTCTTCAGAGCAGTACACCGCCGGGTGGCTGGCGGCGAGACCTCGGTGGCGCGAGCCGGGCAGCGCTCGTTCTCGCGCCACCGCGATCGCCGTCAGGTTGCTGATCGTGCCGCCGCTGGTGAACGCGCCACCGGCCGAGGGATAGCCGACGAAACCGGCCACCCACCGAACGGCCTGGTGCTCCACCACGGTGGCGGCGCGGGCGTCGACGGCCAGGTTGATGTCGTACGTCTGCGCCAGCAGGTCCCCGATCGTTCCGATCTCGAGCCCCGAGGATCCGATGAAGGCGAAGTACCGTGGCCGGGGCTGGGCGATCGACTCGTCCAGGATCCTGGCGGCATCGTCGAGCGCCTCATGGACGGGCACCGGCTCTTCGGGGAGGGCGCCGCGGATCAGCTCGCGGACCCGGTCGTCGAGCGCCGGCTCCTCGGGACGGAACCGATCGAACGACCGCCACGCCTCCGCGACCAGCTTCGCCGCGTGCTCCAGCGCCTCCTCGCGCGTGGCGTCGAGGCGCAAGGGTCGCTCTGGCTCGCTCCTCGCCCCCGCTCCTCGGTCCATCGATTCACGTCCCCCACAGGCGATCGGCGACGCGGCCCACCAGCTCCAGCTTCCGCCACTGGACGTCCTCGTCGATCCGGTTGCCGAGGACGACGGATGCGAACCCGCACTGCGGCGAGATCGCCAGCCGATCGAGACCCCCGACGATCTTCGCCGCCTCGTCCATCTGGGCGAGGAGCGCATCCTCGGTCTCCATCGCCGGCGACTTCGTCGAGACGATGCCCATCACCATCAGCGCACCGGACCTCAGGGACCGGATCGGTTCGAAGCCTCCCTCGCGGCGACGGTCATCCCATTCGACCAGGAAGGCGTCGTACGGCAGCTCTCCGAAGACCCGATCGGCGAGCGGTTCCAGCGAGCCCTCGCACATCCAGGAGGAACGGAAGTTCCCTCGACAGATGTGGAGTGCGACGGTGACGTCGTCCGGGATGTCGCGCAGCACCTCGGTGTCGGCCGCGATCGCCGCTTCCACGAGCGCCTCGATCCGGCGCCCCCGAGTCTCGAAGCGAGCGACCCACGCGGGGTCGACGAGGTATGGGTACAGCGGGAAATCGAACTGGATCGACGTCGCTCCGGCGCGGATCGCGTCGGCCACCAACCCTCGTTCGATCTCGACGGCGTCGGTCACGAACTCCTCCAGGGAGGTGTACCCGCGCCCATCCGGACCGACCACCGTCGTGAGTGGATGCGTGAAGATCGACGCCGCCGGGAACGTCACCTTGAACGGGAACCCGCCCGAAGCCTCCCTCATGAACGCCGCTTCGCGAGCGCCGGGAGAGTCCACGGGTCGGAGCCGATCGACGATCTCGTGGATGCGGAGCTGGACGTCCTCGCCGTCGGCGTTCCGGAACGACACGGTCTTGTCGGTCCGTACCCCTGAGACCGCGTCGTAGAAGGAGTTCATGAACATCCACCTTCGGAACTCGCCGTCGGTGACCACATCGAGCCCGCACGCGATCTGCCGGCGAACGGCTTCCCTGATCGCCTCGTCCTCGATCGTCCTGAGCTCGCTCGCGTCTCTCGCGCGCTCCTCCGCGAGCACCGCCGAATGACCCTCGTCGTAGTACCGCGCGACCGCCGCTCGCAGCGCAGCCGGCCTGAGCAGGCTCCCCACCGTCTCGGCGCGGGCGGGGCTGCGGGCGGGTCTCACACGTCCCACCGCACCCACGTCGACGTGGGAGCCCGGAACTCCCACCCCCGGAGCTCGACCGGTCGCGCGGGGTCGAGCCGCAGGTTGGGAAGCCGGTCAAGGAGGATCTCGAGCGATACGCGTGCCAGGTGACGACCGAACCATGCCCCGAGGCAGAAGTGCGTCCCGATCGCGAACGCGAGGTGCGCCCCGTCGTTCCGATGCACGTCGAACCGATCGGGATCGGTGAACCGGCGCGGATCCCGGTTCGCTGAGGAGAGCACCGCGCCGATCAGCGCGCCCTCGGGGAGCTCCACCCCGTCGAGGACGACGGACCCGGTGGTCTGCCGCGTCGAGGTCCCGACGGGACCGCACCAGCGGAGCGTCTCCTCCACGGCCCTCTTCACGAGCGAGCGATCCCTCGACACCTCCTCGAGTTGCTCGGGATGCGCCCCAAGGGCCCAGACCGCGAGGGCGATCAGGTCGCGAGGCTCCTGGAGACCGCCGGAGAGCATCAGCTTCGTGTTCGCGACGATCTCCGTTCGGCTCATACGGTCCCCACCCGCATCGTGCTGGAGCATCCATGACAGGACGGAGCCGTCGGGATGGCCTTCCAGACGATCAAGGACGCCCTCGATCGCGGCGCCGAGCTCGGCGCTCGCGCGATCGGCGGTGGCTTGCTTGGCCGGATCGCCCTCGAAGTTCGCGAGACCAAGCATCATCGCCTGGTTCCATGCGAGGAGGTCCTCCCACGCGACCTCCTCCAGCCCGAGCATGAACCGGAGCGACCGGACCGACATGGGGTCGCAGAATGCGGTGAACAGGTCCGCTTCCCCATCGTGCGCGATGCCGTCGATGAGCTCGTGCGCCAGCCTCGGGATCATGCCATGCATCCGTTCCTCGACGTCGCGCGGCCGGAACGGCGCCTCCGTGATGCGCCGGACACGCTGCTGGTCGGGTCCCTCCGACCCGAGCATGTTCGTTCCCATCGTGCGGTTGAGGGTGGACGGAGTGGTGGCACCCGTGAACACGTCCGGCGCCAGATCCACCCCACGGACATCGTCGTAACGGGTTACCAGCCACAGCTGCGCGGCGGGGACCCAGCTGACCGGTTCGTCGTCTCGGAGCCGTCCGTAGAGCGGATAGGGGTCGGTTTCCAGCTGCTCCAGCGTCACGGTCTCGCCGAGGCCCACGGATCCTCCCAACGGTCGCGAGGCTGGGGTATTTTGGGGCCGAATCATCGGCGCGCGCAAGCCGCGCGACGCGGCCGAAGGAGCGATCGATGGACACGGACGGGAAGCGCCTGCGACTCCTCTACCCAGATATCCACGGTCTCGAGCGAGGGAAATACCTCTTCGGCGATTGGGCGTCGACGGGGATGGCGGCGTTCTGCATCGGCGTCTATCCGCTCACGCACGACAAGGAGATCCTCGCGATCCCGCGGACCCAGTTCGACGTCGGTCTGCACGACGTCGAAGCGATGCTCGATCGCGAGTCGCTCCGGGAGGGGTGGGAGCCGAACACCCTGGTGGGGATCGCGGACGTCGAGCTACACCACGAGCCGGCACCCTGGGACACCCGCAACGCCCTCCGCGAGGCGTGCCGAGCGTGGAAGGACATGGGTCTCGAGCCCCAGGTGGCGTTCGAGCTCGAGTTCTACCTGCTGGAGCCCGGCGAGGACGGCGCCTGGCAGCCGGTGTCGATCCCCGGGCACCGCGTCTACGGGACGGGGATGGCGGTGGACCCGTCGGGGACGATCGACGACGTCGTCAACGCTGCGCTCGCGTGCGGCTTCCCGGTCGAGAGCTGGTGCAGCGAATACGACAACGCCGCCTACGAGGTCAACATCCGCTACGACGATGCGATCCCGGCGGCGGACGAGGCCTTCCTGTTCAAGCTGCTCGTCCGGGAGATCTGCGAGCGGCGTGGGAAGCTCGCGACGTTCCTCGGCAGACCGCTCGGCGACCGCGGCGGCAGCGGACTCCACATCAACTTCTCGTTCCGCCGAAGCGACGGGTCGAACGCGTTCCACGATCCGAACGATCCCGAGGGGCTCTCCGATCTGACCCGCAGATGCATCGCGGGCCTCCTGCTCCACCACGAAGGCATGGCCGCGATCCTCGCTCCGCATGTGAACGCGTACAAGCGTCTGCAGCCCGACATGCTGAACGGCTACTGGGCGAACTGGGGCCACGACGACCGATCCGTCACGGTGCGCGTCCCTCCGGCACGAGGCGCGGGCACCCGGCTCGAGCAGAGGACGTCGGATGCGGCCGCGAACCCGTACCTCGCGGCAGCCGCCGTCCTGCACGCGGCCCGGCTGGGCGTCCAGAACGAGTTGGAGCTCCCGTCCCCCCAGGAACCCGGGGCCGCCCCCAACACCGACGTGCGGATCCCGCCCAACCTGGACGCGGCGCTCGACGCGCTCGCGAAGGACGACGACCTGGTGGAGGCGTTGGGCCGCGAGCTCGTCGAAGCGTTCACGATCCTCAAGCGCGCCGAGTGGGAGCGCTATCTGGCCTCGGGCGCCGACCCCGCGACCACGGACGTGACGCCCTGGGAGCTCAGCTACTACCTGCCGTTCCACTGAGCGGCGGCCTGGAACCACCCGCGTCATGCTTGCCGACATCCCAACGATCCCCGTACGCGCGTGATGCCAGCGCGAGCGGGGTCTCCTCCAGCGCGGTCGCCATCGTGTCGTTCCAGCGGTTCAGGAAACCGAAGAGACCCACGACCGCCAGCATCTCGACGATCTGGCCATCGTCCCAATGTCGGCGCAACGCCTCGAAGTGCTCCGGTGTGACCTCGTTGGGGACGAGCGCCGCGTCTCGTGCGAACCGCAACGCCACGCGCTCGGCTTCGTCGAACATCGGAGATCGCTCGAAGTCCCAGATCGCCGCGATCTTCCCTTCCGGCACATCCCGCATCCGCGCGTCGACCGCTTCGTGCGCCTGGCAGTAGCGACATCCGGCCGCCACGCTGGACACGATCCCGATCAGCGGCTTCAGGTACTTGGGGAGCGTCCCCGTGTTCCAGATCTGCGTGATCAGCTCGCTGAACGCACCGAGGATCTCGGGCCTGCGCGCCATCGTGTACAAGCTGTTGGGCACGAAGCTCAGGGTCTCCTCGTAGTGACGGAACAGGCCCTCGAGCTCCGGGAGATCCTCCCGTCGCAGCGGTTCCATGTTCGCCATGCGGGACCTCCCCGATCGGCCGGCGACGTCGTCTGCACGTGATGAGGGAGACTATGCCGCACCGACGGAGGGACGGACACGTGCGACTGCGAGGGAAGGTGGCGATCGTGAGCGGTGGCGGCACCGGGATCGGTGCCGCCACCGCGCGACGGTTCGCCCAGGAAGAGGCTCACGTCGTCATCACCGGGCGCCGCGAGGGACCGATCCGGTCGGTCGCGGACGAGATCGGCGGCGTCGCCGTCCCCGGCGACGCCGCCGACCCCGCCCACGCGACGGAGGCGGTTCGGGCTGCACGAGACCGCTTCGGCCGCCTGGATATCGTCGTCGCGAACGCCGGGCTAGGGTCCGGGGGCTCCGCGGGCGACGTCACCGACCAGGCGTGGGGCCATACGATGGATGTCAACCTGACGGGACCGATGCTCCTCGTCCGCGCCGGACTCCCGCTGCTCCTCGAGCGTGGGTCGGGGTCGATCGTGCTGGTCTCCAGCGTCTCGGGTCTGGTGAGCTCGACGGACTCGGTCGCCTACGTCACCTCCAAGACGGCGCTCCTGGGATTGATGCGCTCGCTGGCGGTTGACTACGGGCCACGCGGCGTCCGGACGAACGCCGTCTGCCCCGGCTGGGTGGTGACGCCCATGGGCGATGAGTCGATGGACGAACTGGCGGCGGCGCGAGGCATCTCGCGCGAGGCCGCGTACCTCCTCGCGACCGCCCACGTGCCGCTTCGGCGGCCGGCGACCGCGGAGGAGATCGCCGCTTGCTGCCTGTTCCTCGCGAGCGACGAGGCCTCGATCGTCAACGGCGCCATGCTGGTCGCCGACGGCGGTCAGATGGTCGTCGACGTCGCGAGCCTCGCGTTCGACGACTCGAACATCTGACGGCGACCGTCAGGCCGTCAGCGCCGAGACGCGCGCGACGACGTCCCGGCACAACGCACCCACCGCCGCCGGGTCGTCGGTGAACTGCGACGGCTTGACGCAGATCGAGGTGAAGCCGGCCTCGATCTGCGCGGGGACCGCTTCCAAGGCTTCCCCCAGATCGGCCAGGCCGCCGGCGTCGGGGAACGTGCCCCTCGTGCCTCCCACCATCTCGAGCTCATCCATGCTGCGCCCGGCCTCCGCCATCGCCGCGCGCAGGCGGCCGAGGTCGTCCGACGTCGGACGTCCGAGGGGGTTGAAGCCGCTCCCGTAGTCGACCAATCGGCGGAGCAGCCTATCGTGAAGGCGCGCCCCGCCGAACCAGAGCGGCGGTCCTTCGGAGCGGACGGGCTTCGGTTCGAGGAAGACGTCGGTGAACCGGTAGTGCCTGCCGTCGAAGGATGCCGGGCTCTCGCCCCACGCACGCCGCCACGCCACCAGGTGTTCGTCGAGCCGCGCGCCGCGCTCGTCGTAGGGCACGCCCAGAGCCTCATATTCGTCGCGGTGCCAGCTGACGGTCGGCTGCACGACGAGACGGCCTTCGGAAAGCAGGTCGAGGGTCGCCAGCTCTTTCGCTAGGAGCAGCGGATGGCGCAGCGGCGGGATCACGGCGCCGGCCACCAGGCGGACCCGATCGGTAGCGGCGGCGACCGCGGCGAGCAGCAGGAGGGAGCTCGGCCAGGGCGTCCGCGGATCCTGGTTGTCCGGCAGCGCATAGTCTCGGGGGTTCTCCGGCAGGCCGGCGGCGCCTGAGCTCGGCCCGAGCACGACGTGCTCGCTCACCATCACCGCGTCGAA
>Ga0066698_10001043_pt1 | contig 11642 bp, 7 predicted proteins | sample GraSoiAngelo_147_FD_66457 | JGI IMG/M metagenome (GOLD analysis project Ga0066698, IMG submission 66457) | Grasslands soil microbial communities from the Angelo Coastal Reserve, California, USA - 14_1009_05_40cm | ecosystem: Environmental > Terrestrial > Soil > Grasslands | place: USA... | reverse complement strand
CAGCCGCTCACGCTGCGACTCGATCCCCGCGTGAAGACACCGGCTGCGGATCTTCAGCAGCTCGCGATGCTGACGCGCGAGATGTATGACGCGGCAGCGCGCTCTCGCGCCGCGTACCGCGACGCTCGCGCGCTGGTCGATTCGCTGTCGGGAACGCTACGGGCACAAGTGGAATCGATCGCTCCGGCGCCGCGACCGAGACCGCCAGGATTCGCTCGGTCCGGTGCAGCCACACCGCCGCCGACGCTCGAGAGTGCGAGCAACGCGGCGCTGGCCGCGGCGCTGGCGATGCAGGATGCGGACGTGACGCCGACCGCGGCGCAGGTCGCTGCGTGCGCCCGGGCGCGCGCGCAGGTGAATCAGGTGTTGGCCCGGTGGGTGCGCCTCAGGCGGGGCTTCCTGAGTCGTCGCTGACTACTCCGGATGCGCGAGCGGCTTGCCGTCGGGGCCGATCTGGATCTCGGACCGCTTGGCGCCGGTGCGGACGTGCGCCTCGTACGCGACGAGGGCGCCGCGCTTGGTCAGCGTCTCGACGTTGAGGATCTTGCCGGACCCCGCCTGCTGCAGCAGCCCCGTCCGTACGGGAGCTGGCAGCGAGTCGAGCGCGATCTCCTCCTCGATCTCCACCACGGCGCCGTCGGCGGCGATCGTGACGTCCCGGTTGTGGCCGCGCACCGTCATCGCGACCTCATACTCGAGCTGGTCGCCGTTCTTCTCGCTTGAGTAGCCGCGGACCGTTGCGCCCTGGCTCTCCTGATCGGCGGTCTTCTGGACTGCGGCCGGCAGGTCGGAGCGCTTCAGCCGTCGTTCTTGCGTCGCAGCCTGCGACGCTATCGCGCAGGTCAGAACCAGAACGGTCAATGTCCATTCCCCGAATGTCATAGGATCATCCTCCTCCCGTGCGTAGAATAAGGGCACGCAGCCACTGACCACAACCGAGGATCGCATGAATAAGGCCTTCATCCCCGCACTGCTCATCACCGCCGCCCTCACGTTCCCCGCGACCAGCCCGGCGCAAGCCTTCAAAGTTGCGAAGTACAGCATCGGCGGCGACGGCGGCACCGATTATCTGACCGCCGAGCCGGGCACGGGACGCGTGTTCGTCTCGCGGAGCACGCACGTGATGGTGATCGACGGCGCCACCGGCAAAGTGATCGGCGACATCCCCGACACACCGCGCACGCACGGCATCGCGCTGGCGCCCAAATCGGGACACGGATTCATCACCAACGGCGGCGATTCGACTGTCACGATGTTCGATCTCACGAGCCTCGCGGTGGCCAAGAAGATCAAGGTTCCTACCGGCGGACTCGACGGCATCATGTACGACGACTTCTCCGACCGCGTCATTCTTACGAATCACAGCCGTCCGGCCGGCACCGTCGTCGCCATCGATCCCAAGAGCGGTGATCTCGTCGCGACGGTGCAGCTCGAGGATGACTCGCCCGAAGGCGCGGCGAGCGACGGCAAGGGCAAGATCTTCGTCAACAACGAAGGCAAGAGCACCATCCAGGTGATCGACGAGAAGACGATGACGGTGCTCGCGTCGTGGCCGCTCGCCCCCTGCGAGGGCCCCACGGGCATCGCGTACGATCGCGCCACCGACCGAATCTTCTCCGGGTGCGGCAAGACGTCCGTGGTGCTCGATGCCAAAACGGGCAAGGTCGTCGCCACGATCGCGAATGGTGATGGGGTGGACGCGCTGGGGTGGGATCCCGCGCAGAAGCTGATCTACATCCCGGCCGGCCGGGACAGCAACGTCACCGTCGTGCGGCAGGATGGACCCGACAAGTACACGGTGGTCGCGACAGTCTCGACGATGCGCGGCGCCAAGACCATTTCGGTGGATGCGCAGAAGCACATCGCGTATCTGTTCCAGCCCGAATACGGTCCGCCACCTGCAGGCACGCCGCCGCCGCAGCCGGGCCAGCGGCCGGTGCGAGGTCCCGTGATCGGAGCGTATTTCTTCGCGATCACGCACTGATCGCGAACTGGTCAGGGACGCCGGGGTGCGATGGCGTCGATGTCGAACGTCACGGCATCCGCGACGCGCACGGTGCCACCGGGTCCCCCGCGGTAGGGGCGAATGCCGTAGTCTGATTGCCGCACCGTGAACGTCGTCGTTGCACGCAGCGTATCCGGCCCGATGAGAACGCGCACCGTTAGTGGGACGGTGCGCGTTCGGCTTTTCATGGTGAACACTGCTTGCACTCGCAGTGTGTCTCCGGTCTTTTCGACCGCTTTCGACGTGAGAGTGATCTCCGAGTAGTGCGCCACGTCCAGTACTTCCGTGCGCATCGCTGCCGTCACTTTGCGGATTTCCGCGGTATCCGGCGGCGTCAGCACCTCGAGGCGGTCCGTCGCGATGGATACCGTCACGTGGGACGACTCCGGTTGTTGCGGATAGTACACGATGCGCCCCGAAAACTCGCGGGCTTGAATGAGATGTTCATGACCGGCGAACCCCAGCAGGCCGGCTTTTCCCGTGCGTACCACGAGGCGGCTCGAGGGAGCGAGCTCGTAGACGACGGAATCGCGAGCAGGTGATTGCGTCGCTCCGGGGATGGGGATGAGAAGCATCGCAGCGCATGCGAGCAATTTTCCGATCATTTGTCCTCGACGATCCCGCCCGGCAGAATGCTCTTTGCGCCGAACTTGTCCCGGACGCGGTCGATGGCGCGCGACAGGCCGCGGTCACGTTCGGTTTCCTCGGACAGTATCGCAAGCTGGTCGGTCACCGCTGCCTTCGCCAGGCCGGACAGCCGAACGCCGACGAGCCGCGCCGGCACCCGCCGAGCGTTGCGCAAGCTTGAGAGCAACTCGTGCGCGACACGCAGAATCACGCGGTCCGATACGACCGGCTCGGGCAGCGTGCGCTGCGCGGAGCGGGTCTTGAAATCCCAATCGCGCAACCGCACGGCTACGGTTCGCGCGGTCAGCCCATCGCCGCGCATGTCCGCCGCGGCGCGCGTCACGAGCCGCAGCAGCTCGCGCGCGATGTCGGTGTCCTCACGCAGATCTTTCCCAAACGTTTCGTCGCGGCTGATGCCGCGGTTCATGGTGCGATGGTAGACGTCCCCCTCGTCGCGACCGTGCACGCGATGCCACAGCCACTGCGCTTCGCGTTTGCTCATCCAACGCGCGAGCGCCGCCAGGTCGTGGCGGAGGACGTCTTCCACGGTGATCAAGCCGTAGCGCGCCAGCCGCCCCTGAAACTTGGGGCCGACGAGGGGAATGTCCGCCAGCGTGCACGATCGTAGAAACGATTCCTCTGCGCCGGACTCGACAATCACGACCCCGCCGCCGCCCGCGCTTGGCTTGGCGCGGTCGACCGCCATCTTCGCGATGAGCTTGTTGGTGCCACCGCCGATCGAGAGCGTCAATCCCGTCGTATCGCGCAGCGCGGAACGGATCCGCTGCGCCGTCGTCTCGAGCGGCTCACGGTGATAGACGCCCTCGGTGCCGGTCAGGTCGAGATACCACTCGTCGATACTCGCGCCCTCGACGACGGGCGAGAACTGATGCAGCAGTTTGCGGATCTCGGCGCTCTTCTGGATGCACGCCTTGAAGGGGACGGGGACACACACCGCATCGGGACAGAGTCGGAGGGCGCGAGCAATCGGCATCGCCGAGCGGACGCCGAACTTGCGGGTCTCATAGGAGGCGGAGCAGACGACACCGCGGCTGTCGCGCGAGCCGCCGACGATGAGGAGGGGCGCTTTTCCGGCGCCGTCGGGATCGACGGCGCGCGCGACCGCCACGTAAAACGCGTCGGCATCAGCGAGCAGAATGCGACGCATGCTCCGAACATATCCCGAAGGCTAGGCGGGCGCTAGCGCTTAGAACCGGCTGCGCCAAAAGCCCGCGGTGGTGGGGTTCAGCTTTTCGGTAATCGCGGCGGAAAGGGTGACGAACACCCCGTGCCCGCCGCGCACCGAGAAGTCCGGATCGCTCAGGTCTCCGAAGCGATACCCCGTCGCGATCTCCAGTCCCGGCACGGGGTGCACCACGAGCGCCGGGGCGCCGTCCCATGCCGTCGTCCCCGTCGTCCGCTCCACGAGCAGCCGGCTATCGCCGCGCAGGCTGATCCAGCGGTTGATATCGAGGTTGAGCCGGCCACCGACGTAATCGGCCCACGCCGTCAAGGTTTGCGGCGTCCCGTCGGCATACCTGCGGTCGGCCTGCGTGCGTCGCACGGCGTACCGCGTCGACAGCTCCACGCGCGGCGTGACGCGCCAAATCATTTCTGCCGCGCCGATGAGCCGGCGTTCCGCGCCCCGCGCCACGAGCACGCCGCCACCCACGGGATTGTGCTCGTCCAGCCATTGAAACTTGGCCAGCATGTTCACGCGGTCCGTATTTGCGGGCCGCCACGCCAGGCCCCACAGGCTCGACAGGCGGCGTGCGAGTGGCGCACCCGGGAGTGCGTTCTGCGCGAACTCCTGCCGTGTGAGGAGTGCGAGCGACCGCGCGAAGGCGACATCACCCGCGACGGTGGCGAGCCGCGTCGACTGCAAGGATCCATCCTTGTACTCGCCGCGCGCCGTGAGCCGGTACAGAGCGCCCGGTGGCAGCAGCTCGACGCCGGCACCAGCGGACCAGTAGTCACCCTCATTCTGCAGGAACGGCAGCGCCCGCACCGGATCGGCGATCGATGCGCGACTCACGCCTTGGCGCCGCTCGAACATCACGTTGACCGCAAGACTCGGGGCGAGCTGCAAGCGGTTCCGCAGCCCCACAACTGCCGCGTTGCCGGCCCCCGAAATGCCGCCGGTGAGCTGGTAGCTGCCCCACGCCTGCCCGCCATGACCCATGTTCGCCCGCAGCCCAATGCTCGAGACCGAGTACTGCGTCTGGCTGTCGGGTCGCGACACGTACCGTTCGCTCGCTTCGAGGGTGAGTGTGGAGGCGATCCGATAGCTCGCGCCCGCGCCCAGGAGATCGGGCGTCAGCTCTGGTCCCGTCAGACTGAGGTGCCGGCGCCCTTCGGCCCAGAGCTGGAGCTTGGGCGACAGATTCCATTTCGCGCGCACATCGGCCGACGTGGCGGTGCTCGCCGTCGGGCTCGCCCCGGCGACGTAGTCATTTCCGATGCCGCCGTCGACTTCGAGTCCTCCGGAGATGCGCTGCACGATGCCCATCCGCGTGTGCTCGCGCGCGATCCCCTGCAGCGCGAATTCCTCGTGGCTGTGCTCGGCCCGCAGCTCGGTCGATCCGATTCGCAGCCCGGTCCGGACGTTCTGCTGCGTGAGTCCCGGCTGGAGCGCGACATTAGACGGATTCGTGAATTCTCGCCCGATGTTCATGTAATCGCCGCCCAACGTCAGCCGGCCACCCCACAAGCTGTAGCTCGCTTTCACCGAAGTCGCGAGCCCCGCGGAGTCACCGCGCTCGCTGTACGCGACTTCGGCGCCGAGATCGACCGCGCCGAACCGGAACAGCCGCACGTCGCTGCCCACCAGGCGGTAGCTGTTGACGGCCTGGTCGGCGTTGACGGCGGTGAAGCCGAGCCGCAGCGAGTCGAGGTGGAGGCCGTCCCCGGCGAGCCGGCGGATGTCGAGCGCGGCACGGGCCCCGGCGACGAGCCGTTGCTCCGCGGTGCTCGCCGATTCGAACGTCCCCATGATGAAGACTGGGTTGCCGTCGGCGTCGGTGGCCGGAATTGGTTGCTTGAAGAGCACGACGCCGTTCGTGTAATCGATTTGGTAATCGACGAACCGCACCAGCCCCTGCGTCACGATGGCGCGCGCCGGATTCAGCTGGTCGCGCGTTTCCACGCGCAACTGCTCCGTCCCCGGCACGATGTCGGACGCCAGCTGGTAGGGGCCCGAGATCCCCGCGCCGCGGACCTGGAGCTGGCGCAACGCTTGCGACGTCAGGCTGCCGAATACGCTCCAGGTGATCGGGCCAGTGCTCACGCGTGCGGCTACACCGGTCACTGCGCGACGGTACTGAGCCAAGCTCAACCCGCCGCCGAACGCACTGGTGGACAGATCGCCGAAGCTGGCCCAGTCGTAGCCCCGCTCCACGCGCGCCGACAGCCAGGTCTGTGAGGCGGTACGCGTTTGCAGCGCGCTGGCGTCGCCGAGAATGGGATACTGCGACTCGGCGAGCGGGTCGGCCGTGCGCTCGAACGCATTGCGGCCGTCGTTCAAGCGGCGCGAATCGAGGCCGACCGTGAACGAGGTGTGCGCGTCGAGCCTGCCGCGCGCCGTCAGGGCGCCATACGCATCCGGGCTCGCTCCCGCACCGACCATCCCCGATCCGGCCACCGTGAGACCGCGGACTTCCGGCAGCATCTCGAGCGCGACGCTGTCGATCGCGTCGCCCGATTTGAGCTGGAGCTCGCCGGGACCGACGAGGCGACCGGGGCGGAGCTCGATGACGAGCCCGCCCGCGGCGCTGGACAGAAGCTGCAGTCCTACCGACGAGGGGTCGGCGTCCGCGCCCAGCGGCGTGGCGCCTTGTGCGCTCACGGTCACATAGGCGGGTCGCGCGACCGGCACTCCCCAGCTGTCCAGCACGCGGACCTGGAGCATCACGCTCGATCGTCCATCGGCCACGAGCTGCAGTTTGCTGGCGGACCGCGCGAAGCGAGAGGGCAATCCGGTCACATGCACCGCGATGCTGTCCCACCGTTCGTGGTTCCAGGAGTTCGTCATCGCAACGCGCAGGTGATGCGGCCCGGTGGCAAGCGGTACCGCGATGAAGTCGAGGACGCCATCGATGCGCGTGCGCCCGGAATCGAGACGCGCCGAGCCATCGTAGAGAACCACCGACTGGTTGGGCTCGCCCTTCACGCCCACGTAAATGTGATCGCTCGCGAGCACGCTCCCGTCGCCGGGCGAGAAGATCTCGACGCCGGGACCCTGAACGGTCGAGGTGAGCCGGTCGGCCGCCCGTGCTTCGGGAGCCGGCCGCGCCCGCGCGACCTGCGCCGTCTCGTCTTGGGCGCGGGACAGCGCCGCACTGTCGACCACCGGCACCGGCGGAACCGGTACCGCCGCGGGTACGCTGTCGTTGACGGCTGTAACCGCCGGCGCGCGACCGCTGACGCCCGGTACCGACAGCATCGCCGTCTGCGGGGACAGCGAGTCGCGCACCGCCGCACTCACGATCGTCTCGGCGCGCTCCAAGTAGCGGCGGACCGTCGCATTCGCGCTGTCGTAAGGCGGCCAGGCGACAACGCGGACTGACGCGGAATCACGGCGCGCCGATGACCAGGCCACGATCCGGATCCGCGCGTCGGGGTGCGCGAAGGGGATCGGATTTCCCCGGTGCTCGAGCCAGCTGTACTGCGTGAACAGTTTGCCGTCCACGTACACCACGGCCGAATCCGCCTGCGGGCTGAACGCGACGATCGCGTCGACCGTGTATTCGCGTGGTTGCTGAACCGTCAGCTCGTACCGGACCTGGGCCAGGTGCGGCTTCGGCAGTACGTGCTCGAACAGCAGCTGCGAGTCCCGCGGGGCGCGCAGCCGCACGGCCGCGAATGTGAACGGGACGGAGGTGCGGTGCCCGCGCGACTGCACGCGCCGCGCGGCGGCGGGCGCCTCGGGCGCCTCGGGGGGGGGAGTGGCGGCGACCGGATTGGTGGCGCGCACGCGGAAATCAACCCGCGGCGTCGTCCAGCCGCTCGCGTCCACCAGCTGAATATCCTGCCCCGCCACGGCGTAGCCGTTCGGCACCGAACGCGGATCGAGCCGGAAGGCATGCCGGCCGGGTCGCACGTTCACGAAGGAGAACTTTCCGCTGGAGTCGGTCGTCGCGACCATGCCGTCTTCGGTCCACACGTCCATGTTCGCGATGCCCGGTTCACCGGCCTGCTGCACGCCGTCGCCGTTCACATCGACCCATACCTTGCCGATCGCCGCTCGCGTCTCCATCGGCCACGCGCGGCGGATCTGGACCCAGGCGATCGCTTCCGGCGAGCCGGCGAGCCCGCCAGTCACCTGGCCGGTCGCAACCGCGCGCGTCTCCGCCACCGTGCCCGAGGGGGACACGAGCGCCGCCACGAAGCGGACTGTGCGGCTCGCGCCCGGCGTCAACGCCGCGCCGCTATAGAGGATCAATCGTCCGCCGGCGAACGCCGCGGAATCCGCGCCGATCGCACTGCCGACGATATAGCGCGCGCCGGCGGGCAGCTGCACGAAGATCTGCAGATTGGTGACGTCGGCGGTGCCCGGATTCCGGATTGTGGCGGTATACGGAATCGCTTCGCCCACCGAGACCTCGAGCACGTCGGCGGTCAGGTCTAGGCCGAGTGCCGCCGTGGGCGGACCGACGAGCGCCAGTTGCGACGCCGTTGCCGACGTGGCACCCGTGCCCTGGCCCTCGATGTAGGCCACGTTCCGGACCAGGACCGTATCGCGCACCGAAGCGGCAACGACCAACACGAGATCGATGGCCCCGCTGTCGCTCGCCGCGAGCGTGCCGAGCGGCCAGGTGAGCACCTGTCCGGCCACAGTCGGCGCGGTGGTCGCGCTGACGAACTGCAGTCCCGCGGGCAGGGTGTCGGTCAGCACGACCGCTTGCGCCGCGCCCGCGCCGGCGGCGTTGGCATAGTGCAGCCGGTACTGGACCTGTTGACCGACGAGCGCAAGCGCCGGACTGGTGAGCTGCTTCGACAGTGACAGCGCCGGCGCCAGGATCGTCGTCAGCGCCGCGTTCGAGACTGTCGTATCTGTGCCGCCGGTCCAGTTGAATACGACGTTGCCGCGGTTGGTCACCGTCGGGGGCGGTGCGACGACCGGAACGCGCGCCTGGAACGCGACGGACCCCGATGTGCCCGGAGTGATCGTGCCGAGCCTCACACTCACGACACCGTTGCCGAGGAGCACGAACCGGCCGGCGTCGCCGTCGGCCGCATCGGTGAGCGGCGTGCCGTTCCAGGTCATCGATCCAGCGACATAGGACGTGCCGGTCGGGACCGTATCGGCGAGCTGCACCGTGGCGGCGCTATCACTGCCCGACACGGCGTAGTCGAGCGTGTACGTCAGGACGTCGCCGCCCGACGCGGTGGCGCGATCCACCTGCTTGGTGAGTGTGAACGCGATTGCCGCGTTCGACACGGTGATCACATCGCGCAGCGAGCTGCGTACACCCGCATCGAAACGGCTTGTCGCGGTGGCAGTAATCGAATCGGTGATCCCGCCGCTGCCCACGGCCGGTACGGCAACCTGCACGAGCAGCGCTGCACTCGCGCCCGGCGCCAATGCCACGGGTCCGGTGATGATGGTATCGCCGGCGTCGAGCACGCCGTTGGCATTCACGTCGCGATAGACTGTGACGGTCCAGGCATGCGCGGAAACAGCAGCCACGCTGAAGGAATCGACGCCATTGCCCTGATTGGTCAGGCTGTGTGCGAAGACAACCGATGCGCCCGGCGCAGCCCCCGTCGATTGCGCGGCCTGCAGCTGCACGGCTGCGGCTTGCGCGACGACCAGATCGACGGTGTCGGAGGAAACGACGTACGCAAAACCGCTTGACGAGTAGGCCAGCGTCGCCCAGTTGATGATGTGCGAGCCGGCCGGCGTGCCCTGCGCGGAGAGCGGAGACCCCCAGAGCAGGAAAGCACAGAGGGAGGCGGTCCCTAGAAGGAACCGCCTCGCCTCACCCGCTCGAGAGCCCAGACCCCTCGGCATGGGGTTGGGTCTTTAGTTGATGCTGACGCGCAGCTCGAACGTGGCGTTGGCGCTCGCCGCCAACACGCCACCCGTGCCGGTGTAGTTCGCGGTCACGTTCTGCCCGACCACCGTAACAGTCCAACCGGTGCTCGAGCTGGTCGAGACGTAGGTCACTTGTGCCGGCAACGCGTCGGTCACCAGCACGTTGGAAGCCGATGTGGCCCCGCCGTTCGTGACGGTGAACCGGAACCGGATGATCTGGCCCGGGATCACGCCACTGGCGACCGGCGTCACGCCGTCATCCAGATACGCAGCTTTCGTCAACGTCAGATTCGGCTTGATGACGGTCAGATCCATGAAGCCTGGATCGGTCGTCGCCGGCTGCCCCACAGAGCGCCCGGTCAGCGTCAGCGTATCCGTTGAGCCGCCCGCGACGTTCGCGACGTTGTAGACCACCGTGATGTTCGTCGAAGCCGACGGCGCGAGCGAAAGGCGCGCGCTGTCCCCCGCCACGCCGTTCACGGACACGACCGTGATCACCGGCGAGCCGGGGCTCGTCGCAATCACGTCGAAATTGTCGTTGCCGTTGCCGTTGTTCTGCACGGCGAACGTGAACGAGTAGCCGTTGCCCGGCAGGCGCTGCACGTTCTGCCCGCCGTCCGGCGTGACCGCCAGGCCGTAAACCGTGATTGGCGTGATGGTGCTCGACGCGTTCGCCGATGTTGCCGGCGTACGCCGCGAGGTGGCGGTGAGCGTGTAGACTGTCGTTACGCCACCCTGGCCGCTCGCCACATTGAACACGACCTTGATAACGATCGACCCGCCCTGCGGAATCGCGGCGGTTGCCAGCGCGCCGTTCAGCGCGGCCAGCGTGCCGTAGGTCGTGGCACCGTAGCGATACCCCGTCACCGTAATCACACCGGGGACGGAGCTGGCATCGGAAATCGACATGCTGTCGGTTCCGTTGCCGATGTTCGAGACTGTGAACGTCATGGTGTCCGCCACGCTGGGAGACGCGGCGGCGGGATTCGGCGTGTTGGCGGTGACCGTCACGCCGGCCTTGAACCCGACGGTCACGGAGACTGAACCCGTGACCGGGGCGTAGGCATTGCCATTCGCGTCGGTGTACGTCGCCGTCGCGGTGTTGGTGATCACCGTGCCTTCCGGTGTCTGGGCCCGTGCCTCTGTGGCGACGGCCAGCAGCGCCGTCGCGATGAGGGTGAGGCGGAGGGTCCACTTCACGTGCCTGAGCATCTCGAGCTCCTTCTAGTGGTATGTGTCAACGCGCGGGCGCTTCCTTCACCCGACCGCGGAATTCCACTGACACCTGCGCTCCTCGCGCGAGCGATCCCACGAGGGTCCAGCGGACGTGGGTGTACTGCTCGGCCGACGCGGGTTTCTGCACCTGCTTGCCGTCTTCGACCACACTGATCAGCGGCTGCGCCGCGTAGCGCTTGCCGCCGTCGATCGAGTACTCGGCGCGGACTCGGCTGTCTGACGTCGCGGAGCCCGGCACGTAGACCATGCCGCTCGGAATCGGATCGACGAACTGGATGTTCTTGACGGGTCCTGCGGTGACGTTCGTGAAAACGAGCCGATAGCGGATTTCATCGCCGGGCTGCGCCACGCTCTGGTCGGCGCGACCGCGCGCGATCGCCGTGACGTTTTGCGCGGTCACGACGAGCGACGACGGCGCGCCGCGCGTGCCTTGCGCGGCCGCATGCGGCGCCGCGAGGACGGCTGCACCTGCCACCACCAGCGACAGCAATTGTAGAGGTCTCATGGTTCTCTCCCGCGTCGTAGTTTTTGCTGGGTCGACTTCGCGTCCTTTGACTTCGTTCCCTTGGCTCCCTCCGCTTCACGCCAGGCGAACACGGCGCCACACTTCGGGCACACGACCAACTCGCCGAGTACTTGAGTGCGGCCGAAGAACTTCAGGGCCGAACAGCGTGGGCATCGCAAAACCATGCGTGATCTGCTCCTTTCGGCGGCGGGCAAGGGCACGTCCTGTGCCCA
>Ga0066698_10001040_pt1 | contig 11650 bp, 13 predicted proteins | sample GraSoiAngelo_147_FD_66457 | JGI IMG/M metagenome (GOLD analysis project Ga0066698, IMG submission 66457) | Grasslands soil microbial communities from the Angelo Coastal Reserve, California, USA - 14_1009_05_40cm | ecosystem: Environmental > Terrestrial > Soil > Grasslands | place: USA... | reverse complement strand
GCGGCCATCTCGGCCGCGGTGACAAGGCGCTGGCCGCCCGGTAGGCGCACGTTAGTCCTCGACCAGCACGACCGCGACGGCGTGGGTGGAGGCGTGGGACAGCGAGAGGTCGACCCGCCTCGCTCCTACCAGCTCGCGCGCGGCGCCATGGAGGAGCACGCTCGGCCGCGGACCTTCGCCGCGAATCACCTCCACCTCGCGCCAGATCGAGACCCGACCGATCTTGAGCGCCTTGGCGAACGCTTCTTTCGCGGCGAAGCGGACCGCGAAGGACTCCGCGGAACGCACCCTTTTACTGCAGTAGGCGATCTCCGTCCGGGTAAAGATGCGTTGAAGGAACCGCGCGCCCCAGCGGTCGATCGCGTCCGCGATCCGGCCCACCTCGACAATGTCGACGCCCACCGATACCATTCCCAAAGGTCGCCCGTCCTAGTCGGTTCCGTTGAGCCGATCCACGATCTCGACCAGCTCATACACGTCGTTAAGGTCGTAGTCGGCCCCCGAGTGCTCGGTGCCGAAGGTATCACCATAGCGCGCGAACGCGGTCCGGATGCCCAGCTTGGCGGCGCCGACCACATCGCGGTCCGGCCAGTCTCCCACCATGATCGCTTCGCCGGGGGTCACGCCGAGAAGCTCCAGGGCTCGCTCGAACGGCTTCGGGCTGGGTTTCCGCTCGCCCGTGTCCTCGAACGCGACGACCGGATCGAACAGGTGCTGAAGCTGAAGCTGCGCGAGACGCATCCAGGCCTGGAGTCGCGGGGCGTCGGAAACCACGGCGAGCTTGAGTCCGCGCTTCAGGATCTCCATGAGCGTGAGATTCACGTGGGGATAGAGCACGAGATAGGAATCACGCGCTCGCCTGTAGGCCACGATCGCGCTCGTCAGGAGCTTGTAATCGATCCCGCCGAACTCTTCCTTGAGAAATAGATCGAACACCTGCTGGTACTCGATGCCCTCACGGTCGTAGACGCGATATATCTTCTCGGAGGTTTCTTGACGTGAGAGCTTGAGGCCGGCATCGATCATGCCGTCCACCGCGGCGTCGATCGCGGCCCGCTTCATTTTCATGAAGTCGGTCAAGGTATTGTCGAGGTCGAAAATGATGGCTCGGATCATTCGAGTGGGCTCCCCGGAACGAAATACGCCGAGAGGGAGCGATGCGGCATTGGCTCACCCATCGGCGTCGCGCACCCGATTCGGGCGTTGTTCTTCACGTTTCGGATTTGCTTACTTTTGCGACTGGCCCACCATTTTGCCCAGGCTTATCTCTCCGTTATCGATGCGGACGTTGAAGCCGCAGCTCGGATTCGTGCAGACCCAGGCTTTGAACGTGATCGGGGCACCATCCCTTCCGTAGTCCGAGAGAGGGATCAGGACCCCATTATTGCATTTGCGGCAGTCGGGTAGCTTTACTTCCATCGCCGAACTCCTCCCCTCCACACAAGGCCGCTCCGCGCCAAATCAATGGATAGTCCGGCTCCCAGAAATCGAGTGTCAAGTCAAATTGCGATCTTTCAACGGTCTGGCTGCGTTATCATGCCCCGGCGCCCACGCTGACAGGGGCGATTCTCCCCCCGAGCCAGGACCGGCCCGCGTCGATGACACTCGAAGCCTCGAGCTACCTTAAGGCCCTGCAGCCACTCCTGTCTCTTCCCCGTGAAACCCTTCCTCAGCTCACCGGGGCTGAAGCCCGCAAGGCGCTCGAGTGGGCCGCCGGGGCGCTCTCGCTAGAACTCATTGAAAAAAAGGGGGTTGCGCCATCGTTTCTCCTGCTGCCTCGTGGTCACGGCGAGCCCCGGGTTGTCCTCTTCGCCGCATGGCATGCCGAGTCGCTCCCGGTCCTGCCGGCCGCCGTGGAGGGAGCGGAGCGGCTCGCCCTGGCCGCGTCCCTCGCGGCCCTCGACTTGGACCAGGACTCGCAGGTTCCGGCTGCCTTGGTCGTGGCTCCAGGCGCCATGCAGGGGTCCCTGGTGCTCGCGGATTTCCTCGCGGAGCACCGCCCACGGCTCCAAGCGAGGACCGCGTTCTGGCTCAGGATCGGGCCTCGGGCTCCACGGAGAAGGCGCATTTATCTGGGGGCGCGTGGCCGCGTCGTGCTCGGGATTTGGGATGCGGGCGCCAATCCATACCGGATCCGCGACCGCATGGTGGAGGAGCTGCTCGCGGAGGCGTACGGCCCGCGGCCTCTGGATTTCGAGCTGCTGCGAAAGCTCGGGGAGAATCGCGACGCGCTCGACTTCCTGGAGGAGGCATTGGACGAGCCGGAAAGCGGCTCCGGTGACGGCGAGGAACGTTTGAAGAGGGCGCTCTTCGAGCCTCGGGGGCACGTCGTGCTTCCGCAAGTGAAACACCCGGACCGTCCGCAGGCATGGCTCGTGTTCGAGACCGTTGAAAACATGGAGCCCGTCGATTTGCTTCAACGCGCACAGGTGCTGGCCGGCGGAGCCAAGGTCGAGATCGCCGAAGGATTTCTGTGGGAGCGCATCGGCATCCACCATCCTTCGATCCAGGCACAGATCAAGCTCTCGAAATCGGTGTCGGAGGGCCCTGAGATTTGGCCCTCCGCGCCGTGGCTCACTCCCGCGGGGATCTTCACGCGGGCGCTGGGGACGTCGCTGGCGGAATGGGCGATTCCTATCCAGGCATCCGTGGCGATCCGTTTCCCGAAGGTGGAAGATTTCGAATCGATCGCCCTCGAGGCGTGCCAGCTTATTCGCCAAGCTTTGGCGGAAACGGCTACTATCGATACGTAGAAGCACCAGCATTTTCGCCTTGATCAACCGGCGCGCCCCGTACCAGTAGGTACGAGGCTTGTACGCAACGCGACAGTCGCTTTAAGAGCGCGCCGATACAGCCAAACACCAGCGCGCTCTATCTCGTCCTCTGAAAGAACTTGAGTGTTCGTCGCGGTCGTTCGAAAGCTTTGGCATGTCGTGTGCCTAGAGAATGGTAAACAGCCGCGTATCGTTTCAGCCCTGACCCCCCATGGTGCGCGGCGAGGGCCTCTGAAGCCAAAACTTCAGGGGTCTCTTTTTTGCGGGGTGGATGGCTCGACCTCACCAGACCCTCCACCGCCTGAGATCCGACAGAGGATAGAAGGTCCCCCTCCAAATGACCCCTCCCTGCTTCAGTGTCACGATCATCGAGCGCGCGAACGAGTAAAGGAAAAGCGTCACCCCGACGGGCATGAGGATCGCCTGCCAGATCCTGATGCTCACGTTTCGCGCTGCTGCGCGGTAGCAAAGGAAAACTCCGGCCCATGCCGCTAGCGCGGCGATCTTGGGTATGGCGCCTGGCAGAAGAAGTCCGATCACGGGCGCCCATGCCAAGGCGAGCTGGATCCATGGCGCGACCAACCCTAATAGAATGCTGTAGCGCGCGGCCGGGAACGCGTTCTTCTCGACCCCGCGGACGAGGCCGCGAACGCCCGAATGCCACCGCACGGCGACCCGCCCATCGTGCCTCGCGAAGACCTGCCGCGCCCCGCTCTCCTTCAAGATCTTGCCCAGCGCGATATCGTCCAGCAGCTCGTATCGAATCTTGGAGTGACCTCCCGCCGGCTGATAGGCCTTCCGCTTCACCAGATTGAAGGCTCCGATCCCGATCGCATTTTTCCGGCGTGGGTCCGAGGCGAGCCACGGCCTGAGGGTGGCGTTGAAAATCACGACGAACGCCGCGATGAATACAGCCTCGCTGAGGCCTTCGATCCGCATGTCCGGCGCGACCGCGACGTGGTCCCATCCCTCCCGGACCGCGAGCGATACCGCGCGGCGGGCGGCATCGGGCGCGAGCGTAACGTCGGCATCGGTGAAGAGAATCCAATCGGACTCAGCCGCTTCGGCGCCCAGCGCGAGCGCGTGACACTTCCCGATCCACCCCTCGGGAAGGGACTCGACGTGGAGCACGCGAAGACGGGAATCCTCCGCGGCGATCCGGTCGAGGATGCGGCCGGTCTCGTCTACGGAGCGGTCGTCGACAAGAATGATCCGGACGAGCGGATAGTCCTGGGCGAGGAGGGATCGCGCGGCCTGCTCGACCCGCCCCGCTTCGTCTCTTGCGGCGGCGACGATGCTCAGGGAAGGGAGCTCTCGATCCGCGAGCGGCTCGAGGCTTGCGAGGCCGGGGGTACGTCGGTTGCCGAGAACGGCGCTGATCCCCGCCTCGAGCCAGTAGAGGGCGGAGACCGCGACGGTGGCGGTGGCGATCGTCATATCGAGTCCGGCTACTCTAGCAGCACGGCCTCGAATTGACACACGTGCTTCGCGCCCATAGGCTCCCGGCATGGGGATCCCACGCGGCACGATTCGGAGCGAGCGCATCGAAAGCTCCGTCCTGCGAGGGAATCTTCCGGGCGATCCCGAGGCCCGCGACCTCTACCTGTACCTCCCCCCCGGGTACGAGCGCGGCAGCGAGCGTTACCCCGTCGCGTGGTGTTTGAGCGGCTTTACCGGGCGTGGGCGGATGCTCTTGAACGACAGCCCGTGGATGCCGGGGATCGGAGACCGCATGGACGTGCTCCTCGCGGACGGCCGGGCGAAGCCCATGATCTTAGCGCTCCCGGATTGCTTCACCCACCTGGGCGGAAGCCAGTACGTCAATTCTCCCGCGCTCGGCGATTACGAGGACCATGTCGTGAAGGAGCTGGTACCGTTCGTCGATTCTCATTACCGGACGCTCCCCGCGCCGGAGCATCGTGGGGTGATCGGAAAGTCCAGCGGCGGGTACGGCGCGCTCAGGCTCGGCATGCGCCACCCGGACGTCTTCGGTGCGGTCGTCTGCCACAGCGGCGACATCTACTTCGAGCACTGCTACAAGCGTGACTTCGCGCCCGCGCTGCGTACCATCCGCAAGGGGGGCGGCCTTGCCGCCTGGCTGAGCGCGTTCCGCGCGGCGCCGCGGAAGCGCCATGCAGACATCGAGGCGCTCAACATCGTCGCCATGAGCGCCGCCTACTCGCCGAACGTGGCCTCGCCGCCCGCCTACTGCGACCTCCCCTTCGATCTCGAGACCGGCCAGATCAACGAGGACGTGTGGAGGCGGTGGCTCGAATATGATCCACTCCACGCTCTCGAACGGCACGCGGAGAGCCTGAAGGGACTCAGGCTCCTCTTTCTCGATTGCGGCCGAGAGGACGAATTCTATCTGGAGCTGGGCGCGCGGTGTTTCGTGAGACGGCTCGAGGCGCTGGGCGTCTCCCATGAGTACCAGGAATTCGAGGACGGTCACATGAACATCTCATACCGCATGGACGTCACCCTGCCCAAGCTCTCCCACGCCCTTGGCCGGTGACGAGGACAACCGCGCCGGAGCGCTCCTTCCGGCGCACGCGCGGCTCGTTTCCCTTTCCGCGGCGATCGCGGCGGGGGACGCGTCCGGGACCGCGGGTCACGCGGCGGAGGCGCTCCGGGAGGGAGCCTCTCCCGACGCGGTGTACGAAGCGCTGCTCCAGTCCTACCTCTTCCTCGGATTCCCGCGCGCCATCGAGGCATTCATCGCGGCAAAGCCGGTGCTCGCGCGACAGGGCGCGCACCGGGACGAGGCGGAGCCCGTCGACCCAGCGGCGTGGCTTCACGCCGGAGAGTCTCTCTGCCGGCGCGTGTACGGGAGGAATTACGTGAAGTTGATGGCAACCATGCGGGATCTCTCGCCCGATCTCGCTTCCTGGATGATCCTCGAGGGCTACGGAAAGACGCTCTCCCGACCCGGGCTCGACGCCGTCACGCGCGAGTACTGCGTCGTCGCGATCCTGGCCACCACCCGCATGTGGCGCCAGCTCCGCTCCCACGCGATCGGCGCGATCCACGTGGGCGGGACCCGCGCGGGCGTGCGCGAGGCCATCGCGCTATGCGCTCCGGTGGCGGGGGACGCTGTGGCTCGGGAGGCACTCCACGCGGCCGGGTTGGAGGCCTGAGATGCTCGGAGCGGACTTCGTCAAGGGGCACGGCCTGGGGAACGACTACATCGTGGTGGACGGCGAGCGCTTCGGGATCCCGCTCACGCCCGAGCGCGTACGCCTCCTCTGCCATCGTAACTTGGGCTTGGGCTCCGACGGCGTGCTCGAGGTCACGAGGCGCGTCGACGGGTTCTTCGCGAGAATCTGGAATCCGGATGGCTCGGAAGCGGAACGGAGCGGAAACGGGCTGCGAATCGCCGCAAAATTTCTGAGCGACCACGGCTATACGATCGAAAGCACCTTCGTGATCGAGACCGCGGCGGGACCCGTCACAACCGAGGTGTACAGGCGCGCCGGGAGGGTGTACGCGGTCCGACTGGAGATGGGGCGGGCGATCATCGAGCGCGCCGTCCGATCGCTCGCGGTCGAGCGTCGCCGCCTCGACGTAACGGTAGTTTCGGTAGGGAACCCGCACTGCGTCATTTTCGGCGAGCCCCTGACGCGCGAGCGATTATTCGCCGTCGGCCCTCTGGTGGAGAAACACGCGCAATTCCCAAAACGGATCAACGTGCAAATCGCCGCCGCGGAATCACGTACAAGCGCGCGGGCTCTGGTCTGGGAGCGCGGCGCGGGGCACACGCTCGCCTCGGGCACGAGCGCGTGCGCGGTCGCCGCGGCGTGTTTCGACCGGGGCCTCGTGGACGGAAAGGTTACGGTGTTGATGGAGGGAGGGGAGCTCGAGGTCGAGGTCGGGCCGGACCTGACTCTCATCATGACCGGACCCGCCGAGGAGGTCTACGTCGGGACGCTCAGCCCGGATCTGCGCCAGCGCCTGCTCGAGATGCAGTAGCCGCCGGGGTCGTGCGTCCCTCCACGTAGCGGTTGTACGCACCCCGCACGAAGTACGTGGCGATCGTGGCAAGGAAGGCGCTCATGTATCCCCACGCGAGGAACAGCGCCGCAAAGAGCAGCCCCAAGGTGAAGAGAATAAACGAGCCCAACACCTCCTGGGACGAGGCGAACGTCGTGGCCCACACCGGGCACGCCTTCAGTTTCTGATCCAGCGCCACCACGCCGGTCACGAGCCACGTGTTCAACAGGAAGTACGTCACGGCCGAGAGCACGAGCGCTCCCGCGTTGAGCGGGGAGAGCAAGTTCTCGAGCCCGTCCCTGCCCTGTCCCACCGACAGGAACACGTGGGACGCCGAGAACACCGCGATGCAGCAGACCGATGCGTTGAAGAGAACCTGATACCAGCGCCGGTGCCGGAACATGAGGTCGACGAGCGCGCCGGCCAGGACCGTCGTCGTGACCGCGAGCGAAACAGGAAGGATCAGAAGCGTCGCGAAGTTCGCGGCGGTCGCCATGCTCAGGTAGCCGCGCTCTTTGGGCGTCGGAAGCCAGAGAAGCTCTCCCAGCATGTTCGCCAGCACCCAGAAGAGGAGCGTGAGGGGCTCGACACGGGGTTGACCCGGCGCCCAGGCTTCCCAGGCGAGCACGAGCCCTCCGAGGATGACGAGCGCTACATATTCAATGAGTGCCATAAACCCTCTAGCAAAGCCTCCTCAGCGACCGCTGACAAACCCTCGCGGCTACCGCCCGCAAAGGGACCCTTACTCTCGCTAAAGCGTAGCGCATGGAATGTGCCCCGGCGGTCGGAGGCACATCCCTAGTCGTTCCAGTGGATTACGGGGGTGCTGTCTGGAGGATCTGAACTCAGGTTGGGGAATTCTGCGCGTACTGAGGCTCGAAAGAGCCAGGAGGAGTCTTAAACCGCCAACGCGTGGGCGGCGCGCCGGAACTCGCGCACGGCCACCGGGACCCCCTCTTCGATCGTGCGGTAACGCGGCGCCCAACCGAGCCGGACGCGAGCCTTGGAGCTGTCCACCTTGGGGCAATATGTGTAGGCCTCAACCGTCCAGGCTCCCAGCACCGGGATCAGGTCTTCCTCCGGAATGGGTTGGGGCGGCGGGGCGCCCATCTCCCTCGCGACGAGGCTCAGGAACTCGCCCTGGGTGGTCGGGTGGTCGTCCGCGAGAAGGTAGTCGTCTCCGGCCAGGCCGTTTTCGATGGCAAGCCGATAGCCGGACGCGGCGTCGGAGGCTTCGATGTAATGCATCGTCTGGGAGCCGTCGCCGATCATCGTGGACTCACCGCGGCTCATGGGTCGGAGCACCCCGTTCTCGAACCACCCACCTCGCCCGTACACGAAGGCGGGGTTGACGCTCATCGCCTGGAGCCCTCGCTTTCGGTGCCGCTCAAGCACGGGGTAGGTAAGCTGATGCCGGACGCCGAATCCGCGCCCGTGGCTGATGTCCGAGCTCTCGCGCACCCAGCCGTCCGGATCCGGCTCATAGAGGAGCGCGCCGAAGGTATGCACGAGGAGCTTCTTGTGCCGGCGGCAAAACGACGCGAGGCGATCCAGGATCTCGGCGAACCCTCGCGCTTCGCGCTCGGCCTGCGGCCGCTCCTTCGGCCCGGGAGTCCCGTCCGCGGGCAGGGCAAGATGGACCACGATGTCCGACTGCTCGATCGCGTGCTCCCACGACGCCGGGTCCCGGATGTCGCCGAGCGCGGGGATGACCGCGTAGGGAAGCCGATCCTTCGCCTCGACGTTCCGCACGAGCCCGATCACGAGATAGCCGTGCACGACGAGGTCGCGGCACACCGCCCGGCCGATGGCCCCGGTCGCACCGGTGACGAGCACCGTTGGCTTTGAAAAGTGGTTGAGGACGGCCACGATCTAGGGCGCGGCGAGTCCCGCGAGACGCTTCCACCCAAGAGGGAGGAGGGTCGCCGCCAGGCCGATCTTGACGATGTCGCCGGGGATGAAGGGCCAGAGGCCGACGACGAGCACGGGGCCGGTCTCGACGAAGCGAGCCAACCAGAGGAGGCCCGGGATGAGAATGGCCAGGTTCCCGAGGGCCATCGAAGCGATGGTCGTGGCGGCACGGCGATCCCAGCCTCGTTCGGCCAGCGCGCCGCAGAGCCAGGCGCCGAGCACGAACCCGGCGAGATAGCCTCCCGTCGGACCGGCGAGAACGTGAGCTCCCGACGCGCCCCCCGCGAACACCGGCAAGCCGGAAGCCCCCTCCGCCAGGTACGCGAGCGCGGACGCCGCGCCGCGCCTGCTTCCCAGCACGGAGCCGACGAGCAGGACCGCGAAGGTTTGGCCGGTGACGGGAACGGGCGAGAACGGGAGGGGAACGGCGACCCACGCGGAAACGGCGATCAGCGCGCTCCCGGCCAGAACGAGAAGCACCTCGTACGCGACCGGAGCGGCCTTCGCCGGCGTGTCGCGCCGGGCGAACGCGGGGCGGATCGCGTCTGCCATCGTGATCATAGGGGCAGCAGTGTATCCGGCGTGACCAGCCGGCTCAAGGTTACGTTTTCTTTTCCTTCTTCTCGGCCGCCGGGAACAGGACGTTGTTCAGGATGAGCCGGTATCCGGGAGAGCTCTTGTGGAGAGAAAGGTCGGTCGCCGGGTCTCCCACGGCGTGCTGGTAATCCTCCGGGTCGTGGCCACCGTAAAAGGTGAAGGTCCCTTTTCCGAAATGCCCGTGGATGTATTTTGCTTCATCCGCGCCCGGGACCTCCGCCAGGACGGTGATGCCCGGCTTCAGGAGCTTCTTCTCGAACCCGGTCGTCTGGCCCATGAAGCCGGGGACGTTCGCCGTGTGGTCCTGCACCAGCATGCTCGGGACCGGATCCTGCTTCGCTGAGAAGTCGAACAGGGTGAAATAATCATTCCGCTGTCCGCGGAGCATGTCCTTCGCGCTGGTATCGAGGTTGGAGAACTCGTAGACGAGCGGGCTCGGCTCAAGCTCGAAGTTTTGAAACGCGACGCACCGCGAGTAATCGAGCTTCTGTTGCGCGTTCGGGTCGGGTGGATCGTGGTCGTACTCCGGGCCCACGATGTCGATCCCTTCCGCGGCCAGGGCGATATCGAAGGTGTCGGTCGCGGAGCACATCGCGAATAGGAATCCGCCCGCGGCGACGTAGGATTTGATCGCGCGCGCCACCGCCTTCTTGAGCTCCGAGACTTTGGCGTATCCCAGCTTGCGCGCCATCGCCTCGTTTTCCGCGACCTGGCGCCGGTACCATTCGGTTCCGGCAAATGCCGCGTAGAACTTCCCGTATTGGCCGGTGAAATCCTCGTGGTGCAAGTGGAGCCAGTCGTACTCCGAGAGCCTCCCCTGGAGCACCTCGGCGTCCCAGAGCTTGGTGTACGGGATCTGGGCATACTCGAGGGCAAGCTGGACCGCGTCGTCCCACGGCGGCGCCGTCGGCGGAACGTAGACCGCGATGCGTGGGGCGGTCTCCAGCTTCACCGACTCCATGTTGTTGTCGGCGATCTCGGCGCGGATGCTCGCCACCTGCGCGCCGCTCACCGATTCGGTCAGCACGCCGCGAACCGCTGCCTCACTCGAGATGCGCGCGTTGTCGGGGAGCAGGAAGGACCCGCCCCGGTAATTGAGAAGCCACTCGCCGTGAAATCCCTGCTGAAGCGTCCAGTAGGTGAGCCCATAGGCGCGGAGATGGTCGGTCTGGGTCTGGTCCATCGGCACGAGCAGCTCGGCCCGAGCCGGGGCCCCGCCCGAGAGCGCGAGCACGAGACCGCACGCCGCGATGAGGGGCTTCAATGAGCGGCTCACAGCTGGAGTTTCTTCCGGAGCTCAAGCACCTGCGCGCGCACGGGGGGCGCGAGCGGTGACGCGGGGTACCGCTCCAGGAGCGCTTGGTAGAGACGAAGCGCCTTCGCAGGATCCTCACCCATGGCAATCGATTCGTCCCCTGCGAGCTTGAGCGCGTAGGGCGCGAGCCGGCTCTTCGATGTCGAGTCCGCGATGACCAGCGCGTATCGGATCGCGGTTCCGTGATCGCCGCGCTCCCTCGCGATCTCGGCCAAAAGGTACTGCCAGTGGTAATGGATGCGCGCCGTTGGAAAGCGCGCGAGCCCGGTCTCCGCGACCGAGGCTGCCGAATCGGGAAGCCCCGCGCCGCGAAGCGCTACCGCGTGCGCGTAGAGCCGGAGCGCCTCGTCCCCGGGCTCCCGGTTCTCGCGGATGAGGAGAACGTGCTCGAGCGCGTCGTTCAGAAATAGATTGCGCGGAAAGCGCGCCGCGAATCGCCCGAACTCGGCCGCGGCGGAATCAAAGAGCCCCGCCTCAAAGAGGCTCCGGGCCGCGTCGTATTCGGCGCCCCCGAGCGTGTCTTGCGGCGCGTTGATCGAGAGATTTCCCAGAAGGGTGTGGTAGGCGCCTTTCCCGTGGGCCGGCTCGCGCTGAGCGGAGGGTCGGGAGACCGGCGTGGGGGGACCGGCCGACTTGGTCGGCGCCGGGACGGCGCCCCAGGCTAGAGCGGGCAGCATCGCGAACGCGAACGCGGCCGCTAGGGAGCGCGCGCTGGGGAGGTTCCTCAACGCGCCTTCCCCTCTAGGATGGCCTGGAAGTATTGGTCCACGACCGCCCGATATCTCGGCGAAACCGGATCGCGCCCACCCCGCGCCAGAAGCGCGGCCAGCGACGGGCGCGCCTTCAGAAGCTCGGCGGAGAGCGCGCCGGGAGAGGAACGCACGACGTCCACGCCCGGACGCGACGTACGCCGCCTGGAGTAGTCCCGCTTCTCGACGCTCCTGGGCGCGTCGAGGAGGCGGCTCAAGATGCGCTGCTGGCGTTCGACCGTCTGCTGATCGAGCCTGCCGCCGCGCAAATCCTGAACGACCTTCTTCATATCCTCACCCGTCTCGCCGAGCCG
>Ga0066698_10001030_pt1 | contig 11696 bp, 10 predicted proteins | sample GraSoiAngelo_147_FD_66457 | JGI IMG/M metagenome (GOLD analysis project Ga0066698, IMG submission 66457) | Grasslands soil microbial communities from the Angelo Coastal Reserve, California, USA - 14_1009_05_40cm | ecosystem: Environmental > Terrestrial > Soil > Grasslands | place: USA... | reverse complement strand
CGACTCCGGCAAATCTGACGGATAAAAACAGCCGTGCCAGTCTTGGAAACTCCATGCGCACGCGCCAATGCGTATTTTATGCTGATCGGTTAGATTCAACGACCTAACACAATTAATCGGTTTTGCCTCTTTGGAAAAGGCGTTACGGTAAAATCGCAGTGGACATTTGCCATCGAGTGCTGATGTGACCTGCCAACGAACTTGACGGAACGGATAAGTCAACTACCCTGCCCCAGCCATGTATTTTTTAGTCCGCGTCGTTTTACTTTTTACGGCTGCCAGCTTGATTTTGTCCGAATCGTGCGCGGCCGCAGTGGTCTTTCAACCGGGCAAAAAGGCGAAGTTTGTTGCGCCCGGGGAAGAGGAAATTAGCGAGACAGCGCTGGAGTTGTTTCAGACCGCACAGACTGCCGAAAAGCAAGGCAATTTGAAACGAGCGATTCACGCGTTTAAAAGCATTGTACGGCAGCACCCGAAAGATGCTCTTGCTGCAGGTGCGCTCTACCGCGCGGCGGAACTGCAGGAACGGCTGCACGAGTATCTTGGTGCGGCGGATTCGTTTCGGCAGGTGGTCGAGAGATATCCCAGTAGCCCGCACTTCGATGAAGCAATCGAGGCGCAGTTTCGCATCGGCGAAATTTATTTGGCTGGTAAGAAGAAAAAACTCCTCGGCATCCCGGTTGGGTCGTCGCTGGATCGGGCGGTGACGATTTTTGCGAATGTCGTCCGGACCGCGCCATACGGCAAGTACACAGCGCGAGCGCAATTTAACATTGGCCTCGCGCGCGAGAAACAGCACGTGCCCGAGATGGCAATCGAAGCTTACCAGGCAGTGGTGGACAAATTTCCAAACGAACCGGTCGCGGCCGATGCGCAATATCAAATCGGTTATATCTGGCTTATGGCGGCACGAAAAGGTACCAGGGATTCGGCGGCAACCTCAAACGCCAAAACAGCCTTCCAAGATTTCCTTCTCCATTACCCGCATAGTGAGAAAGCCGCACAGGCGCGCGCAAACTTGGAGCTTCTTGAGCACAAGGAAACGACCAGTTCCTACCAAGTGGCTAAATTCTACGACAAACAGAAATATTATCGCGCCGCAGTAGTCTACTACAATGAGGTGATTCGGCAGCAACCTGGGTCAACCGAAAGCAATCTGGCGAAAAAACGGATCGACCAATTGCGCAGAAAGGTGGGCGAGGCTGCGCTTCAACCTGCTTTTACTCCCGGAGAAGCCGGCAAGAAAAAGGCCACCGCCCACGGAGCGCGGATGACGAGGAGTGAGTCGGCGAAACCCAGCGCCCCAAACAATGAAGCGCCGCTGCCAGCGCCCGAAATTGATACTTCGCTGCCGCCGCCGGCTTCACTGACGCCGGATACCACTACCGCGCCTGAGCCGTCATCGACTTTGCCGGACGCGGGCCAAAGCTCCGGCGCGGCCTCAACGCCCGAAGCGTCCGCCTCACCGGCGCCGTGAAAGCGACGTTCGCGGCAGGACTAGCCTGCTTGTCGCTAACTGGTTGCCTTGGCTATCACATTGGGCCGGTAAAACCGTATTACCTGCGCGACGTTCAGACAATCGCTGTTCCCACTTTCAAAAACAAAACTCTCGTTCCTCGCATTGAAGTGTTGGTCACGGATACGGTGATTAAGCAGTTGCAACAAGACGGCACGTTCAAGGTTGCTAGTGACAATGACGCGGACGCTGTGTTGAAAGGTGAAATCACTCGCGTTGACCGTATCCCGGCGCGATCTGTTCGGGCCAACGTACTGGCCACCCAGGAGTTCAACCTTAGAATGGACGTTAGGTACACGGTCGCGGGGCGGGACGGCACGGCGCTTGTGGGTAATGGACGAGCGACTGGGGCGACCAGTTTTTTCGTCAGCGCAGACGTAACCACGGATGAACGGCAGGCGTTGCCGTTGGCGACCGAAGACCTCGCCAGCCGGTTAGTCACTCAACTGAGCGAGGGCTGGTGATGTTGGATGAAAGGCGACGAAAAACTTTGGTCAATTCTTAATGACAAGCTCGACAATCTGCGCGCCAGCAACCGTCTGCCTCAGGCGATCCGGGTTGCCGAAACAGCGCTTGAGGTTGCCAAACGCGCCTTTCCTGGCGCGACTATGCAATTGGCGATCAGCTTCGAAAAATTGGGGCAGCTTCTGGATCAACAGGGAGATCGCAGCGCGGCCAAAGCTTGTTTGCTCAAGGCAGATACAATTCTAGTAAAAGTTAAACCGCCGGACCAATTCGCCATCTTTCGTTCCGCTCGCCGGCTGGCGTTTTTGTGCGACAACCTCGGCCAATCCGAGGAAGCGATTGGCTTTTACGAGAAAGCTATCGCAGCCGGCACCCAACTTCAGGATCTGCCCTACTCTGACCTCGGCACGATGCTAAACAACGTTGCGCTCATTTTCCGGAAATTAGGGCGGCAAAAAGCAGCCGAACCTTACTATCTGCATGCTTTACAAATTTATGAGAAGCAGCTCGGACCAGACCATCCTGATGTGGCCTCGGTCCTCAATAATCTCGCGGTATTTTACACTAATGAGCGGCGTTATACCGAGGCAGAGAAAATACATCTGCGCGCGTTGGCTATTCGGGAAAAGGCATCCCCCAGAACGCATTCCGATATCGCGCAATCCAAATGCAATCTTGCGGTGGTTTATCATTCCCGCGGCGATTACGCGAAGGCGTCCGAGCTTTATCGGGCTTCGCTTAAGATTTGGGAGGAGGCAGCCGGGAAACCTTCTGAAGATTACGAGATTGTTGTATCGAATTACGCCGATCTTTTGCGTTCCGTTGGTCAGGTGCGCAAAGCGCATCAACTGGAAGTTCATGCGCGCAAAAGACGGGCAGGCTAACCAAACCTCCATCGCTTCGACCGGGCGCGTAGGATCGAGATGGTTGCTTTGGCCTTGCGACGTGCTGGCGTGTGCGCATGGTAGAGGCCGTTTCCTTCTTTGCTCGCGTGGCGGAATTGGCAGACGCATACGGCTCAGGACCGTATGGGGAAACCCGTGGAGGTTCGAGTCCTCTCGCGAGCACTGGCTGATACAGACGGCGTCGTCGTTGAACTTGCTATCTCGCTAAGACACTAAAGGGCAAGCCCAGTATAACGGTAAGCCTTACTTACCCCCTGCAGCCCTCCTTCTGGCCGCCCAACGAGCTTTCATCAATTGGGAAAGCTTTCTTCTGCCAGCAGGTGTGAGTCCGCCCTTTTTCTTCGCGGGAGCTGCTTTTTTGCCAGCCTTGATCCTTGCCCAGCGCGCTCTGGTGGCGGCGGCAAGCTTTGCCCGAGTAGCTGCCGACACTTGGCGCGACCCTCCTCCGGCTGCAGGGCGCGCGGGCTCACCTGACAGAATGGCCGAAAGACGTTTTTCCAAACTATCGATTTGACGACGAATCGAGACGGCTTCTTCTAAAGCCTTAACAGATATATCCATAGGTCGTCACATAGCCGGGTTTGGTCAGGATAGCAACAAACTTTTATTAGGATCTAGACGCTGGAAGGTCTGATTGCTACTTTCCCTGCTACCGCATCGACGTAATAAATCGAGGGAGAACCAGCGTTCGCGAAGTTACAAGTTGACGTTAGATCGTTTTTTTGAAGTGACTAGATCCAGTATCGCCACACAGCCTGAGCGGGTTCAGCACATGTTCGGGTCTATCGCCCGGCGCTACGATCTGGCGAATCATATTCTCAGTTGCGGCGCGGATTTTTATTGGCGCAACCGCGCGGCTCAGATCGTTGCAAATTGGAGGCCAAAAGAAGTTATCGATCTTGCTACCGGGACAGGCGATCTCGCGCTAGCAATCCAGAAGAAACTCCCGGAGGCACAAATCGTTGGGGCTGATTTTCTGCGTGAAATGCTGGAGATCGCGAACCGAAAAGGACTGCGCCAAACCGTCGTCGCTGACGCGATGAAATTGCCCTTTGCTGATTCTTCTGTCGATTGCATCACAGTTGCCTTCGGTCTGCGTAATATGGAGAATTGCGGCGCAGCCTTGCGAGAGATGGCGCGTATTCTTCGGCCAGGTGGGCGCCTTCTTATTCTTGAATTTTCTCTGCCTCGGTTCTCAATCTTGCGAGCAGCCTATCGTCTTTATCTGCACTGGTTCTTGCCGATTCTGGGTTCCTTCCTTACCAATCAAAAAACAGCATACGCTTATCTGGGGGAGTCGATTGAGGAATTTCCCAACGGCGAGGCCATGGTTCGTTTGGTGGAAGCAAATGGCTTCCGCGATGCTGCTGCCGGTCCGCTCAGTGGAGGCATTGTCACGATCTATACTGCAGAGAAGCGGCCAATGCCGTAGTGGCGTCTCTGACCGCGGAAGTTAAATGATTACGGCGCCGCCGTAGCGCTAGGAGAGAGGCTCGCGCCAGCGGCAGGGCTAGGACTTCCTGGCACAATTGCAAACGGCAATCGCAGATTAGTAAAATCGGCATCACTGATAACAAAAGTTCCTTCGCGTTCTTCAACTCGCGCAAACCATGTTGCAGCATCAGCTTTGCTGCCAACTAGCAGCTTGTGGGAATTCTTGTCGTCAGGCGACGTTGTAAAAGTGATCGCGAGTTGTGGTTTTTCGAGATCGCGCCGCGCAATCGGCGCCGCGGCAACCCAGCGGACTGCGTGCAAATTAGACAAAGTAGTTAGCAACGATTGCAAGTTTGCCTGATTGATCTGGCCGTCCCCCTTTACCCAAGCCCATTCTCCTTTTGCATCGCGCCTAAGTGCCGATTCGTATTCCGCCATTACGCTCAGTCGATGAATCTGTTCCGGCTTAAATTTGAAGATCGCCAAATCCTGCCATTGGGCGGGATCGGTGAAAATTTGATCGAGTAGGCTGCGGCGGACGGCCACGACAAAAGGCTCATCGGTAAGCCGCGCGTAAACATTTTCGCCGTCTGCGCTTCCGAAGGCGACTGTGGCAAACGGTTGTTCGCCAGCTTTGGTTTCAGCCCTGTTCTCCGAGGCAAACGAACTAAGGGTGAGTTGCAGTTGCGGTTTATCGAGGCCGTACTTCGCCAAATTGGAAGCGACGTCTTCAACGAATTTTTTAACCTGCTCACTTTGCAGGGTGTCGATCATACGCCGAACCTCGGTAGAATTTGCTGGCGCGTTCTTGCGACTGACGATCGTCCAATTGTTATCTTTGCGAGCGAGAATGATCTCGTTTTTCCCCGGAGGGTCGATGGTGATTCGGTCGAGAATGTTTGTGTCGATCCGCATCAAATGACGGTCGCGCAGATCGTCTGGTTTCGCGTTGAGAATTTCTTCGATCTTCTTCGGGAGGGTGTAAACGAACCCGCGCGCCGCGGAACGCACATACAGTTGATCCTTTTCCTTTTCTGGCACGCCTCCGACTTGCAGTAACTGACCTTGTTTATCGTCCGGCGTGAACAGCGTGATTCCGCCGCGGGGCTCTGCTAATCCATAAGCGCGAAGATCGCCGCGGTCATCCGCCACGAATTGTTGAATGCGGGCGGTCGTGACTTGCGCGATCAGGTCAGCAATCTTTTGGTCGTCGCCGCGGGCATGAAATGGCTTCACAATCTCCCAGTGATCGTTTTTCTTTTGCAAATCGATTTCGCCGACAGGCGTCGTTAGAACGACGCGCGACACCCGGGCGGTGATGAGATCCGTTAGTTTCCGATCGCGAAAATCCTCCGGCTTCTTGTCGATGTCTTTCTTAATCGATTGTCCGGCGAGAAAAGTTTCCTTCGAATTCTCAAAGCGCACATACATCTTGCCTTCGAGCGCGGCGTCTTTTCCGAAGAAGATTTCCGGCAGTTCTTCCGGGCCGGTCAATTTGAGCTTCAGCTTCGGCTTGGCGAGACCGTACTCGTTCAGCTTATTTTTATCCGCCTCGATTTCTTTTGCGGAAATCGTCGCGTCCTTTCGCCAGCCTTCCAGATTCGACAAGAGATTTTCAACCGACGAGCTATCGGCGTGGTCTTTGATCGGCGTGTCGAGACGCCATTTGGTGTCACGTCGTCGCAGTTCGATTTTCTCGTCGCCGTTTTGAATCACAATGCCGTTGATTTTGTACCGGTCGAAGTTGAGGACGTTTTGGGCCTGACGTTTGGCTTCCTCAGTGCTCGGCTGCTTCATCTCAAAGAACCTCAAGTAGGCAAAGACGCCTAACGCAACAACGGCTAAAACGAGAGTCGTTCTCAAGTTCATAACCGATCCGACGGATCAAACTCGACGCTGCCACCAAACCACGGCACCGATCACGGCTGGGATCAGCGGCATGAAAACCAAAATGATCCAGCGGAGACTGCGCAATGAGTCTTCGGTGAGGGTGAAGACGAGGGGCTTCGAAATCTTTGGCGCGATACCGATCAACTGCTCCCGGCTTAGCAACCAATTCACGCTACCAGAGATGAAATCGAGCGCCTGTTGATCCTGGGTGATCGCATTATCTTGAACGAATGCTGCGTTGCTCACCACGACCAGCCGCGCCGAATTCACCTGCACGCGCTCGTCCGCACTGGCGCCTTTCTCGACCGCAGCCCCGACCGTCAGGGTGGTGTTGCTGTTTCGCTTCGCGTCCACCTGAAGTTTTGTCTGGTCGTCGGTATTGTAATCGGTTTCGGCGAAATAGCCTTTCTCAGCCTGAATCAGCGGATCGATGCGAATATTCGCAGTGCGAACGCGGTCCGGCTCAAGTGTAAGGGATGATGTGCCGCCAAAGAAAAGCGCGCGCACGTCAACCAGGCGTTTTGTGATCGGGCTGCCGCCAAGGAAGTGCGCCTGCACATCTCGTGTAAGCGCGACTTCCTCAATCCCGGTGCGCAAAAAGACCATCAGCCGGTCGTCATTCACTTTCACGCCCAGCTCCTTGAGAAATCCGTCCAGCCTGGGCGTTTTGGCCGAGGGATCGAGAAGAAGCAGTATCCGCCCCTGTTTATCCCAAAAATCTCGCAACAATTTCATTTCGCGATCGGACAAATCGTATTGCGGGCCAACAATCAGAATCGTCTTCAGCTCCGATGGGATTGCATCGAGATTGAAAAGGTTTAGCTCCTGGAACCTAATGTTTTCGTTCTCGATGAAGGTCTTTAAGATCGAGATCGCGCTGTTTTCCGAAAGTGGCGGTTCTTTGTGACCGACCACGTAACCCAATGTGTTTTTCTTGCCTTCAACCAAGTCCATCATGGCGCTTGTGATCGCCTGCTCGCCTTTGAAGGCGGTGACGCGCGGGCCTTCACCGAAAGCCATTTCGCTTTGGTCGATATCAGCCATCTCCGAAGCTTTGACCGTCTTGTTGCGCCCTTCGTAATCGAGCACTAAAAGACTTTCGTCAGTTACAACCTTGTATTTGTCGAAGAGCTCTTTTGCCCGGGAAAAATTGCGCTCTGGATCGACATGTTCGATGTCAATCTTTGCTTTTCCCGCATATTGGTATTCGGTCAGCAGGTTCTGCACGTCTGCGGTGATCGGCGTGTTGGGGGAAAAGAAAAACGTGATCCGCATTTTGCCTTTGATTCCTTTGAGGAACCGCTTCGTTTTGTCCGAGAGCGCGTATTTTTGGTCGCGCGAAAAATCCCAGCGCTGGTAATGTTTAAAAGCGATCGAATTGATCGCTACTGTCAGAAACAAAATCAGAACAATCTGCGCCAGAACGTTAAAACCAATCTGAATCCGGCGGATTTTTTTTGGTCCCGAGGCCTTTTGAGGCTGCTTTGTCTCGTCAGCCATTGATCAGAGCCTCCATTTTCGAGATTGAAATGCCTGATGCGTGAGAATCAGCAGCACGATGGTCATGCTGACGTAGAACACAATAGGCCGCGTATCGATCACGCCCCGAGAGAAAGTCACCATGTGCTCGATCGCGGAAAAGTAGCCGAGAAGGTCGCGCGTAGCGGAACTAACGTCCAGGAGGATGTACTGAACTAGCCCGAGAAAAAACAATAGCGTGATCGTGCAGAAAGAAATGACCGCGGCGATGATCTGGTTCTTGGTCAGAACCGACGTGAGGCAACCGATCGAAAGATAGAACATACCGAGCAATAAAAGCATTAGATACGAACCGAGGTACGCTCCGACAGAATGAGCAGCCGGCTCGTGCGTTATCCTCAAAAAAATCGCGAAGTACAGCAGTGTCGGGATCCACAGCACCAGATAAAAAACCAGTGCACCGAAAAATTTTCCAAGCACGACCTGCCAATCGCGCACCGGCGCAGTCATGAGCGGCTCGATCGTGCCAAGCTTAAATTCCTCGGCGAACAGGCGCATCGTGATGAGTGGGAAGATCAAAACAAAGGCGAACCAGAAAAAGACGGAATTAAAAAACGCTTCCTGCACCGTGTATTGCACTTGACGCTGGTTCATGAAGGAGACCTGAAAATAAAAGTCCACTCCGGCGACCAGCAGGAAAAAGATAAGGACTACGTAGGCGATCGGCGAGTGGAAGTAGCTGCGCACTTCGCGTACGAGCAGGGTGTAAAACTTATGCATGGATCGATATCCCTGGTACCGTTGATTTCAAACCAAGTCCGGATGGGTGAGCTCCACAAACACATCCTCCAACGTCGCTCGACGTTGAGTTAGCTCGCGCACAGCCCAGTGGCGGTCCGTTGCGAGCCGGAAAATTTGTTCGCGAACATCCAGACCCGATTCCACACGCAATGAAAATATTTTCCATTCACCATCGACCGCGGTCATGACATTGCGCACGCCAGGGATTTTTTTTAACTCTTCAGCGCCATTGTCTGACGCTGTTTTCGCCTCAACGACAACACCGCCCGCCTGCCTGATTTTACCAAGCAAATTGTCCGGCGTATCACACGCCTCGATACGGCCTTTATGAATGATGATGACGCGGCCGCAGGTCATCTCCACCTCCGGCAAAATGTGCGTCGAAAGCAAGATCGTGTGCTGTTTGCCCAAATTTTTGATCAATTCGCGCACCTGCCGGATTTGATTTGGATCGAGACCGATCGTCGGCTCGTCGAGAATGAGAAGATCCGGTTCGTGCAGCAGCGCGTCCGCCAAGCCAACCCGTTGACGATAACCTTTGGAGAGCGTGCCGATCAATTGCTTCTCGACTTCCTTAAGTCCGCAAAGTTCGTTTACATCTCCGACTCGTTCCGCAACGCGCCGGCTCGGGACCGATTTGAGCGCCGCGCGATAAACTAGGTATTCGTTCACCCGCATATCGTTGTAGAGCGGCACGTTTTCCGGCATGTAACCGAGACGGGCACGCGCCTGAAGCGACTGCGAAAATACATCAAAGCCGGCGATGGTGGCGCGGCCCGACGTCGGCGGCATGAAGCCCGCCAGAATGCGCATGGTAGTTGTTTTGCCGGCGCCGTTCGGACCGAGAAATCCCATGATCTCACCCTGGCCAACCTCAAAGTTCAAATCCTTGATCGCAGACTGGCCCGCGTAGCGTTTAGTCAGGTTTTCGACCTTAATCATTTCGCGATAATTCCATCAGACAACCGAGCCGCCGTTTGCGTTGCCAATTTTTTAGCGCGCCGTCATGGTTACAGTTGCGACCTGCTGACTTCGCCCGCTACCCCGGATTGCACCGATGGCAAAGTTGGCTGTCGTGCCACTTTGCACTGAGCTGAGCAACTTCTCGATTTGCGTCACGGAATTTACTTCTGAACTTCCGACGCGATAAAGGACCAACCCGCGTTCAACGCCCGCTTCATCTGCCGGGCTACGCGGCTCGACTGCTGTAATCACAACGCCGCCTCGAGGATAACCGAGCGCATCGCTTAATTCCTGGCTCAAATCCTGAAGCTGCAGTCCAAATAACCGTTCGGCGTTGGATATCGATGCGTCACTGGCTACAGGTTGTTTCTTTCCTGCGGTCTGTTTTTGCGCAATTTTCTTGAATCGAGCGACGCTATCCCGCACTACTTCCGCCGGAATAGCGAAACCGAGTCCCTGAGTAGGAACGCCCTGTGGAGTGAACGCCATTTTCGCCGAGCTAATACCGACAAGACGCCCGGAAATATCGATAACGGGTCCACCGCTGTTGCCCGGATTGATTGCAGCATCTGTCTGCACCAAGTCTTTATATTCGATGTTGTCTACGGTGATGTTGCGTTTCACTGCGCTCAGCACGCCGCGGCTGATGGAGCTGCCGTAGCCGACGGCATTACCGACTACGATTACTGTTTCGCCCAGTAGATTGGGCGAGATATTATCCAGATTGATAAACCGAAAGGGCTCCTTGGCGTCAATCTTGATAAACGCCAAGTCGGTCTTGTCATCGCCCGAAATGTAGTGGGCGTTGTAAGTTTTGTCGTCGTTGGTCGTCACATGAATTTTCAAATCGGCGGCACGTTCAACGACATGCTGGTTGGTCACGATATAACCGGCCGGATCGATAATGAACCCCGAGCCGAGGCTTTGCAGAGTCTGACGAATTTGGCGCGGCCGAACGCGATCGTATCCGAAGAACTGCGCGTAAAAATCCTCGAATGGATCACGCACCGTTCGCCTGACCACGCGCTCAGTGTTGATATTCACGACTGCCGGCAATACCTTCGCCACGGCCAGTACCGCTGGCTCCGAGGCCGGGTCCGCCTGTGCAAAACAAGGTGTCGACCCCGCCCAAATCTGGAGGGCAGCAGCGAACGCGCAAATTGTGTGTCTAATTAGAGCGCGGGGCAGATCTCCATTCTCAGGTCTCATCTCGAAAGCAAGTAACGAGGCGGCTTCCGCACTGTCAACTTGCCCCGCCGCCTGTTAGTCGCAGATTAAGTTTGCTATGCATACTTCCATTGCAGCTCGGACAAATCTGGCGTTGATCGAGGAGAATTATCGCCGCTGGCTGGAGGATCCTCAGTCGGTCGATTCGGGATGGTCGGCCTTTTTCGAAGGATTCGAGCTCGGAGACCTGCCGCAACGTGACGGTGCCGAGGCCGAAGCTCGTGAGGCGGCGCTGCAATCACGGGTGGACGGCCTCCTTTACGCTTATCGCACACTCGGGCACACCACCGCGCATCTAGATCCTCTAACCGAAAAGCGTCCTCAGAACCCGTTGCTGACACTGCACCAACTCGGTTTCAGCGAAAAGGATCTCGATCTTCGCGTTTCATCGCGATCTTTCCTGGATAATCGGCAGATGACGCTGCGCGAGATGATCGCCGCTCTGAAGAATATCTACGGCGATTCAATCGGCGCCGAGTTTATGCACATCCAGGATACGCACATCCGCGATTGGGTTTGCCGGCGCTTGGAATTGCGGCCGCACAAACATGCGACGCCACGAGCTGTGCAGATCGCGCTTTTGCGAGCATTGATGGAAGCGGAATCGTTCGAGATTTTCCTGCACAAACGCTATGTCGGACAGAAACGCTTCTCGCTCCAGGGCGCGGAATCGCTCATGGTAGCTCTGGATACGATCCTGCACAAATGCCCGGAGGGCGGCGTCGAGGAAATCTGCATGGGCATGGCGCATCGCGGGCGGCTAAACGTGCTCGCGAATTTTCTGCGCAAATCGCTCAAGGTGATCTTTACCGAGTTCAGCGAGAACTACATTCCCGATCTGGTAGCCGGGGACGGCGACGTGAAATACCACTTGGGCTATCGCACGGTGCGCAGGCTCGCTTCCGGAGCACAAATCGAAATTCGGCTTTCGTCAAACCCAAGCCATCTCGAAGCTGTTAACCCCGTGGTCGAGGGAAAGGCGCGCGCCCGCCAACGGATTCGCGGTGACACCGAGC
>Ga0066698_10001024_pt1 | contig 11722 bp, 9 predicted proteins | sample GraSoiAngelo_147_FD_66457 | JGI IMG/M metagenome (GOLD analysis project Ga0066698, IMG submission 66457) | Grasslands soil microbial communities from the Angelo Coastal Reserve, California, USA - 14_1009_05_40cm | ecosystem: Environmental > Terrestrial > Soil > Grasslands | place: USA... | reverse complement strand
ACTCCACCCCGCAGGGCAAGAAGGTCGAGGTGGAGCCCCTCTTCCCTCGGTCCCTAGAGATCATTCAAGGGACCATGGGACCAAGACAGCCGAACAGGGCGAGCCCTCCGAGGAACCTTGGGATTCTCTACCCCACGCCAGGGAAGTTTGTGCAGAGTCTGAACCCTTTTCCCCGCCAAACCTTCGCAATCAATCCTGCATCCCTTGAGCCGGATCACCCTGAAGTCGCCGTTAACTGGAGGATCTTGGCCGGGTTCTCCGCCTCGCAGGGGAACCATCCGGAGACGGAACACCTCGCCAGGAAATCTCTAGGAATCCAGGAGAAAGTCCTTGGGCCAGAACATGTGGAGGTGGCCGCAAGTTTGGAAGGTTTCGTCGCCCTCTTACGGACCACGCATCGGGACGAAGCAGCAAAAGAGCTGGAGGTCCGCGCTCGCAAGATCCGCGCAAAGGAGGCATAGAAGAACCCTGTCAAGTAGGACTGCAGCGATTGCCCGCTTGAGCCTGCCATCCGATACCAGTTGCACAGACCCAGCATCTTGCCGAGGACGTCATTCACAGGACCCAAGATATTGGGGTTGACGTGGAGGTCCTGAAACCTCGAAAATGATCGGCGTTGGGAATAATCCGCTGATGCGAAGAGTTGAGCCGGACGCTGCTGCCTAGTTTTCCAAGGAAAGCAAAGTGGAAAGGTTATCCGGATCCAATCTGATCATCGTGTCAAACCGGGAACCCTATGAGCACCGACGGCTCAAGGACCGCCTGGTTTGTCGGCGGACTGACGGGGGGCTCACCTCGGCGCTGGACCCGGCGCTGCGCCGCCTCGGGGGGACTTGGGTGGCATGGGGGAGCGGTGAGGCAGATCGAGGTGCCGTTGGGCCTGGAGCCGTCGTCGAGGTTCCACCAGAGTCTCATTCTCACACCTATAGGCTCCGACGGGTCTGGCTGAGCCGAGATGAGGTGAAGGGTGGGTACGTCGGCTACGCGAGCGAGGTGCTCTGGCCGCTTTGTCACGTGACACTGGACCGCGTGGCCTATCTGAAGGCCTTCTGGAATGGCTATCGCGCCCTGAACCATCAGTTCGCCGACGCAGTCCTGGAGGAGTTGCGCGAACGACCTGGGCCCGTGTGGGTCCACGACTTTCAGCTGGCTTTACTCCCTGGATTGCTCAAGCAGACGGCCCCGGATACGAGGGTGGCACTGTTCTGGCACATCCCTTGGCCCGGGCCGGATGTATTCCGTATCCTGCCGGAACGCCGTGAGCTGATCGAGAGTCTGTTGGCGGCTGACTGCCTGACCTTTCAAACCGCCGGGTATGTCCGGGAGTTTGCGGAGTGCGCCCATCAGTTCCTAGGAGCGGAGGTGGGCAGGGCCCCCGACAGGGTCCAGTACCGTGGCCACATGACCAAACTCACGGCACAGGCCATCAGCGTGGACTTTCGTTCTATTTCTGATATGGCCAAGACGGCCGAGGTGGAAAGTCTCATGACCCTTGCGCGCCGGCGACTTGGCCTTGGTCAGGGCATCCGCATGGGACTCGGTGTGGACCGGTTGGATTACACCAAAGGCCTGCTCAAACGCCTCTGGGCCCTGGACACGTTCTTCACTCGTTACCCCCACTACCGTGGCAAGTTCACCTTTGTCCAGATCGCGGTGCCGACCAGGAGCGAGGTGGAGGCCTACCGTCGCTATCGGGAAGTGATCAGGGAAACTGCCTCGGAGATCAATGCGCGCCATTGCCGCGGGGGCTGGCACCCGATCGAGTATCTCGAGGGCCGGATCGGATTCTCCACGCTGGTCGCGTACTACCGAATGGCGGACCTCGCGTTGGTCAGTTCCGTGTATGACGGAATGAATCTGGTGGCGAAGGAATATGCCTCGTCCCAGGTGGATGAGCAGGGTGTGCTGCTGGTCAGTCAGATGGCCGGCGCAGCCGACGAATTGACCGATGCGTTGATCATTAATCCGTACGACCCGGAAGGCCTTGCTGACGCCCTCAAGCAAGCCCTGGAGATGCCTGAGGAAGAGCGGCAGCGCCGAATGAGCGCGATGCGAAGACATCTGCAAATGTACGATATCCATGCCTGGGTGGATCGCTGCCTTCACGATGCCGGCGTGTGGTCGGATCAGAGGTAGGACTCAAGTGGATGAACAGGAGACCACCACTTCGCGCAAAGCTGACAGTAATTCCTCCCCATCGCCTCATTGTCTTTCTCGACTATGACGGTACCTTGACCCCGATCGTCCAGCGTCCGGAGGAAGCCAGACTCACGGCTTCCGTCAGAGGAACACTCAGCCAACTGGCACACTCGGTCCCGGTGGTCATTGTCAGCGGACGCGCCCTCGATGACCTGCGGCGACGCGTGGGAGTACCGGGCATCCGCTACGTGGCTCACCATGGACTCCTGTATAAGGAACCAGGCTCTGCAATGCGTTGGTTGGGGCAGCGGCCTCTCAGAAGAGAGGTCCGGGAATGGACCAGAGCGTTAGAGCGCGCTGCCGAAGGAATTGCCGGCGCCCTCGTCGAGGATAAGGGAGCCACCGTTGCCCTGCATGACCGGCTGGTGCGACCGGCCGATCGTCCCAGGCTGCGCCGGCTGGCACTTCGCGCATTGGCCCCATGGCTCGCAAAGGGGAAGGTGGCAGTGATGAGCGGCAAACGGGTTCTTGAAGCGAGACCGGTCGGGGCCTGGAACAAGGGAACAGCCGTGGCCAGACTTCTCCGCCAACCCTGGGCCCGCGGTCGTGTTCCAGTCTATTTCGGCGATGACCGGACGGACTTTGATGCGTTCCGCGCGGTGCAGGACCTGGGACTCGCGGTGCGAGTTGGCGGGAGACGCGGAATAGCCGGCGAGGATGCCTGGGTATCGGGCCCCAACAGGTTGGCATCCTTGCTCTGCTGGCTCACGGCAAGGGTGAGCCGTTTCGAAAGAGATGTCTTGTGAGGATCGGGCTGCGAACGGTTGGGACCGGGAGGACCCTGACATCTGTCATGCTGGGTCTCATCGTTGGTGGCATGATGCTCCTCCTACCGTCTGCCTGCGCGCACCCACGGCAACGACCACACAGTTCCTGGTTGACGGTGGGCCGTCGCAAGGTTACTCTATCAACGGACGCTTCGTACCAGCCCTGACGGAGTCCCCACATCAATTGACAAAGAGGATCTCATGGCAATGGCCCCCAAGCATCCGGTCCTCCCTGACGTGACCCTCCTGACCGATCAGGATCTCTATCTCTTCAACGAAGGCACCCATGTCCGCCTCTATGAGAAGCTGGGAGCCCATCCCATGACCGTGGATGAAGCAGAGGGAACATATCTCGCCTTGTGGGCGCCAGATGCCGAGCAGATCTGCGTGATAGGGGATTTCAATGGATGGAGCAAGACCGGCCATTCCTTGCGTCCGAGAGGCCATTCAGGAATCTGGGAATCCTTTGTTCCCGGTCTCAAGAAAGGAGCCATCTACAAGTACCGCGTTGTTTCTCGATACCACGGCTACCAAGTCGACAAGGCAGATCCTCTGGCGTTTCACCACGAAACGCCACCCAAGACGGCCTCCATCGTTTGGAACCTCGAGTACGAATGGAAAGACCAGGGCTGGATGGGAACGAGGCACAGCCGCAACAGCCTCAACGGCCCCATCGCCATCTACGAGGTTCATCTGGGTTCCTGGAGACGTGTGCCTGAAGAAGGACAGCGCTCCCTGACCTATCGAGAACTGGCTCCCCAACTCGCCGAGTACGTCACACAGATGGGATTTACCCATGTCGAAATTTTACCCATTATGGAGCACCCCTTCTACGGCTCCTGGGGCTACCAGACCACAGGCTACTTTGCGCCGACCAGCCGGTACGGCACTCCGCAGGACTTCATGTACCTGATTGACTACCTGCATCAGCATGGCATTGGCGTGATCCTGGACTGGGTCCCCTCCCACTTTCCAACCGACGAGCACGGACCAGGCTTTTTCGATGGGACGCACCTCTACGAACACGCCGATCCTCAGAAGGGGTTCCACCCGGACTGGAGCAGCTTCATCTTCAACTACGGGCGGAACGAAGTCAGGAGCTTCCTGCTCAGCAGTGCCCTCTTCTGGTTTGACAAGTACCACATCGACGGACTGCGGGTGGACGCCGTCGCCTCCATGTTGTACCTGGACTACTCCCGAAAAGAAGGGGAATGGATTCCCAACCAATACGGCGGGAGAGAGAACCTGGAAGCCATCGCCTTTCTGCGCCACTTCAACGAGCAAATCTATGCCAACTATCCTGATGTCCAGACCATCGCGGAAGAGTCCACCGCCTGGCCGATGGTCTCCCGGCCCACCTATGTGGGGGGCTTGGGCTTTGGGCTCAAGTGGGACATGGGCTGGATGCACGACACGCTGGAGTACATGTCTAAGGATGCGATTCATAGAAAATACCATCACAACGACCTGACCTTCCGCATGCTCTACGCCTTTCACGAGAGCTTTGTCCTGCCTCTGTCCCATGACGAGGTCGTCCATGGCAAGGGGTCGCTCTTGGGGAAGATGCCGGGAGACGACTGGCAGAAGTTCGCTAACCTCCGGCTCCTGTTCGGCTACATGTATGCCCAGCCGGCGAAGAAGCTGCTCTTTATGGGCGGCGAGTTCGGCCAGTGGCAGGAGTGGAAGCACGAGGAGAGCTTGGAATGGCACCTCCTGCAATTTGTCCCGCACGCCGGCCTGAAGAGATGGGTCGCGGATCTGAACCAACTCTACCGGAGTGAACCGGCCTTGCACCAACTCGACTGCGACCCGGCAGGCTTCGAATGGATCGACTGCCTCGACGCGGAGAGCAGCATCATCAGCCTCCTCCGCAAAGGCAAGTCAACGGGCGATCTCGTGCTCGCGGTCTGCAACTTCACCCCGGTGCCTCGCTTGAACTACCTCGTCGGCGCCCCCCGCGGCGGATTCTGGAGAGAGCTGCTCAACAGCGACGCAGCACAATACGGCGGGAGTGGCCTGGGGAACCTGGGCGGGGTGGAAGCAGCTCCCATGCCCTTGCACGGTCGCACACATTCCCTCGCCCTCACGCTCCCGCCTCTTTCCGCCCTGTTCTTCAAGAGCCAGGGCAAGAGGCACTGATATGCATTTGAAGAGAGGGCAGCTCGCCCTGATCGTCAGGATTTGAACACGAACCGCATAAGGTGGGCGAAATATACTCTGATGGGATGGCCTTGCCGTTGCGCATGGCACGGTGGTTAGGTACAACTCAGGAAATCAAGCACGGCTCGGTTCCATCCGGCCGGGCCGACCCCCTGGGCGCGGGTCAGGTTGGGAAGTTGCACGTCGGGATCATAGGAGCCGTCGGGCTTCCTCACCAGAATCGGCCGATCCACCACAGCGAGCATCGGGAGGTCGTTGAGGCTGTCGCCGATCGCGACGGTGACGAGTGGGCCACGTTGACCATTGAAGTGACGACGGTAGCAGTCAATCAGCATCCGGCAGGCCTGCCCTTTATCGCTTCCCCCCATTAGATGAAAAAAGCGCCCTCCCTGAGTGCAGCGAAGACCCCGCGCATTGATTTCGCGCTGGATTTCTTCCTCCATCGTGTGAGGTCCTTCGATCACGAACGGCTCATCATACTCTCGCTGCTTGGCCAGGAGGGCGTCAGGCTGACTAAGCCCCGTCCTCTCTGCTACTTCCTCTGCCGACATGTCGCCGAATCCCCTCAGAGGGCACCCGATTCTTTGCTCAATCTCCTTCAATGCGGCGCGCAGCCTAATGTAGGGCGTCCCAATCTCGATCACTTGGTAGGGACCACGCAGCGCAGTCTTCTCCACCGGGAAATCAAAGAGGCCTTTCGGAATATAGAGCCCTCCACCGTTCTCGACAATGAAGGGGTGGGGATGATTCAAACGGAACCGGATCGGTTCGATTTCGGCCCTGGTCTTGCTCGAAGCAAGCACGAGCGGAGTGTCGCTGGTTCGAAGGGCGCTCAACGCCTCGTTGGCTGCATTGAATGAGTAGGTGACCGGATCAAGCAGGCTTCCATCCAGATCTGTAAACAGGAGCATCTTCGCCATGAGGTTGTCCGACTCGCCTGGCCTTGTTTCTGGACGATTGAACTCACGCACACGATACCGGAAGAGCCGAGACCGCGCAACCGCCCAGTGAGCGCAGAGGCGGAATTGACTTCATAGGACAAACGCTTCACACTCCACGGAAAAGAAGCGCGAGGCTATTCCATCAGCTTATGCTTTCAAATCATATGGGGACTCCTCAACTCAACGCGGTCCTGGGCAGTCTCGTTGTGACCATGGGCTGTTGGCTCATGTGGGGTGAGATGCCACTTGCCTTGGCGGTCGGCATAGCCCTCTGTACCGCCGCGTTTCTCACATGGCAAAGGTCCAGCATCGCAATCGTCTGGGCCTGGGCCACATTGCTGCTGGGGGTCGAGAGCCTCGCCTGGCCGATTGTGACAATGGCCCGAGTGAGGATGGCGACGGAGGAGCCCACTGAACAACAAATGGGACAAATTCTGACCGCAGTTCTCTTCGGCCTCTTCTCATCCATCTTCTGGTTGACCTTCGCGTACGGTCTATTCAAATGGGTCTGGCGAAAAGAGGCAGAGGCAGCCGCATCAGCGAGCAACGAGGAGCCCGGAAGGCAGATCGGTCAAAAACCCCGCTAGAGTAGCACTCTGTTATCCCTTCCGTTTTCGAGGTGACTAGGAGAGCCCCTTACTGCGCGCGTCCGTTAGCCACACCTCACTCCACTCACCCCATCTCCACCGGGTCCACATCCACATCGAACTTCAATCCACTCCCTCCCGGTCGCTTTTCCAGAACATCCAACGTCTGCTTCACCACTAGTCGGGCTGCTTCAGCCTTGGCTGATTTGACCAGCAGTTGCCAGAGGTGTCGCCCTCGAACGCGGGCCACAGCGCCCGGAATGGGCCCCAAGATTGTGACGTCATCGCCGAAGGTCTCATGAGGGGCTGGTCTCTCCTCACCAGATGATCCACGTTGGAGCGCTGCCTTGAGTAGCCCAGACCATCGCTCAGCCGCCTCTCTCACCAGCCCAGCGTTCGTGCCGGACACGCGCAGGCTGACGAGGTGAGTGAACGGCGGATATCCGACCGACTGACGAAAGGCCAACTCTTGGTCGTAGAAGCCCGATTCGTTGTCGCTGACCACCGAAGCAATTGCGTGGTGAGTCGGCAGATAGGTCTGCAGTACAACGTTCCCGCCAGCTTCGCTGGGACGAGCCAACGTCACCGCGTCTCGAATCGCATGAAAGGTCCGCTCGGCCGATCGAAAGTCCGGTAGATGCAGCCCGGCGTCCGCATGCGGAAGGCCGACGAACCCCACGGGAGGAAGTGGGGTTCCTTGAAACAGCATCTGGGTTCCGATCAGGATATCAAACTCGCCGGCCCGGGCCAGACTTCGAATCGCGTCTGCCCTCGCGGTGGTTGGAGCGGTATCCCGGTCCAACCTGCCGGTCCTGGCACCAGGAAACAAGCGCCGGACTTCCTCCTCGACCCGTTCGGTGCCGAACCCGACCGGCTCAAGACGCGCAGCGAGACAAAAGGTGCAGGCTTCAGGGACCGGAATAGATGCGCCGCAGGAGTGGCAAGACAGGCTGGCAGCTCGTTTATAGAAACTGAGGGTTACGCTACAGTGAGGGCAACGTTGCGCGCCGCCGCAGTCGCGACAGAGAAGTGCGGGCGCGAAGCCTTTGCGATTGAGGAACAGCACGACCCCAGCCCGAGCCTCAAGGGCGCCACGGATGCCGACGAGCATGGGTTCCGTCAGGACAGATCCATGGGGGTGCCGGCGCAGATCTACGACTTGGATCGCAGGCGACATGGCGCCGTCGCCAGAGATGCACAACGTCTCGCCACAGGCTCCAATCGCTTGCACCGTCTCTAACGACGGATGGGCCGAGCCGAACAAGAGCACGGCCTTGTCCTGGCTGGCCCGCATACGGGCGACCTCGCGGGCATGATAGCGGGGCTCTGCTTCTTCTTTGAAAGACGAATCCTCTTCGTCTTCCACGCAAATGAGCCCAAGGGAGGCAAGGGGTGCAAAGACCGCCGACCGTGTCCCCACCACGATGCTGGCGGTCCCGGCTCGGATGCGACGCCAGACATCCCCGCGCTTCGTCGGCGTCAGACCGCTGTGGAATATCTCGACCCGATCTTCCCATCGCGCTCTGGCCAGCTCAGCGATGGCCGCGGCCCTGGCAACCTCTGGGGCCAGAATCATCACCGTCCGATCCCGCGCCAGCGTCTCCTCGGCGGCCCGGATCACGTAACTCAGACGCTGCGACGCCGGACCCTGCAGCAAAAATAACCTGGGCTCGGCTCTGTCGAGAGCGCTGCAGAGATGATCCCACCAGGCCAACTCTCGTGATGAAGCTGGAGCGGACTCCTGCGGTCTGTGGAATTGCCTTGGTGAGCTGGCAGGAGCCAATTCGCTGGCCGACGAATCGCGCTGCTCAGTCCGACTGCCCTGACCACCTCGACGGTCTTGCTCAATTGCCTGCACCCACTTGTGGCGTGCCAGAGTCCGCAGCGTGCGGGCCACCGGACCCGTGACTGTTCGACGCAGAGAGGTCATGGTCAGCCCCTTGGGTGCACCGATGAGTCTGGCGAGGATCTGGCGGGCTGTTGATGCCAGTCGTCCAGGGCTCTCCCGCTTCGTTCGGCCTTCTTCAGTGATGAGGTACCGAGACGAGTGCCTGTCTGCCGGCAAGGTCGGCAGAATCAACCGGACGCATTGGCCCCAGGGGGCCAAGTACCGTTCAGAGACCAAACGAGTTAAGGTCAGCAGGGCTGGGGTGATGCCCGCTTCTGGAGTTTCGTCGATGACTGACGCAATCTCTCTGAGCCGTCCCGCCAGGCGACCGCTCTTCACAAGATCTTGAGAATCCCCGTGGCTGCAGCGCGCAGAGAGAGCCACGACCACGCCCTGGAGCATGCTCGGTCCAAATGGAATCCAGACCCTGCTCCCCACCTGCAGGTGATCTCGGAGCTGTTCTGGAATCGCGTAGGTGAAGGACCAGTTCAGATGTCGAGGGACAATCACTTCAGCGATGGCTGGCCGGTCCACCACAGTTGGTTGGGTCGCAACGGGGAATGCAGACTCAGCGGCAGGCAACGCGTGAGGCATGCGGCATTCTACCAAGCATGCCTGAGTGGGACAACTAAGCCTTTACCGCCTGGCTGCCTCCGAGCTCAGTAGCAGGCAAGCATCCTGAGTACAGCCTGACGAGCAGAGGAGAGAGGGTTCTGTCAGCGAATCATGCCCGGCTGCTGATTAGGTGGCTGATCGAGCGGGGGCGGAACGGGGTCTGAAATGCGGGGCGACGGAGGCTGGGCAACGGGGGGAGTTGATGCCGGTTGATCACGAAGCGACGGCGTTGGGGGCAGGGCCCCGGCGTCAGGCTGTCTAGGAGCCTGCTCTTTCGACGGCTGAGTCGGACTGTGGGGGAGCAGGAGAATCTCGACGCGCCGATTCGCCTGACGGCCTTCTTCTGTCTCGTTACTGGCTGCCGGTCTCGTATCTCCGTACCCGACCGCCGACAGGCTCGCCGAGTCGAGGCCTCCCTCCTCGATGAGATACCGTACCACGCTTGTCGCGCGAGCCTTGGACAGCTCCCAGTTTGACGGAAACTTCTCCTTCAAACTCGGACCAATCGGGACATTGTCCGCATGCCCCTCGACCCTAAAGTGCTTGTCGGGCACACTCTTGAGAATCTCGCTCACTTGTTTAAGGATCCTGAGTCCTTCCGGCTTGAAGGTGGCCTCCCCGGATTCGAACTCGACGTGATCCACCAGCTCATCCAGATTAATCCTCAGGCGATCCCCGATCTGCTGAATCGCGATCGGGGCGCGACCGGAACCAGGCTCTTCCGGCAGCCTGGCCACGCGCTCCAGCTCCTCCCTCTGACCTTTGAGCACTTCTTCTTCCTGCCGGACCGTTTCTTTGGTTGCTTCTTTGAAAATAAACCGGTCTCCGCGCAGGAGCGGTGCGGTCGAGCGCACAATGAACGCCGTCGCGGTGGTGTCCTCCAAGGCAACAATCTTCAGCTCGCCGATGACACGGTTGGGCAGGCCAGCTCCGACCCGGAAGACTTCGAGTCGATCTCCAAGCTGCAGCCCCTCCTCGCGACCCCAGTCTAGATAGACCACATTCCTTTGGCCGATCAGAAATCGTGGCTGTTGAACTTCCACAATCATGCCTGGATTGTCGGATAGAGTCCGGCCTGAAGGCGCAGAATCCTCGTGAGACGGCGGCTCTAACCGGATGACTCGGTCTCCCGGAGAAATTGCGACATAGGCCCGGACAACGCGGACAGTTGTTAGGTCTGGCTCGACCTTGACCACCTTGACGATCCCAAGGTTTTGAAAGAGGTCGCCGAGATGGTTTCCGTACTGAGGGTGGAACACCTCTCGGATACGCCTGTAGATGATATAGAGATCGCCCGGGGACACTTCCTCTGGCTGACTCATCCGCAGATACAAGAGATCGGCCATCCCGATCAGCATCCTGTTGCCGGTCGTCTGGTTGTCGCCTGTGACTTGGCCGACGACCCCGTCAACCGGCACACTCATGCGGATGAAACCAGAGAAAAAGGCGATGGCGCCATCCCCCCTCGTCAGACCTTGCAGATATGCATCTGCAGCGAAGGCGCCGTGCGAGACGAGCAAGACCCAAGCCAAGGACGGGAGGAAGACTGTGGTTAGCCTGTTCAGCATAGAAAATATGCAGGGCACTAACGAGGCAACCATAGCAAATCACGCTGAGAAGTCAAGCAAGTTTGAAGAATGTGCGAGTTTGACAGGCTGTTCTAGCGGGTGATAAGGTGAGAGACCACCAGGAGATTCTACTGTGAATGTAACGAAGCGAGCCCCTGGGCAGGCTTCTGCATCAAGGGAGAGCCCAAAACGCCGAATCGAGACACAAATCCATCGGCGGAAGAAAGCGAAAGCGGTCTTCCCGCTCGAAGCCGAATGGGATGCGCGGTCGAACCGTCTTCCGGTCGGCCTCAGGATGGCCTCGGACAAGATGAAGAACACGCCCACCTCCCACTAAACGCTGCTTCGTCTCACATCTTGGCCGCTAGACCAGAGTCAGGTCAAGCAATCAGAAAACAAGGTATTTTTGATATCGAAAAGAAGGGGGCTAGGGCTTTCGGCTGGAAAGGGTTAGGTCCTTTGTTCGCTTGATTTACCAAACACATAGGGGCTAAGATGCCAAATCTTCTTGGGAAGTCAAGGTGTTGAGAGCGAGGGTTTTGTGAGCGGTGCTGAATTGCTCCTTGACTATTTGTCCCGGTATTTCCCGGTTCTATTGTTCATCCTGATTGCGATGGGGTTCGGCGTGGTGACGTTGCTTGTCAGTTATCTGGTGCACCCTAAGTTCCCGGAGACGGAGAAGCTTAGCCCCTACGAATGCGGCAGCGAACCGTTCTCCGACGCGCGCATGCCGTTTCCCGTTCGGTATTACATCTTTGCCATGTTGTTTGTCATCTTCGACATCGAGGTCATCTTCCTTTATCCGTGGGCCGTGGTCTTCGATAAGATCGGCCTCATCGGACTGGTTGAGATGTTGGTCTTCATCGGGCTGTTTCTGGTGGCATACGTCTACGCCTGGAAGAAGGGAGCGCTGGAGTGGGATTGACCGGAGAAGAGCCGATGGTGCATGGGATATGGCCTATGATTCGGGGGACGCAGCGGAGTTTTTCGATTGCCA
>Ga0066698_10001010_pt1 | contig 11766 bp, 10 predicted proteins | sample GraSoiAngelo_147_FD_66457 | JGI IMG/M metagenome (GOLD analysis project Ga0066698, IMG submission 66457) | Grasslands soil microbial communities from the Angelo Coastal Reserve, California, USA - 14_1009_05_40cm | ecosystem: Environmental > Terrestrial > Soil > Grasslands | place: USA... | reverse complement strand
TCGACTCGCGCATCGTGCGGATCTTCAACACGTATGGCTCGCGCATGCGCCTCACGGATGGCCGCGCCATCCCCACCTTCATCCGCCAGGCCCTGGCCGGCGAGCCGCTGACCGTCTACGGCGACGGCTCGCAGACCCGCTCCTTCACCTACGTCTCCGATCTCGTGGAGGGGATCTGGCGGCTCATGCACGCGCCCGTCAACGATCCCGTCAATCTCGGCAATCCACGGGAAATGACCCTCCTCGAGCTGGCCAAGCACGTGCTCCGCGCCACCGGCTCCCGGAGCGACATCGTCTTCGGCCCCCTGCCCACGGACGACCCCAAGGTGCGCCAGCCCGACATCGGCAAGGCGCGGCGCGTCCTCGGATGGGAGCCCATCGTGGAGGTCGAGGAAGGGCTCGCCCGCACCGTCGAGTGGTATCGCGCGGCGGGACGCGTCGCGTGAAGATCCTCGTCACGGGCGGCGCGGGGTTCATCGGCTCCCACGTCGTGGACACCTTTCTCGGCGCGGGCCATGAGGTCGCGGTCGTGGACAATTTCTCCACGGGCAATCGCGCGTGGGTCAACCCCCGCGCAAAGCTCCACGCGGTCGACCTTCGCAGCAACCGCCTCGCCGAGGTCTTCGCCACCGAGCGGCCCGCGGTCGTCGCCCACCTCGCCGCGCAGGCGGCGGTCGGCCGCTCCGTCACCGATCCCGTCTTCGACGCCTCCGTCAACGTGGGAGGCGGGCTCAACCTGCTCGACTGCTGCCGGCGCTTCGGGGTCCGCCGCATGATCTACTCCTCCAGCGGCGGCGCGGGGTACGGCGACACCGACGTCCTTCCCACGCCGGAGACGCATGCCAGCCTGCCCATGTCGCCCTACGGCATCACCAAGGTCGCCATGGAGCTCTACGTCGGCGCGTGGACGCAGATCTTCGGCGTCAGCGGGATCTCGCTCCGCTACGCCAACATCTACGGCCCGCGCCAGAACCACCAGGGCGAGGCGGGCGTGGTGGCCATCTTCTGCCACCGGCTGCTCACGGGCCAGACGTCGATCATCAACGGAGATGGCGGGCAGACGCGCGATTTCGTCTACGTCGGCGACGTGGCCCGGGCCAATCTCCTCGCCCTCGAACGTCCCGAGGCCACGGGCGGGATCAACATCGCGACGGGCATCGAGACCTCCGTCAACGACATCTACGCCGGGCTCACGAGGGCAGCCGGCTCGCGCGTGGCGGCCCAGCACGGCCCCGGGCGCCCCGGCGAGCAGCGGCGGAGCTGTCTGGATGCCAAGCTGGCCGAGCGGGTCCTCGGCTGGCGCCCCACCGTGGCCCTCGACGAGGGCCTCGCCCGAACCTACGACTTCTTCAAGAAGGAGCTTTCGCGATGATCGACGAGGAACTCCGAGCCATCCTGGCCTGCCCGGCCTGCAAGGGCGATCTCCTCTTCGAGGAGACGCGCATCATCTGCCAGCGCTGCCGCAAGGCCTTCCCCATCCGTGACGGCATCCCCGTCATGCTGTTGAGCGAGGCGGAGCCCTGGACACCGGCGCCCTAACGGCCGTCATCCTGGCCGGGGGCCAGGGCACGCGGTTGCGGCCGCTGACGCATGCCCGTCCCAAGTCCATCGTCCCCCTGCTGAACATTCCCTTCCTGGCGTATCAGCTGGCCCTGCTCAAGCGCCACGGCGTCCACCGCGCCGTGCTCTCCTGCTCCTACATGGTCGACGAGGTGCGCGGCGCGATGGGCGACGGGAGCCGCTTCGGCGTCGAGCTCGCCTACGCCGTCGAGGAGACGCCCCTCGGTACGGCGGGCGGGGTGCGGAACGCGGCGGACCTCGTGCGCGGGCGGGTGGTCGTGCTCAACGGCGACATCCTCACGGACGCCGACATCACGGCCATGCTGCGCTTCCACGCGGAGCGCGGCGCCCGCGCGAGCATCTACCTGACGCCCGTCGAGGACCCCGGCCCCTACGGACTCGTGGACGTCGCCGAGGACGGCCGCGTCCGCCGCTTCATCGAGAAGCCGTCGGCGGAAGACCAGACGGTCAACACCATCAATGCCGGCATCTACGTGCTGGACGCCGCGCTCCTCGAGCGCATCCCCCCTGCCCGCGTCGTCTCGATCGAGCGCGAGTTCTTCCCCGCTCTCGTCACCGACGGGGTGCCCTTCTTCGGCTGGATCTCGACCGCCTACTGGCTCGACATCGGCAATCCGGAGAAGTACCGCCAGGCCCAGCTCGATCTCCTCGCCGACCGCGTGGCCACCGACGTGATGCCCGACAGCCCCGGCGCCTCGCGGCGGTGGATCGCCGAGGACGTGGACCTGGGCGCCCGCGTGGCCGTGACCGCGCCCGTGGTCATCGGCGCGGGCAGCCGCCTCGAGGAAGATTGCCGCGTCGGCTCCCTTACCGTGCTCGGCCCCGGCTGCCAGATCGGCCCCGCCGCATCCGTGACGGGCGCCGTCCTCTGGGAGCGCGTCTCCGTCGGCGCCGGCGCCGTGCTCCGCGACTGCGTCGTGGGCGCGGGCGCCCGCATCGGCGCGCACGCCCAGGTCGGCCCCGGTGTCGTGCTCGAGGATGGCGCCGTCGTGCCCTCGGGCGCGCGCCTCGCCCGCTGACCCACGGTGTTTCCTCGCGTGTTATCCTGAGAACGATGCCCACCTCGCGTATCCGCAACTTCTCCATCGTCGCCCACATCGACCACGGCAAGTCCACGCTGGCGGACCGGCTGCTGTCGCTCACGGGCACCATGGACGCCAAGAAGGCCGTGGGCCAGGTCCTCGACTCGATGGATCTGGAAAAAGAGCGCGGCATCACCATCAAGGCGCACACCGTGCGTCTGCTCTACACGGCCCGCGACGGGCAGGAGTACACGCTCAACCTGATCGACACGCCCGGCCACGTGGACTTCTCCTACGAGGTGTCCCGCTCCCTCGCCGCCTGCGAGGGCGCCCTCCTCGTGGTGGACGCGGGCCAGGGCGTGGAGGCCCAGACCCTCGCCAATTTCTACCTCGCCTACGACAGCGGGCTCGAGATCGTCCCCGTCATCAACAAGATCGACCTGCCCGCCGCCGACGTGGAGGGCACTCGCGCCCAGATCACCGAGGCCCTCGGGCTCGACGGTGACGAGGCGCTGACCATCTCGGCCAAGCACGGGACGGGCGTGCCCGAGGTGCTCGAGGCCATCGTCACGCGTATCCCGCCGCCCACCGGCGACCCCGAGGCGCCCCTCAAGGCCCTCGTGTTCGACTCCTTCTACGATTCCTATCAGGGCGTGGTCGTCTACATCCGCCTCATGGACGGCCGCGTGCGGGCGGGCATGCGCGTGCTCCTCATGTCCAACGGCAAGACCTACGAGGTCCAGCAGGTCGGCGTCTTCGCACCCGACATGCGCCCCGTGGAGGAGCTCTCCGCCGGCCAGGTCGGGTTTCTCACCGCTTCCATCAAGCGCGTGGCCGACGCCAAGATGGGCGAGACCATCACGGACGTCCTGCGGCCCACGGCCGAGGCCTGCCCCGGCTATCGCGACGCCAAGCCCATGGTCTTCGCGGGGCTCTATCCCATCGAGGACACCGACTACGAGGGATTGCGCGATGCCCTCGAGAAGCTCAAGCTCAACGACAGCGCGTTCAACTTCGAGCCCGAGACCTCGCTCGCCCTCGGCTATGGATTCCGCTGCGGCTTCCTGGGCATGCTCCATCTCGAGATCGTCCAGGAGCGCCTCGAGCGCGAGTTCAGCCTCTCGCTCATCGTGACCGCCCCCAGCGTGCGCTTCCGGGTCGTCACCACCGAGGGTGAGACCATCGAGGTGGAGAATCCCTCGAAGCTGCCCCCCGTGGACAAGATCGAGCGCATCGAGGAGCCGTACGTGCGCGGGTCGGTCTTCGTACCTACCGAGTTCATGAGCGAGATCTACAAGCTCGCCCAGGACAAGCGGGGCGAGCACAAGTCGCTGGAGTACCTCGGCAAGCGCTGCCACATCCAGTTCGACTTTCCCCTCTCCGAGATCGTGGTGGACTTCTACGACAAGCTCAAGTCGATCTCCAAGGGCTACGCCTCGTTCGATTACGACTTCCTGGAGTTCCGCGAGTCGGAGATGGTCAAGCTCGACATCCTCCTCAACGGCGATCCCGTGGACGCCCTGTCCGTCATCGTGCACCGGGAGAAGGCCTACGAGAAGGGCAAGACGCTGACCGAGAAGCTCCGCGGCGTCATTCCGCGGCAGCTCTATGAAGTCGCCATCCAGGCGGCCATCGGCAGCCGCGTCATCGCGCGGGAGACGGTCAAGGCCATGGGCAAGAACGTCACCGCCAAGTGCTATGGCGGCGACATCACGCGCAAGCGGAAGCTGCTCGAGAAGCAGAAGGAGGGCAAGAAGCGCATGAAGCAGGTCGGCAAGGTCGAGGTGCCGCAGGAGGCGTTCCTGTCGGTCCTCAAGAGCTGAGCATGACGATCAACGGCACCCAGACCAAGCCGGAAGAGACTCCGTCGCCCGCGGAGACCGTCGCCCCCGTGAGGCGAAAGTCTCTCGTCCGCGAGTACGCGGAGGCGATCTTCATCGCCGTGCTCCTGGCCCTGGTGATCCGGCAATGCGGGGTGCAGGCCTTCACCATCCCGTCGGGCTCCATGATGGACACCCTCCTCGTGGGCGACTACATCCTCGTCAACAAGTTCCTCTACGGCGCCGAGCTGCCCCTCACGGACGCTCACCTGCCCGGGCTGCGCAAGCCGCGGCGCGGGGACATCGTCGTCTTCAAGTACCCGAACGACGAGAGCCGGGACTTCATCAAGCGCATCGTGGCCGTGGAGGGCGACACCGTGCAGGTGCAGGACAACCGGGTCATCCTCAACGGGCGCCTGATCGACGAGCCCTACGTGCGTCCGGGCTCCATCCCCGCCGTGCCCTCCGCGCACTGCGGGTATCTCTACGCGTGCGATCCCCTCGTGGTCCCCGCGGGCTCTTACTTCGTCATGGGCGACAACCGCGACAATTCCCAGGACAGCCGCTACTGGGGCTTCGTCCATCGCGACAAGATCCGAGGCAAGGCCTTCCTCATCTACTGGTCCTGGAACGCGGAGAGCCACTGGCCGCGGTGGAGCCGGCTGGGTCACTGGCTTCCCTAGTTCGCTCGGAGGGGGGCTCCGCCCCCCTTCCGAAGCCTCCCCCCGAACAGGTTGCGCCGGCGAAGCCGGCGCTCGAAGCGGAACACTCTAGCTCGCGAGCGCATGAAAGATGCTTCGACAAGTCCTAGGCCACGGGCGATGAGTGGGCTCGGGAGGTGGGCGCCGCGCGCGGTAGAGCTGGGCGCGTACCTGCATATCCCGTTCTGTACTCAGCGGTGCGGTTACTGCTCCTTCAACACCGCGCCCGACGCGCCCGGCGCGGTCGCGCGCTTCGTGCCCGCCCTCCTCGGCGAGATCGGCCTGGCCGCGACGGCGCCGTGGGCGGCCGCGGTCCATCTCAAGAGCGTCTTCCTGGGCGGCGGCACACCCTCCTTGCTGCCCCCCGAGGCGATGGCGGCGATCCTGGACCGTCTGCGCGCGCACTTTCCCCTCGAGCCTTCCGCCGAGATCACCGTGGAGTGCAATCCCGAATCCGTCAGCGTCGAGCGGCTCGCCGGCTATCGGCATGCCGGCGTCACGCGGATCAGCCTCGGAGTTCAGAGCCTCGACGACCGCATCCTGCCCACGCTCGATCGGCTCCACACCGCGGCGCAGGCGCGCGAAGCCTTCGACGCCGCCCGTGCCGCGGGCTTCTCCGATGTCAGCGCAGATCTCATCTACGGCCTTCCCGGGCTCGATCTGCCGACCTGGGAGGCCACGGTCAAAGGCGTGCTGGGCTGGCAGCCGGATCATCTCTCCGCCTATGCTCTCACGCTCGACGAGGGCAGTCTCTGGCACGCGCGCGGCGTGTCCGTAGTGCGAGCCGCAGGACGTCGTGGGGCTGGGCCCCCACCGGCCGAGGCGAGCGAAAGTCCAGAGATTCGAGCCGCAGGACGTCGTGGGGCTGGGCCCCCCCCGGCCGAGGCGAGTGAAAGTCCAATCCTCATGCCCCCGGAGGAGATCACGACCGCCCAGTATCGGCTGATGACGGAGCTCGCGGCGGAGGCAGGCTTCGAGCACTACGAAGTCTCGAACTATGCCCGCCCCGGCCATCGCTCCGCGCACAACCAGATCTACTGGCGCGCCGAGGAGTACCTGGGCTTCGGGCCCGGGGCCTGCGGCTACCTCGGCGACGTGCGCTACGCCAACGTCAAGCCCGTCGATCGCTGGGCGGCCATGATCGCGGACGGCCTAGCGCCGGTTGACTCCCACGAGACCTTGACGCCGCGCCAGCGCATGGCGGAGCGGCTCATGCTCGGTCTCAGGATGCGCGAGGGCGTGCCCGCCCGGTGGATGGAGGAGCGCGTGGCCGTCGATGGCCCCCGCCTCCGCGGAGTGCTCGCGGCGTGGACGGAGCGCGGCCTTCTCGTCACCGAGGGCGGTCGGGCCCGGCTCACCGAGCCGGGCTTTCTCCTCTCCGACGCCCTCTTCATGGAGCTCCTGTGACGATGTAGAATGGGCGACATCATGTCCGAGCCCACGCTGGATCCGCGTCTCCGCCAGGTGCTGCTGGCCGTCATCGCGGAGTATGTCGAGACCGCGCAGCCCGTGGGCTCGCGCTCCGTCGCCCGTCGACACGTCCGCGGCCTGTCGCCCGCCACCATCCGCAACGCCATGGCCGATCTCGAGGACATGGGCTTCCTCACGCACCCGCACACCTCGGCGGGGCGCGTGCCCACGGACAAGGCCTACCGCTTCTACGTCAACGTCCTGGGCGAGGTGCCCTGGAAGGCCGCGCCGGGTGGCCAGAAGACCGCGGAGGCCGCCACTCCGTCGACCGATGGCGCCGAGCGGCTGATGGCCGAGACGCCGACCCGCCTCTCCGACGGCACCCACATGACGGGCATGCTCCTCGCCCCCCCGCTGCGCCGCACGGCCCTCGATCGCATCGAGCTGGTCGGCCTCGGTGAGGACCGCGCGCTCGCCGTGGTCGTCACGGACACGGGCTGGGTGACCGCGCGCGCGCTCACGCCGATGCCGCGTCCCAGCGTCGAGGAATTGCGCGAGATCGGGCGAATCCTGACGCGTCGCTACCGCGGCAAGACCTTCCAGGCCATCGTGGAAGACATCGAGCGGCCCGCCGATCCCCTCGATCCCCTGTGGACGCGGAGCCGCGGGCTCCTCGACCAGATCGTCGGGCTCCTGCGCGACCGCAATCTCTACATCAGCGGCGCCATCAACCTGCTCGACCATCCCGACCTGAGCGACGTGGGCACCATGCGCGGGCTCTTGCGGGCCTTCGAGGAGAAGGCGCGGCTCGTGGATCTCCTCACGCGCATGGCGGAGGAGCGTGGCGTCCAGGTCCTCATCGGCGGCGAGAATCCCGTCGAGGACATGCGCGAGTGCAGCCTCATCACCTCGACCTATACGTATCGCGGCCAGGTCCTGGGCGTGCTGGGTGTGGTCGGCCCCCGTCGCATGCAATACGGAGACGTCATCTCGCTCGTGGACGAGACCGCCCGCCTCGTCTCCGATTCCCTGTCAAGGGTCCAGCGCGAGCTCTACCTGCCCGGTTAGCCGCCGAAGCACTCGGTTTGGTCTGCTATACTTTCAGTATCATGACTGATGGCGACGATCTGTTCCTGACCGCCGAAGACGAGATCCAGAGGCTCCGCGAGGCCCTGGAGGCCAAGACCCGTGAGGCCGACGAGCAGCGCGACCGTTACCTCCGGGCGGCTGCGGAGTTCGACAACGCCAAGAAGCGCGCGGCCCGGGAGCGCGAGGACTACACGCGCTATGCCACCGAGTCGCTCGTGCGCGAGCTCCTGCCCGTCCTCGACAACTTCGAGCGGGCCCTGGCGGCCGCCCGGAACGAGCCCGGGGCCGCCGCTGTCGTCTCCGGTGTCGAGCTGATCCAGCGCGAGCTGCTGCGCGCCCTGGAAAAGGTCGGGGTGACGCCGTTCGTCTCTGTCGGCCAGCCCTTCGACCCCGAGCGGCACGAGGCCGTCGCGCGCGTGCCCGCAGGACCGGGCGCGCCCGAGGGCACGGTGGTGAACGAGACGGCCCACGGCTATGTCCTCAACGGGCGCGTACTCCGCCCCGCCATGGTCACGGTCGCCATGGCTCCCGATCCGTCCTAGTGGCGGCCAAGGACTACTACACCGTCCTCGGCGTCGGGCGCGACGCCGAGGACGCCGAGCTCAAGAAGGCCTACCGCAACCTCGCCCGGCAATTCCACCCTGACAAGAACCCCGGCAATCCCGCCGCGGAGGCGCGCTTCAAGGAAGTCAGCGAGGCCTACGCCGTGCTCTCCGACCCCGACAAGCGCGCGCAGTATGACCGGTTCGGCAGCGTGGGGGCATCGCCCTCCGGGTTCGAGGCAGGCTTCGGCACCATCTTCGAAGATCTCTTCGAGGGATTTTTCGGAGGAGGGGGTGGCGGGGGCCGACGCAGCCGGGCGCGACGGGGCGCCGACCTCCAGTACCGGCTCGAGATCTCGCTCGAGGAGGCGGCCGCCGGAACCGAGACCAAGATCCAGATCCCGCGGCACGAGACCTGCGAGACGTGCGACGGCTCGGGTCAGGAGACCGGCACCACGCCCGAGGTCTGCGGCACCTGCCGTGGGCAAGGGCAGGTCCGCTTCTCGCAAGGGTTCCTCACCGTGGCGCGACCCTGTCCCACCTGCGCGGGGGCGGGACGCATCAACCGCCACCCGTGCAGGAGCTGCGCAGGCGCGGGGCGGGTGGCGCGCGAGAAGCTCCTCAAGGTCACCATCCCGCCCGGCGTCGAGGACGGCAATCAGCTCCGCCTCACCGGCGAAGGCGAGGGCGGCCTCGCCGGCGGGCATCCGGGCGATCTCTACGTGCTCCTCCAGATCCGCCCGCACGAGATCTTCGTGCGACAGGGCGCCGATCTCGTATGCGAGCTGCCCCTGACGTATCCCCAGGTCTGCCTGGGCGACGAGGTCGACGTGCCCGTCCTCGACGGCAAGGCGCGCCTCCACGTGCCCGCCGGCACCCAGCCGGGGCAGCGCCTCTTCATCAAGGGCAAGGGCATGCCCCACCTGCGCGGTCGCGGCCGCGGCAATGCCGTCTACGAGGTCGTGGTCGAGGTGCCGGCGAGGCTGAGCGCGCGCGAGCGCCAGCTTCTCGAGGAGCTTCGGGAGGCCTCGAAAGAGTCCTCGGGCCCGCTGCTTTCCTCCTTCCTCGAGCGCATGAAGAAGCTCTTCGGCGGTTGAAGCCCCGTCCGAGGTAGCGGTCCCGCCTCCATGGGCTTCTGGCAGCTGACCGTCCCCACCTCGCCCGACACCTCCGAAGGCTTCACGAATTTCCTCTGGGAGCAGGGCGCGCTCGGCGTCGTCGAGGAAGAGGGACCGGCGGAGCCGCCGCGCGTCCGCGCGTTCTTCCCCGACAGCGCCTCCTCGACGGGACTGGTGGCGGGCGTGGCCGCCTATGCGGCCGAGCTCCGGGCCCTCGGCTTCACGACGGCGCCGGGCCAGATCGAGATCGCGCCCCTCGTCGAAGAAGCGTGGGCCAGCGCCTGGCAGCAGTCGTTTCCCCCCCGCGCGATCGGGCGCCGGCTCTGGGTGCGTCCGTCCTGGGAGCGCGCCGAGAGTCGCGGGCGGGTCACCGTCGTCATCGAGCCGGGGCGCGCCTTCGGCACCGGGCATCACGGCAGCACCGAAGGGTGCCTGGCCCTGCTGGACGCGGCCGTCGGCGAGGCGCCGCCCGACCTGGTCCTGGACATCGGCACGGGCACGGGCATCCTCGCCATCGCCTGCCTCAAGCTGGGCGCCCTGCGGGTGCTGGGCGTCGACATCGACCCGGACGCCATCGCCGCCGCGCGTAGGAATGCCACGGTGAACGACTGCGCCGATCGCCTCGATCTTCTCCTTGCCGGCCCCGAGCTCCTCCAGGACAAGCCGCCCTTCCCGCTCGTCCTGGCCAACCTGCTCGCCCACACCCACCTCGCCCTGGCTGAGCGGTACCGCCGCCTCGTCGCCCCGGGTGGCCATCTCATCCTGGGCGGCATCCTGGAGCACGAGGACGCCGAGGTCGCCGAGGCGCTCGCGGGCGCCGGCTTTGCCCTCGAAGAGAAGCTCGTGATCGAGGGTTGGTCCGGGCTTCGTCTGCGGGCCGTTGCGGCATGAGCCGCTTTCACGTCCGCCCGGAGGCCGTCTCGGGCACGCGCGTCGCCTTCGACGCCCAGGAGAGCCGTCATCTCACGCGCGTGCTGCGACTCGGCGTGGGCGCGGTGGTCGAAGCTCTCGACGGAGCCGGTGGCGTGCTGACCGTGCGCATCGAGCGGGTCGGCCTGCGTGGCGCCGAGGGCACCGTCCTCGCTCGTGAGGAGGCAGCGAGCGAGTCGCCCTGCCGCCTCGTGCTCGCCCAGGGCATTCCGAAGGGCGAGAAGATGGAGGGGATCATCCGCATGGCCACCGAGCTGGGCGTCGCGCGCATCGTTCCCCTGGCCACCGCGCGCGCCGTCGTGCGCATGGAGCCGAGGCGCGCGGCCGCGCGAGTCGCGCGCTGGCAGCGCGTCGCCAAGGAGGCGGCCAAGCAGAGCGGCCGCGGCGTCATTCCAGAGATCGCTCAGCCCATGAGCCTCGTCCCGTGGCTCGCGCAGGGCGGGCCGTTCGGCCTTCTCGTCTGTCTGTGGGAGGGTGCGACCGAGCCGCTGCGACCGCTGCTCCCGCCCCCCCCCTGCCCTCACGCCACGCTCGTAGTGGGCCCCGAGGGCGGCCTGGGTGATGACGAGGCCGACGCTCTCCGCCAGGCTGGAGCCATCTGCGGTCGCCTGGGCCCGCGCATCCTTCGCACCGAAACGGCCGGGCCGGTGGGTCTGGCGCTCCTCCAGTCGAGGTATGGCGATCTTGCCGGTGGCGCCGCGTGACCACGCTTCCCCTTGATTTCAAAGTTTTTTTTCGTTGCGGAAATGAGACAGAAGCGCCCGAAGGCCGTGTATTTCACGCATCGAATCACCGGGTCGGCAATCAAGCCGCAGGAGGGAAACGCTCTTCAAGTCAGCAGGTTGCCGCTGACCCGTCCCCGTGGCACCTGCATTGCTAATACCCCCGCCGGGCATGGACCTTCAGCGAACCATCAGACGGAAGGTCAGCGTAGAAGGCATAGGTCTCCACTCCGGCGAGCCGGTTCAGCTGACCCTCACCCCGGCCGCCGCCGATACCGGCATTCTCTTCCGCGCCGCCGACGGCACTCTCGTTCCCGCCGACATCGAGCATGTCGTGGATGGACGCGCCGCGACCACGGTGGGAGCCTTTGGCGTCCGCGTGCGGACCATCGAGCACCTCATGGCGGCCGCGGCCGCTCTCGGCATCGACAACCTGGTCGTGGACGTCGACGCGGAGGAAGTGCCGGCCCTCGACGGCAGCGCCAAGCCATTCGTGGATCTCCTGTATTCGGCGGGCGCCGCGCCGCTGCCCGTCCCGCGCCGGCCCCTCGTCCTGCGCGAGCCCATCCGGGTGGGCGACGGCCATCGCTGGCTCGAGATCACGCCGTCGGACTGCTTCCGCGTCACCTACACGCTCGACAATCCGCATCCGGTGATCGGCCAGCAGATCGTCTCGCTCGAGGTGACCGAGGCGGCCTTCGTCGACGAGCTGGCGGCCGCGCGCACGTACGGCTTCCTCAAGGACGTGCCGACGATGAGGAAGAACGGGCTCGCCCGGGGTGGGTCGCTCGACAACGCGGTGGTGGTCGGGAAGCGCGCCGTCCTCAACGA
>Ga0066698_10001006_pt1 | contig 11783 bp, 10 predicted proteins | sample GraSoiAngelo_147_FD_66457 | JGI IMG/M metagenome (GOLD analysis project Ga0066698, IMG submission 66457) | Grasslands soil microbial communities from the Angelo Coastal Reserve, California, USA - 14_1009_05_40cm | ecosystem: Environmental > Terrestrial > Soil > Grasslands | place: USA... | reverse complement strand
GGGGTCGGAGCGGCGATCCGCGACGGCTGGAAGGAGGCGATGCGGCGCGAGCGTCCGTACGTCGCGCTCCTCGCCGGCGACGACCAGCACGAGCCCTCCGAGCTCGGGCCGGCCCTCGACACCCTGCTCGCCGAGGGCGCCGATTACGTCCAGGGCTCGCGCTGGATGCGGGGCGGCAAGGTCGAAGGGCCGATCGGCCACCGCAGCCTCGGCACGCGGCTGTATTCGATCGTCTTCTCCGTCCTCGTCGTGCGTCGCGTCACCGACGCGACGAACGGCTTCCGGATCCTCAAGACCGACATCCTCCGCGATCGGTCGGTCAACATCGACCAGGACTGGCTCACCAGCTACGACCTCGAGCCCTACGTCCTGTACAAGGCCATCCGGCGCGGCTACCGGGTCGTCGAGGTGCCGTGCACGGTTCGCTACCACGCGAAGGAGGGCTACACGAAGATGCGTGGCCTCAGGGACTGGTGGCGCCTCTTCCGACCCGCCATCCTTCTCCGCACCGGCGTCAAGCGATGACGGAGCCGATGTCGTGACCGAAGCCAAGATGACCGATCAGGTCGCCCGCGCCTTCTCCGGCCGCCGTGTCCTCGTGACGGGTGGCGCCGGCTTCGTCGGCGGCGCGCTCGTCCGCCGGCTCGCGGACGCCGCCGCGCGGGTGACGGTCCTCGATGACCTGTTCACCGGCCGGTCGGAGGTCGTCCCGACGAGCGTCCAGCTCGTGGTGGGCTCGGTCGTCGACGAGGCCGTCGTCCGCGACCTCGTCGCGGACGCGTCGGTCGTCTTCCACATGGCCGCCCGCAACATCATCGCCTCGACCAAGGACCCCCGCGAGGACTTCGCCACGAACATCGGCGGGACGCTCAACGTCCTCCTCGCCGCCCGGGATTCGAAGGTCGACCGCGTCGTCTACACCGGCTCCACGTCGATCTACGGCAATCCCCGCTCGATCCCGATCAACGAGGACGACCCGCCGGTCGCGCTCTCGCCGTACGCGGTGAGCAAGCTGGGCGGCGAGCTCTACTGCAATGCGTTCTACGAGAACTACGGGGTGCCGGTGTCGGTCGTCCGCTACTCGAACGTCTTCGGCGTCGGCCAGCGGCCCGACAACCCGTACTGCGGCGTCATCGCCAAGTTCTTCGCCGCGGCGATCGACGGCAAGCCGCTCCAGATCCACGGCGACGGCGAGCAGACGCGCGACTACACCTACATCGACGACGCCGTCGACGCGACGCTGCTGGCGGCGATCCGACCACGGGCCGAGGGCGAGGTCTTCAACGTCGGGACCGGCATCGAGACGTCGGTCAACGATCTCGCCGCGAAGATCGGCCGAGCGGTCGGCGTCGACGTCGACATCGTCCATATCGACCGCCGTGACATCGACAACATCCGCCGCCGCGTCGTCAACATCGAGAAGGCGCGCCGGATGCTCCGCTGGTCGCCACAGGTCACGCTGAGCACCGGCCTCGAGCGAACGGCCGGCTGGATGCGCTCGTCGACGTTCGACGCGGCGGAGCCGAACGCGACGCCGGCCGCATTGACACCCTCCTGACAGGCGGTCCGGGAGGGTCGTCGTCCGACGGTTCGGCGAATCCGTCTACCGTCGAGGGATGGCAGGAAAGAAGCGCGCCTCCACCCGAAACCGCGACCGACCACGCGCCGAGGAGTTCGGCCAGCACGGCGATGTCGGCGTCCGCATCCCCTGGACGTCCGATGACATCCCGGCGAACCAGGCCGTCGCGGGGCTCCCCGATCAGGACCAGACGCTCCAGACCGGCCCGGGCACCGGAGGTGCGACCGAGCAGTCAGGTCGCGTCCCGCGTCACGAGGGAACCCACGCGACGAACAGCGCCAAGGGCTAGATCCCGTCAGCCCTCCAGCTGGTCCTCCGATGTCACCGCCCGCAGCGGCCCGAGGAGTCCCTTTCTCTCGACCTCGCGCGTATCGAGCCAGTAGTCCTCCTCGCTCGACAGGGGGACCTGGATCGTCGTGTAAGCGTTCAGCAGCCGACTCAGCAGGTTGACCGGCGACGCGTCGTCCGGGAAGAGGCCGGGGTGTCCGGGCGTCGCCGCCAGCAAGAGCGAGTGGAACATCTCCGGCCGGTTGTCCGACCAGAACCGCGTGCCGTGGTCGGAGAAGATGACGATGACCGGTGGGGTCGCGCTCCGGTCCTGGATCGCCCGAACGGTCTCCTCGACCTTGCCGTTCAGCCAGGTGATCTGATCGCGGAGCGGCCCGATGACCTCGGAGCCATAGCCGTCCCCGTAGGTGAACAGGTTGCAGCGCCGCGGGAAGCAGGACAGGCCCTTCGCCGCGCTGCCGTCGGCGTTGAACGAGATCGGCATGTGCGGCGCGAGGAAGTGCGAGAAGACGATCTTCGGCCCGCGGCCACGCTCTGACGCCAGGCCCAGGAGCGTGTCGAACTCCCTGAAGATCCGCTGGCGATGCTCATTGGGCAGCCACGTCTTCTCCAGGTCGCCGAACGCCGTCGTCATCGCGCCGGTCTGGAGGAGCTGCATCTCGAAGCTCGAGAGCTCGCCCGTGTCGAGGTTCCGATCGGCGTCGACGACCGTTCCCTCGAAATACTCGCTCGGCACGGACACGATCTCGTAGCCGGCGTGGCGGAAACGCTGGAGGTCGGTTCCCTGGTTGATGATCCGGGTCAGCGCCCGGAACTGTGCCGCCCGCGAGTCGGGCGGGCTCGGGATGAGCGTCGGGATCTGGGCGCCGTTGAACATCGATGCCAGCGTCAGGACCGTGACGTCGTAGTTGGAGTGGCTCCGCGTGGCGACGCTGAAGCCCAGGCGCTCCATCGATGACAGCCAAGGCTGGTTGTCGTAGTCGTACGACGTGGCGAGCGTGTCGGCCCGCGGGTAGCCGTCGAGCATGATCAGGTAGACATCCGGCGCGTCCGACGCCGCCTGGCCGCGCGGCACGCTCCACGTGCTGCGGCCGAAGATCAGGGCGCCGTTCAACCAGCTGGTGGCGACCACCTGGACCAACATCAGGATCGCCACGGCGTTCAGAACGCGGGTCGCGCGCAGCCACGGTATGAGACGCAGGCCGCGCCGGCGACGGAATGCCACGACGACCGCGGCGAGCAGCCAGATCGCGAGGATCAGCGAGACCACGGCCAGTCCGAACAGTGCGAACTGGATCATCAGCGTCAGGTAGGCCGCCCGGTCCTTGTCCCGAAGGATGGCGCTCAGGACGAGCTGGACGGCGATCGTGGCAACGGCGGCGACCACGAGCGGACGCGGCAGAGCCTCGAGCGACACGTTCGACGCGGCATAGTCGTTGAGGGCGAACGCCAGGGTCACGAGGACCGGGTAGATCGCGAGCCGAGGCACGGCGAGGCGGAGGATCGGCGGTCGAACGAGACGGCGCGCTGCGGCGAACGAGATGCCTGATCCCCCAATGCGGAAGTGGCTGCCGCGCCACATGATCCAATGGTCCCGTACCACCCCGCATCCCCCAGAAGTCCCTCCGGATGATCGGTCGCGACGGTGGGCGTTCTCGGTATCCTCAGCCGCGATGAGCGCCGGATCCGCCTCGCCCTCCGCCGCTGCCGGGTCCACCACACTGGCTTCGAACCCCCCGGCGGAGGCGCCCGACCTGTCGATCGTCCTGCCCGTCTTCAACGAGGGCGAGGCAGTCGAGCCGGTCCTGCGGGCCCTCCACGCTGGCGTCTCGACGCCGCACGAGCTCGTCATGGTCTACGACTTCGACGCCGACACGACCGTCCCGGTCATCGCCCGGCTCGCCCCCGAGATCCCGGGGCTGCGCGGCCTCCGGAACGACCTGGGACGCGGCGTCCTGAACGCCATGCGGGCCGGGATCGCCGGCACGACCGCGCCGTACGTCCTCATCTCGATGGCGGACGGGTCCGATGAGCCGCACGTCGTCGACCAGATGGTCGCGCTCGCTCGCGGCGGGTCCGACATCGTCGCCGCCTCGCGCTACATGCGCGGCGGACACCAGGTCGGCGGGCCTCTTCTCAAGCGGCTGATGAGCCGCGCGGCGGGGCTGAGCCTGCACTGGATCGCCGGTGTCCGGACCCACGATCCGACGAACAACTTCAAGCTCTATCGCCGGTCGTTCCTGGCCGCGACGCCGATCGAGAGCACGGCCGGCTTCGAGCTCGCCCTGGAGCTGACGGTCAAGGCGACCCTCGCCGGTCGTCCCGTCGCAGAGGTCCCGACGACCTGGCGCGACCGCACCGCCGGCCAGAGCAACTTCAAGCTCCGGAAATGGCTACCCCACTACCTGCGGTGGTACTTCGTGGCGCTGCGCGGTCGACTTCGCCGCCGACCAGCTCGGGCGGCGGACGCCGGTTAGCCAGGCGACGAGGGGCGCGACCATCAGCGGCAGCGTCGGCAGGTTGTAGATCAGGCTGACGTTCGAGTTGCGAACGACGGCGATCCAGTCGAGCCACACCCGGGCGAACGGGACGGAGGCGACGCCCAGCAGCGCCAGCGCGAACCACCACGACCGATGGCGGATCCCGAAGAGGGCGATCGGGGCGAACGTCGGCTTGGCGAGGACGAACACGTACGGCCAGCCGAGGACCGTGCCAGCGGCGATCGCGGCCACGATCCACATCGACGGGTTCCCGAACACGTAGACGTTCAGCGATTTCTCGAACGCCAGGATCCCGCCGATCACGGCCCACGCCCAGAGCGGCGGCCGGTGGATCGCCATCGCGCCGATCAGGATCGCGGTCGGGATCGCCCACCACAACGCGGCCGGGAGCCAGATGAACGGGATGAACAACAGGAACGCGGTCGGTGGGTACAGGATCGCGCCGTCGCTGATCTCGTACGGCCCGGCGATCTGCCATGGCCAGTACGGCGTGCCGGTGTCGAGCAGGCGCCGGGCGGCGTCCACGTGCCAGCGGTAGTCGAGACCGAAGGCCGGGTTCGTGAGTGCCTGCTGGACGAAGACGAAGACGATCCACAGGGCTTCGATCCCGACGATCGTGGCCAGGACGACACGGATCGTCCGGACGACCGGGGCCGCCGGGGCCGTCCGTGCCATCGGTGCCGTTGTCCCGCTCACCGCGGGACCCACGTCAGATCGGGCATCCGGATGGGTCGCTCGGTCGCGTGCGCGGCCTCACCCCGGAGCATGGCGACGACGATCCCGAGGATCGCGAGCATCGCGAGGCTGCCCGCGACCCCGAGGGCGCCACCGAGGGGCACGGCCGCACCGATCGCCGGCGTCGGCGGAACCGCGGCCAGCAGGTCGAGCGTGAACACGACCCCGAACGAGATCGACAGCGCCAGCGCCCGCCGGTCCGGGAACGCCAGCGGCAGGAACGCCAGCGCGCCGAAGGCGTACCGCTCGTGCATCGTGGTCAGGACGCTGAACGCGACGAGGACGGCGGCGGCGAGCCCGAACGCCAGGGCCTTCGGCGTCCTCGCCCGGTAGACGAGCGCGAACACGGCCAGCTCGCCGAGCAAGGCAAGGCCGTACCCGACGTGACGCAAGGTGATCGGGCCGAGGACCACGCCCTGGTCCGACACGAACGAGCCGCCGGCCAGCAGCTCCTGGACGAGCCACCACAAGTTCCACGCCCGCAGCGACAGGATCGCAAAGATGTCGCTCTGGTACGCGGCCACATTGCGGGCGTAGCCGGCAACGCCGCCCGCAGGGATGAACGGGAGCCACAGGACCGCGACGACCGCCGCCCCGACGGCAGCGGCTCGGGCGGCGCCGAGCCAGCCGTCGCGCGCCAGGAACCACGCGGCGAACGGGACGAGGAAGGGGAGAGCCTGCGGCTTCGTCATGACCGCGACGCCGAGCGCCGCGGCGGCGAACAGCGAGTGGCCGCGCACGGCGAGGACGAAGGCCACGACCCCGAAGAGGACGTAGATCGACTCGTACTGGCCCCACCAGGCGCTGACGTCGACCACGGCCGGATGGAGCAGGACGAGCAGCGCCCCGGCGACCGCCCATCGTGGCGTCGCCCGCAGGTGCCACGCGATCAGCCCGCCGAGCATGAGGTCGGCGATGCTCGCCGGCGCTTTCATGATCGCCCGGATCGCCGGGTCCGCCGACGTCGTCACGGTCTTGAACGCCGGCTCGAGGGCCGCGAGGGCGCCCCAGATGTAGGCCATGACCGGCGGGAACGACAGGTTCTGGTCGTAGGCGTTGCCGAACGGCACGGTCGCAAGGCCGTGGACCCAGAGGACGAACTGATCGAGGTCGCCGACGAGGCCGGCCGTCGGCCACAGCGCGATCCGGACGAGCATCGCGAGCCCGAGCACTGCGGCGAACGCTGTCAGGGACCAGGCACGGCGGTCGGGCGCGGCGGTCGGGCGCGCCAAGCCAGTCAGCATTGGATCCCGAGCCCCGTCATTGGCCGATCATGGCCGTCCGATGACTTCCAGGAAAGGCCTCCTTCGTACCGATTGGTCGGCGAGCGAAATGTCGGCCTCCTTAGGAACATCATTTGGGTGCGCGAAACGTGTTCACATGGGTGTGTTGACCATCGACAAATGGGTGCCTAAAATGATCACAAATGGGTGTGTCAGCAACCCGAGCAAATGGGTTCATCTACCGACCGCGGCTGGCCGATGCGGAGCTCGATCAAATGCTGGCCGCTACCGGAGCGGTCCTCATCGAGGGACCGAGGGGCTGCGGCAAGACCGAGACGGCGCGACGAGCAGCGGCGAGCGAGGTGCGGCTTGATGTCGACGATTCAGCACGGTCCGCAGGCGAGCTCGCTCCCGAATTGCTCTTGGAAGGGGCGAGGCCCCGGCTCTTGGATGAATGGCAACTTGTGCCTGCCCTGTGGAACCACGTCAGGCGTGCTGTGGATGCTTCGTCTTCCCCAGGGCAGTTCATCCTGACAGGGTCCGCAGTCCCGGTCGACGATGTCACTCGTCACAGCGGCGCGCTCCGCTTCAGTCGCCTTCGAATGCGACCCATGTCCCTGTCCGAAGCCGGGACGTCATCCGGCGAGATCTCTCTGTCCGATTTGCTCGCAGGCGCAGAAGTCAGAGCAGCCGATCCCGGACTCGGGATCAAGGACGTCGTCGATCTCATCGCTCGTGGAGGCTGGCCAAGTCTGCTAGGTCGACCTGTCGCAAATGCTCAGGCAGCTCTCCGCGGATACCTCGACGAGACGACTCGAGTCGATTTGCGGAGAGTGGATGGCGTTGCTCGGGATCCGCGGAATGTTGCGCGAGTCATTCGGTCGATCGCGCGCAACGTCGGAACAGCAGTATCTGCGCGAGCGATTGCAGCCGATGTCGGTGGCGCTGACGGTCCGATCGACCACCACACCGTGATCGACTACGTCTCGGCTCTGACGAGACTGTTCGTCATCGAGGACCTGCCGGCGTGGTCCCCGTCCTTGCGATCCCGGGCAGCGTTGCGGAGCGCGGTGAAGCGCTTCTTCGTGGACCCGTCACTTGCAATCGCCGCCTTGCAGGTCGCTCCTGACCGACTTCTACGCGATGTCGAAACCCTGGGTTTCCTGTTCGAGTCGTTGGTCATCCGGGACTTGCGGATCTATGCCCAGGCTGCAGGTGGATCCGTGTACCACTATCGTGATAGCAGCGAGCTCGAGGCGGACGCCATCGTCGAACTTGCTGATGGGAGATGGGCGGCCTTCGAAGTCAAGATCGGTCCTGGTTCAGTCGATCAAGCCGCAACATCCCTCTTGCGGGTGGCGGAACGGATCGATCTCGATCGTCACGGTGCTCCCGTCGCCTTGGCCGTGATCACCGGGTGGGGATTTGGATATCGCAGGCCAGACGGCGTCAGCGTCCTCCCAATCGGCGCCTTGGCATCATGAGAGGCCCGGCGCAGCCCGAGGCTAGGCCGGCTGCGTCGACCAGTAGCGCTCGGCGGACCCGCCCCAGCCGTTGAGGACGGCCATCTTGCGTCCGTAGGCTCGGACCTGGCGCGCCATCTCGCGCGTCCCGGTGAAGAGTCGATCGATCTGGCTCGCGTAGATGTTGATACCGGTGATCTTCCGCTCGAGCTGGTCGTCGATGTCGGCGTACTCGGGGGCCAGCGCGACGTCCGACGGGACGTCGGCGAGCGCGGTCGGCGGCAGGTCGGACAGCCTGGTGAAGTCGTTCCACCAGGCGTACGGAAAGTCCTCGTAAAACGTGACGATCCCGGCGTAGTCGGGCCCGGGCATCACCCACCGCCGGCCCTCCGCGAGCAGGCTCACGCCCACGTTCCGGCAGAGCTGGTGGTCGACGTGGTTGCCGACCCCGAGCGGGAGGTACAGCTTCTGCGGCTCGAGCCGGTCGATCTCGCGGCGCAGGATGTCGAACGGCGCCCGATCGTCGTCGCGGGGTGCGCTCAGCAGCTCGTCGTCGTTGGCGTAGCCGCGGAAGACGGCGTCGGGCAGATCGAGGAAGACGATCGATGCCTCGGCGAAGGCCGCGAAGGTCTCGTCCTCGAGCCGCCGGCGGGCCATCGTCTCGCCCGCGCCCGCGGCATCGACGAGCTCGTCGGTCGCCACCGGCCCCTGCGTGCTCATGACGTCCATGAGCGGCTGTCCGGCGAGCGCCTCGCTCCGGATGCTCGCCCGGCGATACCACGACGAGCGCTGCCAGAACCGCTTCGCCGCCGCGTCGGCGTCGGCCTGGGTGGCGTCGAGCCGGTCGTCGGTCGCGACCCACGCGGGGAGCGTGTCGGGATCGCCGTAGACCGGGTAATCGGCGGCGATGTGGGCGCGGTTGAAGGCCTCGGTCACCGGCCAGATCGTCTTCGACCCGAAGCCGAGCGCCTCGCGCTGGTAGCCCGTGAGCGTCGCCCCGTCGTCCGCCGCGGAGCCGGCCCCGGAGAACACCGTGAGGATCGTCACATTCTGTCCGAGCTCCCGTAGCCCGGCGATCAGGCCGCCGCAGGAGAGCGCGACGTCGTCGGGATGGGGCGCGACGAACACGTGCGTCATGGCCGCCGAGTATACCGACGGCCGGTCTCGCTCCGCGGGCTCAGCCCGGGAAGCCGCCCTCGCCCACCAGCGGCACGAATGCGACGGGACCGTCGTTGCGCTCGAGCCAGTCGTTGCCGTTCCGCGTCACGACGATCAGGTCCTGGTGATCGCGCGGGCCGACCGGCAGGACGAGCCGCCCGCCGGCCGGATCGAGCTGCTCCCGGAGCGCATCGGGGATCGACGGCGCCGCGGCCGCCACGAGGATGCCGCGCCATGGGGCACCGCCCGGGTCGCCGACGCTTCCGTCGCCGACCCGCACCTCAATTCGGTCGCTGTAGCCCAGCTCGGCGAGCCGTGCCCGGGCTCCGTCGGCCAGCTCGGCATGGCGCTCGATCGTCGTGACCCGGCAGCCCATCTCGGCAAGGATCGCCGCCTGATACCCGGAGCCGGTCCCGATCTCGAGGACCCGATCTCGGGGTCCCACGCCGAGCAGCTCGGTCATCCGGGCCACGATGTACGGCTGGCTGATCGTCTGGCCTGACGGGATCGGCAGCGCCTCGTCCGCGTAGGCGAGCGCTCGCTGGGCCGGATCGACGAACGCTTCGCGCGGGACGACGAGCATGGCCGCGAGCACGCGCTCGTCGACGATCCCGCGGTGGCGCAGCTGGCGCTCGACCATTCGATCGCGCTCGTCGGCGGCGGATCGTTCCGCCCAGAAGCGACCGCTCGATCCGGTCATGCGACCGAGGATCGCACGCAGCCGCGGGCCGAGCATGCCGTTCCTGCGCGCCGCCCTGGCGGCCGACCTCAGGACGCCGCCGGCGAACCCGACGGTGCGGCCGAGCCCGACGGCGCGGCCGAACCGGACGCGGCCGGCGAGCCGGACGGCGCCGACGAGCCGGACGGCGCCGACGAGGCCGCCGGCGACGTGGACACCAACGGCTCGACCGTGGCGCTGGGCGTCGGCTCGGGCGTCGGCGACACAAACGGTCGGAACAACCCGCCGGTGCCGAGCAGCATCCCGTTGAAGAAGATCACCAGGAAGACCAGGACGGTCCCGAGGACGAAGAACTTCGAGGCGTTGTCGCGGACGCGGATCGACGGGTCGATCGGGATGGCCGCCGCCGCGGTTCGAGAGGAACGGGCCTCTCGCGCGGCTCGTCCGGTCCGCCGGATCGACTCGGCCTCTGCGGCGGCGCCCGAGATGGCCGCCCCGACGAGCTGGGCGTCCTCGAGCTCCGCTGCGTCGTCGTCCTCCGCCTCCGCCTCGGCCTCGTCCTCGAACGGCTCTTCGTCGGCCTCGACAGCGTCCTCGGCGGCCGCCTCGTCGATGGCCTCGTCCGGGAGGAGCTCGGCGTCGTCCTCTCCTTCGAGGTCGTCCTCGGCGAGGTCCTCGCCACCGACCTCGTTTGCCGCCGCGGCCGCCGCCTCGGCCTCGGCTCGGGCGGCTGCCGCGCCGTCGTCGACGGCCGCGCTCGCGTCTGACGCGTCGGTCGGCTCGCTCGTGTCGGGCGCGTCGGGCGCGTCGTCCCTCGGTTCGGTCATCCCGTCGTGTCTCTCCTGTGGGGGATCAGCAGCGCACGCCGGCGCGCGGAAGCCGGGAAGTGGCGCTCGATGCGGGCGCCAGTGTACCGAAGGTCAGGCCGCCCGCATCTCCTTGACGAGGAGGCCGCCGGCCCCGGCGAGGATCGTCACGATCCCGCCGACGACCAGCACGGGGGCCGTTCCGACCACGGTCGCCAGCAGGCCGCCGATCGCCATCGCGAGCGTCATCCCACCGAACACGAGGGCGAACCGGAAACCGACGACCCGCCCGATCATGTCGGCCGGCGTGCGCTCCTGGAACAACACCTGGCTCGGGATCACGTAGACCATGTTCGCGACGCCCTGGCCGAACAGGATCGCGAAATCGAGCAGGAGATTGCCGCTCAGCGCGAACGCCACGAGGGTGATCCCCCACAGGATGAAGCCGACGTTGACCGTCATACCCTTCATCAGCCGTGCTCCGATGAGGCCGATCGCGAAGCCGCCGACGAGGTTTCCCACCCCGATCGCCGTCTCGAGGAAGGCATAGGCGGCCTTCGGGTCGACGCCCGGCGGCGCCAGCACGTCGCGGACAAAGATCGGCGTCAACGCGGTGATCAGGCCGAGCCCGAACTGCCCCAGGGTGGCCTGGATCGTGTTGCCGAAGAGGACGGGATCGCTCCGGAGGAATCGGAACCCCTCGCGCATCTCCGCGAACACGCCGGCATCGCCGGCCGCGTCGGCCGCGTCGGTGGTCTCCCGCCGTCGCTTGAGCCTCGGGACCGCGATCGACGCGATCAAGATCGCCGACGCGGCGTACGTCGCGGCGTCGAGCCAGAACGCGAGCGGCAGGGCCGCGCCGAGGAATGCAACGAAGATGCCGGCGAGCGGGTAGCCGATCACGTCCGCGAACGTCTCGCCGGCCCACATCGCCGAGTTCGCGGTGACCAGCTCGTCCTGGCGGACCAGGCGCGGCAGGATCGCGACGCGCGCCGGTCGGAAGAAGATCGAGATCGAGGTGATCAGGAAGACGAGCGGGTAGATGAGGTAGATGTTCGCGCTGGCCACGATCGGGATCACGAGGACCGAGGCGGCCCGGAGGAGGTCACTCACGATCAGGACGTCGCGCTGGTTCCAGCGGTCGACATAGGTGCCCGCGATCGGGGACAGCAGCAGGTTCGGCAGCGTGGCCGCGACGAAGACGAAGGCCACGGCCAGCGGCGAGTTGGTCACGCCCGCGACGAGGAACGTCAGTGCCACCTGATGGACGCGGTCGCCGAACAGCGAGATCAGCTGGCCGGTCCACAACGACGAGAACGAGCCGCTGACCGCAAGTCGGACGTAGGGGTGG
>Ga0066698_10001004_pt1 | contig 11793 bp, 9 predicted proteins | sample GraSoiAngelo_147_FD_66457 | JGI IMG/M metagenome (GOLD analysis project Ga0066698, IMG submission 66457) | Grasslands soil microbial communities from the Angelo Coastal Reserve, California, USA - 14_1009_05_40cm | ecosystem: Environmental > Terrestrial > Soil > Grasslands | place: USA... | reverse complement strand
AAGCACGAGCCCGAAGTACCCCTCGTCGGAAACGAGGACGTTCGATCCCTTGCCGATCACCGTGAAGGGGATCGCCGCCTCACCGACCGCGCGGCTCACGATCGCGAGGTCCTCTTCGCGTTCGGGCTCCAGGTAGAGCGCCGCGGGACCGCCGACGCGGAACGTCGTGAGCGGCGCGAGCGGAACGTGCGTCCGCACGCGATCGCCCACCCCCTCACGGAGGATCCGGAGCGCCGCGTCGAGGTCGACGCTCACGTCGAGCTCCCGGCCCCTCGGTCGCGATCATCGATCCGCTCCCGGATCGCGTCCCCGAGCATCCACACGTCGCCGCACCCCATCGTCACCAGCAGATCACCCGCGCGCATCTCTCGACCGAGGAAGGTCACGACGTCGGACCGATGCGGGAGGTACACGGTCCGCAAGCCCGGGGACGCGAGCTGGACCCCGTCGACGACCAGCTTGCCGGTCACTCCGGGGATCGGGTCCTGCGCGGCTCCGTACACGTCCGTGACGACGACGAGATCCGCGTGGGAAACGCTCGCCCCGAGCTCGCGCCAGAGCGAGCGAACCCTCCAGTAGCGATGCGGCTGCACGAGCGCGATCAGGCGCCGGGGTGCGCGTCGCCGGGCCGTCTCGACGGTCACCTCCATCTCGGTCGGCGTCTGCCCGTAATCGTCGAAGAACTCCGCACCGCCGGCGTCCCCTCGGTGTTCGAAGCGTCGGTGGACCCCTTCGAACCCGGCGAGCGCCTCCGCCGATGCGGCCGGGGGGATGCCGGCGAGCCGAGCGACGGCGATCGCGGCGGCGGCGTTCAGCAGGTTGTGTGCCCCGTCGACCTGAAGCCGGAGCGCGACTTCGGCGTCGTCGACCCACACGGTGCCGCGAGCACCCTCCGGGCCGAGGGACTCGACCCGCAGCTGAAGATCGCACCGCGGCGAGGAGCCGTACGTCATCGCGCGGACACCGGCGCGCGCGAGCGCGCGGGCGAGCGAGGGATCATCGCCCCAGGCCACGACGTGATCGCAGCGGGCCGCGAACTCGGCGAACGCATCCTCGATCTCCTCGAGGCCACCGGGGTAGAAGTCGAGATGATCGGCGTCGAGGTTCGTGATGACCCCCGCCCATGGCGGGATCAGCAGGAAGGACCCATCGCTCTCGTCGGCTTCGAACACGAACAGGTCGCCGGTGCCGTGCCGGGCCCCGCTGCCGCTCTCGTTGAGATCCCCGCCGATCAGCTGGGTCGGATCGAGCCCTCCCGCCTCCAACGCGGCCGCGACGAGTGAGGTCGTGGTGGTCTTGCCGTGGGCACCTGCGATCGCGACGGTCCGGTGGCCGCGAGCGAGCGCGCCGATCGCCTGTTGGCGCTTCCAGATCGGCACCGCGGACCGCGCGGCCGCGCCGAGCTCCGGATCGTCATCGCGGATCGCGCTGGAGACGACGACGATGTCCGGCGAGCCCAGGAGCGCCGGATCGGGACCGACGTGGATGCGGACGCCGAGCGATCCGAGCTCCCTCAGGGGGGCCGAGTCCTTGACGTCCGAGCCCGAGACCGAGAGACCGCGCGCGACGAGCAACCGCGCGAGGTTCCGCATCCCCGCGCCGCCGATCCCCAGGAGGTGGACGGAGCGCACGCCTTCCATCGACGGGATCGGCAGCGTCGGGATCGACCCATCGGGTGGGGTCCAGAACCGCCACCGGCCGCCCGCCGCGTTCACCGACGGTCCTTCCCCGCCACCTCGGCGACCAGGTCGGCGAGCCGAGCGTCCGCGTCGGGCCTGGCCCATCGCTTCTCGGCCTCGGCCATCGCACCTCGTCTCCGATCGTCGTCCAGGAGCCCGACGATGCGGTGAGCGAGGGCGTCCGCCGTCAGACCCTCCTCGGTCGCGACCTCCGCGGCACCGGCGCGCTGCACCTCTCGAGCGTTCGCCTCTTGGTGATGTTCGGTGGCGTGCGGGTACGGGACGAGGATCATCGGCACGGCGCACGCCGTGAGCTCCGCGATGTGACCGGCGCCGGCGCGCGAGACGGCGATGTCCGCGATCGCGAGCGCGAGCTCCATCCGGTCGATCGTTCCGATGACGCGCACGAGCAACCGCCCTGCGTGGATGTCCGCGAACCCGTCATCGTGCGCAGGGCCGGTCGCCAGGAGGAGCTGGAGGTCGCCGCGATCCGCGAGGATCGCGGCGACCTCCCGCGTGAGCTGGTTCAGGCGGAGCGCTCCCTGGCTCCCGCCCAGCACGAGGATCGTCCGGCGCCCCTCCTCGAGCCCGAACACCGTTCGCGCTTCCTTCGCGAGCTCGGCTCGCCGTTCCGGGACCGACGCGATCGCCGCGCGGATCGGATTCCCGGTGCGTTCGACGCGCACGCGGGCCGGGAGCCGCGCCCGCGTCGCGTCGAACGTCACGGCGATCGCCGTGGCCCACCGCGCCGCGAGCCGGTTGACGGCGCCGGGGATGCTGTTGGGCTCGACCAGGACGAGCGGGCGTCGAGCCCGCCGCGCGGCGAGCGCCGCGGGCGCGCTCGCGTAGCCGCCGATGCCCACGACGGCGTCGGCCCCGGCCACCAGCGGCCGGCACCTGCGTGCGGACCGAAGCGTCTTGCCGAGCGCGCGGAGCGAACGCATCGATACCCTCGTCTGCGCCGAGTCGACACGGAGCGCCGTGAAGGGATAGCCCGCTGCGGGGACGAGCGCGGATTCGGGACCGTCGGCCGAGCCGAGGAAGGTCACGATCGCCCCGTGCCGTTCGCGGAGCGCATCCGCCATCGCGAGTGCCGGGTAGACGTGGCCGGCGGTCCCGCCACCCGCCACCACGATGTTCACCGGGCTGCCTTCCTCGAGCGACGGCGGCGTCGACCGCCCCCGTTCGACCGTGCCACGCTCGCGAGGACGCCGATCCCGGCGAGCGTCACGACGAGGGCGGAGCCACCGAAGGACACGAGCGGGAGCGGGACGCCGGTGATCGGCAGCAGCCCCGTCACCGCGCCGAGGTTGATCACGGCCTGCACGCTGATCCACGCGATCACCCCTGCGGCCAGGAGGCGCTCGAACGTGTCGTGCGAATGGATCGCGATCCGCACGCCGGCCCAGACGAGCACCCCGAACGCGATCAGGACGACGAGCGCGCCGAGCAGGCCGAGCTCCTCCCCGATCACCGCGAAGATGAAATCGGAGTGCGCGTTCGGGAGGAAGTCCCACTTCGCGCGGCTCGTGCCGAGCCCGGTGCCGAACCATCCCCCCGACCCGATCGCGATCAGCCCTTGGATCAGCTGGTACCCCGACTTCTTCGGGTCCGCCCACGGATCGAGCCACGATTCGAAGAACCGCGTCCTGCGGTACGCCTCGCCGAAGATCAAGTACGCGACCCCCACCGCGCCGACAGCCCCGCCCACGAAGAGGTACCGCAGCCGGACCCCGGCGATGAACAGCAGCACGAACACGGTGGCGCAGAAGATCATCGTCGTGCCGAGGTCGCGCTGGAGGAGACCCAACGTGGCCACCACGACCAGGATCGGACCGAGCGGGATCAGGAGCTGCCCGATGTCGTGCAGCTTGCCCCACTTGTTCGACACGATCGTTGCGGTCGTGGCGACGAGCCCGAGCTTCGCGAGCTCCGATGGTTGCACCGTGATAGGGCCCAGGTCGATCCATCGAGACGCGCCATAGAGAGCGGTGCCGGAGGTGGGGTGCGCGGCGATCGTCATGAGGACGGCGGCGACGCCCAGGAGCGGGAATCCCAGCATCTTCCATCGGCGCGGCGGCAACCGAGCGAGGAGGAAGGCGAAGACGACGCCGACCGCCGCGTAGAGCACCTGGCGCTCGAAGTACCAGAAGCTGTTCCCGCCGTAGCCTTGCGCGGCCGACACGGATCCCGCGGAGAGCACCATCACGAGCCCGACGGCCGTGAGGAACCCGGCTGACGAGAACAGCAGGGCGAGGTCGATCCGCGCGAGCCGAGCCCCCTCCTTCGCGCTGGGGCGTCGATCGCTGGGGACGAGCCGAAGGGAGGGCCGCGCTGACGGATCGGAGCGCGACGTCCGGCGGGATCGGATGGCTCCGGATCGACGGTCAGCCATCGAGCTGCACCCCTCCCGCGATCGACCGGGCTGCGGCGGCGAACCGCTCGCCGCGCTCGCGGTAATCGTGGAACTGATCCCAGCTCGCGCAGGCCGGAGCGAGCAGCACCACGCCCGGCCTGGGGGCCAGCGCGAACGCCGCCTCGGTCGCCTCTTCGATCGAGCCCGCTCGTCGAACGACCACGAGCCCGTCGAACGTCTGGGTGATCACGTCCGCGCTCTCGCCGACGGCCACCACCCCTGCGAGCCGGGCCGCTCGCGTCGCGAGCGGCGCGAGATCCTGGCCCTTCGCCCGGCCACCGGCGATCAGGACCGCGTCCCGCACGCCATCGATCGCGGCGATCGCGGCATGCACGTTGGTCGCCTTCGAGTTGTCGAGGAACCGCACGCCATCGGCCTCCGCGACCGACTCACCGCGGTGACGCTCGGGTGCGAAGCTCGCCAACCCGTTGCGAACCGCCGGAGGTTCCACGCCGAACACGAGTGCGGCCGCAGCAGCCGCCGCGGCGTCGGCGCGGTATCCGGCTCGCTCCCCGTCGATCCGACCGAGCTCCTCCGGCCCGTTCAGCATCGCGAGCAGGGTGCCGTCACGGTACCCAACCTCGTCCGGCCCCGGATCGCCCGAACGGAACCAGACGACCCGGCAAGGCGCCTCCGCCGACACGCTCGCCGCGAGGACGTCGTCGCGACCGCCGACGTGCACGTCGCCGACGGCTGTCTGCCGCGCGAAGATGCGACGCTTGGCGCCCAGGTACGCCTGGAACGACCCATGCCAATCGAGATGGTCGGGCGCGAGGTTGAGCAGGACCGAGACGCGCGGGTGCAGGGACCCCTGATCCGCGAGCTGGAAGGACGAGGCCTCGACGACGAGCGCGTCATGGTGCTCGAGTGCCGCGGTCGGGAACGGCCTGCCGATGTTGCCGCACGCGACGGCGTCCAGCCCGCCCGCGCGCAGACACGCGGCGATCATGCCCGACGTCGTCGTCTTCCCGTTCGTTCCGGTCACGGCGATGTACGGGACGCGGACGAGCCTGGCCCCGAGTTCGAGCTCACCCCACACCGGGATGTCTCGCTCGCGCGCCCACCGCCGCACGTCGGCCGATGGAGGGATCCCCGGGCTGGTCACGATGAGCGTCGCCCCGTCCAGGTGGGAGCGGTCGTGGCCGCCGGCGAGGATCCTCACGCCGAGCGACTCGACCGCGTGGAGATCGCCGAGCTGCGCGCGGGGCCGAGCCTCGGTGATCACCACGGAGGCACCCTCGTGTGCGAGCGCGCCGGCGGCCGCGGTCCCCGCGACCCCGGCGCCGATCACCACCGCGCGTTCGTGGGAGAACGTTCCGCTCACGACGTCCGCTCCTCGCGCCGGGTGCGCGTCGTCCTCATCCCAGCCCTCCGCGCGCGATGAAGTCCGCGTAGAACAGACCCATCCCGACCGCCGAACAGAGTCCCGCGACGATCCAGAACCGAACGATCACGGTGAACTCCGGCCAGCCGGCGAGCTCGAAATGGTGGTGGATCGGCGACATCCGGAAGACGCGACGACCGAACCCACGGAACGAGATCACCTGCGCGATCACCGAAAGCGTCTCCAGCACGAAGAGCCCTCCGATGATGACCAGCAGGATCGCGGTGTTCGTCACGAGCGCGAGCGCTCCGAAGAGCCCACCGAGCGCGAGCGAGCCCGTATCGCCCATGAAGATGCGAGCGGGGGCGGCGTTCCACCAGAGGAACCCGGTCGCGGCGCCGGTCATCGCGGCAGCGACGATCGCGGCGTCCTGCAGGTCCACGCCGTTCACGGTGTAACACCCCGGCGCGCCCTGCACGAGCACGCACGTGTGACGGAACTGCCAGAAGGAGATGAACACGTAGGCGCTGCACACCATGATGGACGAGCCGGCGGCCAAACCGTCGAGCCCATCGGTGAGGTTCACCGCGTTCGACGAACCGGTGAGCACCAGGAACGCCCAGACGTAGAACAGGACACCGAGCGTGATCGACGACGGGCGGATGAAGGATAGATGGGTGGTGATCCCGGGGTTCCCGACGTGCGTCACGAGCATCGCGAAGGCGAGTGACACCAGGGCGGTGCCGCCGAACTTCTGCGCCTTCGTCAGGCCGAGGGAGCGCCGACGGCGCATCTTCATGAAGTCGTCGAGGAACCCGACGACGCCGAACCCGACGGTGGCGAACACGAGCGCGACCCCGGTGACGGTGAACCGCTGCGCCGTGACCCGAGACGCGAGATAGCCCAGACACAGTCCAGCGATGATCACGATCCCGCCCATCGTGGGTGTCCCCATCTTCTCGAAGTGGGTGTGGGGGCCGTCCTCGCGGATCCGTTGCCCCCACCCCAGGACGCGGAACGCGCGGATCGCGGCGGGGGTGCCGAGCAGCGTTACGGCCAGCCCCACCGCGGCGGCCACGAGGATCGAGATCACCGCAGCGCCTCCGCGAGCGTCTCGAGCCCGGCGACCCGCGAGCCCTTCACGAGCACCAGATCGCCGCGCCGGATGTGGGCACGGACGTCCTGGAGCGCGGTCTCGATGTCGTCGTAGTTGGCGACCGCATCGGGCTCGAACCCCTCGCGAAGGCCGGCGACCGCGATCGACTTCGCTTCGGTCCCCACGGTGATCAGTCGATCGACTCCGAGCCGCGCGGCGAGCTCGCCCACGCGCTCGTGCTCAGCGGGTCCGATGTCGCCGAGCTCCGCCATCTGCCCAAGCACCGCGACCACACGCCGATCCGCGGCCATCACCGTCGCGGCCTTCAAGGCGGCCGCCATCGACTCAGGGTTGGCGTTGTAGGCATCGTTGAGGACGAGCACGCCGTCGGGCGTCTCGAAGGTCTCCATGCGCCAACGCGAGACCGCGGCCCGCGCGAGCGCGTCGGCGCACGCCTCGATCGGGACCCCGAGATCCATCCCGACGGCGGCGGCCGCGAGCGCGTTGCTGACCATGTGCTCGCCCGCAACCGTAAGCGTGACGCGCTCGCGGCCGCCGCCGGCAACCAGGTCGAACGTGGGCCGGCCGTCGGGGCGCATCCCGACCCCTTCGGCGCGCACGTTCGCGGACGGAGCGCGCCCGAACGTCAGCACCCGCGCGCGGGCGCGGCTCGCGAACCCGGCCACGACGGGGTCGTCGGCGTTCAGCACGAGCACGCCGGCCTCGTCCATCGCCTCGACGGGTTCGGCGGAAGCGCGGACGATCACGTCCCACGAGCCGAAGATCTCCATGTGCGCCACGCCGACGTTCGTGACGACGATGATGTCGGGTCGCGCGATCGGCATCAGGACCGCCACGTCTCCTGCCCGACGGGCACCGAGCTCGGCGACGATCACCTCCGCGTCCGGCGGAGCGCCAAGGAGGGTCAGCGGCAGGCCGATCTCGTTGTTGAACGATCCCGGACTCGCGTGCACGCGGAACCGCGTCGACACCACGGCCCCGGTCATGTCCTTCGTCGACGTCTTCCCGTTCGCACCGGCGACCGCGACGACCGTGCCGTCGAACCGTCGTCGCTCGTCGGCCGCGAGGCGCGACAGCGCGTCCGCGGGCGAGGCGACCTGGACCTTCGGCGCCGGAGCATCCGCTCCCTGTCGCACCAGGACAGCGGCGGCGCCGCGAGCGACCGCGTCCTGGACGAACCGGTGCCCGTCCGTCCGTTCGCCGGCGAGCGCGACGAAGAGCGCCCCCGGGCTCGCCTGTCGCGAGTCGGTCGTCACCGAGGAGATATCGACGTCGTCGCCGGCGCGCTCACCCCCGACGGCGGCCGCGACGCTCGCGAGCGGTCGCGGCTTCACGCCTCCTCCAGGAGCGAGCCAAGCTCGTCCCGGGCGATCGACCGGTCGTCGAACGGCACGGCGATTCCTTCCACCTCTTGGTACGGCTCGTGGCCCTTGCCGGCGACCACCACGATGTCGCCGGGCTCCGCCTCCCGGACGGCCAGCCGGATCGCCGCGCGTCGGTCCGGCTCGACGACGTACTCCCCGCCGCCCGCGACCGCGCCCGGGACGATCTCCCGGATGATGGCCAGCGGGTCTTCGGAGCGAGGGTTGTCCGTCGTGATCACCGTGAGATCGGCGGACGACGTGGCGGCCTGCCCCATGGAGGAACGCTTCGCCCGGTCGCGGTCGCCGCCACACCCGAACACGACGATCACGCGGCCGGCGGCCAGCGAGCGTGCGCCCCGGAGCACGACCCGGATGCTATCCGGCGTGTGCGCGTAATCCACCACCACCAGGAACTCCTGTCCTGCATCGATGGTTTCCATCCGACCGGGGATGTCGCGCACCTGCCCGAGCGCGTCGGCGGCCGTCTCGAGCGAGATCCCCACTTCCCGGGCTGAGCCCATCGCCGCGAGGCAGTTCGACACGTTGAAGCCTCCAAGGAGCGCCGAGCGGACCGTCACGCCTTCCACCCGGAAGGAGATCCCGCCAGCATCCACGACCACCTCGGAGGCCCGGAGGTCGGCGTCGCGATCGACCCCGTAGGTCACCACCGGGATCGCCGCACGCCCGGTCAGGGCTCGGCCCGAAGGATCGTCGACATTGAGGACCCCCCGCACAGCCTGGCTGGGCGTGAAGAGGGACGCCTTCGCATCCAGGTACGTCTGCATCGTCCCGTGGTAGTCGAGGTGATCCTGGGAGAGGTTCGTGAAGACCGCGACGTCGAACACCACGCCGCCGACGCGCTGCTGCGCCAGCGCGTGCGAGGACACCTCCATGGCGACCATCCGGACCCCCGCCGAACGCATCCGTGCGAGCAGACGATGCAGGTCCGGCGCCTCTGGAGTCGTCCGGGCGAGCTCGACCGGGCTCCCATCGATCCGCGCGCCGTTCGTCCCGATGACGCCCGCTCGCGATCCGGATGCGCGGATGATCGCCTCGAGGAGATACGTGGTGGTCGTCTTGCCGTTCGTTCCGGTGATCCCGATCGTCGTCAGCGCCTCGGCCGGGCGGCCGAAGAGCACGGAGGACATCGGACCGATCGATCCGCGTACCGATGGAACCAGGGCCTGCGGGGCATCCAACGGGAGCCATCGCTCCACGACGATCGCGGCGGCTCCGGCCGCGAGCGCCTCCGAGGCGAAACGGTGACCGTCGACGTGTTCACCGGTGATGCAGAAGAAGAGCGAATCGGGCTCCACCGTCCGGGAGTCGTACGAGGCGTCGGTGAGCAGACGCCCATCGTCACCCCGTACCTCTGCTCGGACCGCGGCCGCTGCGTCGCTGAGCGTGACGGCGGGAAGGGGAAGCTCCACCGCCGGCGAGCCTACACGCCGGCCGGCGGGGGTCATGGCACGGGCATCGCGTGCGGAGGGAGCGGAACGGCGGGGGCGGCCTCGATCCCGAGCCGTTGGATCGCGTACCGGGCGACCTGTTGGAAGACCGGCGCCGCCGCGACGCCTCCGTACACCGTCCGCGGCTCATCGATGATCACGGCGACGACGACGCGAGGCCGGGACGCAGGGAGGAACCCGATGAACGAGGCGACGTACCTGCTGACGTAGTGGCCGTTCGCATCCAGCTTCTTCGCGGTCCCGGTCTTCCCGGCCACCTGGTACCCGGGGATCTGCGCGGACACGCCGGTCCCATCCTGCACGACGTACGCGAGCATCTCCGTCAGCGTCTGCGTCGTGGATGGTCGAAGCACCCGCCGGGTGACCGGTGGGGGCGCATCGTTACGAACGCCGTCGGGTCCGATCGTGGCGTCGACCAGTCGCGGCTGCACCCAGGTTCCGCCATTGGCGATCGTCGCGTACACACTCGCCATCTGGAGCGGCGTGACGGCCACGCCGGCGCCGAACGAGACGGTCGCTCGGGTCAGATCGGACCATGGCGCCGCCGGCATCAGCCCCGCCGCTTCGCCCGGGAACCCGATCCCGGTCGGAGTGCCATACCCGAACCGAGCGAAGGTCTCCTCCATCGTCCGGTTCCCGGTCCGATCGGCGACGAGGGACGCACCGACGTTGCTCGAGTGCGCGATGATGTCGCCGAGCGTCATCGTCTCCCTGCCGTGTGGTTCGGCGTCATGGATCGTGTAGCCCTCCACCCGGCGCGTTCCGGGGACCGCGAACCGTTCCGTCGGCGTGACCGCACCCGATTCCAACGCGGCTGCCGCGGTGATCGTCTTGTTGACGCTCCCCGGCTCCCAGGTATCGGTGACCGCTCGGTTGACGAACCGCGTGGGGTCGAACGAGGCGAATGAGTTCGGATCGAACCACGGATACGAGGCCATCGCGTACACGTCACCGGTGTGCGGATCCAGCACGACGATGGTGCCGCCCTTCGCATGGTTCTGCCGAACGGCCTTCTGCAGGTACTGCTGGGCCTGGAACTGGAGGTCTCGGTCGATCGTCAGGACGACGCTGCTTCCCGGCTGAGGATCCTGGACGATCTGTCGGCCGCCGCCGATCTCCTGGCCCTGAGCCGAGAGCTCCACGGTGCGCTCCCCCGGTGAGCCGGCCAACAACTGGTCGTATTGGCGCTCGAGCCCGGTGGTCCCGACCCCATCGACGTTCACGAACCCCAAGACCTGGGGCGCCACGGGTCCCGCCGGGTAGTAGCGCTTCACAACCGGCAAGAGACCGATGCCGGGTAGGTGGAGGTCCGCCACGTGCTGCGCGATGTCGAAGTCGACCTGGCGTTCGACGTAGGCGAACGTTCCCGGCGACGACAGCGCAGCGCGGACGTCCTTCTCTTTGAGCCCGAGCACCGGCGCGATCTGCCCGGCTTCGGTCGCCGCGTCGACCACGAGGCTCGGGTTCGCGTAGACGTCTCGGGCGTCGAGCGTGAGCGCCATCGGCACGCCGGTGCGATCGAGCATCTCGCCGCGCAGAGACGGAAGGGGTTCCGTGTGCACCCGCTGGGTCGATCCCAGCTCCGCGTAGGTCCCCGACTCGCGCACCTGGAGCACCGCCAGCCTTACCACGACGCCGCCGATCGCGAGCACGACGGTAAGGAGCAAGACGACCAGGCGATGCACGGGCGGGCGCTTCACTCGCCGAGTCCCGACGGACCCGGCGGGACGCGGATGATCACCACGCGCTCGGGCATCGCCATCCCTTCCTTCCGCGCCCACCCCATGACGCGCGATGGCGCGGAGGCCGCAGCCAGGTCCTCGCGGAGCGACTGCTGTCGTTGCGTGAGCGAGCCGAGCTGCTGGCGAAGGGCATCGGAACGGAAGCTGGCCTGGACGGCGAGGGCCGAGAGCGACACGATCCCGACCACCATCGCGGTCACGATGACCGCCGTCATGACCCAGAACGGGGGGGTCCCGCGGCGCACCCGCGCACGATGGTGCGGGGAAGGGGTGGCGCGCGGGCGCGCCGCGGGGGTGCGGGAGGGGTCCGCACGCTTCGGAGCAGGAGAAACGAGGCTGCCTGCCGGGGCACTCATGCTGCTTCCCTGGCCGCTTCCCGGGTGGAACGCTCCGCCGCACGCAGCTTCGCGCTCCGGGCACGTGGGTTCCGTGCCCGCTCGGCCGCGCTCGCCACGAGCGGCTTCTTCGTCAGGACGTCGAGACGGTCGTCATCCCGGAACGCTCGCTTCACGATCCGGTCTTCCAAAGAGTGGTACGAGATGACGACCACGCGGCCACCGGGGCCGAGGAGCCCTGCCGCGGGAGGCAGGGCCGCGGTGAGCTCCTCGAGCTCCCGGTTGACCGCGATGCGGAGCGCCTGGAACGTGCGTCGCGCGGGGTGGGGGCCCCCCGGGCGCTTCCC
>Ga0066698_10000997_pt1 | contig 11835 bp, 10 predicted proteins | sample GraSoiAngelo_147_FD_66457 | JGI IMG/M metagenome (GOLD analysis project Ga0066698, IMG submission 66457) | Grasslands soil microbial communities from the Angelo Coastal Reserve, California, USA - 14_1009_05_40cm | ecosystem: Environmental > Terrestrial > Soil > Grasslands | place: USA... | reverse complement strand
CGGAGACAGCCCACGAAGGCGATCTCTCCGTCCAGTCGCTCGTAGCGCCGTACGCGCGCGGAGACTGGCACTCCGGCCCCATCGCGCGCGCGCAGCACCCAACGGTGCTCGGTGACCGGAAGGCGGCGCCGCTGCTGTCTCAGGTAGAAGCGCGCCATCGACCGGTGACTCGAATCATCGACCAGGTTGCCGAACGAATGCCCGAGCAGCTCTACGAGCGGGTAGCCGGTCAACGGCTCGATCGCGGAGTTGAGCCACTGGAAACGGCCCTGCGAGTCGCAACAGAACAGGGCATCGGGCGCCGCTTCCAGGAGCTCTCGCAGCCCGATGGGCGTGCCGAGGGCGACCGGCGGCTTCTCTCGCATGGCACCTCGCGTCGAAAGCGACCTGGGATCGGGAAAGGGACGGCCTCCAAAGGGAGAGCGTCCCTGGGGGATATCGACCATCCGGCACAAGGGCTTGAGGGCCGGCCATCAAGGTGTCCGAGCCGGCGCGGGGGCAGGCGAAGGCGATCCAGCTCGACGGATTCACCGCCCAGGGGCTCGAGGTAATCTCACGACAAGCGAAGTCGCAGGCTTCGACCGATGCCGGTGAGCGGCGTACGCAGCGTCGCCGGGCGCTTCGCAACTCTGGTAAACTGCGTCGTTTTCACCCGCCATTGCGGGGATCGTTGCGGCCCCGGCGCCCCGACCCCCCGCGTCTTCCTCGGAGGTCGATATGCCCGTCACGAGCTCCCGCGGACCCGCGCCCGCCGACGCGCGCTCGTTGCCCGAGTACGCTCCCACCGCCTACACCGATTTCGGCCGCCCCGAGAGCCGCGCGGCGTTCGAGAAGGCCCTTGCCGAGGTGCGGGCATCGTTCGGGCAGGAGCAGCCCCTCGTCATCGGTGGCGAGCGAGTGAAGGGGGAGCGGACGTTCGAGTCCCGCAATCCTGCCCGGCCGGCCGAAGTCCTGGGGCGCTTTCAGTCGGCGAGCCAGGAGCAGGCGCGCCGCGCGGTCGAGGTCGCTCACCGCGCGTTCCAGGAATGGAGCCGCGTTCCGGCCGCGGAGCGAGCCGCATTCCTGCTCGAGGCCGGGCGCCGGATGCGGGAGAGGCGTCACACGTTCTCGGCGTGGATGGTCTACGAGGTCGGCAAGAGTTGGGCCGAGGCCGATGGCGACACCGCCGAAGCGATCGATTTTCTCGAATGGTACGCACGCGAGATGCTGCGCTACGAGGCCCCACAGCCGCTGCTGCAGCTTCCGGGCGAGCGAGACAGCCTCGTCTATCTGCCGCTCGGCGTCGGGGTGATCATCCCACCGTGGAACTTCCCGCTCGCGATCTGCGCCGGCATGACGTCGGCGGCGATCGTGACCGGCAACACCGTCGTCGTGAAGCCGTCGAGCGACTCGCCCGCGATCGCCTGGCAGTTCTACGCCTTGATGGAGGAGGTGGGATTGCCCCCCGGCGTCTTCAACTTCGTCACCGGCGGGGGCGGCACGGTCGGCGACGCCCTGGTGCGCCACCCCAAGACCCGCTTCGTCTCGTTCACCGGCTCGCGCGAAGTCGGCGTCGGCATCAATCGGCTGGCGGCCGAAGTGCAGCCGAGCCAGATCTGGCTCAAGCGAGTGGTGGCCGAGATGGGGGGGAAGGACGCGATCATCGTCGACGAGGAGGCCGACCTCGACGCAGCGGCGCAAGGGGTGGCGGCCTCGGCGTTTGGCTTCCAGGGGCAGAAGTGCTCGGCGTGCTCGCGAGTGATCGTCAGCCGACAGGTCTACGAACCGTTCCTCGAGAAGCTCAAGGCTCAGGTCGAGAAGATCACGGTGGGCGAGCCGGACCAGGCAGGTGTCGCGATGGGTCCGGTGATCAACGCGGCGGCGCGGGACAAGATCCTCTCGTACATCGAAAAAGGCTCAAAGGAAGGTCGACTCGTGACCGGTGGCGCCGCCGTGGCTGGCAAGGACGGCTATTTCATCCAGCCCACGGTGATCGCCGACGTGAAGCCCGGAGCCCCGATCGCGCAGGAGGAGATCTTCGGCCCGGTGCTGGCGGTGATCCCCGCCGCGAGCTTCGACGAGTCGCTGGCGATCGCGAACAACACCGAGTACGGCCTCACCGGCGCCGTGTACACGCGGAATCGCGAGAAGATCGAGCGCGCCAAGCGCGAGTTCTTCGTCGGCAACCTGTACATCAACCGCAAATGCACCGGCGCAATCGTGGGCGTGCACCCGTTCGGCGGCTTCAACATGAGCGGCACCGATTCCAAGGCCGGCGGACGTGACTACTTGCTGCTGTTTCTTCAGGCCAAGAGCGTGGCGGAAAAGGTGAGCTAGGCTCTGGCCGAACGTCGACGTGAGCGCTCTTACGCGGCCTCGCGCCCCAAACGATCTGCTAGACTAGAACGGTCGCAACGGCGTCCTTTGGCCCACGGCACGCAAGGAGGGGCCCCTGTCCATCGCGGATCCCATCGACGGTAAGAGCGTCTCGCACTACACCGTCCTTCGGAAGCTCGGGAGTGGCGGGATGGGGGTCGTCTACGAGGCGGAGGACACGAGCCTCGGACGGCGCGTGGCCCTCAAGTTCCTGCCGGCGGCTCTCGCTCAGGACGCACAGTCGCTGGAGCGGTTCCAGCGCGAGGCTCGGGCCGCCTCGGCGCTCAACCATCCGAACATCTGCACGGTGTTCGCGATCGAGCAGCACGAGGGCGGGAATTTCATCGTCATGGAGCTGCTCGAGGGGCAGACCTTGGCCCAGCGGATCGGCGCCGGGACGCTCGACGTGCCGCTGCTGCTCGAGCTGGGGATCCAGATCGCAGACGCACTCGAATCGGCGCACGCCAAGGGGATCGTCCATCGCGACATCAAGCCGGCCAACCTCTTCGTCAACGCGCGCGGCCAGGTGAAGATCCTCGATTTTGGCCTCGCCAAGGTCGACGGTCTGCGCAGGCAAGCGGGCCCGATGGTCTCCGAGCTCGAGACGATGGCGGTGCGCAATGCGCTCACGATGCCCGGCACCGCCATGGGGACCGCCTCCTACATGTCGCCGGAGCAGGCGCGCGGGCAGCTCACCGACGCGCGCAGCGACCTGTTCTCGCTCGGTAGCGTGCTCTACGAGATGGCTACCGGAGCGCGGCCGTTCGAAGGCGAGACCACGGCCGTGGTGTACGAGGCGATCCTCAATCGCGACCCGGTCCCGGCGTTGCAGAGGAACGCCACGCTTCCGGCGGAGCTGGCCCGCATCATCGACAAGGCGCTGGAGAAGGATCGGAATCTCCGCTATCAGAGCGCCACCGACCTCAAGACCGATCTGATCCGGCTCAAGCGCGATCTCGACTCGGGCCGCAAGCGGGCGGCCGAGGGCGGCGATTCGCGCGCCGGGACGAAGCCGGCGGAGAGGTCGGTCGCGGTGCTCTACTTCGAGAACCTGAGCGGGGTGAAGGAAGACGAGTACTTGCGCGACGGCATCACCGAGGACATCATCACCGAGCTGTCGAAGATCAAGGGGCTGAACATTTTCTCGCGCCCCACCGTGCTCGCGTTCCGGGACCGTGCCGTCACCCCGGCCCAGATCGGCCAGCAGCGGACCGCAACGCACGTGCTCGCCGGCAGCCTGCGCCGCGCCGGCAGCCGCCTTCGGATCAACGCGCAGCTCGTGGATACCCACACCGACTTCCCATTGTGGTCGGAACGCTACGACCGTGAAATGAAGGACGTGTTCGAGGTCCAGGACGAGATTGCGCGCAAGATCGCCGAGGCGCTGCGGATCACCCTCTCGCCCCAGGAGCAAGCCGCGCTGGCGGCCAAGCCGACCGACAATCTCCAGGCTTACGACCTCTACTTGCGTGGCAAGAGCTATGCGCGCCGGCTCACCCGCCAAGACTTGGAATTTGCGCTCCAGATGTTCGAGAACGCTGTGGCGATGGACCCCCGCTTCGCCCTCGCGCACGCCGCGATCGCGAAGGTGTGCGCCGAATACCACTACAACTTCCAGCGCGACGCCACCTGGATCGGACGCGCGATGGCGGCCTCGCAGCGCGCGGTGGCTCTCCAGCCCGAGCTTCCCGAGGTGCAGATCGCCAACGCCTGGGTGCTGTACGCCGGCAACCAGTACGACGAGGCCGTGAACCGGGCCCGGCAGGCGATCGAGCGCAAGCGCGACTGCGACGGCGCCTACTACCTGCTGTGCCGCGCGATGTTCGCGTCGGGGCGCTACCAGGAGGTCGCCGACATCGCCGAGGCGGCCCTGGAAGCCAGCGGCGACGACTACAACGTCTTCGTGCCGATCACCAACTCTCTCGGTGCGCTGGGCAAGCAGGAGATGCTCAACAGCATGCGCCAGCGTCGCATTGCGGCGCTCGAGAACCACCTGAAGCCGGTACCCGAAGACGCACGCGCCCGCGTGCTGCTGGCCGGAGACTACATGGACCTGGGGCGCTCGGAAGACGCGGTGCGCGAGGCAGGCCTGGCGATGGCGCTACGTCCCAACGAGGCCACCGTGCTCTACAACCTCTCGTGCGTGTACTGCAAGATGAACAAGAAGACGGAGGCCCTGGACGCGCTCAAGAAGGCATGGAACGCAGGGTTCCGTGAAGCCGACTGGGCCCGCCGCGACCCCGACCTGGACCTTCTTCACGGCGATCCCGAGTTCGAGCGCATGTATCCGGAAGCTCAGGCGAAAGGGTAGGAACGGCTCGGCCTGGTGCTTCGCAGGCCTCGGCCGAACGATCGTCGCTCACGGCGTGCGCAGGTACCTCTCGCGCACGATCGCGACGTGGTGCCGGCCGTGCCCGGCGATGATGAACGCCAGCGCCCGCACGCTCACCTCGGTCTCGTTGGCGGTCCCACGGCGCGGCCACGCCTCGTCGTCGAGCGCGCGGAACATGGCGAGGTTCGCGCGTCGCACCCATTCCAGCTCCTCCACCAACGCCTGAAGCGCCACGCGATCGAAGCGCGCCGCCGGCACGTAGGCGTTCTCGTCGAAGCCGGCGAGCGGCGCACGGTCGGCGCGCGCGAAGCGCAAGGCTCGGTAGGCGAACACGCGCTCGCTGTCGATCAGGTGTCCGATCACCTCCTTGACGCTCCATTTGCCGGGCGCGTAACGCAGCGCTCCCTGTGCTTCGCTCAGGCTACGAAGGAGAGGCAGCATGTCCGAGAGCTGCCCTTCGAGCGCCGTGACGGCGTCGGCTTCGGGGACCAGGGCGATGTACTTGGCGTAGTAGGGAACATGCTCGTCGGCGGCGGGGCGAACGGCGGTCAGCACGGTCACGGTCGAGCTCCTGATTCGGGTGAGCGGTGGCGCCAAGCGTGTTGCCGAGCCGAGCCAGCGGATTGGATCCGAGGAGCTCGACGCAACGACATCATAGCCTGCTCGGCCTTCGCCGCGAAGGAGGGCCCGCAACCCTTCAGGCCGGACGCCGCCTCACCACCACGTCGCGCTCGATCTCGAGCACGACCTCGTCGCGCTGGTTGATGCCGCGCAGCAGGAAGCGCACCAGGCCGTGGGTCGGGTCGTGGCCCGGCGAGACCTCGATCACGTCCGACTCGGCGTACAGGGTGTCGCCCTCGAAGACCGGCTTCAGATGCCGGCCGTTCGCGAAGCCCGGCTCGGCCATGGCGTTCTCGCTCGTGTCCCGGCTCGCCAGGCCTCGCACCAATGCCAGCACGTAGCCGCCGTAGACCACGGCGCGGCCGCCGAAGCGCTCCGTGGCGACAGGGTCGGTGGCGCAGAAGTCCGCGTTGACGTGGAGCGGCACGCCGTTCATGCACTGGAGCGTGAACGGCACGTGCTCGGGCCCCACGGTGCGCCCGAGCGTGTGGCGGATGCGCTGGCCGGGGGTGAAGTCCTCGAAGTAGTTGTCGCTGCCGGTCAGATGCTTCATCGGCGCCCCCTGCGGACCAGGATCTTGCGCTCGTACTCGAGCACCAGCTGGCCTCGTTGGTTCCTGCCCAGGGTTCGCACGTGCACGAGCCCGCAGTCGTCGGCTCCCTCCCACGGACCGATCGCCAGCACCTCGGACTCCGCGTACAGCGTGTCTCCCGGATAGACCGCACGCAGGAAACGGATCACCGGGTAGCCCAAGTTGCCGGCTCCCGCCAACTGGAACGACAAGTCCTCGACCGTCATGCCGAAGACGATGTTCCAGGCGAGCAGGGGGTCCACCGGGATTCGATCGTGGCCGTGGGCGGCGGCGAACTGCGCGTTGAAGTAGAGCGGGCTCGCGTTCATCGTCGTGGTGGCGAACGCGATCGACTCGGCTTCGGTGAGCGTGCGCCCCCAATGGTGGTCGAAACGCTGGCCGACCGCGAACTGCTCGAACGTGCGGCCGCGGTCGCGTCGCTCGGGGAGGGGCGCGCCGCGACTCATCGGCGCACGATCTCCGCGGCGACCTCGATCGGCGTCGTGCGCATGAGCCACGCGCCCGCGCCCACCATGCCACACGAGATGGCGAGCGGCACCCACACCGGCTGGTACCACCAGGGGTGGGGCGGGATCAGGAACAACACGTCCCTCGCGGTCAAGCTGGAGGGCCAACCGAGGAGCACGTACAGGGCGGCGTAGTACGCGATGTCCCAGATGCCGAAGGCGATCAAGAACGCGCCGGCGCGGCCCGGCGCCGAGCGGGTGGCGAGCCATGCCGCGGCGAGCAGCATCACGATCGTGGCGACCTCGCGCGTCTGTTCCGTGCGGACCAGCCACGGCAACGCCGTGAGTCGCGCCATGACCTCGGCCGGGGGCGGCGTGGCGGCCGAATGGGCGAGACCCACCAGGCCGCGGATGTAGACCACCACGACGCCTTCGAGCCACCCCATGGCGATCGCGAACACGGGCAGGGCCCACGGGATGCGCGCCGCCCCCCGTGCGCGAGGAGTGCTCATCGGCTCTTGCGGCGCGCCGGACGCGCTTTGGCGCCTCGCGCGGCCTTGCCCCGCACGCGGGCAGCGGCCGGAGTCTCCTTCGCCGCGGTGGTCGTCGCGCCGCGAGCACCACCCGCGCTCGCACCCCCAGGTCGCGCGCGCCGTAGAGCCTCCATGAATTGCTCGTAGGGCAGGGTGTTGGCGATGTCCCCCTTCTCGAGGCCGGCCCGCCGAGCCACGAACACGCCGTAGCGCTGGTTGTCGAGCTGAGCCACGCTATGGGCATCGGTGCTGATCACCATCTTCACGCCCTTCGTGTGGGCCATCCGGGCGTTGATGTCGTTCAGATCGAGCCGATCGGGCTGCGCGTTGATCTCCATCAAGACGCCCCGCGCCGCTGCTTCCTCCAGCGCCCGCTCCATGTCGAACGCAGCCGGCTCGCGGCCGCCGATCATCCGCGCCGTCGGATGTCCCATCACCGAGACCCGCGGGTGCGCGAGCGCGCGGAGCACGCGTGCGGTGATCTCGGGTCCTGGCTGCCCGAGCCGCGTATGAAGGGAGATCACCACCCAGTCGAGCAGCGCGAGCGTGTCGTCGTCGAGGTCCAGGGCCCCGTCGGCCAGGATGTCCACCTCCAGCCCGTGCAGGACCCTGATCCCCGGAACTCTCTGGCGCACCGCCGCGACCTCGTCGACCGAGCGCCGGACCCGAGCCTCGTCGAAGCCCTTGAGCATCGGCAGCGCCTTCGAGTGCTCGGTGATCGCGCAGTAGCCGTGGCCGCGGGCCTTGGCCGCCCGCACCATGGTCTCCAGTGACTCGCGCCCGTCCGTGCGATCGCTGTGCATGTGGAGGTCCGCCCGGAGGTCCGAGAGATCCACCAGGGATGGCAGCCGGCCTTCGATCGCCCGTTCGATCTCGTCTCGAGCTTCGCGCAGCTCGGGTGGCACCCACGACATCCCGAGGGCCCGGTAGACCTCCTCCTCGGTTCGTCCCGCCACCTGCTTGGCGCCGCGGGCGAGCCCGTACTCGCTCAGGCTCATGCCCTTCTCGATCGCGATCCTGCGGAGCTGGATGTTGTGCTGCTTGCTGCCGGTGAAATAGAGCAGGGCCGCACCGAAGGATTCCGGCGGGATGAGCCGCAGATCCACTTGGAGCCCGCTCCCGAGCCGCACCGAGGACTTGGTGTCGCCGAGCCCCAGGACGTCGGCCACCTCGGGATGGGTGGTGAAGGCCTTCATCACCGCCTCTGGGTCGCCGCCCGCGGCCAGCAAGTCGAGGTCTCCGACGGTCTCCCGGCGACGGCGGAACGAGCCCGCGATCTCCACCTGCTGCACGCCTCGGGTCTTCGCCACGTGCTCGGCGAGCCCATGCGCCACCGCCCAAACCTCGGCCAGGAGCCTCCTGCCACTCGCCTCGCGGGTCGCCGCCAGCGCCTTGAGAATCTTCTGCTCGAGCACCTCGCCGAACCCCGGCAGCTCGCGCAGCCGGCCGGCCTTTCCCGCCGCCTCGAGGTCCTGTCGGCTGTGGATCTGGAGTCGCTCCATCAGGGTCTTCACGCGTTTGGGCCCCAGCCCCTGCAGCTCGGTGAGCGCGACGATCTCCTCGGGCACCTTGGCTTTCATCTCGTCGTAGAGGGCCGTCGAGCCCGTCGCCACCACGTCGCGGATCTTCTGCGCCAGGTCCTTGCCGATCCCCGGCAGCTCCTCGAGGCGCTTGGGCTCGCCGGCCAGCGCCTCGATCGGCTCGGCCTGCGATTCGACGACGCGCGCCGCCTCGCGATACGCGCGCACCCGGAATGGATTCGCGCCGTCGATCTCGAGCATGGTGGCGAGACGCTGGAAGAGCCGCGCCAGGTCCAGATTCGTCATGGCGTCAGCCCTCGCCGATGCGGGCGAGAAACGCGTCCTCGTCGATCACCGGAATGCCGAGCTTCTTCGCCTCGCCCAGCTTCGAACCGGCTCCCGGCCCCGCCACCACGAGGGTCACCTTGCGGCTGATGCCCGAGGCAATGCGCGCCCCGGCTGCTTCGGCCTTGCGCGCAGCCTCGGGCCGCGTGCAGCGCTCGAGGCCGCCCGTGAACACGACGGTCTCGCCGGCGAGCGGCTGCGGACCCCGCCGGCGGGCCGCATGCATCGGGCGCACGCCGGCCTGCGTCAAACGGTCCAGCACGCGGCGGTTGCGGGCGCTCGAGAAGAAATTCCGCACCGCCTCGGCAACCTCCGGGCCGATGCCGCGGATCTCCTGCAGCTCCGCTTCGCTCGCCTCGAACAGCGGCTCGAGGGCCCCGTAGTGGTCCGCGAGCAAGCGGGCCACCGTGTCCCCGACGTGCTCGATGCCCAGCGCGAACAGGAAGCGGTCGAGGCGCGGCCGCTTGCTCTTCTCGATCGCGTTCATCAGGTTCTCGATCGATTTTTCGGCGAAGCCCTCGAGGCTGGCCAGATCGATCGGCGTGAGCTTGTAGAGATCGGCGAGGTCCTTCACCAGGCCCGCGTTCAGGAGCTGCTGGACGGTCTTGCCACCCAATCCCACGATGTCCATCGCGCCGCGCGAGGCGAAGTGCTCGAGGTGCCCGGCGAGCTGGGCGGGACAGGCCAGCCCGTTCGTGCAGAGGTGGTAGGCGCCGACGCGATTGACGCGCGCCCCGCACACCGGGCAGCTGCGGGGCATCGCGAAGGGTTCCGCGCCGCGCGGACGATGAGCGCGCAGCACCTCGACCACCTCGGGAATCACGTCGCCGGCGCGCCGCACGCGCACGGTGTCGCCGATCCGCACGTCCTTGCGCTCCACCTCGTCCTGGTTGTGGAGGGTCGCTCGGCTCACCGTCACGCCCGACACGTCGACCGGCTCGAGCTGGGCGACCGGGGTCAGCTTCCCGGTGCGACCGACCTGGACGACGATGTCCACCACGCGCGTCACTTCCTGGCGTGGCGGGAACTTGAACGCCACCGCCCAGCGCGGGCTGCGCGAGCGAACCCCGAGACGCTTCTGCCAGCCGCGCTGCTCCACCTTGACCACGGCGCCATCGATCTCGTAACCGAGGCTGTCGCGTCGCTCGGCCAGGCGCTCGTGGTACTCGACCACCTCGTCGATGCCGTCGCACAGGCGCACGTTCGACTCGACGTGAAACCCCCAATCTCGCAGGGCGGCAAGCATCGCGCTCTGCGTCTCGAACGTCGCATGGTCGGCGTGCATCACGTCGTAGGCGTAGAGATCCAGCTTGCGCGAGGCGGTGATCGTGGGGTCGAGTTGCCGCACCGCGCCCGCCGCGGCGTTGCGCGCGTTGGCGAACGGTTCCTCGTTGCGCTCGATCAGGCGGCGGTTCAAGGCCGCGAACTCGGCCAGTGGCATGAGCGCCTCGCCGCGCACCGCCGTCAACCCGCGCCCGCCTTCGGCCGGGCCATCGCTCGACAAACGTAGCGGCAGGGAACGAATGGTGCGCAGGTTCTCGGTCACGTCTTCGCCGACCTCGCCGTTGCCCCGCGTCGCGCCGCGCACGAACAACCCATCCTCGTAGACCAGCTCGACCGACAAGCCATCGAACTTGGGCTCCGCGTGGTATTGGACGCGCTCGACGCCGAGCCCGCGCCGCACGCGCTCGTCGAACTCGCGCACCTCGTCGACTTCCATGAGTGACTCGAGCGACAGCATGGGGGCGGCGTGCGCGCGCTTCTGGAACGCGGTGCGCATCGCGCTGCCGACGCGCTGCGTGGGGGAGTCGGGCAGCCTCAGGTCGGGGAACTGCTCCTCGAGATCCTTGAGCTCGTGAACCAGGCGATCGTAGGCGGCGTCCGAGATCGAGGGTCGGTCGTGCGCGTAGTAGCGAACGTCATGCTCGCGGATCTCGAGCGACAGCTCCCGGATGCGCTTTTGGGCTTCGCCCCGCGTCACCCGTTCTCAGCCCGCGGCGAGCCGGAGGAGCTGCCTCAGATGAGCGGCCGTGAGTGGCATCACCGAGAGCCGCGGCAGCCGCGTCAACTCCACGGTCCGCAGCACCGGGTCGGCGCGAAAGGTGGCGAGCGAGACGGGCTTCGCCAGCGGTCGCTCGGGCTTGAGGTCGACCACCACGCGCCGCGGATCGCGCAGCTTGGGATCGGGGAAGGCATCGGAGACGGCCACCGCCAATCCCACCGCCTGCTTCTCGTTTCCGGTGTGATAGATGACCACCGTGTCGCCCTTGGATACCCGGCGCAGGTGAATGAGCGCCAAGGCGTTCGAGACGCCATCCCAGGTCGCCCGGCGGTCGCGCTCGAGGTCGGCGAAGGAGTACTCGGACGGCTCGGTCTTGAACAGAAATGCAGCCATGGGCGCAGAGTAGCCGCGCGCGGAGAGGGGCGCAACCGGAGCAAGGTGGCCGCAACCTGCTAGGATCGTGGGCGAACCGGCCGCCCGCCGCGGCCGCGGCCGGCCCCCTTAACCGGAGGGAAGCGAGCGTGAGCGGGGAAGCCACATCCAAGACCTCGGCGAGCGCCGAGGCGTTCGAACGCGCCTTTGGATCCGTGGCGGCGTGCAATCGCTGCCAGAGCCGCATCGAGGATTACCGGGTGGTCGCCGTGTTCCTGCACGACACCGCGGCCGTGCGCGCCTACTGCCGCGCCTGCTACCCCGCCGCGAGCGAAGCCGACTACTTTGCCGGCGGGGATGGGATCGTGCTCGACTACGACAGCTTCGCTCGGCGCTTTGGTGCCCCGGGGCCGACCCCGCCACCCGCCACGCCGGTGGACCGAATCCTCGCTCGCCTGGTGCGCGATCCCGCCCTCAGCTTTCTCACGCCACGCTCGGAGGCCGGAGCGCGCAGGCTTGCCACGCGCCCGTATCGTTTCCGGGTGACGTTCCGACTCGATGCAGGTGCGTGCGCGGCGGAGCTGGCCGTGACCCCGCAGGGCGATGTGGTCTCCCTCGACGGGGAGGCGGCGGCGTGCGCGCAGCTGCGCGAGGCAGTCGAGGCGACGTAGCGGAGGCCCGCGCCGATCTCGCGCCGGGTCGCAACTCCGTGTCCGG
>Ga0066698_10000995_pt1 | contig 11841 bp, 12 predicted proteins | sample GraSoiAngelo_147_FD_66457 | JGI IMG/M metagenome (GOLD analysis project Ga0066698, IMG submission 66457) | Grasslands soil microbial communities from the Angelo Coastal Reserve, California, USA - 14_1009_05_40cm | ecosystem: Environmental > Terrestrial > Soil > Grasslands | place: USA... | reverse complement strand
CCGGGAGCCCCGTGATCACCCAGGCCGGGGGATCGCCGAGGTGCGAGTCCCCGCCGCGGAAGATGAAGACCCGGCCGGCGCTCCGCCCGCCGGTCGAGTCGGCATTGGCGCCGATCGCGAGCTCGGCGAACCCGTCGCCGTCCATGTCCCCGATCACCGCGCAGGCGAACCCGTACTCGCCGTCCAGCACCTGACCGTCGTAGGTGTGGAGCAGCGTGAGATCCAGCGCCGCGGCCGGTGAGGCGGCGGCGAGCCCGATCAGGAGCAATGGCGCGTGGCGAATCAAGGGCGCTCAAGAGAGAAGACCGGCAAGAGCGCCGGCCTTCCCGTGGCTCACGAGTGGATGTCGACTAGTGATAGCGCTTCTTCACGGTTCCCCAGGAGTCCCTCTGCGCCGGGGTGACTCCTTCGGGCTCGAGCCCCATGCCCTCGATCATGCTCTGCTCGAGATCGCCCTCGGGCGACACGCACGGGCCCGGGACGACCACGAACGGAGCGGCCGAGCGATCCTGGGTGCTGTCGCTCGCGAAGGCGCGCGCCACCCAGGCGTAGTTGCCCGGGGGAACGGTCGAGGGGATGCCGAAGAAGAACTCGCGATGGCGCCGCTCCCCGGCGGCGAGGCGCACGCGACCGAAGAAGGGACCCAGGATCACGGTGTCGCGGCTCACCAGCGCGAGCGAGACGCGCGCCAGGATGGGGTGATCTCCGCCGTTCGCGATCCCGAAAAAGAACTGGCCATGCCCGCACTGGGGAATCGTGTCGGGGCGCACGGCCACGCGGATGTGGACCGCCGCGGATGCCGCGCTGGTCAGGACGGCGAGAAAGAGGAGCGCAAGCGAAAGGTGCAACCGGATTCGGCTCATGGGGAGCTCCTTGGGATGGGCTGCGGTACGGCCCGGCCGAGGGGCCACTCTCGCCAGGATAAGGGTGAGGAAATGATGTGGCCCCGGACCGAAACGGGTCAAGTGAATCTTGCCGCCGGCGTCGGGGCTTGAAGCGTTCACGCCCGCTCCGTAGACTCCCGCCGCTCCGATCCTTACCGCCCTAGGCCCGATGGAGTCGACCATGCCCTCCGCACTTCTCCTGACCCTGGCGCTGGTGTTGGTACTCGGACCCGCGGGCCCCGGCGCCACGAAGAGAGGGTCGGGAACCGGGGTGTCGCGCGCCGGGCCGGGCGCCGTCCCGGCGCCCGTCGCTCGTCCCTCCGGCGCGCCGGGATCGCGGTCCTCCCTCACCCCGGACCTCGTCACGGTCGAGCGCCACGTCCTCCCGAACGGCCTGGTCGTCCTCCTCCACGAGGACCACACCGTCCCGGCAGTGACGTTCTACCAGTGGTACAAGGTGGGCTCGCGCAACGAGCGTCCCGGCATCACGGGCATCTCCCACTTCTTCGAGCACATGATGTTCAACGGCTCGAAGAACGTCCCTCCCAAGGAGTACGACAAGATCCTCGAGTCCAACGGCGGCTACTCGAACGCGTTCACCTCGCGCGACATGACCGCTTACTACGAGGACATCGCCTCGGACCGGCTCGAGGTGCTGTTCCGCCTCGATTCGGACCGGATGCGCGATCTCTCGCTGCTGCCCGAGCAGCTCAAGAGCGAGATCGAGGTGGTGAAGGAGGAGCGCCGCAGCAGCATCGACAACGACATCTTCGGGATGCTCGACGAGCAGCTCTGCGCGGTGGCGTTCAACGCCTCGCCCTATCGCTGGCCGGTGCTGGGCTGGATGGGCGACCTGGAGCGGATCCAGCGCCAGGAGATGGTGGATTACTTCCGCACCCACTACGCGCCCAACAACTGCATCCTGGTGCTCACGGGCGACTTCGACCCCCGGCAAGCGCTGGCGCAGATCCAGCATTACTTCGGAGACATCCCGTCGCAGACGCCCCCGGCGCCGCCGGTGAACTCGGAGCCGGAGCAGCGCGGCGAGCGCCGCGTGGAGGTGCACTACCCGGCTCAGAACGTGACGTTCCTGATGGGCTACAAGGCCCCGAGCGTCCAGAGCCCGGATGCCTACGTGCTGGACGTCCTGGACGCTATCCTCTCCACCGGGGAGTCGTCCCGCCTGCAGCGCGCTCTGGTCCACGATCAGCAGATCGCGCTCGACGTGGGCTCGTTCTTCCAGACCCGGCTCGACCCAACCCTGTTCGAGATCTACACCATGATGAAGCCCGGAAAGACGGCGGCCGAGGGCGAGAAGGCGGTCGACGAGGTGATCGCCCGGCTGATCCGGGAGGGGCCCGGGCGGCGTGAGCTCGAGAAGGCCAAGAACCTGCTCGAGTCGAGCTTCATCGTCGAGCTCAAGACCAACAACGGCGCGGCCCGCACGCTGGCCTTCCACGAGCACCTCTACGGCGACTACCGGGCGATGTTCGAGGTCATCCGGAGATACCGCGCCGTGACCGCGGAGGACTGCAAGCGCGTCGCCCGGCGGACCTTCGATCCGCTGCGGCGCACCATCGCCGAGCTCGTGCCCGAGAAGCCGGAAGCCGCGGCGGCCCAGGAGGGCTCGAAGTGAGCCCTGCGGCGGCCCCGCGCGCGGCTCGCTCCGTGCCAGCCGCGATCTGCTTGATCGCAACGCTGATGGCGTCGCCCTCCGCGGGCGCCACCCCCGTCCGGCTCCCGCCCTACACCAAGACGCGGCTCCCGAACGGGCTCACCGTGTTCGTCATGCCCACCCGCCGGCTGCCGCTCATCGAGCTCCGCATGGTGGCGAAGACCGGCTCGGCGGACGACCCGCCGGGGAAGGAGGGGCTCGCGGGCCTGACCGCCGACCTCCTGACCCAGGGAGCGGGGCGGCGCAGCGCCCAGGAGATCGCCGAGGACATCGCCTTCGTCGGAGGCTCGCTCGAGTCGTCCGCCGGGAGCGAGCAGCTCGTGGTGACCTGCGAGGTGCTCAAGAAGGACCTCGCCACCGGGCTCGAGCTGTTTCGCGACGTGATCGTCTCCCCGACGTTCCCGGACTCGGAATTCGCGCGCAAGAAGGACGAGACGATGGGGGCGATCGAGGCCCAGAAGGACGACCCCGCGACCGTGGCCGACGTGGAGCTCCTCCCCTTCCTCATGGGCTCGCACCCGCTCGGCCATCCTCCGATCGGATGGAGGAAGTCGGTCGAGAGCATCGCGCGCGACGAGGTGGTCGCCTTCCATCGCGACCACGTCGCGCCCGACAACGCGCTGCTCGCGGTGGTGGGCGACGTGGATGCGAAGAGCATCCTCGCCACACTCGAGAAGGCGTTCGGTGCCTGGAAGCCTTCCGGCCGCACGGCCGGCGCCGGATATCCTCCGCTCGAGAAGACCGGCGGGCGTCGGGTCCTGATCGTGAGCAAGCCCGAAGTCACTCAGACCCAGATCCGCCTCGCGTGCGCCGCCGTCCCCCGCAATCATCCCGACTTCTATCCGATCACGGTCGCGAACAACATCCTCGGCGGGGGTTTCACGTCACGCCTGGTGAACGAGATCCGCGTGAGCCAGGGGCTCACCTACGGCATCCACAGCGGGTTCGACATGTACCGGGGCACGGGGACGTTCGCCGTCACCACGTTCACGCGCAACCCGACGCTGCGGAAGTGCATCGACGAGACGCTCAAAGTGATGAAACAGCTGGTCTCGCAGGGCCCGAGCGACGAGGAGCTGATCAAGGCCAAGCGCTACCTCACCGGGCAGTTCCCGCTCTCGCTCCAGGCCCCCGATGCCCTTGCGGCGCGGCTGCTCGACATCGAGTTCTACGGCCTGGAACCCAGCTATGTGGAGACCTTCTCGGCCAAGATCGACGCGGTCACCATGGACGACGTGAGGCGCGTGCTCAGGACGCATTTCTGCGTCGACGACCTGAGGCTGCTGGTGGTCTCGAAGCCGGACCTGGCGAAGGCCGCGCTCAAGGGCCTGGGGCCTCTCGAGGTCAAGGAGATGGAGTGAGGCCGGAAGCGTGACGGCGTCACTCCTGATCGCGGCCCTTCTCGCGCTTCGTGCCTCGGGCGCTGCGGCCGAATCCGCGGGCGGCGCTCGCGAGCCCCGCGACTCGACCCATACCTGGCCGCGGATCGAGTACTCCGATGTCCGTTCCGCCCACGACTCGACCCGGAGCGACACCTCCATCGACGCCGCCGGCCTCGGCGACTCGGCGGTGCACCGTGTCACCTTCTCATCCGTGGAGCGGTGGAGGGCCGTCCTGGATCGCCCGGATCGAGACGCGCTGGAAATGCCCGACAGGATCGTCGATTCCCTCCGGCTTTCGAGAGGTGCCCGGGTCGCCGACATCGGGGCCGGCACCGGGTACTTCGAGCGGCTCCTGGCCCGCGCGGTCGGTGACTCGGGCAGGGTCTATGCGGAGGAGATCGAGCCGCCGCTGGTGGCTTACCTGGCCGAGCGGGCGCGGTCCGAAGGCACGCCCCAGGTGGTGCCCATCTACGGCGCGCCCGCGGATCCGAGGCTTCCCGGCGACCTGGACCTCATCTTCTTGTGCAACGTCTACCGCTACATCGACGGCAGGCGCGCGTTCTTCAGGCGTCTCCTTCCTAACCTGGCCCGATCGGGGCGCGTCGCCATCGTCGACTGGAGACCCACGGACAATTCCCCGAACCGGCTTCCGGCCCAGCGCGTGGTCGCGGAGATGGGGGCCGCCGGCTATCGCCTGATCCGGGAGCCCACCTTCCTGCCCAAGCAATACTTCCTGGTCTTTGGCCGCGCCGAGGAGCCCGGACCGCGATAGCCATGCCCACGCTGCGTGAGGTCGGCGAGCTCGAGGCGATCGCGCGGCTCGGCCGCGCCTACGCCCGCGCGGGGGCCGGTGCGCGCGGCGGGGAGCCGGACGGGGAGGGCGTCGTCCTCGGGATCGGCGACGACGCGGCGCTGCTCCGCCCGGCTCCCGGCCGCGACCTGGCGGCGACGACCGACGCCTTCGTGGAGGGCCGGCACTACGTGCCCTGGGCGTTCACGCCGCGCGAGACCGGAGCGCGGCTCGCGCACGCCAACCTGAGCGATCTCGCCGCCATGGCGGCGGTCCCGCGCTGGGCCCTGCTGTCGCTCGGCCTGCGCGCCGACCACGACATCGATCTCCTGGTCGAGCTCGGACACGGCCTGGCCCAGGCCCTGGCGGCGGACGGAGCGCGCGTCGTGGGCGGCAACGTCGCCGCGGTCACCGGGGCCGAGTGGCTGAGCCTCACGCTGCTCGGCGAGACACCGCGGGGGCGGGCGTGGACGCGCGCCGGCGCGCACCCCGGGGACCTGCTCGCCGTCACCGGTTTCCCCGGGCGCGCCGCCGCGGGGCTGCTCCTTGCCTCGCGGCTCGGGGCCGCGGCGCAGGGGGCCGAGTGGCGCACGCTTCTCGATGCGTGGCGGCTCCCGCGGTCGCGCGTCCGGCTCGCCCTGACCCTCGCCGAGACCGGGGCGATCACGGCCGCAATCGACATCTCGGACGGGCTGGCCGGCAACCTGGCCCGCCTGTGCGAGGCGAGCGGTGTGGGTGCCGAGCTCGAGGAAGCAATGTGGCCGCGCGATCCCGAGCTCGAGCGCGCAGGCGAGACGCTCGGGATCGACCCCGACCGGCTCCGCCTCGGGCCGAGCGACGACTACGAGCTATTGCTGGCCGTGAACCCCGAGCGCCGCGAAGCCTGCGAGGAGGCCGCGCGCCGGACGGACACCCCGCTGGCGTTCGTGGGGTGCCTTAACCAGGCCTCGAACGTGGTGGTGCGCGTAGGCAAGGACGCGAGCAGGCGGCCGCTGGCGGTCGAGGGCTACGACCACTTCACTGCGGCGGGCTCCTAGAGCCCGCGTGGGTTGCTCGGGTGCTCGTCGCCGCGAGCTACCGGCGCAGGCGATCAGTGAAGGTCGCGGCGCGCCCCGCCGCGCGACACCTCGGCCCCGAACAGGTCCCCGCTCGCGGCCCCCACCCTTCCGAAACGAGCCTCGTGCTGCAGCAGCCACCGCTTGCGGTGCATGCCGCCGCCGTAGCCGGTGAGCTTGCCGTCGGCGCCGATCACGCGGTGGCACGGCACCACGATGGCGATCGGATTCTGGTTGTTGGCGAGTCCCACCGCGCGCGCCGCCCTCGGTTGCTTGAGCGCGCGCGCAATCTCACCGTAGGTGCGGGTCTGGGCGTAGGGGATCTTGAGCAGCGCCTTCCAGACCGAGAGCTGGAACGGCGTGCCGTCGGGATCCAGCCGCAGCTCGAACTCGGTGAGCGTGCCGCAGAAATAGGATTCGAGCTGGTCCACCACCGGCTTGAGATCGAGCAGCGAGGGCTGCCAGGTCGCATCCGGGAGCGTGTCCTGGTGGGAAGCGATCACGCGCCGGATGCTCTTGCGGTCCATGAACGACAGGATCTTGAGGCCGCGCTCGGAGCGGGCGAGGAACAGGAGCCCGATCGGCGATGACATGACGTGGTAGGCAAGGCGCACGCGGGGAGGATAGCCCAGGCGGGCCCGGAAATTCCAGCGGAACGGCCCGCCCAGTTGCAACCGGGCCGCCTACGCCAGCCCTGTTCTCCGGTTACGCTCGTTGATCCCGGGCGTCGGCCGGATCGAGCGCGTCCGACGGGGGCCGTGAGGCTGCCGAAGCGCGGAGCCCGGACGTCTCGCGGCCGTCCATGACGGGATGCATGAGATCTCGGTGCGGCGCGTTCATTCACCCTCCGCGGGTCCGCCGACGCGGCCTTTACGCCGGTCGTAGGGGACGATGTTCTGCCACTCGCTCGCGTCCGAGCGCGCCACGACGGCGACCACCGGCTCGCTCGAGCTGACGTTGAACACCTCGTGAGGCACGCCCGGCTCGATGTAGATGAAATCTCCTGCCGTGTTCTCCAGGGAGTGTTTGAGTCCGGGTCCGTACTCGTGTCGCACCTGGCCGGAAAGGATGTAGAGCATGACTTCGAACCCGACGTGGACGTGGGCATAGGCCACGCCCCCGGGCGGAATCGTGGCCACGTTCATCGACAGCTGCCGTGCGCCGACGTTCTTCGCGGAAAGCCCGGTCTTGTAATGGATCCCGTTCCAGTCGCGGCAGAACTCTCCGCCGCGCACGACCAGGATGCCGTCGTGGCCCTCCACCGGGGCTGCCGTCGTCTTGCCGTCTGCACTCATGAGCGCTCCCTTCGAATCTGGCCTGGGGCTTCGGGGCAGAGTCACTTCCCTTCGCCTGCCCCGCCCCGATCGTAGAGCCACTGTTTGCCCTACGGCGGTGACGTGCCGCACTGCACCATTCTCCCGCCGGCGCCTTTGTGCGCCGAGCAGAGGGCAGCTACGCTACGGATCATGGTCGACCAAGCGCGCGAGGTCTACAAGGGCCGCGTGGTCCATCTGTTCATCCATCGCGTCACCCTTCCGAACGGACACGTCACGACGCTCGAGGTGATCCGACACCCGGGGGCGTCGGCGGTCGTCCCCTTCGTCTCGTCCGATGAGGTGTTGCTGGTGCGCCAGTACCGGCACGCCACGGGCGGCTACCTGCTCGAGGTCCCGGCGGGCAAGCTCGATCGCGGCGAGGCGCCGGAGAGCTGCGCCCTGAGAGAGACCGAGGAGGAGACCGGCCACCGCCCCGGAAGGCTCGAGAAGCTGGGGAGCATATTCACGACCCCCGGATTCACGGACGAGATGATCCACCTCTACGCGGCGTATGATCTCGCCCCGGGCAAGATGCAGCCCGAGAGCGACGAGGTCCTGAGTGTGGTCCGCCTGACGTTCGCGGATGCGGTGGCCCGCGTGGAGCGCGGTGAGATCACTGACGCGAAGAGCGTCAGCGCGCTGCTGCTGGCGGCGCGCCGGCGCGACAGCCACCGGGAGGAGCGATGATTCGAGAGGTCGATGGCCGCACGGCCGTGGCGTGGCTGCGGGGCGAGGGGCCGCGGGAACGGACCGCTCGGCGGGCCGTGGTTTCGGCGCTGCCCCGCCCGGCAGCCTTGCTCGCCGCTGCCGCCCTGCTCGCGCCGGTCGGCGCGGCGCTCGGCCCCGCGCCGGCCGCGGCGCAGCAGATCGTGGCGCTCGGAGGCGGTGTGGTCGTTCCCCTCGCCGGGTTCTCGGACTGGTTCGATACCGGGGCCTATGGAACGGTCTCGGTCGACCGCGAGCTGCGCCGGCAAATCGAGGGCGGGCTCGATCTCGGGATCAGCGCCCACTCGGCGACGCACCCGTTCGACGTCGAGGAGAGCCGCGCGACCAACATCCCTCTCCAGGAGTGGCGCAAGGAGGTGCTGTCCGCCGGCGTGCACGCCAAGGTCTTTCGACGCATCCAGCAGGCTCCGCTCATCGCCTACGTACAGGTGGGAGCCGGCGCCTACGCCCTCATCACGCGGACGCGTGACGAGTTTCTCGGAAATCCACGCGAGCGCCAGATCCGGCCGGGTGTGAATGGCGGAGCCGGGTTGATCTACCACGTGAGGCCCGACCTCGGGCTCGGCCTGGGGGCGGTGGTCCACCATCCGTTCTCGGAGGGACTGTCGAGCCCGTTCTTCAGTGTGGCCCTGAGCCTCTACTTTGTGGAGCGCGGAAAGGGGTAGTCGGGCCGGCCGCGACCCCCGGCCGCCGAGGAGGGCGAATGGATTTCCTGGCCCCGTTCCACCCCCAGATCGTTCACACCCCCGTGGCGCTCATCATCACCGGCGCGGTGTTCGAGCTCATCGGCCGCACGATCGACCTCGCGTGGTGGCGCAAGGCGGCGTTCGCCATGCTGATCCTGGGAACGCTGGGCGCCGGCCTCGCCGTGCTCTCGGGCGAGCCCGCCTCGGAGCGCGCCGAGAAGGGGCAAGGGGTGCCCGAGCAGGCGGTGGATGCGCACGAGGATCTCGGCAAGCTGACGTGGTGGATCGCCGCGGCGGCGGTCCTGGCGCGGATGCTCGCCGGGCGGCTGAAGGTGGCGCGCGGGCCGGCGGCCGGGCTCGCCCTGATGCTTCACCTGGCGGCGGCGGTCACGGTGGCGATGGCGGCCCACCGGGGGGGAGTGCTCGTGTACGAGCACGCCGCGGGGGTGCGACTCCACGGGAAGCCCGTCCTCTCGGGCCGTCCCCATCGCGAATCGCATCCGGAAGGACGCGAGCAACGCCGGTAGCGGGGGCTGCTACTTCTTGGTCGTGTCGGCCGGCGCTCCCTCGCCTTGCTTCAGCAGGTGTCGCTTCTCGATCTCGCGCTTGAGCACTTCCTTGTTGAGCACCACGAATTCGACGCGGCGGTTGAGCGCCATCCCATCGACCGTGTTGTTGGGCGCGATCGGCTTCGACTCCCCGTAACCCTTGGTCGCGAACTGCTCGCGCTTCATCGTCGGAAAGGCGGCGAGCAGGTGGTCGAGCACCGCCTGGACCCGCGCCTCGCTGAGCTTCTGGTTGGCGGCCGCCGAGCCGCGCGAGTCGGTGTGACCGCCAATCTCGATCCGGAGCTCGGGCCACCGCGTCAGCACCTGGCCGACCACGTCGAGCAGCGGCTTCGACTCGGGCAGAAGCTCCGCCTTGCCGGTCTCGAAGTTGATGTTCTGGAGCCGGATCATGCCGGTGTCCAGGAGCTCGGTCTCCTTCTCGGTCACCTCGATCGAGCAGCCGTCCCTGTCCACCTTGAGCCCGGGCGAGGTGTCCGGGCACTTGTCGATCCCGTCCGGCACGCCGTCGTGGTCGCTGTCCTTGGGGCAGCCACGTTCGTCGACGGTGGCGCCCTTGGGAGTGTCAGGGCACTGGTCGAGGCCGTCGAGCACCCCGTCGCCGTCGCTATCGTGCGGGCAGCCGTGCTCGTCGACGGTGGCGCCCTTGGGGGTGTCGGGGCACTGGTCGAGGCCATCCCAGACCTGGTCGCCGTCGGCATCGTGGGGGCAGCCGTGCTCGTCGACGGTGGCGCCCGGGGGAGTGCCGGGGCACTGGTCGAGGCCGTCCAGGACCTTGTCGCCATCGGAATCGTGGGGGCAGCCGGTGGCGTCGACGGTGGCTCCCTTGGGAGTGTCGGGGCAGCGGTCCTTGCGATCCGGAACGCCGTCGCCGTCGGTATCGCGGGGCGTCGCCCCGATCGCGAGGGCGACGCCGGCGCTGAACGTTATCGTGTGAGCCAGGGGTTTCCCGAACTTGTCGCCCCTGAGCCACATCAGGTCGCGCCCCTCGAGCCGCATGCCCAGGGCGTCGCTGAACCAGAACCTGAGCCCGCCCCCTAGCTCGCCGTTACCCATGCTCGTGGCATTGCCCGCGGACGGCTTGAACTGCGCGCTGCCGCCTCCGATCAGAAGGAACGGTCCGCCGAGCCGGCCCCCGTAGGGCGTCAGCACGACATCTCCCGAGCCGTGGTAGTAAGTCGCGTCCGCGGCGCCTGGCCGGTCCTCTCCGGTCGGAACGACCCCGCCGGCAAGCTCGAGGGCGAGCCAGGGGCGCCACTGATAGCCGAGCCGGCCTCCGAAATACAGCCCGTCCTTCACGTTCGTGATGTGAGTGCTGTCGTGCTCCGTCGTGATGGCGCGGAGGCTCTCGTCGAAGCGGAGGCTCCCGTCGAACAGGGTGTAGCCGCCTTCGGGAACCAGGTAGAAGAAGGATCCGATCGGCTCCGCCCCGACCGCCGCCGGCGCGAGCAGCGCCACGAGTGCCAGGGTCGCGAGCCGAAGACCTGGGCGCATGTCGACCTCCGTGAGACTCGAATGCGAGGGCGCGCCCGGAAGCGGCGAGCGACCCTGCGGGCAGTTGGAAGCGGGCACCATACCGGCAGGGTGGAGGGCTCGCAAGGACGAGATCCATTGACCCTGCCGCGGGCATCGACGGATAATCCTGGCGTCCCACCTTCTCCCAAGGAGCTCTCTTGCGCCCTCGATTCCTCGCCGTGCTTGCCGCGAGCCTCATGGCGGCTGCCGCCGGCCCCGCGAACGCCTCCACCTACGGGGACACGCTCACCGTGATCTGGAGGCCGCTGCCCAATCTTCCGGTCCTGGTCCGGCCGGGCGACAACTTCACCGTGTGGGCCAACGCTCCCTCCGGTTCCTCGGACTGGACGGCGAGCCTCACGTTCGGGGCCCTCTCGATACCGCTCGCGCCCGCGGGCGGCGGTTATCAGGCGAGCCGGCTCAGGTGGGAGCTGGACTTCCAGGTGCCCCAGGGAGTACCCGAGGAGATCTACGACCTGACTCTCCAGTCGGGTGCTTCGACTCCCGACACCTCGCGCCACTCGGTCAAGGTGCTGCCGGCGTTCAGGACCAGCTACTACTTCGCCCAGATCAGCGACACGCATCTGCCCGAGCACGGCTTCTCGAGCGATGCCGGGTTCAACCCCGCCGACACCTCCGGGATGGGAGACTTCGACGCCGTGATCGAGGATCTCAACGTGATCCATCCGGAGTTCATCATCCACACCGGCGACCTCGTCAACGAGGGCGAGCTCGAGGAGTACCTGGGCATGTACGAGATGGGACGCGCCCAGGCCATGCTCTCGCGCCTGCGCGACCCGGTCTTCGTTTCCTCCGGTAACCACGACCAGGGCGGATGGCAAGCCACGCCGCCTCCCGACGGCACGGCGCGCAAGAACTGGTGGCGCTACTTCGGCTGGCCGTTCCTCGGCAATCCGCCGGCGGGCGACCCTTACCACTCACAGGATTACCATTTCGACTACGGTCCGCTGCACGTGATCGGGCTCGAGGCGTATATCAACAACGGTTCCTACGATCACTACATGCAGAACATCTGGGGCGCCCAGAGCTTCACCGCCGAGCAGATGAACTGGCTCAACGCCGACATCGCCGCGGCCCCTCCGGGCTCGAAGAAGCTGCTCTTCTATCACTACGACTTCGGCGGGACCCTTGCCAACGGGCAGCCGGGGGCGAACTTCTCCCAGATCAACCCGACCGCACTCGGGCTCGACGGCGCGATCTGGGGGCACAACCACTTCGTTTCGGA
>Ga0066698_10000989_pt1 | contig 11855 bp, 17 predicted proteins | sample GraSoiAngelo_147_FD_66457 | JGI IMG/M metagenome (GOLD analysis project Ga0066698, IMG submission 66457) | Grasslands soil microbial communities from the Angelo Coastal Reserve, California, USA - 14_1009_05_40cm | ecosystem: Environmental > Terrestrial > Soil > Grasslands | place: USA... | reverse complement strand
CGAATCATGATTCCGCCAGCTGCGCGTAAGCGACATGGACAAGGAGCACCGCCCCGGTCACCGCCACCTCCCCTTCAAAACACCGAGAGCAAGATGCCGGGCAAGGAAGCGGTTACCCGACTCAGCCACACGACGATAATTCTAGCATGAAATGTTCCCATCACGCGCGGCGCGCCCCTTCGGCGTTGAGCTCTGCTGCGCGCACCCTCAAACGCGCCGCCCGGGTCGCGTCTGCTTCCAGCGCAGCTTCCTCGTCGAGCAGTTGGGCGAGCGCTTGAATCCTATCCGAAGAGCCGAGGAGCTTGGCGGCCGTGGATGAGTCGACCCGTCGGACAAGCTCGGTCTGCGACCCGAGCAGCATGGTGTACGACCGTTCCAGCTCCGCCTTGGCTTCTTCCATCTGGCCGGCCATTCGCAAACCGGCAATGCGGGCCAGCATTGCGGCGATGCCCCTGATCTGGCGAAGGAGGCTGTCCTCGCGTTGGGAGCCGCTCATACCTCGGATTGGACCCCCAGCCAATCGAGGGCTGATTTGCAGTCGCGAAAAACCGCAGCCCTTACTCCGACAGCCTCGCTGTATACACTCCCCATCTTGCTCAGACCGAAGTGCACATCGGTTCTCGCCACCACGGCGCAGCGGCCACCGATTCGCGCGTGATACGGGCCCAAGAACTGAGCGATGCGCCGGATCTCATGCGGTGCCCGCGTCTCCAGCGATTCCGAACGCGTCACGTCCAGCAAGAGAGCGACCCTGTTGGGGCAACTCGGATCCGCCAGCCCCGCAAGAAACTGCGCGACGATGTCTTTGGGGCGGTAATGGCCTTCAAGATCCAACTTGAGGAGAGGCCCTACCAGCGCATAAGTGACCGGCATGTCAAGCGCCTCGCTTCCCTTGAAACCATGGAGTATGTGCAGCCGCCCAGGCGGCTAGTCGCCGCCGAGCTTGATCTTCGTCTTGGAGACCCAGGTAGGGGCAGAGTCAATGGTCTGGCGGAGCATGAGATTCAACTGTGCGGCGTGATGCTGAACGTGGCGCATACTGTACAGGAGTAACTCCGACACCGTAACATCCGGCCGTTCGAACCCGCAGCGTTGGCCAACGCTTTCCTCCGTCAGAGCTTCGATCCTCGCTCGGCACTTTCTCCGCCCGTGCGCGAGGTAGGCTCGGAGTTCGCCCTTCGTATACACCCGTTCGGGAAGCAGCCCCGCTGGGTCCAGTTCGTCGAGCGTGAAGGGAGCCGGCGGAGTGAAACCCTCGGGCGAGTCCGACAAATAGAAGTCGAGAAAGAAGAGCGTGTGAAAAACGACATACCAGTACTCCGGTCGCCGCGAGCGGTCGTTCCAGAGCTCCTCGGGGCAAGCGAGCAGCGCGTTCTCCAGCATGTCGATGGCGGCCCCGAACTGCTGCCAAAGGATTGGCTTCCACGTAGCAATCATTGGAGACGCCGTCCGCCGCTATGGTCTGCCGCGATTCCGGCGTCTGCGGAGGTCAACGGCGCTCCCAATGTCGCTGCGCCCAGGCGGCCAGCGACCGGACCAGCAGTGCATTGACGGCGATGCCGCCGACCACGATACCGGCCATGCCTGCCCAACCCAGACGCGACATCGGGTCCAGGCCGAGCGCGAGGCTCCACGGCATCGCGAGGAGCACGAGCTCAATCGCGTCAAGCCCAGGCATGTCTCCTGAGTTGCTCAGTCGGATTACGGCTGCGACGCCCGCTACCGCCACGAGCGCGAGGTACACCGACAGGACCAAGCGGGCCATGCTTGGAGGATACCAACAGCGGCGGGAACGCAAAAGAAGAGCAAGTGGCAGGTGCCAGCCCTCCGGTTGCCGCTCGTAGTGGACCCGAGGGAATTGGGGGATCTGTTTAGGTTTAGGTCGCCAGCGAGCGCTTACCGAGATGCTAGCGGTGCCTGCCACTTGCTGGGGAAGGTCGCTGAGGTAGACGGAGCGCGCCATCAGGGGGATTCTTCAAAAAGGGTAGGGAAAACCCTGACAGGCGCGCCCGGCGTGGTCGATCCAAGCCACGCCGCCGGCTTCGTGATATATTCGCGGATCCCCAACTCGCGTATGGGAGTAGGATTGGTACGGGGGTCCCTGAAGGGAGGCCCCACATGAAGCGGATCGCGAGCGCAGCGCTCCTCCTCGTTCTGGCATCCACTCTCGTTGCCGTCGCCGCGCAGCAACAGCCTGCCTATACCTCGATTCAAGGCACCGTCCACGCATTACAGCCGAAGACCGGATCCTTCGACGTGGTCACCGGTGTCGGCATGTCCCTGCGGATCGTGCACCTCGCGGCCCCGCCGGCCGGAGAAGCCGCGGTTCCGTTGAGCGCGCTGAAGCGGGGCGACATCGTGCGTGTGCAATGCCACTGGTCCGGCAAACAGCTCATAGCCGACCGTATCGAGAAGGTTGGCCCGCGATGAGGCCGGCGCCGGCCACATCGGTCCTCCTTCTCGTCGCCCTCGTCGCGAGCGGTTGCGCGAAGCCCGTGCACCCAGGCGATCCGATCTCGGGTCTGACCGCCGAACAACGCGACCGGTTCCGGCGCGGCCGGGCGGTCTTCGACAGTGTCTTCACACCCGAAACGGGGCTTGGCCCGCTCTTCAACTCCGCCGCCTGCGGGGAGTGCCACGAGGATCCCGTGTCGGGAGGAAGCGGCGAGGAGGTGGAGGTACACGCCACCGCATTCCACGCCGACGGGAACTGCGATCCGCTCGCCGACCAAGGCGGCCCCGTCATCCAACAGGACGCAACACCCGCGCTCAAGGCTGCCTTGGGTCTCGACAAGGAGCCCCTCCCCAAGGACGCCACCGGGCGCGGCCTCCGAACGTCGCTGGCGATTTTCGGTCGTGGTCTGCTCGATGCCGTGCCCGACTCGGACATCGTCTCCTATGCTGATCCCGATGACAGGAACCATGACGGGATTTCCGGGCGAGTAAACCGCTTTGTGGATGGACGCATCGGTCGGTTCGGGCGCAAGGCATTCGTACCGACGTTGAGCGAATTCAACGCGGGCGCATTCGTCATCGAGCAGGGCATCACGAATCCGGCCGTCCCGACCGAGGAATCGATCGGTGGAGGGCCAATTCCCGCGGGGGTCGATCCCGCCCCCGACCCTGAGATCAACCAAGAGGCGCTTGATCTCACGACCGACTTCGTGCGCTTCCTGGCCCCGCCCTCGCCCTTGCGACAGACTGGGGCGGCCGGAAAGGGCCGCCATCTATTCGATCAAATCGGGTGCGCTTCGTGCCATTTACCGACGCTCCGCACGGGGAAAAACTCCATACGGGCGCTCGATCGAAAGCAATTCTTCGCCTATACCGATCTTCTCGTCCACGACATGGGCCCGGACCTGGCGGACATTTGCCTCGGCCTCGCGACACCGCCCGAGTTCCGGACCGAGCCTCTCGTCGGCGTGCGTCTCGCACACCATTTCCTCCACGATGGCCGCGCGGCCACGCTCGACCAGGCGATCGAGCTGCATGGAGGTGAAGGATCGGGCGCGCGGGACCGCTTCAAAGCGCTCACGCCGAAAGAGCGAGACGCGGTGATCGCGTTTCTGAAAACTCTGTAGTCGGAGGGCGGGTGACGCGGGAGCGCGTCGATAAAGCGAGCTAGAGGCGCCGCCGACCGCTCGCGTCCTCTTCAAACCCCGGCCTGCCACCGGCCGGCAACGCGAAGCCCAAGAACGCGACGCCCGCCGCTCCGAGCAGCTGGACCAGCAGGCGAACGACATCGAGGCGCACTCCCTTGGGACCAAGAAGATCCCCGTCCTTGCGGATCGAGGACGCGGCGACGTTTTCCTCGAGCGGGCGCGGCTTTACAAAAGGCGCGATGACGGCGGGATTGGAGGTCGGGTCGTTCGGCTTCACCGAGTACTCCGCATAATCTTCTTTCGAAATGTAGACCCCTTTGCGTTCTTGCTGAGCCTGGGAGAGAAATCGCGCGATTTCGTCGTCGGTGTGGCCCTCATCCCGGGCGGATTCGTAGTCGAACCAGCGTATCTCGGACCGAGCAGGCTCGGGAGGAGCAGGCTCGGGCGGCGTGAAGATCCATTGGTAACCCGCCGGGCGGACGACGACGACCCCCGGAGACGGCGTGGCGACGCGCTCCCACGGGGGGAAGAGCGCCATGGCAACGACGAGAAGGCCGGCAATCGTAAGGACGAACCGCCTCATTCAGATCTCCAGTGCTAGAGCGACGGCCCAACCCGCTCGACGGCCTCTGGCGAGGTGATGACGGGATACACCTCGAAATCCACCAGGTCACTCCAGCGGGCGATCCACGTGTCCAGCAGCGCTCGATCGGTGGTCCGCATCAGCTGAAAACACCGCTCGAGCTTGTCGTCGATCCAGCTTGCGACATAGTCGAGCCCCTCCGGAGTCATCCGGCCCTGATCCCGAAAGCGACGATAAATTGGTTTCGGGTCCTTGTTCTTGAAGCACTCGACCACCATGTACAGGGTCTCGGGCATTCGCGGCACTCTACCCGGCCTCGGGCCGCCGATCAATGGCGCGCGCACCGCACCTAATATACGTACTTCCGTGGGCTTCTCGGCGGCGGATCCGATCGACTCTGTCGGACAAAAACGCACATCTTGTCCCGGGCAGAAACCGTGTTGTGAGCCAATTGAACCAGAAAGAGAGGGGAGTACTTGTGCGTTGAATCAGCGTCGTAATAGCAGAACGTTTCGTCTCCGGGCGACCCATAGGCGGCATACCTGCGGAACCAGTTTGGAAAGATGATGAGCAGGCGAGGCTTGTATAGAGTCAGATTCTCAGGTAACGGTCTTAGGGGTGAGATGAGGCCCATGAGATCGACGATGTACCGATCACTGAAATACCCGATCGCACCGATGTCGTTGACTGCAAGTGCATCACCAGGTCGGGTGATGCTTCTCGCGATCTCGCCGATCCGTCTCTGCATGCTGTTGATGTTCTGAACATTCCATGCGTGGTCCTCGGCCCGCCGGAGTGCCCCGATGCCTTCGGGGATGAGGATAGTCCCCACCAAGCAGGTGAGTGCTAGACGGCGCAAATTCCGCGGGGTTCTGTCCGCCAAGGTCACCATGCCGATTCCGATGAGTATGGCCCCTGGACCGATGACGTACAGGATGTAGCGCGATCCGGCACCGGCTGACCGCGCGACTAGGGTCCACGCGATGGGAAAGCCAAACGGGTACAGGGGCAGTAGTGGAAACCTACGGAGGGTGACCGCTCCTCCAACTACCATCAGAACGATCGGGAGAGCCGAGCCTGCTATTAGGGGAATGGAGGTGCTGGGAACGCCCCAAAGGGCAGCCCATTCCCCCAGGATTCGCGTCAACCGAGGAATCAAGGCAGCCGTCAAGGACGCCTTGGCGGCTACGCTACCGGGAAGAATCGCGTGCCCCACCCCATAATTGAATGCGGCGTAAGCGACGACGATCGATGCCAGTAGGAGGAGCCTCCGAAAGGCCCCCTCTCGACTTGATGCTACTCCAGCGAATGCTAGGAGTATTCCCTCGGGTCGCACCCAGATGCCCAGACCCCAGACGAGGGTCGCCGGAAGCAGACGGCGGCTCACATAGAAGTAAAAACCAACGGATACGATGCACAGATAGAATGGGATTTCCATTCCTGAAAGCGATGCCCACAGCAGGGGCGGAGACATCCCGACAATCAGGGCGGCTGTCAGCTGGGCGTACGTCTTCGCAGGCTCCAAGATGCGCATCGTCTTGAAAACTACAACGGTAGTGACGCACTGAAAGACAATGCCTACAGCCTTTGCGCCCCAAACGATGTCTCCAATGGCGCGGTACACAAGAGCCAATAGCAGTGTGTAGAGCGGGGCCGTTGAGCCCCCAACCAGTTCTCCACGATTGAAGGAGTAGCCGTATCCCGAGGCAAGGTTCCTGGCGATTGTCGCGTGGATCCAGGAATCATCCAGCGAGAATCCCCATCGTGCCGCGATCTGTTTCTCCGCCGCTATGAAGAGGGCTTCGGCGGCTAGGACGGCGCACAGCAGGAGGGAGTAGGATCTCCAATTCTTAGCCGTGCCGGGGGTTGCGTCGGGCATCGGCGCCTTCTATTCACCGGGTGCCTGTTCGGCGGCGGCCCGCGCGACGCGAAAACCCACATATCCGAGCCACAGGAACGCGGGGACGTTCGCGAAGATGAGCGCCTCGAGGAAGTAGAGGCCCGTCGCGGACCCGATCCCCCTTCCCCAGGAGAGAATGCTGAAGGCCAACCCTGCCCACGCGATCCACACGGGCAACCCGAGCGCGTGGTGCCGGACTTCTAGCGCCGCCAGGGTCGTCAGGCCGAAGAGGAAGAGCGGATTCCCGAGCCAGCCGTAGCCGATCAGGAGACGGTTGAAGGCGTCATACAGGAGAGGGTCATTCGCCGGCGCGCCGCGCGCCACGAGGAAGTGCATCACCCAACCATTGATCAGGGCGACTCCGGCGAAGAAGGTCATCCCGACCGTCATCGCGCCCCAGGCTAGAGCGAGACCCCAGCGTCGCGTGAGGCTGCCCCCGGCGACGAGCATGAGAAGCGTGCCCAAGACGCAAAGCACGAACCCGCCGGCGATGGCCACATGGATCGGCCCCCACCAGGGCGTGTTTTGGAGGACCGAAGGCTTCTCCTCGAACCCCCCCGCGGGGACCGGATGAAAAATGAGCCCGATCGCCACGAGGACGGTGGCGGCGGCTAGGACGTACCCGCCGGCCCGGGCAGCCCCCGGATCACGGAATAGATTTCCTGACATCAGCGCCTGACGATCCCAATCACGTTCCCTGTGGCGCAGTCCAGGCGCAGAAGCTCTCCCTTGCGAACTCCGTAACGGGCGACGGGAACCTGATAGTCGCCTTGCCCACCGGCAGACCGGATCAGGATCAGAGGAGCGCCGTCCCGCGGATCAATCATTGGGGTGCGGCAGCCCTCGCCGGGGGTAGGTTCCACCGCCCGGCCGTCGGGTCCACGGACCTGAAAATGGGTCGGAGCATCGATCGCGGGATGTAGCCCGGTGCCAGCCGCACAGCCGCCGGCGGCACACACCATGACTAGGAGCGCGGAGACGGCGGATGCCTGTCTCAGGCGCGGCGGCCGCTCCAGCATTCGAATCACCAGCGCGAAGACCGCGTAGGCCACCAGCGCTGTGACCGCGGCCGCCTTGCCCGAGGGGGGAGGCGGACCGAAGAACACATACACCTGCACGCCGAGCATGATCAGGCCCAACACGACGAACGCGGTCCGCCGCGCCGCGCCGCTCCGGAAATACAGCCACATCCCACCAAAAAGAAGGACGGCCTCCAGGCCGAGAGCCAGGGCGGGGAAATTCCAAAGCCCGAGGCCCATCTTCGCGGTGTTGTCGTAGAGTGGCAGATCCGGCCTGTGGACGACAAGGTCGAGGACCCAGTGGGAGAAAACGGCGGCGCCGACGAGGAGCGCCGACCAGGCTCTCTTGCCTGGCGCGACCAGTCGATACACGGCAAACGCGGCGGCGGACCAGAGCAGCGCCGCAACCAGGCTGTGCGTGTACGGCATGTAGTAGAGATCGAGCGGATTCGTCGCCGTGAATCCCGGCACGATGCGCACCTTCTCGATTCCAAGAAGGACGAACGGCGCCCAGGCGACGTCGAGCAGCTGAACCGCGATGAAAAGCACCCAGAGAGGGATGGATCGATCGCCGCTCTTCGCGGCGAAGCTCACACCATAGTGACCGATGAACACGGACGCGATCTCCTAGGTTGATCGAGCGCGGATGAGCCCGCCAATGGCCGCGAGGTGATGATCGTCGTGCTCGGCGACGAAGAAGAAGTGGTCGATCACGCTCATGGGCTGGGCGAGACGTGGATGAAGGGCCGTTCGATCCAGGTCGGCCTGCCCCAGTGCCTCGAGCCGCTCGACCGTGGTGAGGCGAGCGCTCCGGAACGCGGACAAGAGGTCCTCGAGCGGCCGCTCGTTGTGCCGAGCCTCGTGCGTTTTCCGATTCTGAAGATCCGCCGTGCGGAGCTGCTTGGCCCCCTGCAAGAAGTCATCGAGCCGGCCGGCCCACAGCCCCTCGAGATCAAAAAGATGCCCGACGTTTTCTTGAATCGACCAAGCTTCGCCGATCCGACGAACCAGCACACTCGCCGTCAGGCCTCGCACGCGCTCTTCGAGACGTGCGGGAGTGCCACGAACGCGCTCGAGAATGTCCGGGAACGCCTCCCGCGGGAGCCCGAGCTCGAATCGGCGATCGAACCAGCGCCGGCGTGGCGAGGAATGGACTTCGCTCGGGCTCATCGCGTTATCGACGGACCGATTCGCCCATGATCTTATGCCCTCGCTCGATGACCTCGCGCACGAGCAGTTCGAGGTCTTCGCGGCGGGTGCGGTGGTTGCAAATGCAGACCCGGAGCGCGAGCCGTCCGCCCAAGCGGGTCGAGCTGGGAACCGCCGTTCCGCTCTCCTGCAGACCGAAGAGGATCTCCTCGTTCGCCTTGTCGAGGCGGCCGCCGTCCGTTCCCCGAGGCGCGAAGCGAAAGCACACGATGTTGAGCGGTACGGGCGCCATCAGCTCCAGCTCCGGACTTGCGGTCACGAGCGCGGAGAGGTACTGCGCCTGCTCGCAATTCTGCGCCACGAGACGTCCGTACTTCGAGACGCCGTGCTCCTTGATCGACATCCATACCTTGAGCGCCCGGAAGCCGCGCGAGAGCTGCACGCCATACTCGCTGAACCAGATCGGGCCGGCGGGAAGGCCGCGTTCCAAGTGGGCGAGGTAGTCCGCGGGCGAGACGAACGCCGCACGATGCTGCTCGGGCCAACGAACGAGAGCGCATCCGACCTCGTAGGGCATGTACATCCATTTGTGGAGGTCGAACGCGAGCGAGTCGGCGCTCTCCATCCCTCGGACGAGCGGCTTGAGCCGCGGTGCTAAGGCGGCGAGCGCGCCGAAGGCGCCGTCGACGTGGAACCAGAGATTTTCAGCCGCGCAGATCTCAGCGATCGCGGATAGATCGTCGATCGCGCCGGTGTTGACGGTGCCGGCGTTGCCCACGACGCAGAACGGATGCCGTCCGGCCTTGCGATCCTCGTCGATCGCCCGGCGCAACGCCGCAAGATCGATCTGGTAGTCATCGTCCACCGGGATCTCCCGCAGTGCCGAGCGCCCGAGCCCGAGGAGCGAAACGCTTTTCCTTACGGAGTTATGGGTCTCCGCCGACGCGTAAAGCGTCATGGAGCGCCTCGCCGCGGCGACCCCCTCCTGCGCGATATCCGCCTCCGCCTTGGCATTCCTCGCCACCGCGAGGCCGACCAGATTCGCCATCGAGCCGCCGCTGACCAAAAGCCCGCTCGCGGCTTCCGGATAGCCGAGCATCTCCTTGAGCCAGTTCAGAACTTGGAGCTCGACATAGTTCGCGCCCTGGTCGCCGCCCCCGATGTTCGGGTTCATGGCGGCGCCCAACATGTCGGCGAGAGCGCCGAGCGGTGTCCCGGTCCCGATCACCCAACCCCAAAAACGAGGGTGGACGTTCCCCATTCCGTGCGGGAACACCGTGCGGCGGAAATCCTCGTACACCGCTCCGGCACCCTGCCCCTCGACCGGAAGCGGAGAGCGCAGTGCGGCCTTGACGTTTTCCGGAACAGGTCGCCATACCGGACGCTCGCGGACACGTTCGAGGTAGTCCATGGCGTCGTCCACCATGCGATGGCCCAGGCGACGCATGTCGCCCCAGTCTTGCGGATCGAGCGTTTCCTCTTCGGTCAGGCGGGCTTTCTCGTCGAGCTTCTGATTCACCGGGGATGACTCCAGTTTTTACGGGACCGGTTCCACGGCGGCCGCAGCGCCGCCGAGCCAATCGCGAACGCGGTCGGCCGAATCGACGACAGGGAATTCCTGCACGACCGGCTCGGGGAAGTTCGCCTCCCACCGTGCACCAGGAGGGTAGCACGCCACCCAGTCCCACACGATCTTCAGCGGTCCTCCTCGAACGGGGTACTTCCTCGTCCACGGGGATCGAAGAATCTCTTCTGACAGGCTCCTGTTCGGGTCCCACCAGTGGGTGGCTCGCGCGTCGGAGACGTAGCGTGCCAGCACGTCACCGGACGGGGGGAACGCGTCGGTCCAGAGGACCGGCTCCCACACCACGAACGCGCGGACAGGCGCGCCCGCGCGGGTCTTGAGGATCGCCGCCACCGCGGAGGCCCCCCGCACACACGTCCCTCAGGTCGGCGAGAGCATTACTAGGATTCTAGGGCGATCGATCGCCGCGTTGAAGGAGTCGCGGAGGGCGGGAAGCGTGGTTCGGTCGAGGCGGGCCAGTTTCCCCGGTTCCCCTCCACGGCCCCACCGGCCTTCGTGCGACTTGGAGCATGAGAGCGTCACGAGAGCTAAGACGAACACGAACGCTGGCAGAGAACGGCTCATGGATTACCCCCTGACCCGATGGGCTCACTCGGCGCATCGGCTTGTTTCCAGATCAGCCAGCAGTTCAGGTACGAGAGAGGCCAGAGCACGACAATGTAGCCCATGAATGTGAGTCCCCACAGGAATCCCACCGCCGACTGCAGGATTACCGCGCTTGGGATACGGTGCGAGCCTTCGCCGCGATTCACGCCTGTCACGAGATCGCCCAGCCCAACCGCGAGTCCGAACAGATAGGTGGCACCGTAGAGTGCCGCGAGCGAGAAGAAGACACGGCCGCCGGCCGGCAGCTTGCGAAGCCGTGCCGCAACCAAGCCCACGAGGATCCCGATCAAGGGCGAGACCAGCACGCCCCCCCAGATGCCTTTTCCTACCATATGACCCGCGAGCAGATAGGCAATCGCCCCCCATGCACCACCCGACGCCGCCGAGAGAAAAGCTGTCCGTCTGACGCTCACGCGATGGGGAGGATTGCGTCCGCGGCGGTCACAGAGGGCGGGCCCGGGCTATTTCGGCGGCCATATGCCGAGGGAGCGCCGGACGAGTACCAGCTGACCTATGTGGTAGGCGTTGTGGTCGGCGACGAGCAGCAGCTCGCGCAAATACGTCTGCCCCGTGCCGTGCGGAATCCGCGCGAATAGATCCAAAGCAGGGTCCGCGGCCAGCTGCTTCAGCTCCTCTCGCTCCCGTCGAAACGCAGCGACGCTTTCATCCCACGCCGCCGCTGTAGGGGGGCCCGCGCTCGACGGCCAGTAATCCTCCGGCCACGCGCGCTCCGAATACGCCGGGTTCCGGCAGAAATCGAGGATGTCGTGCTGCGTGAGGCGCAAGTGCTCGAGAAGCTGCCACGGGGAGTGAGGCATGCCGTGCGGCGCGACGCCTCGGAGGGCGGCGTCGACCCCTTCCACCACTGCTTCGAACCCGACGTGCGCGTCTTCCCAGTCGAGGAGTTTCGTCAGGTGTTTCCGAAGCGGCTCGTCTCGAGCCATCGACTGACCCTCCATGGTTAGCCCTTAGGGAGGAATCGACCCGGGAACCAACAAAATTTTATTCCCAGGCGATTCTCACCGGAGAGCGAAAGGACTACCAGGCGAAATCTCAGGGTTATTGCCTACCGCACCGTACCGGGAGACACACGACGTGCCCTCATCTGTGCGTCCCTCGGGGCTCAAGAGGCGACGATTCCGAAAAGCGCCCCGCTCGCGATCCGGCGTAGGGCGCGTAGTTACATATGGGACTGGCACTTTGGGAGCCGGGGACCCCTCCAGAGCCTCCCCTGGCACGCTCCCTGCGAAAGGCATGGGTTGGGAGGCCCGAGTCCCATCGAGCCCCCAATACTAGCCCGGGGCAGTCTATGGGACAGCCGCCATGTGAACGGACTCACGGGACGGCTGCCATGTGGGCCGACCCGGTTGACATAGATGTCCCTTCGACGAGAGCGAGGGGACGCTAGGAA
>Ga0066698_10000984_pt1 | contig 11864 bp, 9 predicted proteins | sample GraSoiAngelo_147_FD_66457 | JGI IMG/M metagenome (GOLD analysis project Ga0066698, IMG submission 66457) | Grasslands soil microbial communities from the Angelo Coastal Reserve, California, USA - 14_1009_05_40cm | ecosystem: Environmental > Terrestrial > Soil > Grasslands | place: USA... | reverse complement strand
GTGGTGGGCAAGTACACCGAGCTCGCCGACAGTTACAAGAGCATCCACGAGGCGCTCGTCCATGGCGGGATCGCCAATGAAGCCGGGGTCGCGATCCAGTGGATCGCTTCCGACCGCTTCACCGATCAGGAGACGACGGGCGAGCTGCTCGCCGGTTACGACGGGCTGCTCGTGCCCGGCGGGTTTGGCGTGCGGGGTGTGGAGGGGATGCTCGAGGCGATTCGGTGGGCGCGCGAGCACAAGCTGCCGTTCTTCGGGATCTGCCTTGGCCTGCAGACGGCGATCATCGAATTCGCACGCAACGTCTGCAAGATTCCCGATACGAATTCGAGCGAGTTCGCGCCCGAGTGCGAGAATCCGGTGATCGCCTTGATGCGCTCGCAGGAAGGCATTCAGGAGATGGGGGGCACGATGCGGCTGGGAGCCTATCCCTGCCGGCTCCGCCCCGGCTCGCGCGTCGCGCACGCGTATAATGCGACGGAAGTGAGCGAGCGGCACCGCCATCGCTACGAAGTGTCGAACGCGTACCGTGACGTGCTGGCCGAGTACGGGCTGCGGGCCTCCGGGCTGTCGCCGGATGGCTCACTCGTCGAGATGATCGAGCTGCCCGATCATCCGTGGTTCATCGGCTGCCAGTTCCACCCCGAGCTCAAGTCGCGGCCGATGCGTCCGCACCCGCTGTTCGCGGGCTTCGTGGGCGCAGCGCTCGATCACAAGAAGCTCCCTCCGCGCGCCGAGACATCGCGGGAGCTGGCCGAGCACGGACTGATATGACACCGCGGTTCGCGGCTGAGAGTAGCCCGTTTCTCATCGCGGGTCCCTGCGTCGTCGAATCCGATGATCTCAACGTGCGGGTCGGCGAGGCGCTGGCCGAGCTCGCGGACAAGCTCGGGATCAGTGTCATCTACAAGGCGTCCTATGACAAGGCCAACCGCTCGCGCCTGAACGCCCCGCGCGGCCCCGGCCTCGACACAGGGCTGCGCGCGCTGGAGAAGGTGCGGAGCGCCACCGGCCTGCCGATTCTCACCGACGTCCATGAGCCCAGTCACGTCGCGGTCGCGGCACGCGTCGCCGACATCCTACAGATCCCCGCCTTTCTTTGCCGCCAGACCGACTTGCTCGTGGCTGCTGGGAAGGCGGGGCGTCCCGTGAACATCAAGAAGGGCCAGTGGATGGCGCCGGAGGAAATGCGCGGGGCCGTCGAGAAAGTGCGTGCCGGCGGAGCGCCGGAAGTCGCGGTGACCGAGCGCGGGACGTTCTTCGGGTACGGCGACCTGGTCGTGGATATGCGCGGCTTCTCCCGGCTCAAGGCGGCCTGCCAGGCGCCGGTGATCTTCGACGCGACGCACTCCGTGCAGCAGCCCGGGCAGGGCGAGGGCGGCGCGAGCGGCGGAGAACGCGGATTCATTCCGCCGCTGTTGTACGCGGCCGCCGCCGCCGGCGCGGACGGCTTTTTCCTCGAGACCCACCCCGATCCGGCGCGCGCTCCCTCCGACGGACCGAACATGGTGCCGCTCGATCAACTCGCCGGAATCGTAGGCCTGGCCGTCGATGTCTGGCATCGCGTGCGGGAGCCCGTCCGTGCATAAGCCGGCGCGGGTCTCACAGCCGCAAGCCGCGGGCAAGCAGCTCGTCGACCGCGGCAAGCGCGTGCTTGCGCTGGAGGCCGCAGCCGTCCAGCGGCTCGCCGATACCCTCGGCCCGGCGTTCGCACGCGCCGTCGAGATTCTCGCGAACGCAAAGGGCCGGGTGATCGTCTCCGGCGTGGGAAAATCGGGGCTGATCGCGCGCAAAGTCGCGGCGACGTTCACCTCGACCGGCACCCCGGCGATGTTCCTGCATCCCGTCGACTCGCTGCACGGTGATCTCGGCATCGTGAGCCGGGACGACGTCGGTATCATGCTGTCGAAGAGCGGCGCCTCCGATGAGCTGTTTGGACTCGTCAATCAACTCAAGCGGTTCGGCGTGCCGATCATCGCGCTGACCGGCGACGCCGACTCGCCCTTGGGCCGCCAGGCCACGGTCGTCCTAGACGCGTCGGTCGCGGAGGAAGCCTGCCCCGAAACGCTCGCCCCCACTGCAAGTACGACGGTGGCGCTCGCGTTGGGGGACGCGCTCGCGGTGACGCTGCTGGAAGTCAAAGGCTTCCGGCGGGAAGATTTCGCCGCGCTGCATCCGGGCGGCGTGCTGGGACGCAAGCTGCTGTTGCGCGTCGCCGATGTGATGCTGACACAGGACCTCCCGATCCTCACGCCCGACCGTCCCATGCGCGAATGCGTCGTCCTCCTGGCCGAGAAGCGCGGCACGGTCGCCGTCGTCGATGGCAAGGCGGCGCTCGCGGGCGTAGTCACGGCCGGGGATCTGACTCGACTGATGGAGCGGACGGACAAGTTTCTCGATATCCCGGTCGGTGACGTCATGACGAAGACGCCGAAGGCCACGACCTCCGACGAGCTCGCCAGCACGGCCGTGAGCCTGATGGAACGGCACGGCATCATGGCGCTGCCGGTACTCGATGGTGACAAGAACGTGGTGGGGATCGTGCACTTGCACGATCTGATGAAGGCGGGCGCGGTATGAAGTGGTTGTTCTCGATCGCGGTGTTGCTAGCTGCCGGCTGTAAGGGGGGAACTCCCGTCACGGCGACGCAGGCGGTGCTGGACAGCGCCGATCAAGTATTGCTGGGCATGAGCCATTACGTGACGGACGCTGGGGTCCTGCGCGCGCGTGTGCGCGCCGATACCGCCTACTTCTTCTCGAACAGCCAGCGCGCCGAGCTCCGCAACGTCCACGTGACGTTTTACGACGTGACGGGGAGACCGACGTCCACCTTGACGTCGAAAGAGGGAACGCATCACTGGCGCTCCGGTGACATGGAGGCTCGCGGCAACGTGATCCTCATCCGCAACAGCGATGGGGCGACGCTGCGCACCGAAGCGATGAGCTACAGCCAGGCAAGGAACGAAGTCACGTCCGATGTCGCGTTCACGTTTGATTCGCCCACGCAGCATCTTCGCGGGGTTGGATTTACCTCGGATCCGGAATTCCGGAACGTCAGGACTAAAAACCTCACGGGGACCGGCGGCCAGCTCGTGCTGCCACGCTGATGCTTTCGGCCATTCTTGCCACCGCTCTGGTCCTCCAAGTCCCCGTCGACACCGCGCGGGGCAGTGGACGGCCCTGCCAGGTGGCGATCGACAACATGCCCCGCGCTACCCAGATGTTGAGCGGCCCGGATACGAATTACTTCGGGGCCGGAGGCGTTCGCGCCCACTGTCTGGGCACGGGAACTACGATCGCCGCTGACAGCTTCGCCCATTACGGCGCGTTCCGGCGAATGGACCTGGTCGGCCACGTGGCGATTCGAGATACCGGGCTTGCCCTCGATGCGAACTTTGTCTCGTACTTTCTCCGTGACGAGCGCCTTGAAGCCCACAACAACGTCGTCGCGGTGAATCGCCGCACCGGCACCGTCCTGCGTGGCCCCAATCTGAAGTATTGGCGGGTGGCTCAAGGGGTCCGCGACACGGTCGAGATGTACGCGACCCAGCGCCCCACCGTCGAGTACCGCCAGTCCACCCCCTCGGACTCAGCGCAACAGGAGCCGTACATCATCGTCGGGGACCGGCTGCGCTTCAAAGGCGACGACCGGATGTGGGCCGGCGGCAAAGTGACGATCGACCGCAGCGACTTTGCCTCCCGCTCCGATTCAATGCAGCTCGATCAGATCGCCGGATTCGGTGTCTTGGTCGGGAAACCGAGCGTCGAGGGCCGTGGACGCGCGGGCACGGGCGACTCCGGCAAGGGCTACACGCTGGTCGGCACGCGCATCGAGCTGACCCTCGCGGATCGCGAGATCCGGGCCGTCAAAGCCCTGGGCCGCGGCAAGGCGACCGGCTCGGACTGGACACTAACGGCGGACACGATCGACCTGCACGTCGCCGACCGGGTGCTGCAACAGACTTTTGCCTGGGGGGATATGGCACGGCCGCACGCGATTTCGGCGCTGTACACGATTCAGTCGGATTCGCTGGCCATCGATTCGCCGGGCGAGGTACTCACGGAGTCCCGGGCGTTCGGCAAGGCCTTCGCGACCGCCAAACGGGACTCGACCACACCCGCCAACCAGACCGACTGGGTCACCGGCGATTCGATCACCCTTCGCTTTGTGCAGGACTCGGACTCGGTCACCAAACGCCCGCACTCGCGGCTGAGCGAGCTCCTGGCACGCGGCTCGGCGCGCGCCTTGACGCATCATCAGGACAAGACCGAGACCACCAGGCTGGGGCCGGCCATCAACTACTCGCGCGGCCAGCAAATCACGCTGACCATGCTGCGGGACCGCATCGACCACGTGTTCGTCATCGGAAAGGCCGACGGCGTACACCTGGAGCCCCGACCGGCCGTGGAAGCCGACAGCCTCAAGCGCGCGCCGTCTGATACCACACGACCGGCCCGACCGGCCGCCCCCCGGTCGGCACCTCCACCACTTCCACCTCCTCCACCGTCTGCCGTTCCGTGACCGGACTCGATCGCTTCTCCGATCTGTTTGCGACGCGCGACTCCTCGCTCGCGCTGGCGGTTGCGGCGCTCGCGCGCATCGCCGATGACCAGGGCCGCGCCACGTTCAGCGATCTGGCCGTGGCCTATCGGGAGGAGTTCCTCAAGTTGCGCGCCCACGCGAAGGGCGAAGTGCAGGACACGGGCTCCCTTTCGGTAGACGACGCTCGCGCGTATCTCGCCACGTCCGTGTTGCCGCGCCTCGCCATGCTCACGGTGCTGGTCCTTCCCGTCGGCGCGCTGTGGGGGGAGGCACCAGTCGCGTTCGCGCCCGACGTCCTCGCAAGCCTGCCGGCCGACCGCGCGGTCGCCGAGCAGCATTTCCTCGCGCTCGCGGAGGAGACCGTGGCGCGCAGCGAGTCGGTCAGCGCCGAGCATCCCCTCATGGGCGGCGGCAGCCGCCTCGAGGCGCGGCATCTCGTGAAGGCGTACAAGGGGCGGCGCGTCGTGAACAACGTCTCGCTCGATCTCGCCCAGGGCGAGATCGTGGGCTTGCTCGGGCCCAACGGGGCGGGGAAGACGACGTCGTTCTACATGATCACGGGCCTGATTCGCCCCGACGAAGGGCAGATCGTCCTCGATGGGCGTGACATCACGGCCCTCCCGATGTACCAGCGCGCACGCGGGGGGATCGGCTACCTCGCGCAGGAGCCGTCGATTTTCCGCAAGCTGACGGTCGAAGAGAATGTGCTCGCGATTCTCGAGACCCTGAACTTGGGCGGCGACGAGCGCGGGCGGCGCCTCGAGTCGCTCCTCGACGAGCTCGCCATCAAGCACCTCCGTAAGCAGAAAGCCTACCAGCTCTCCGGCGGCGAGCGCCGCCGGCTCGAGATCACGCGCGCGCTCGTGACCGAGCCGAAGTTTCTGCTGCTGGATGAGCCGTTTGCCGGCGTGGACCCGATCGCCGTGAACGACATTCAGACGATCGTAGCGGGGCTGCGCCACCGCGGCATCGGCGTGCTCATCACCGACCACAACGTCGAGCAGACGCTTGATATCGTGGACCGCGCCTACATCATGTTCGAAGGCCGGGTGCAGGTCGCCGGGACGGTGCGCCAGCTCGTCTTCGACGACCGCGTCGCTTCGCTCTACCTCGGCCCAACCCTCACCACGCGCCTGCGGGCGCGGCTGTCCTCCGCGGCATGAAGACCGGCCTGCATCAGCACATCGGCCTGCGCCAGGATCTGCGGATCAATCCGCGCCTTTACCAGGCGATGGATTTGCTGTACATGCCGCTGCTCGACCTCGAGCAACACCTAAAACAGGAGCTGCTCGGCAATCCGTTCCTCGAGATGATCGAACCGGAGGAGGAGGTCCAGGCGACGGCTGCCGAGCAGCAGAACAACAAGCCTGAGAAGGAAGCCAAAGCCGAGGACGGGCCCGATTGGGAAAACATCCTGCTCGAGGACCGCACCGAGCATGGGGTGCCGAGCGGCAGCTACAGTGACGCGCGCGAGTATGTCGAGCCGGTCACGGTCGAAAGCAAGGATCTGATCGACCACCTGCGCGACCAGGTGCGGTTGCTTGATCTCACCGCGCGCCAGCAGCTCCTCGCCGAAGAATTTCTCGGCAACATCGGGGAAGACGGCTACCTGCAGGCGGATCTCGCGCAGATCCTGAAGGGCGCGAACCAGCTCCTGGAGGAGCACGAGGCAGAGTCGGAAGAGGAGCTCAATGTCCCTGCGTACACGATGGCCGAAGTGGAAGAAATGCTACGCATCATCCAGCAGCTCGATCCACCGGGAACCGGCGCGCGGAATCTGCGCGAGTGCCTGATACTGCAGCTCGAGAATCAGAAACGCGCCGATTCACTGGTCTACCGGCTCGTGAAGGACGCGTTCGACGACCTCATCGCGCACCGCTGGAGCGATCTGGGGAAGCGCTTCGGCCTGGCACCCGAGGAGGTGCAGCGCGCCGCCGACGAGCTGGCGCGGCTCGATCCCAAGCCGGGGCTGCAGCATTCCGCCGCCAACGACGCCTACATCATTCCCGACCTGATCGTCGAAAAGATCGACGACAAATACCACGTCTTCCTGAACGACAGCGGGCTGCCGCGGCTGCGCATTTCCAAGACGTATCAGGAGATCGCGCGCGACAAGAAGAAATACGACGGCGAGAGCAAGGAGTTCATCAACCAGCGTCTGAACAGCGCGCACTGGATGATTCAGGCCATCGAGCAGCGCCGGCAGACGATGCTCAAGGTGATGAATTTCATCGTGGACCGGCAGCGCGAGTTCTTCGAAAAGGGCATCGACTATCTCAAGCCGCTCACGCTGCGCGAGGTCGCCGACGTCATCAGCATGCACGAGAGCACGGTCAGCCGCGTGACGAATGAGAAATACGTCCAGACGCCGCGCGGCCTGCTGCCCCTCAAATTCTTCTTCTCGAGCGGCCTTTCGACCACGACGGGCGAAGACGCCAGCGCGCGGTCCATCAAGTCGCAAATCCAGAAGATGGTCACCGATGAGCCGCCGAAAAACCCGCTGACCGATCAGCAGATCGTGGAGATGTTCGAGCGCAAAGGGGTGAAGATCGCCCGGCGCACCGTCGCCAAGTATCGGGATCAGCTCGGCATCCTGCCCGCGCGCATGCGGAAACGCCTGTGAGTCTCGCGACGAATTCGACGGCTCCCGACGTCAGCGTCCTCGTGCCGGCCAAGGATGAGGCCGACAACCTCGCCGAGTTCGTGCGGCTGACGCGAGAAGCGATGTTGCCGCTGGCCTATGCCGTCGAGCTCGTGATCATCAACGACGGCAGTCATGACGATACGCCGAAGCTGCTCGAGGAGCTCGCGGCGAAACATCCATTCGTGCGCGTGGTCTCGCACCGCACGCAGCGGGGCATCGCCGATGCGCTCAAGTCCGGCGCGGACGTCGCCCGCGGGCGCGTCCTCGTCTATTATCCCGCGGATCTGCAGTACCTGCCTTCCGACATCCCCGACCTCGTTGGCCCAATCCTGGAGGGGCAGGCGGACATCGTGACCGGCACGAAACAGGGGCAGTACAACAAGCGCCTCGTGTCGGGCGTCTACAACGCGCTGTCGCGCTGGCTGTTCGGCGTGCGGGTCAAGGATCTGAACTCGGTGAAGGCGTACCGGCGCGAGCTGATGGAGATCGTCCCCATGCGTCCCGACTGGCACCGCTTCATGGTAGTCGTTGCTGCATCGCAAGGATTTCGCCTCGCCGAGCGGCCAGTCCCCGTGCATCCGAGGCGCGCTGGCAGCTCGAAGTTCGGCGTCGGCCGCATTCCGGTAGGCGTGCTCGATTTGCTGTCGGTCTGGTTCCAGCTGCGCTTTGGCCGCAAGCCCATGCTATTCTTCGGGATAATCGGTGCGATGCTGTTCTCGCTGGGACTGCTCGTGGGCGGCGTCGCGCTCTATCTGCGGTTCGGGCCCCCACACGTCGGATTCCGCCCCCTCCTCGACCTCATCATGGTGCTCGTGATTTCCGGTGTCGTGCTGTTCGGCTTCGGCTTCGTGGGAGAGATGCTGGCCGGGATGCGTGAGGAGCTCCGGTCGCTCGAGCGAGAACTGCAGCGTAAGACAGAAAAGTAGACCTCACCCCTTGGAGCATTCTGAAACTACGGCGGTATTATCCCTCATATGCCGCCTCTGCAGCTGACGAACCTGCTGCACACGACCCTGCCGCACCTGTCCGTCGATGGGCGGGCGCTGCTGAGCGCCCTGGGCTGCGTCAACGGGCGCCCCACGTCGATTTCCGACCTCGCCCAGTGGCTGGGCTTCCATGACCGGTATCAACTCGCTCGCGCGCTGCGGCGGGAAGGGCTTCCGCCCATGGAGACGTTGGGGGGATGGACGCGAACGTTGTACTGGATCATTGAATCGCAGACCTCAGGGCTCACGCTACGGGAGCTGGCTCAGCGTGAGCATCTCGATCCGGCTGTGGCGTACCGCCTCGTTCGCCGCATAACCGGCCACCGGTGGTCGGAAATTCGGCAAGCAGGACTGACGGGAGCGCTGCTCAGTTTTCGCGGTCAGTGCCGCAGCCGCGCCGGTGCCGCACCGATCCGGCAGGCCTTCGCGCGGCAGGACCCGCGGCGCCAGCTTCCTGGGGCCGGCCACATATCGCCGCCGCTCCGGAGCAACCGATCCACTCCGTCGCAGCGCCTGCGCGGGATCCTGCGGCAGCGCGTGCCCGTGTCCGGCGCACCCTTCGACGTTGCCCTCACGGCGGCTCACACCGCGCTGGTGACTCGCGGCCACGCAGCTGCGGTCGCCGTCCTCGCACTCAATGAGCCCCGCGTTGTGCGCACGATCGCCGTTGGGCCCGTGCCTACTCGAGCCGTGCCAAGCGCGAACGGGCAGTGGGCGTACGTGACGAGTCAGTTCTCCGAGGCCGTCGACGTTGTCGATCTCCGAGCGGGGCGGCGGATCGCCACGATCCACTTGGATGGACACCCGTTGGGGGCCGTGCTGTCAACCGATGGTCAGAAGTTGTACGTCTCCACCAACCGCGACCGGCTGGAGGCGCTCTCGCTGGCGCGGCAGGCCGTCGTAGCGAGTATGCGCATTCCGCACGGCAGCCCCCAACTGTGCCGGCACCCGTCCGGACAGCGCCTGTATGCATCAGGGTGGCGGGCCGGCGTGGTTGCGGAGATCGAGGTGCCGGCGATGCGTCTGCTGCGCACGTTTGATCTCGGCGGCATTGTACAGGAAGTGGCCGTCAGCGCTGATGGTCAGACCCTGTACGCGGCCAACGAAGCGGGCTGGCTCGATATCGTGCACCTGCCGAGCGGCAATCGCAGCGCGACTTTGAAGCTTGGCACCGCGGCTCTCGGGCTGACGTTGAGCGGCGATGACACAGACGTGATCGTCGGACTCCTGCACGCCGGCCAAGTCCTCATCATCGATCGCCGCACGCTGGAAATACGGGCCACGCTGCACACGGGTGGCGTGCCGCGCCTCATGGCCGCCGGCGCCAACGGATCCGTCCTCGTCGCGAACGAGGCGGGTTGGGTCGACTTCCTCCACTAACTCGCACTCCGTGTCCTCGTTGCGTTTGGCGCTTACGGCCGCGCTCCTCCTGTCGCTGGCCTGTAACAACTCCTCCGGCCCCGGGATCACGCTGGACGTTTCTCCCGATTCGGCTCAGCTGGTCCGTAACGACAGCGTCCGGCTTTCCGTGAACGCATTGGATGGAGATGGCCTCCTCGTGACCGGCGTGGCCGTGGCGTTTGCATCGTCGGACACGACTATCGTGAGCGTCACCAATCTGGGAGTGGTACATTCCGGCACCACGCTGGGACGAACCATTGTCCGCGTGCGCGGCGGCGGCGTCTTCACCGATGTGCCCGTGACCGTTACCGGAACGCCCTCGAGTATCGTTGTCACCCCGGCAGACACGACGATTCGCACCAACGGTACGATCCAGTATCGGGCGACGGTGCTCGATGAAACCGGCGATACGATTCGCGGGGTAGCGGTGACATGGCGATCCTACGACACGAGCATCGCCACGATAACGGCGAATGGTCTCGCGTCGGCGAAGTCCAAAGCGGCGGCTACGTACATCGGCGCCAGTTATGGTGGGCGCTTTGGCAGTGCGATCCTGCGGGTTGCCGTCCCGGGGGTCGCGACACAGGTGACGGTCGCCCCGGCAGATACCGCGATCGGCACCGGCGCCACGGTGCAACTCACCGCCACGGCGCGCGACGGGCTGGGAGATCCGGTACCGGGGGCATCCTTCCAATGGTCCTCGTCGAACCCCGCGGTGGCCACCGTCTCGGGCAGCGGCCTGGTCCATTCCGTCGGCCCAACTGGCGACGTCATGATCGCGGCGGCCAGCGGCTCCTACTCCGGGACGGCACTCGTGACAGTACTGGATTCGATGATCGTTGCCCGGACCAAGCTGCCAGGCCGGCCGCATGCCGCCGCAATCTTCGGGAACGTCGCCTACGTCACCCAACTCGATCTGGCGCGCGTCTCCCGCGCGAACCTGCCGTCCCGCGCGTTCACGGCGAACGCCACCGTTGGGAGCATCCCGACCGGAATTGCCTTCAACTCGACGGGTTCACGTGCCTACGTCACGAACCAGTACAGCTCCACGGTGAGTATCGTGACCGTTGCCACGAACACCGTGGTCGACTCCATCCGAGTGGGCAACCGTCCTTTTGAGATCATTGTCGCTCCGGGCGATTCGGTGCTTTACGTCGCCAAGATCGACAGCGTGTACGGCATCCGCCTCTCCACCAAGGCGATCATCGCGCAGTTCGCCATTCCAGACGTGGGCAACGGGATCGCGATCGCGCGGGACACACTCCTGTACGTGAGCACGCACAGCGGCGGCACCGTGGTCGAGTTCAATCTCCGGACTCGCACGCTCGGCCGCACGTTCGCGACCGGCGGCGTGCCACAGAAGATGGTTGTTTCCCCGAACGGAAGTGAGCTGTACATCGCGAACGAGTCGGGCTACGTGCAGTTCTGGAATATCGACACCGGGCTACAGATCGGCTCCAGCCTCGCGCTCCCGTCCGCAGGATACGGTATGGCGCGGCGTCCGTCCAACGGATTGCTCTATGTGACGAGCGCCTATTACGGCGGCGGGTACATCTACGTCATCGATCCCGTCTCGCGGACACTGCTGCATTCCTCCGTGGTGGGCGGCTCGACCCGGCACGTCGTGTTCACGACCGACGGCAGCATCGGCCTCGTCGCGAACGAAGCGGGCTGGGTGGATTTCCTCAAGTAGTTTGATCTCGCGTATGACTCCTGGGGCGTATGACTTTTGGGGCGTACGCCCTTGTCTGTCCTAGGGACTCAGTCGGTATCGTTGGACATCCTTCCATTCGACATGAGAAGAAGGAGCCACGATCATGAGTCCACGCCTCTGCAGTGCCGCCGCGACCATCTGTCTGGTGCTGGTCGCATGCAACCGATCCGAACCGACTGACATCGCGACGCTCGTCGCAAGCGAGCGACCGTCACCGCCGCAAGTCGTCGCGCATCTCCCGCTGGAAGGCTCTCCGTTCGGCTCCGCCGTTTCCTCGGCGGGAATTGGCTGGATCGGCCAACCGGACGCCGGTCGGGTCACCCGACTCGATATCGCGGCCGGTTCATTCACGGGAAGCGTCAGCCCCGGTCCCCGCCCGGTGCAAATCTCTCCCAATAAGGATGGCAGCCGCATCTACGTGCCGAGCTTCTTCGGCAACGGCCTGGTGGCGTCGGTCAATACGGCGACACTGACCGTCGTGAACACCGTAAACGCCACCTCTGACCCCCAGGACGCCTATGGCGTGACCAATACGCCGCGGGGCGACACCGTTTTTATGGGCATCACGAATGGTCC
>Ga0066698_10000983_pt1 | contig 11869 bp, 11 predicted proteins | sample GraSoiAngelo_147_FD_66457 | JGI IMG/M metagenome (GOLD analysis project Ga0066698, IMG submission 66457) | Grasslands soil microbial communities from the Angelo Coastal Reserve, California, USA - 14_1009_05_40cm | ecosystem: Environmental > Terrestrial > Soil > Grasslands | place: USA... | reverse complement strand
CTCGCCCTCGAACATCTCGTGCGCGATCCGGAGGGTCTCCTCGAGCTGCTGGAAGCGGACGCCCAGCGGCGGGAAGGGGATGCCCAGGGCGTCCGACTCCTGCTGGTTCCACGCGGCGCCAAGGCCCAGCCAGGCGCGACCGCCGGTCAGGACGTCGAGCGTCGTCGCAGCCTTGACCCAGATCGCGGGCAGGCGGTAGGGGATCCCGCCGACCATCAGCCCGATGCGCGCTCGCTTCGTCATCGCGCCGATCCAGCCCAGCGCCGTCCAACCCTCCAGCATCGGCTCGTCGACGGCGCCGACCGACCGGATCTGGAACAGGTGATCCATGACCCAGATGGAGTCGAAGCCGACCTCGTCCGCGGTCCTGACGATCCGCTCGAGCGTCGGCGCGATGCCCGGCGTGCCGCCGGGATACGAGAACGAGGGGACCTGGAGCCCGAACTTCACGCCGCGATGCTAGCCGGAGGGTCGAAGCGGTGCCCCGACCTAGACTCGTCGGAATGAAAATCGGGTTCAAGACCTCGCAGACGAACGTCGACTGGCCCACGCTGGCGGCCACCTGGGAGCTCGCCGACGAGCGGCCCATCCTCGACTCGGGCTGGCTCTTCGACCATTTCGTCGCGCTCGGCGAAGGCGGGGGCGGTTCCCACGAGGCGTTCACCATGCTGGCGGCGCTCGCGGCACGGACCACGCGTCTGCAGCTGGGCCATCTCGTGCTCTCCAACACGTACCGGCATCCGGCGCTGACGGCCAAGTCCGCCGCCACCGTCGATCACATCGCCCCGGGCCGATTCGTGCTCGGGCTCGGCGCCGGCTGGCACGAGGGCGAGCACGCGATGTACGGCCTGCCGCTGCCGCCGATCGGCGAGCGGATCACGATGCTCGAGTCGGCCGTGCGGGTGATCCGCGCGCTGTGGCGATCGCCGGCGGGCGTCTCGCTCGACGCGCCGCCGTACGAGCTCCGCGCGGCCGTGTGCGACCCGCCGCCGGTCACGCCCGGCGGGCCACCGATCTGGCTCGGCACGCAGGGCATGCGCCGCGGCCTGGGCATCGTCGCCCGCCTCGCCGACGGCTGGAACCACACCGGCGAGCCGGAGACGTTCGAGCCGAAGCGCGACGCGCTGCTCCGGCACTGCGAGGCTGCCCGCCGGGACCCGTCCGAGATCGAGATCAGCGCCCAGGTCTTCCCACGCGGTGGGCCAGCGACCCAGCGCGAGATTGCGCTGGGCTACGGCCGCGCCGGCGCGACCCACCTCATCCTGGTCACCGACGCTGCAGCAGGACCCGACGGGCTCGAGCGCCTGATCCGGGAGGTCGTCCAGCCGCTGCGCGACGAGCTCGGCTGAGCGGATTCCGTCCGCCTGAGGCGATTTCGGTCCGCCTGAGCGCAACGAGGCCGCGCACGCCCCTCATCTGCACGCCCGTCATCTGCGAACGCTGTTAGCGGTATCCAGGCTCCGTCACTCGCCAATGTCGGCCGCGAGCGTGAGGGTCTCGTCAGCCGGCAACGACCTTCACATCTGACCTATGTCGCGGCTCTGGCCCCGGATAGCTCCCAGCCTGGTTCGCAGATGACTCCGAAATCACGGATGCGCAGCGATAAGGCGAAGCTCCCTGGAATCTGATGGGGCGCGAGGCGCACAAAACCGATCAGACTCGATATTGGTCAGGCGCGCCGGCCTAGCGGAAGAGGTCGAACGACTCGGGCATCACGACGTCGCGGATCGAGCCCTCACCGCGGGTGAACGCCGCGCCGCGCACGAGTGCGACCGGCCGGCCCGCGCGCTTGCCGAGGGTGAGCTCGGCCGCGGAGGCGAGTTCGTCGGCGACGGCTCGGACGGTCGACTTCATCACCCGTCCGTCGTGATCGCGGGTGCCGCGCAGGTCGTCGAGCGGGAGCAGACCGGAGACGCCGATGGCCACATCGACGATCCCGAACCGCCACGGCCTGCCGAACGAATCCGAGATCACGACCGGGACGTCGGCGCCGGTCGCGGCGCGAACCGCCGCCCGGATCCGCGCGGCCGAGGCGTCCGGGTCGACCGGGAGGCGGGTCACCACGGACCCGCTGCCCTTCCCCACGTTCGAGGCGTCGATGCCGCCGTTGGCGCACACGAAGCCGTGCGACGTCTCGGTGATCACGAGGCCATTTGCCATGCGGACGACGCGTTTCGCCTCCCGCAGCACGAGCTCGACCTGCCGCGGGTCACGGTCCCAGCGCGCAGCGAACTCGACGACCTCGGGCCGCGGCTCGATGGTCGTCAGGTCGACGATGGCACCTTCGGCCTTGGACACGACCTTCTGGGTAACGACGAGGACATCGTCGTCTCGCAACGGCGGTGCGCCCGGTGTCACCTCGAGCGCGCCGATGATGAGCGCGGCCAGGTCGTCGTCCGGCGCGAGCTCGGGGATGCCCTCGAGCGCGACGACCTCGAGGCGCGACGGCTCGTCAGCCACGCAGCGAACCGAGCGCAGCCTCGGCGGCGATGAGGTCCGCGGGCGTGTCGAGGTCGAGCGATAGCGGGCCGTCGAGCTCGAGGTAACGGGCGCCCGCCGCCGTGGCGGCCCGCTGATGTTCGGCACGGCTCTCGCTACCGAACGCCGGGGCGATGGCGTCAGGCGGGCTGACGACGAGTGCGTTGGTGCCCTGCCCGTGCCGGTCCGGCACGAGCGCGACGAGCGCTGTGATCTCGTCAATCGTCGAGGCGGCATCGGCTGCGGACGCTCGCGCGAGCAGCTCGTCCACGGACCCGGCTGCCACCGAGGGCAGGTCCGCCGGGAGAACGAGGATCGCGGTCGCGCCCCGCGCGATCGCCACGGACCGCGCCGCCGCGATCGCCTCGTTGAGCCCGGGCGCACGCTCGACCAGCCCGACGGCGCGGAGCTCCTTCGCGATCCCGGCCGCGGCCGGGTCCATCGTCACCACGATCGTGCCGTCGATCCGTCGTGCGTCGCGCGTCGCGATCAGCGTCTGGCGGAGCAGCCTCGTGACGAGCTCGACCCGCTCCTCGGCGTCGAGGTCCTCGCCGAGCCGCGTCTTCGCGGTTTCGAGCCCGCGGATCGGCACGAGCGCCCACGTCCGCGACAAGTCGGCACGGGCGGTGGGGTCCACGCCGGAATCGTAGCCGCCCGAGGCATCAGCCCCCGCGCGCGGCGGCGAGCACCTCGGCGGCGAGGCGTGCCCGGCCGGCGTCGCCGGCCATGATCGTGTCGGTCACGACCGTCCGGAGCCCGAGCTCCCGGATCGGCGCAGCGAGGGCCTCGTCGAGCCGATCGAGCACGAAGACGTCGGCGATGCCCGTGTACTGCCGCGCCACGCCCAACGCGCTCGCCTCGTGGCCGAGCGAGACCAGCATTCGATCCGCCGGACCCTTCAGCGCGACCCCACCGACGATGCCCGATACGGCTACCACCGGCGCCCCGCGCGAGCGTGCCGTCTGCAGCCCTGCCTCGATGCCGGCGACGGACAGGATCGGCCGGACGGACACGAACGGGTTCGACGGCGCGATGACGATGGCCTCGGCCGACTCGAGCGCCGCGTCGACCTCGTGCGTCGAAGTCGCGTCCTCGATCCCCACGAACCGGACGTCGCGCACCTCCGGCTCCTGGTGGCGCCGGACGAAGTAGTCCTGGAACTCGAGCCAGCCATCGTCGGTGAGCACCTCGGTGCGCACCGGCTGGTCGGACATCGGCAGGATGACCGCGCGAACCCCGAGCGCGTGCTGCAGGTCGCGCGCGATCTCGGTCGGGCGATCGCCGCGCCGCAGGCGGGCCGTTCGGACGATGTGGGTGGCGAGGTCGCGATCGCCGAGCCGGAACCACGTCTCGGCGCCGTAGCGCTCGAGCATCTCGGTCACGTTGAACGTCTCGCCGGCGATGCCCCAGCCCCACTCGCGGTTGTCGATCCCCGCGAGGGTGTACATCACCGTGTCGTGGTCCGGCGAGACGGTCAGGCCGTGCTGCTCGACGTCGTCGGCCGTGTTGACGACGACGACGAGCCGGTTGCCGAGGTGCGCCTGCAAGCCGTGGGCCAGCCTGGCCCCGCCCACACCGCCGGCCAGGAGCACGATCGGCTGGGTCATGCGACGCCGGCTACGAGATCAAAGTGGTGCATCCGCGCACCCCCAAGGTCCACGGGGCGAGCACAAGAATCCGAGCCCCGGGGTATTCTCCGACCACAGTCTGGCGGGACGCGCCATCGTCGTCAGCCAGAACGCAGGGGCTTGCGGGACTCGCGATCGGTCCGCCTGGAGGAGGCACGAGCCACTGGCGCCGCTCCGATTCCCTGTTCGCCCCGTGGAGGGTTGTCAACCACGAGGCGCACGCGAACAGGAGGATCGCCGTTCTGCCCAACGCTCCCTGCGTTCCACGCGGTTTGCGGCGCCTGCAGCCTGCGTCGGAGCGGACCAACCATTGGCACAGCTTGGAGGCCAGAGCCAGTTGGAGACCTCGATACATTTGCGACGTTTGCTCGCAACCATCGCCACTCTCGCGCTCCTCGGCAGTCTCGTTGCCATCGCCCCGGCGTCCGTCGCCGCATCCGGAATCCAGAGCCGGACCATCACGAAGGCGGGCACAGGATCCATTAGCACGGGCACCTTCACGCCGTCAGCCCAGACAGGGGACCCGCTCGAGCTCCAGGACGAGATGGCCGGCGACGAGGGCGCGGACAATCAGGAGGCCGGCCCGGATCCCTACGACGGCGCCATCAGCCTGTCGAGCGGACGTGGCCGCGGCGCGTCTGTGAATAGCGCTTCGAAGGCCAAGTCGAACCCGTCCTTCAAGTTCGGCTTCGAAGGCCTCAACCATTACCAACAGCGGTACTCGCGCGGCGGCAACCAGTTCTCCGTCGAGCCGCCCGACCAGGGCATGTGCGCCGGCAACGGCTTCATCCTCGAGACGGTCAACCAAGTGATGAACGTGTTCGACCAGTCGAACGGCTCGTCCGCGCTGCCAGACAACACCGCCACGAACATCGTCAGCGGGTTCCCCCGGAATGTGAACCACGCTGTCGACCTCAACTCGTTCTACGGCTACGCTGCGGCCGTCAACCGCGGCATTGCGCCGGGCAACCCCGGCCGGTTCGGCCCGTTCCTGACCGACCCGACCTGCCTGTACGACGCCCAGACCAACCGCTGGTTCAACGTCGTGCTGACGCTCAACACCAACTCCACGACCGGTGGGTTCACGCTCGCCAACCACCTCGACATCGCGGTTAGCCAGACCGGCGATCCCACGGGGTCATGGAACTTCTACAGCCTCGACGTTACGAGCGACGGCACGAACACCGGCGGCGCCAACCCCGGCCCGTACCTCGGCGACTACCCGCACATCGGCGCGGACGCCAACGGCTTCTACATCACGACCAACGCATACCCGTGGTGCTGCAACGGCTTCTCGGGCGCTCAGATTTACGGCTTCTCGAAGGCTCAGCTTGCCGCCGGCTCCGCATCGATCACCGGCTTCCACGTCGACACCTCCGGCCTGGTCCCGCTCGCGAGCGAGGCCGGTTCGAGCCAGCCCGGCTTCACCGTCTGGCCGGCACAGTCACCGGGCACGGGCTCGTTCGCGACCAACAACGGAGGCACGGAGTACTTCCTGAGCTCGAACGCTGCGGACGAGGCGCAGAAGCCCGTCAGCGGCACCGCCGGGACCCGATCCTCCAACAAGATCGTCCTCTGGGCGATCAGCAACACGTCCGCCCTCAACTCGTCGGGGTCGCTTGGCCTGAGCGTCAAGGTCATCGGCGTCGGCCAGTACGGGGTGCCGCCCAAGCAGAAACAACCCGGATCGGGAACGTCGCCGACGGTCACGACTCCGCAGGGATTCTGCATCAACGACACCACGACGCCGACCGTCTTCGGACCTGGCTGCTGGAACGTCCTCTTCGTAGCGCAGCCGGCACACGACGAGGTGATTTCGCGGCCCGACTCTAATGACACCCGCATGCAACAGGTGATGTACGCGAACGGCAAGGTCTGGGGCGCCCTCGACACTGCCGTCACCGTCTCCGGAGCCAATCGCGCCGGGATCGCGTGGTATGTCGTCAACCCGAACGCCGGCAGCATCATGAAGGCCGGCTATCTCGGCGCCGCCGGGATGGACTTCACCTATCCGGCCATCGGCGTCACCGGTAACGGCCGTGGCGTCATGGGCTTCACCGCCACCGGCGACGCCACGTTCCCGAGCGCCGCGTATGCCCCGATCGACGCCGTAAGCGGCGTCGGCTCGTGGGGCACCGTGCCCGGCGGCGAAGGCGCTGCCACCGACGACGGCTTCACGAGCTACAAGTCACAGGTCGGCAACCCGCCGCGAACCAGGTGGGGAGACTACGGCGCAGCCGCCGTCGTCGGCAACTCCGTCTGGCTCGCCAGCGAGTACATCGCCCATGCCTGCGACTACGCAGATTGGGCGTCCGGTCCGGTGTTCGGGGCGGCTGGGGACAACCTCGTCGGCACGTGCGGCGGTTCGTCGCACGGACCCGGCACCCGTTCCGCTCTGGCCAACTGGTCGACGTTCATCTCGAAGTTCACGCCGTAGCGTTCCGCGCTGCCGCGAAATCGGACCGGGGAGGCCGCATGGCCTCCCCGGTCCCTCGTTGTCATGCAAATGCTGGTCAGCGGGAAGTGGTACTCGGGCGCACCGCTTCACGCGGGCCGTTGATCACACGGAGCCGGATCCGGTCCAGTTGCGACTGAGTCTCAGTATCTTGTAGGCTTCGGGCATGGTGAATGCCCGCGACGTCATCGGTGCGCTCGAGCATGGCGGCTACCGGTTGACCGCGCCGCGGCGTGCGCTGGCCGGCCTCGTCGCCGGCCGCGAAGGCCACTTCACCGCCGACGACCTTCTCGATGCCGCGCGGCGGCGTCACCTGGGGCTGGGCCGGGCGACGATCTTCCGGGCGCTGGATGCGCTGGCGGAGCTCGGCATCGTCGAGCGGATCGATCTGCCCTCCGGCGAGCACGCCTTCGTCGCCTGTGAGGCCGCGCACCACCATCACGTCGTGTGCTCGTCGTGCGGTCGCGCCACGTGGGCCTCCGACCATGGCCTCGAGCGGGTCGCAGCGGAGATCGGCCGCGAGACCGGCTATCGGATCGATACTCATCGGCTCGAGCTCTTCGGGCTCTGCGCCGAATGCCTGGCGGCAAAAGCGTCCACATGAGCCACCGGGTGGCCGTCGCGCTGCTCGCCGCCTCTTGGGTGCTTGCAGGCTGCGCCCAGCCCGGGGCGTCCTCCGAGGGCGGCAAGCTCGCGGTCGTCACGACGACAAGCGTCTTCGCCGACCTGATCGAGAACGTCGGCGGCGACCGGGTCACGGTCACGGCGCTCGTCCCGCATCATGCCGATGTCCACACGTTCCAACCGTCGCCCGCGGACGTCCGGGCCGTCGCAGGAGCACGCCTGCTCGTCATGAACGGCCTTGGGCTCGACGACTGGCTGCGAGACACGATTGTCAACGCCTCTGCGGCCGGCACGCCGCTCGTCGAGCTCGGGACTGGCCTGCAAGGCGTCGAGCTCCTGCCCGGTGAGGAGCCCGGGACGCAGAATCCGCACCTGTGGATGGCGGTGCCGTATGCCAAGGGGTACGTGGCTGAGATCGAGGACGCACTCGTGCGCGCGGATCCGGCCAATGCCGACGCCTACCATCAGGGTGCCAGCGCCTATCGCACCCGGCTCGATGCCCTCGACCAGAAGATCCGCGCGGAGATTGGCGCGATCCGGGCAGTGGATCGGCGCCTCGTGACGTTTCACGACGCGTTCCCGTACTTCGCCCGCGAGTACGGCCTCGAGATCGTCGGCGTGGCCGTCGAAGCCCCCGGCCAGGACCCGAGCGCCGCAGAGATCGCCGCGCTGATCGAGGCGATCAAGGCCGCGCACGTCAAGGCCATCTTCAGCGAGGAGCAGTTCCCGACGCAGCTCGTCGACCAGCTCGCCGCTTCGACGGGTGCCAAGGTCGTCGCGCAGCTGTACGACGACTCGCTCGGCGACGCGCCGGTGACGAGCTACGAGGCGCTCATGACCTGGGACGTCGACCAGCTCGTTGGCGCGCTGTCCTGATGGCGGACCTGACTCCATCCGTCGACGGCGGGCACCGCGAGGCGCCGGCTCGCCCCGCCGAGACGCCGGCCGCCGGCGGCGTGCCCGCGATTGAGCTGCGCGGTGTGACCGCGGGCTATGACGAGCGCGCGGCCGTCGAGTCGGTCGACCTGTCCATCCCGGCCGGCTCGCTCGTCGCGATCTTCGGCCCGAACGGCGGCGGCAAGACCACATTGCTCAAGCTGATCGCCGGGTTGCTGCAGCCCTGGTCCGGGACTGTGCGGGTTCTCGGCGGCGCCCCGTCCGAGGTCGCGCATCGCATCGCCTACGTGCCCCAGGCCGAGCTCGTCGACTGGGCCTTTCCGGTGAGCGTCTGGGACGTGGCGATGATGGGTCGCTTCGCCCGCCTCGGCCCGCTCCACCAGCCGGGCGCCGCCGATCGCGCCGCCGTCTCCGGGGCCCTCGACCGGGTCGGGATGCTGGGCGTAGCCACGACCCAGATCGGGCGGCTTTCCGGCGGCCAGCGCCGGCGCGCGTTCCTCGCTCGGGCAATCGCCGCCGAGGCCGAGCTGTACCTCCTCGACGAGCCGGTCACCGGCGTCGACGTCCCGACACAGGAAGACCTCATGGACCTGCTCGCCGCCGAATCGGCGAAGGGCCGGACCGTCGTCGCGACCACCCACGACCTCGCCGCCGCAAGCCGCCACTTCGAGCGCGTCGTCGGCGTGAACCGACGGATCCACGCCGATGGCCCGGTCTCACTTCTCAGCGACCCGGACGTGCTGTCGCGCACGTACGGCGGTCACGTCCTCGTCATCGGCGAGCGCGGCGTGCTCCTGGACGACGCCCACCACCATGACTCCGAGCGCGGCAGCGAGCGCCACTTCCACGAGCCGGGGCCGCGCCGATGACGCCGCTCGACGCCGTCCTCCAGCCCCTCGGCTACGCGTTCTTCCTGCGTGCGCTCGTCGCGTCGACGGTGGTCGGGCTCGTGTGCGCCGTGGTCGGCAGCTACATGGTCCTCCGCGGCCTGGCGTTCATGGGTGACGCCCTCAGCCACTCAGCGTTTCCCGGCGTCGTTGCGGCCTACCTGCTCAAGGGCCCGTTCTACCTCGGCGCGGCGATCGCGGCGGTGGGTACCGCCCTCGCCATCGGCTGGGTAACGCGCCGGGGCAGGCTCCGCAGCGATACGACCATCGGCGTGCTCTTCGCCGGGATGTTCGCGCTCGGCGTCTTCCTGTTCAGCCGCATCCCGAACTATGTCGGCGACCTGTTCGGCTTCCTGTTCGGCGAGATCCTGGGCATCGGCGACGCCGACCTGCTCGCCCTGACCGCGCTGGCCGTGATCGTCCTCGCCGTCGTGGCCGTGTTCTGGAAGGAGCTCCTGTACTCGACGTTCGATCCGCTCGGTGCGGCCGCGGCCGGTCTCCCCGTCGCCCGACTCGACTACGTGCTCCTCGCGGTGATCGCGCTGACGATCGTGGTCAGCCTCCAGGCCGTCGGCATCATCCTCGTCGTGGCGATGCTCGTCACGCCCGCCGCGATCGGACAGCTCCTGGCCACGAGCTTCGGTCGCCTGGTCGCGATAGCGATCGCTGTCGGCGTCGTCAGCCCGATCGCGGGGCTGTACCTGAGCTACTGGCTCGATGCCGCGACCGGCGCGACGATCGTCCTCGTCGAGACCGGTCTGTTCATCCTCGCGCTCGCCCTCGTCAGCGTCCGTCGGCGGGTCCCGGCAAAGGCCTAGCGGCGCAGCGTCAGTCCCGGAGGAGCGCGAGGACCTCTGGCAGGCGGTCGATCGTCTCGCGATCGAACGGGGCGGGCATGCGCACGATGACCGTCGAGAAGCCGAGGGCGAGGTACGGCCGCAGCATCTCGGCAGCTGCCGGTGGCGGCCCGGTGAGGGTCGGCACGCCGCCCAGGTTCTCCAGGCCGTTGTGGGCAAGCTGGGCGGCGCGTGCCGCCTGGGCGTCCTCGACGCGATCACGGATGATCGTCGGGAAGCTGACCGTCAGCTCGATCTCGCCGAGGTCGCGTCCAACGTCGGCACAGTGGCCCGCGAGGATGTCCAGCGACGCCTTGACCTCGTCGAGCTCACCGCTGGTGTTCCAGCCGTCGCCGTTTCGCGCTGCGGTGCGCAGAGTCTTCTTGGGGCCGCTGCCGCCGATCAGGATCGGCAGGCGGGGCTGGATCGGGCGGGGCTCGCACAGCGCGTCGACCATCCGGTAGCGCGGCCCATCGTGCGTGACGGTCTCGCCGTCGAGAAGCCGGCGCATGAGCGAGACGGACTCATCGAGCCAGTCGAGGCGCTCCCCGACGCTCTTGCCGAAGTCGACGCCGAATGCCTCGTGCTCGCGCTCGAACCAGGCGCCACCGATGCCCAGCACCGCGCGGCCGTTCGAGACGTGGTCGAGCGTCGTCGCGAGCTTCGCGGTCAGGCCCGGGTTCCGGAACGTGTTCGCCCCGACCATGAGTCCCAGCCGGACGCGCGACGTGATCGCGGCGACGCCGGCGAGGAATGTCCAGCCCTCGAAGATCGGCTGCTGCCAGGGCCCCTGGATCGCGAGCAGGTGGTCCCAGGTCCAGATCGAGTCCCAGCCGGCCGCCTCCGCCGCCAGCGCCGACTCACGGACCTCTGGCCAGGTGGTCTGCTGGGACCACAGCTGCAGCCCGAATCGGACGTCCGTCATGCAGCTGCCCGCTTACTCATCGAGGTGGTCATGCACGGCCACGATTCGCAGCCGGAACGAGATGCGCTGCTGCGCGCGGAAGGTCGCCACGCTCTCCTCATCGTCCTCGGCGTAGCGGACCGCGAGGGCGACGATGTCATCCCGGGCTCGCGCCACGTCGTCGACTACCTCCTCGACGACGGCCTGGAGCCCGACCCACTTGAACGGATCATCGAGGTCGGTGACCGCGAGCGAACCCCGCCCGTCCCGCTGCAGCTCGGTCGGCCAGCGGCGCGGCGCCCGTGAGTTGACCAGGATCCTGTCGTCCGGCTCGAGCCGGTACCAGATCACGGCCTGATGCGGCGTGCCATCCTCGCCGACGGTCGCGAGGGTGGGGTAGAGCGGCTGCTCGAGGAAGGTCCGGACGCGCTCGGAGAGGGTCGCCGGAGGTGGGAGGTCCATCGCCGGGAATCGTACGGCTGCGCTCAGGAAAGGCGCTCGCCGGCCTCAATGCGCAGGTCGAGGCGGTTCTCCGGCGGCGCCAGCGGGCACGACCAGCGCGGATCGAAGGCGCACGAGGGATGGAACGAGAAGTTGAAGTCGAGCACGAGCGAGCGCGGCTCCGAGCCCGGCCCGAGGTCCGCACTCTTCGCCGTGTCGAGCAGGTATCGGCCGGCGCCGTAGGTCTCGTGCCCGCTGGTGGCGTCCCGGAACGGCAGGAAGAGGCCGCCCGCGTAGCCTGCCATCCAATACAGGCCGAGCGAGCGCATGCCCGCCGGGAACGGGACAGCGAGCAGCCCGATCCGGGCGAACTCCTGCTCGCCGCCGGTGCTGACGGGCAGGCGCAGCGTCAGGCCGCCCAGCAACGGCTCGACCGCGGGCTCCTCGGCGAGGGCGACCTCGAACCGCAGGCGGGGGTCGTACGGCCAGTGCGCCGCTCGAAACGAGGCGCGCGATTCGACAAGCACCGGCGACTGGGGATGGGTCCGGAACAGCTCCTCGCGAGTCTCGCGCCAGCGCCGCCACGCCGCCTCCGGCTCGGTCGCGGCCTCGGCCCGCACGGCCGCGTACAGGTCCGAGATCCGGCGCCGCCAGTCGGCGAGGTCGAGTCGCTCGGCGGCGGATGGCCCGCCAGCGGTGTCCTCGACGGCCCCGGTCCC
>Ga0066698_10000982_pt1 | contig 11874 bp, 13 predicted proteins | sample GraSoiAngelo_147_FD_66457 | JGI IMG/M metagenome (GOLD analysis project Ga0066698, IMG submission 66457) | Grasslands soil microbial communities from the Angelo Coastal Reserve, California, USA - 14_1009_05_40cm | ecosystem: Environmental > Terrestrial > Soil > Grasslands | place: USA... | reverse complement strand
GCAGAACATGGACGAGCTCGACATCGTCAGCGCTTCCTTCGCGTCGAGCGCGGGAGGCGGGAACATCGACCTAACCCTGACGCTCAAGAATCTCCAAGCGCCGCCCACAGCCGCCAACCCGAACGTCCTCTCGGGCCTCTGGACCGTCTACTGGCAGCAGGCCGGCACGGCGAACCCGCCCGGCGGGAGCAGGTGGTGGTTCGCGCAGGCGACGACGAGCGGCACCGGCGCGAACGCCGTCGCGACCTTCAGCGACGGGACCTTCGATGCGGGCGCGGATAGCTACAGCGCTCGGCATGCCGCGACGGGCACTTTCAACCCCGGCGTCAACGGCACCTTTGTGATCCACGTGCCGCGTGCTGACGTTGGCGGTCCGGCGGACGGATCAACCCTGACGAACACGTTCGCCGACACGGCCGGCGCGTTCCTCGTCGTGGGCACCGGCCTTCGCTACATCGCTCGCGCGGACCGCGCGCCCGATTCGAACTACGGCGCGGACTACGTCGTGGCGCGGACCTGCACGGACCTTTCGATCACCAAGTCAGACTCGCCCGACCCGGTGCACATCGGGCAGAACCTCACCTACACGATCGTCGTGAAGAACAACGGTCCGCAGACGGCGACCGGCGTGACGGTCACCGATCAGCTGCCAAAGAACGCGGGCTACGGTTCGACGACCGCGACGCAGGGTTCGTGCACGCTGAAGCCGTCAAAGAACATGGTGAGCTGCAGCGTGGGAACCATGGCGAGCGGTGCTACCGTGACGATCACCCTCAGCGTGAAACCGAGCTCCAAAGGCACCATCACAAACACGGCCTCGGTCACGGCGGCGTCGCCCAGCGACCAGAACCCGGCAAACAACACCGCGACGGCAACGACCACCGTTATCCCGTAAGACTTCTGGCACGGCACATGCACATGCGACGGACACGAGCGAAGGCGGAGACACGAAAGTGGATCTGCCTTCGCTTTTTTGTCCGCGCTCAGCCGAATCGCTTTTTGTAGAGCTCCTTGAGCTCCGCGTCGGTGCTGCCTAGGTAGCGGCTCGTCGTCGCGACGTTGCGGTGGCCCGCGAGACGCTGCGCGGCCGGAACATTCATCTGCGTTGCCCAAGCGGTGATCGCGGCGTGACGTAGCCAGTGTGGCGACACGCTCTCGGCGAGACCGGCGCGCTTGGCGGCTTCGGCTACGATCGTCTGCGCCATCTTCACGCTCATCCGGTACGAGCCATCGGCTTTCTTCCGTCGCGTGATGAAGAGAGCCCGGTCGGTGTCCTTGCGCGTGCGCAAATAGCGCTCGAGCCATTCGCGAGACCGCATTCGGAGGAAGACCCGCCGGTACCGACTGCCTTTGCCGAATACCGTGACCTCGTCCGCGATCCGTACGCCGTCGGTGGGGTTCACGGCGCGGGGATCGAGCTCGAGCTTCTCGCGGTCGAGCGCGACGAGCTCCGAGACGCGGCAGCCCGTGGCGGCCAGGAACTCCAGGAGCGCGCGGTTGCGCACGCCGTCGTCGGTCGACGTGTCGAAGCTTTCCAAGAGCCGATCGAGCTTCTGTGGATCGAGGTGCCGGGCGTCGGGACTTGGATCGGCCGCCTTCGCGAGCTCGACCTTCTCAGGGGCGGGTACCGGCAGATCGAGGAGCACCCCGAACTTGAGGAGACCGCGGAGCGCGATGAGGTGCAGGTTCTTCGACGCCGCCGAAATCGGGCGCTTGCCAGCGTCAGGACCGGAAAGAAGACGACGCCGCGTCAGGTGGCTCCCGTAGGCCTTCAGGATCCGGATGTCGATGTCTTTGACGCGCGGCTTGGCACCATCGCGCTCGACGAAGTTCAGGAACTCGACCAGGAAGCGCTCGTACCGCGGCAGCGTCGTCTCGCTACGACCCTTGTCGCGGAGCTCCTGCAGGTACGCCCGTGCGAGGTCGCGTACGGGGCTGTTCGGCCCGAGATCCCGAGGGTCGACATATGAGGCGGATTCGGGCTCGGTTTCGGCCGGATCCTCGCCCGTTCGGCGTGAAATCTTCATTACACGAGATGTCTACTAAGGTGCAATCAACGTGTCAAGCCCCCTATCTGGGGCGGCGACGGCGTAGAAGCAGCCCAAGGAATGGAAGCGCGTCCCCTCACCTGTCCGCGTTGCAACGCACCGAGCATGGGCGAGGCCCCGTTCTGCGCACATTGCGGTTGGGACCTGCGGACGAGCGCACCTTCGACTCAGCGTTCGGCCCATCGCCGAATCGCCCGCGGCATCCTCGATCGACTCGAGCGGATCGCTGCTGGCTTTGCGCGTCTCGTCCTTGCCTTCGCGAGTGCTATGGCCGTGTTCGTGGCCGGGCTCTTCGCCTTCGCCTTTTTCGGCGCCAAGCCCAGCGACGCCGCTCCCTGGTTCAGTCTGATTCCTGCCGGCATCGTCCTGCTCGCGGTTGGCCGGCGATCGGAAGTGCTCTTCGTTAGGCACCCGCGGTTCTGCCCCGGATGCGGTGAGGCGCTGACGCAACCGATGTCCGCGCGACCGACCGCCGCGGCGCGCAAGGTCGCACGCCGCCGAGGTCCGGTGGCGGCCGTTTGGCACGACGTGGTCATCGTCGTCGGGGCGCTTGTCATCAGCGGAGCAGCGACCTTCGCCGCCGTCATGGTTATCGGGGCGCTCGGGTTCGTGAGACGACCGAGCGAATGGATCCTCGACATCGTCTGGCTTTTCGCGTGCGCCGTGTTCGCGCTGGTCGTCGTTCGGTTTTCGGAATTCTTCCGTTCACACGGCGAGCCCTCGACCGGGCCCGCCGGTAACGCACGCCGCTTCGCCGCAGCGCTTACCGGTGCGACCCTTGCCCTCTTCACCGGCTACGCCGCGGTCTACTTCGGTCGTCTGGATATGACCTTCGACGATTTCTCCTACGTCGTGGCTTTCCTGACCGTGCCCGCGGTATTGCTCGTCCTCTACGGCTGGCCGCGGCTTTATCGACCGCTCGTCTGCACGCCGGCGCGGGCTGCCGGAAGCTTCATCCTCATTCTCTCGGTGGTCGTAGGGCAGGGCTATGCGATCGAGACCGTCGCCCGCGCGTCGGATTGCGATCCCCTCTCCCGGTCGAACTATCCGACCCGGATGGCGCCCGATGGGGTCGCCTTCGTCGAAGGGAACATCGGCGGCATCGATGTCCTAAATGCGAACGGCGAACTTCTCGGTCAGGTCGTTGACCTCGCCGGCAGCTGGGCCGGATCCTCCTCGCTCACTCTCTCGTCGGACCGAAAACGGATCGTGTTCGACCTGTCCACTAAGTATTCCGATGGAAGCGGCCCCGGCTCCAACATCATGAGCGTCGATGTCGACGGAACGCATCTTCGCGTGCTCGTCTCGGGATATCCAGACGTGGAGAACTGGTCGCCGGTGATCGATCCATCGGGGACATCCGTGTACTTTCTTCGCAACGTAGCGGTCGTAGTGGACGGTGTGCGTCGCCATGAGACGTCGATCGAGCGCCTTGACTTGAATACAAGACGCTGCTCCCCCGTCGCGTCCGCGGAGGACGTGCACGAGCTCGTGCTGTCGCCAGACGGCACGACGCTGGCGTACGTTCAAGTGGTCGACGGCGATGCGCGACTCTGGCGCATGAAGACCGACGGCAGCGACCGCGAGCCGTTCTTTGGATCCGACGACACCTGGGTAGGCGTGCACCAGGCGCGCTTCTCGCCGAATGGATCGCGCATCGCCTTCGCCGCGTACAGCCGCGAGACACATGCGGCGTCGTCGCCGACATGCGAGTGTGGGAGGGAATGGGCTTTCGAGCTCTTCGTCGCACCATCGGACGGCGGAGGGGCAAGAGCTTTCGCGAGCACCGACCTCAAACTGTATGGCGGCATCGCGTGGTCCTCCGACAACACGCGGGTCGCCTTCCGCGACGACGCCGGCAAGATCGAGGTGCTCAACCTAGCCGACGGCGACATCCAAATGCTCGCGGCCAGCGTGAACTCGAACGGCGGGTTGTTGTGGCTGAACGACGTACGCCGAGACCGGTAGCTGTCGCCCGGAGAGTGGCCGCCACATTCGAGATGTCTGCCGAATAGCCGAATCGATCAGGCGATGAGGCGAACCTGGGCCAGTCCGGTGGCGGCGCGATCGAGTCGCGCGTCCGCCGTCCAGAGCTCGATCCGACGGGTTCGGGCCAGTGCGACGTAAAAGGCATCGCCAGCGGATAGACGATCGGCGAGCCCGTGGGCCTGAGCCAACAGCGGCGGCAATGCGACGCGCTCGGCCGCCATGGCAACAAGGTGTCCGGTAACGGTGTCGAGCTCACTCCGCGTGATCCGACCCTGCCGAAAATGACGCCGGAACGCGCCGTAAACCTCGGCATCAAAGTGAGCCGGTACGGCGAGCCGCTCGCTCGCGATCAGCGCCACGGCCGTTCGGCCGATCCTCGATCCCGCGAGCATCTCCACGGCGATCGAAGCGTCGAGCGCGATCAGTCTTCTAAGCCGAGCTCGCGGCGACCCTCACGCACCAGATCCGCGCCGGTCTTACCGCCGAGGTCGATGGGCGGCAGCTTCTCCACCTCGGCCGCCCACTCGGCGATTGTCGGACGCGCCAGATCGTCCTTCAGGATCTCAATCACGTACTGACTCATCGACACACCCTTGCCATCCGCGCGGCGTCGCAGCCGATCGCGCAGGGCGACCGGCATGCCGCGTATCTGGAGATCTGTCCTTCGGCCCGCTATCGATCGAATCATAGCATGCAAGATGCATGCAGAACCGATGCCGGAGCCTGCAGTCCATGTGCGGACGCCGACCTCGACAAAGCGTCCTCTCACGCGCGAGTCTGATGTCGTTGACGAAGAGCTTTCGGAGCGAGCCGCGCCGAGTTCGTGCCGCTCGACGAGCGACGTTTCCGGTCGTCCGAGCGAGACGGCCGCGCGTCGGCCGTCACCACCCAGCGTCGCCGGCCGACGTCCGAGATGCACTGCGAAGCTTCGGCGAGGAGGCTTACTACGGCGTCAAGGTCGTGGAGCTCATTCCGGCCCCCATCGGTTCGCGGGACTTGCCTCTGGGTCGACTCGTCGAGCCAGGCCGGATCGTGCTCTATGACCAGCCGCTCTCGCCCTGGCGTCTGGGTCCCCGGTTACCCGCGGCCGAGCGAGCAAGGCTCCAGGAGGCAGGCGCGGATATAGAACGCGATGGCATCGTCTCGTGGCCCGGCACGACGCTGCGTCGGTTCATGCTGGCGTACGTTCTCGCCCACGAGCTCGGCCACCACGTGCTACAGCACGAGCGCCGGCTGCGTGGAGAGCGCGCTGCGCGGACGCGCGAACACGAAGCCCGAGCCGAGGCGATCGCGCGCCGACTGCGGGCGCAACTCGATTGACTCTCACGATCTTTCCTGACGGCGTCGAGAATCCGGCGAACCTCGCCCGGATCAGGGACACGGCGCGGCTGGTCGGCGCGTCGTGTTCAGGTTCGATCGATGGAGAGCTCGTCGCCATCGAGAACGCAGCCCGCGCTCGCCCTATCTACGGGAGGCGACCTCTAGAGGGACACGCGACCATCGCGGTCGGTCACGAGCGTCGAGGACTGTCAGAGCGGACTCTCGCGATGGCTGAGGAAACGCTTGTGATTCCGACACAGTCGCGGTCCGTGACCACTCTCAATGTCGCAGCGGCCGCAGCGGTCGCGGCGTGGTACCTGCTGCGCGGATCGGTACCCCAAGCGCAAGTTGCACGACCGGACGCTCGTCGGCCTTCGGTGCTGCTGGTGGGATACGACCACGTCGAAGTCGGCTCGAGCCTGCGGTCCGCGGCGGCGTTCGGGTTTCGCGACGTTCTTCTCGACGACCGGGGTGCCGGGTGGTTCGAGGGATCCCCCGCCCTCCGCCGTGAGGCTCGCGCTGCCGCCCGCCGACACAAGAATCCTTTGCTGGTGCACCGAGCCAGAGGCGCCGACGTCGAGCGCTTCGATGAAGTCGTCTTTGTGTTGTCCTCCGGATCCGCGACCCCGGTCGAGCAGACGCGCGTGGCGCGTGGACGAAACCAACTCGTCGTCGTGGGGTTGGAGCCGAACGAGCTTCTCGAGGTCGCCCCGGGCCGGGTCCGAGTCGCGACCCTCGGGTTGGAACCGTTCGAGCGCCCTCCCCTTCGTCTTACTGCGTCAATCCTGCTGGCAGAGATCGCCCGTCAGGTGGGTCGGCGGCGGCGCGTCCCGGGGAGGCCGGCGCCTCGACCGCCGCAGTACGAAGCGGCCCTGCGCCTCGCTGCGACGGACGATGTGCTCTTAATCGATCCCTCGAGTCTTCAGGAGTACTGATGGACGCGCGGAAAGACGCCCGGTGCGCCTCCTAACCGAGCTTCGGCAAGTCGTTGATCCCGAGACGTGGCGCGATCGTCGCGAGCCAGTGCGCGTGCGAGACGTTTTCATGCTTCGATCGGTAGTAATCGAGGAACGTCGCACGCGCCATGTCAGCCTCGCCCTCGTGGAGGTAGACAAGGGCCATGACCAGCGGCAGGCGTGGCTCCTGTGACACCGCCTTCCCACGTTCCCATGCGGACAGCACGGCGCGCCGGGTGTCACGCTCGTCGAGCCAGGGCAGCGCGAAGCGGTCGATGAGAGCGGCGATCTCGTCCGCGACACGCGCCACGTCGCGGCCCAGTGGCCACCACACGTCCTCTTTCGCACCCATGAGATCGCCCAGACGGTGGCGCAGGTGGCAGTGGTATTCGTATATGAACGACGGAAACGGCCGCTCTGCCGTCGCCATATCTATAGCCCACATCTCCTCGAATGCGATCCCAACGTTCACCGTGAACTGCCCATAGAGGTTCCGTCTGAACCCAGGGATCTCGATCGTCCCCGGCGGATCGAAACGACCCATCTGGAAATTGAGGACCGCGATGGCGCCCTGCTCCCGTGAGCGATTGAAGGTGCTGCCCCGTTTTCGGAACGCGTGCTGCTTCATCGACGGGGTTACGGCGGCGACAACGGTGTCCATCGCCCCGCGAAATTTCGAGCGCTCCGCCACAGCTGGTCGCTAGCGCTTCTTTTTCGCGGTCCGCCTCTGCTGAGGGCTCATGAGCTCGCTCGGCGGGCGCCACTTGGACTTTTCCTGGCCGGGACGGCCACCATATCTCGGGTCGGGCGTGTCCTCACGACCCTGGCGTCGCTTCCGCGCGCGGCTGGTAACGCCCCGCTCGGCATCCTGGCGCGCAGTCTTCTGAGCTCCGCGCAGCGCGCGTTTCGATGGCGTCTCGCCGCGTCCGCGGTCTCGCTCTGCTCGTGACTTCGGCACTTCGGGCCTCCCGATTCCGTCCCGGTCGACGGTGCGTCTAGGGCTGCCCGGGCACCGCCGGCGACACGGCGTTCACGATCGCACGACGCGCGACGGCGATTGCAGCTGCGATGGCACCGGTCAGCGCGGCAACCAGGATCACCTGCGGGGTCGCGACGTCGAGCTGAAGCGCGACGACCGCGGCGACCGCGCCCGCGATGGCACCCTCGACCAGGTCCCGGACGAAGCGGCCGACCGGGGTGCCGAGCCAAGCGACGAGCCCTTTCACTACACAGCCACCTTCGGCAGGTCGGCGAGTGCCTCGCGCACCTTTTCGGCAGGGTACTCGAAGTCCTCGAGCTCGCCACGCATGTAGCGCTCGTATGCGCCGAGGTCGAAATGACCGTGCCCGGACAGATTGAAAGCGATCGTCTTCGCCTCACCCGACTCCTTGCAGCGGAGGGCTTCGTCGATCACCACGCGGATCGCGTGCGCGGATTCCGGAGCTGGTAGGTAGCCCTCCGTGCGCGCGAACATCACGGCGGCCTCGAACGTCGGCCGCTGGTGCACCGCGATGGCCTCGATCTGCTTCTGCTCGTAGAGCGCGCTGACCGCGGGCGCCATCCCGTGATAGCGGAGCCCGCCCGCGTGGATCGGCGCGGGCATGAACGAGTGGCCGAGCGTGTGCATCTTCACGAGCGGGGTCATCATCGCCTCGTCACCGAAGTCATACACGTACTGACCCTTCGTTACGCTCGGCGCGGCCATCGGCTCGACCGCGATGACCCTGAGATTCTTTGCCTTGTCGGTCAGCTTGTCGCCGACAAACGGGAAGGCGAACCCGCTGAAGTTCGAGCCGCCGCCGATGCAGCCCACAAGGATGTCCGGCTCCTCGCCCGCGAGCTCGAGCTGCTTCTTCGTCTCCTGACCGATCACCGTCTGATGCATGAGCACGTGATTCAGGACCGAGCCGAGTGAGTACTTCGTGTCCTCACGCGTCGCCGCGTCCTCGACGGCTTCGGAGATCGCGAGGCCGAGGCTGCCGGGGTTCTTCGGATCCTTGGCGAGCGCTGCGCGTCCCGCCTTCGTGTCCGGACTCGGGCTCGGGACGACCTCCGCGCCCCAGGTCTCCATGAGGATCCGCCGGTACGGCTTCTGGTCGTACGAGACGCGGACCATGTAGACCTTGCACTCGAGGTCGAACATCCGCGCGGCGAGCGCCAGGGCGCTCCCCCACTGGCCCGCGCCGGTCTCCGTCGCCAGCCGCTTTGTGCCCTCCTGCTTGTTGTAGTACGCCTGCGCCACCGCGGTGTTCGGCTTATGGCTTCCGGCGGGGCTCACGCCCTCCCACTTGTAGTAGATGTGCGCCGGCGTGCCGAGGAGCTTCTCGAGGCCGAGCGCACGGATGAGCGGCGTTGGCCGCCAGACCCGGTACGCATCGCGCACCGGTTCGGGAATCTCGATCCAGCGCTCTCGGCTCACCTCCTGCTTGATGAGCTCCATCGGAAAGAGCGGCGCCAGGTCCGCTGGTCCGATCGGCTGGCCCGTTCCGGGGTGCAGCGGCGGCGGGAGCGGTGCGGGCAGATCCGCCTGGATGTTGTACCAGTGGGTCGGAAGATCCTTTTCGTCGAGCTGGAACTTGCGCTGCGCTATCCGCGTTCGTTCGGCGGTCATGGCCATTTCCCAACTCCCCCAGTCAGATCGCGAGAAGGCAGAGCCTACTCCGGCTCGAAGCCGGTGGCTCCCCACGACGCCGGATCGACGTCGGCGATCGACTGCGAGAACGTCCAGTGATGCCCACCGAGATCCAGCGCGCCGTACTGACGTTCACCGTACGGGTAGTCGGTCGGCGGTTGGAGAATCCGCGCTCCGGCGCGCTTCGCTTGTTCGTGGTGGCGGTCCGCGTCTTCGACGTGCACGTGCACCGCATGCGACACCGTCGCCGGAGACGTATCCAGGCTGCCTGCGGTGAGGATCACCGCCCCGTCGCCGAGGACGAGCTGAACGCGATGGTCGCCGATGCGAAGTCGTTCGCGAAATCCGAAGGCGCGACAGAGCCAATCGCTCGCGCGACCCACATCGTCGTACGTGAGCACCGGGATGACCGCGCTGCGAGGCACCGAGCGATTGATGATCGCCTTCATCCGGCGGATCGTACGAGCGCATCTCGACTTATGCTCATCAGTCGGTGAAGAGCGAAGGTAAGCGCGCCTCCGGAGCTGCCCGGCCCGCGACGAGCCGCAAGGTCCGCACCGCGGCGCCGCCTGGGCCGCCTGCGCCGCCTGCGTCGCCGCCGGCGCCAAGTTCGGATGAGCGTCAACGCCTCGCAGATGAGCTACGGCACGTGAATCAGCAGATCTCCAAGCTCGCGAGGGAGACGAGGCCCGGCGCAGACCCGATGCGGCATTCGCAGCTGCCGGAGAAGCAAGAGCTTCTCGCGCAGAGGCTCGACCTCGAGAGGAAGATCCGAAACCTCGCACGGATGTAAACCGCGAGACAGCGACCGGTTCCCCCGCCACGCTAACGTGACACGGTGACTCGACGGGGCTGGATCCTCTTCGCGGCGATGGCCGTCATTTGGGGCATTCCCTACCTCTTCATCAAGATCGCCGTCGGCGAGCTCACGCCGGCGAGCCTCGTTTTCTTGCGGACAGTGATCGGCACAGCCCTCCTGCTTCCGCTCGCGTTCGCGCGCGGCGACCTTCTCGCGCTCGTGCGGCAGTGGAAATGGATCCTCGCCTACACCGTCGTCGAGGTCGCGGTGCCGTGGTTTCTCGTCTCCGACGCAGAACGGCGCGTCTCGAGCTCCCTCGCCGGCCTTCTCATCGCGGCGACACCGTCCATCGGCGCGGCCCTCGCGTGGGCGACGGCTGGCGAGCGCCTCGATCGCAGACGAGTCGGGGGTCTCATGCTCGGTTTCGTTGGAGTTGCCGCTTTGGTTGGGCTCGACGTTCGCGCGGACGACCTGGGCGCAATCGTCGAGCTTCTCGTGGTGACGGTGGGCTACGCCCTCGGGCCCGCGATCATTGCGCGCAGGCTCTCAGCGCTTCCGTCGCTCGGTGTCGTTGCCGCGTCCCTCGCGATCACGGCGATCGTCTACGCACCCGTGGGCATCGCGCAGCTGCCGGGCACGCTGCCCTCCGGATCGGTCATCCTCGCCGTCGCCGTCCTCGCGGTCATCTGCACCGTGGTCGGGTTCCTGCTCTTCTTCCCACTGGTCGCCGAGGTTGGCTCCGCGCGAGCAACGGTGATCACATACCTGAACCCGGCGGTCGCCCTCGCACTTGGGATCGCGGTCCTGGGCGAACCACTCACTTTCGGCATCGCGGTCGGCTTCGTCCTCATCGTGCTCGGGTCGGTGCTCGCGACATGGCGCGCCGCACCGCGCGAAACAGCTGGCGCAACCGAGGAGCGCGGAGCGGCCCGGTATCGACGAGCCCAGGGGCGCGCGCAGACCGATTAGCGCCCGCGTTCGGTTGGCCGCAGGCGCTACCGTCCTCGATGCACGCGCCCTCAATCGTGCGCTCCTCGCGCGCCAGCTTCTCCTGCAGCGCTCGTCGATGTCGGCCGCGAACGCGATCGAGTCGCTCGTCGGGTTGCAGGCGCAAATCCCGTCGGACCCCTACGTGGCGTTATGGAGCCGCCTCGTAGGCTTCAGAACGGACGACCTCGCCACGCTCATAACCAATCGACAAGCCGTCCGGATGGGATTACTTCGAGCGACGATCCACCTCGTGACCGCGCGCGATGCGCTCGCGCTACGTCCTGTCGTTCAACCCGCCCTCGAGCGCGCGTTCCGAACGAGCAGTCCCTTTGGGCGCCAGCTCGTTGGGGTCAACATCGAGCGGCTCCTCAAGATCGGTCGCGCGCTCGTCGACGAGCGTGCCCGCACCAGCGCAGAGTTGCGGCCGCTTCTCCAGAAGCACTGGCCAAAGCGTGACCGGGACTCCCTGGTGATGGCCATGAGCTATCTCCTGCCGCTCGTGCAGGTCCCGCCGCGCGGCGTCTGGGGCGCGAGCGGGCAGCCCAAGCGCACCACACTCGAAGCGTGGCTGGGCCGCCCGCTCGCGAAGAGCCGCTCCCCGGACGCGTTGCTCCTTCGGTACCTTGCCGCATTCGGGCCGGCCACGGTCGGCGACGCACGGGCGTGGTCGGGGCTGAGTGGACTTGCGGCCGCGTTCGAGCGTCTCCGGCCACGCCTGCGGACCTTCCGCGACGAGAATGGCCGCGAGCTCTTCGACGTCCTCGACGGTCCCCTGCCCGATCCGGAGACCCCTGCGGCGCCGCGCTTTCTCCCGGTCTACGACAACGCCCTTCTCGCGCACTCCGACCGATCCCGAATCGTCCGCCCCTTCGACCCAACGCGAGCTGGCTATATGGAGGGAGCGACCTTCGGCACCGTTCTCATCGACGGCTTCGTCGGAGCGACCTGGACCGTCGCGCGAGAAGCGAAGGCCGCAACTCTGCGCGTCGCGTTCGTGGCGCAGCCGCCGAAACGGGACCGCGTCGCGGTCGAGGACGAAGGCGAGCGACTCCTCGAATTCATTGCCGCCGACGCGATCGCGCGTCAGGTCAGCATCGCGTAGACGGCGGAGACCCTGGCGCCCGCAGGGCCTCCGCCGCG
>Ga0066698_10000973_pt1 | contig 11926 bp, 6 predicted proteins | sample GraSoiAngelo_147_FD_66457 | JGI IMG/M metagenome (GOLD analysis project Ga0066698, IMG submission 66457) | Grasslands soil microbial communities from the Angelo Coastal Reserve, California, USA - 14_1009_05_40cm | ecosystem: Environmental > Terrestrial > Soil > Grasslands | place: USA... | reverse complement strand
GCGGCGGCGCTCGTCGCCGAGGCGCTTCGCGCGGCGGCCGCCGCGCGCGGCCGGGCCACGCTCGCGCTCGCGGGCGGCCGCGGCGGCCGCGGCGTCATGGTGGCGCTCGCCGAGCGCAGCGACCTGCCCTGGGATCGGATCGAGTGGTTCTGGGGCGACGAGCGCTGCGTCCCGGTCGACGATCCGCGGAGCAACGTCCGCCTGGCCCGCGAGTCGCTCCTCGGGCCGCGCGGCATCGCCGCGGTGCGCATCCATCCGCCGCCCGTCGAGCTCGCCCGGCCCGAGGCGATTGCCGACGCGTACGGCCGAGCGCTCGCGGCGCTGCTCGAGGCCGAACCCGTGTTCGACGCGGTCCTGCTCGGCGTCGGCGGGGACGGGCACGTGGCGTCGCTCATGCCCGGCTGCCGAGCGCTCAGCGCAACGGTGCCGGTGGCGGCGGTGGCCCTCGAGGAGGTCACGGCGGAGCCGCACGTGGCCCGCATCACGGTGACGCCGCCCGTGCTCGACGCCGCGCGCCGCGTGGTGGTCGTCGCGACCGGCGCCGAGAAGGCCCGTCCGGTGGCTGCCGCCCTCCGCGGCCCCGAGGATCCGGCGCGCGTGCCCGCGCAGCTCGTGCGGCCGTCGGCCCGCGTTCGATGGGTGATCGACCGCGCCGCCGCGGGCGACCTCCTGCGCGATGCGCGACCGGCGCCTCAGTAGCGCCGGTGCCAGTAGACGTCGATCGCGCTGTCGCCGCGCGTCGACGTCGAGCCCTTGACCGAGATCTCGGGCGTGAGGCCGTACTCGACCCCCACCGCCTGGCCCGCGCGCGCGCCGAACTCCTGCGCGAGCGACACGAAGACGTCGCCGGCCACGTAGCGGCCGACGCTCACCCGCCCGCGGCGCTCGGTGCCGCCGCCCTGCGGCATCTCGACGTCGAGGGTGTCGAGCCCCAGGGTGTCCATGACCGACGCCCGCAGCTCCGGCATGACGTAGCCCGAGGCGAGCTGGAGGGCCTGCTCCTGGAGCGCGGCGCTCTCGCCCTTGCCGAGGTCGCGCGCGGGCTTGCCGAAGACGATGACCGAGAGGATGTCCGCCTGCTCGAGCGGCGGGTCGGAGGCGAGCGTGAGCTCGGGCTTCTCGCTCGTGCCGCCGAGGTGCACGGTGACGCGATAGTTCGGGTTCTTGAAGACGGCGGTGACGTCGAAGGCCGGATTGGGTGGCGTGGCGCCCTTGAACGTGATCGTGCCCTCCTCCTCGAGCGTGAACCGCCGGCCCTGGAAGACGTACCACCCGCGGAGGAGACGGATGGCGCCCGCGATGTGGACGGCCTCTCCGGGCGCCTGGGTGACCTTCAGCTCGCCACCGAGCTCGATGTCCGCATCCGCCCGGCGCACCCAGGCGTTGCGCTGGATGCGCGCGGCCACCGCCAGCCGGAGCGCCCGCACGAACGAGGGCGTCTCCGGCGGCGTCTCGTGCGGCGCGGGACCGCCGACCACCACGATCGAAGGATCGGCCTTCAAGGCACTGTCCTGCGCGGGGAGGACAGCGGGGCGGACGACTGCGCGCTCGACCTGCAGGTCCGCCTGCACGTCGGGCGCGCCGACGCTGCCGCCGACGCCGATCGTTCCGCTGACTGCCGCCTCGAGCTCGGGGCGGCGTACGGCCATGAAGTCATGCAGGTGCGCGCGCAGGTCGAGCGCCGCGGAATCGCCGCCGGCGAGGCCGATGCGGCCGGTGGCGTCGAGCGTGCCGTCGCCCCCGCGCGCATGGAGCGCGCCGAGCTCGATCGCGTCCCCGGCGGCCGCGAGCTGCACGCGAACCTCCTCGTACGTCGCGCCGGTCGCCGCCAGCACCAGACGGCCGGCCGCGAGCGTCGCGCTGCCTTCGGCACGCGGGGCGGCGCGCGTCCCGCTGAGCCGCGCGTCCAGCGCGAGCCGGCCGTCGGCCTCGCGGACCTGACCGGGCGCGAGCGCGCGGGCGAAGCGGAGATCCAGGCTGTCCGCATGCACGCGGATCGCGAGCGGCTCGCCCGACGTGTTCCGTCGCGCTCCGGCCCACGCGAGGTCGATGGGTACCGTGCCGTCGGCGCGAAGCTCGCCCGCCTCGGGGTGGCGGAGGAGGCCGTGCAGGGTCGCCTGCCGCTCCGCGTAGCGGGTGTCGAGCGTCAGGCTGCCGAGCGCCACGTCGTCCACGCGGAGCGAGTCCGCGCGCACGGTTGCCCCGAGGCGTGGCGCCACCGCCGTGCCTGCGAGGCGCGCCTGGAGTGACAGCGTCCCGCCGCAGCTCCGGCCGCCGGCGAGCGTGCAGAACGGCGTCAGCTCGAGGCCTGCGATCTCGAGCGACGCGTCGCTCTCGCCGGTGCGGCCGAGCTTGCCGGCGAGCGTCACGCGCTGCGCGGCGGCCGCGAGCGCGATGGCCTCGCTCTTCACCGCGTCGTCCGAGACCGTCACGCTGGCCGGGCGGACGAGACGCCACGGCGGACCTCCGGACGGCGTCCCGACGAGCTCCTGGATGGCGATCGTCGCCGTCGAGCCGGCGCGCGTGAGCGTGGCGGCGAGCCGGTCTGCCGCGTCGTCCCCGGCCGCCGTCACCGTGAGGCTCGTGCGGTCGGCCCCGGCGGCCCGTTGCCAGTCGACTGCGGCCGCGACCGTGCGCCGCCGGTACGCGTGGACCTGTGCGTCGGTCAGCTCGAGACGCAGCTGGCCGCGTGGCCCCGCGCTCCCCACGCCGCCGAGCTCGAGTGCGGCCCTCGCGCGGCCGGCGCCGAACGCGCCGTAGGCCGGGTTCTCGAGCTCGGTCCTCGCGGTGACGGCGAGCCCGGTGAGCGGCCCGCGCGCGGCGCCGGTCGCGCTCGCCGAGCCCGCGAGCGGGAGCCCGAGACGCTCGCCGAGGGCTCGGAGGTCCGCCGCGGCATCGAGCGTCACGTCGAGCGCCGGGCGCCCGAGGTCGAGGATGCCGGTCGCGCTCGCGCTGCCCTCCGGTCCCTGGAGGCTCGCGGTCTCGAGGCGCAGCTGCTCGCCGTCGAGCCGTGCATGCAGCACACCTCCGCGCAGCACGACGCCGTGGAGCGACGCGCCGAGGAGCGTCGCGTGCGCCTCGGCGCGGCGAGTCAAGGCGTCGAACCCTCGCCCGGCGACGCGCGCCTCGGCCGCGACCCACCCGGGCGCGCGCGGGACGATCTCCTCCAGATGCTCGAGGCGCAGGCGGGCGGCGAGGCGGTACGCCGGAATCGAACCGGTGACGACGCGGGCGCGGAGCCGGCCCTCGCCCGCGGGCGCGACGACCCGCGCGCGGGCGCGATGCACGCCGTGCGCTCCCCGACCGCCGAGCACGGCACGGGCGAGCGAGCGGCCGCCAACCGCCGATCGGCCGAGCGCCAGCCGGTAGGCGAGGGGCGCCTCGAGTCCGATTCCCCGACCCCGCGCCCGCGCGCGCCCGTTGGCCTGGGCGCGCACCAGACCGGCCACCGCCGCGCCGGGATCGAGCCCCGCGAACTCGGCGCTCGCCGCGTAGACGACCGGCTGCGTGCCGAGGTCCGCCCGAACGTGGCCGTGCACGGTCCCGGCTGTCCCGAGGTCGGCTTGCAGGCTCAGCTCCACGGCGCGCCACGGGCCCGAGGTGTCGCCCGTGGCGACGACGTCCGTCAGGAGCGGGCTTGCGGGCACGAGCGCGCGGAGCTCTCCGGCATCGAGCACGAGGGCGAGCCGCCCGCGCACCTCGCGGGCCGGCAGCAGCTGGCCGTCGGCGTCGAGTCGGGTGCGCGCGGTGGCGAGCCGGAGATCCCGCACCTGCACCGCGCCCCCGGTCTCCGCGGCGAGGCGTCCGGAGGCGTGGACCGCCGTCACCGCGGCGCCGCGCGGCGTGAAGCGGAGGTCCCGGATCGCGAGGTCCGAGCCGCGCGGACCGATGGCCGCCGCGGCCGTGAGCTCGACCGCCGCCGCGGCGAGGCGGCGGGGCGTCGGGGCGTCGAGCTGCGCGACCGCCACCCGCCCGTCGCGCACCTCGAGAGTCCGCACCTCGAGCGCCATCCGGGAAGAGCCGCCGCCTCCGGCGAGCTGCGGCAGGCGCCAGGCGCCGTGCTCCCGCACGAGCCGCACCCGCGGCGCAACCAGCGTGAAGCGGCGGACGAGGAGGCGGCCGCGAAGCAGCGCGAGTGGCGCGTAGACGATCTCGACTCGCGGCACGCGCGCGACGCTGTGGCCCGCGACCGCCACCCGCAGGTCGCGGAGCACGAGTGAGCGGCCGAGGGTTCCGCCCACACCGCCGAGGTCCACCTGGGCCTCGACGCTCGCGCGCAGCAGCGCGAGCACTCGAGTGCGGACCATCTCCTGGACGACGCCGAAGCGGCTCGCTCCCCAGAGCGCGAGGACGAGGACCACGATCAGCGTCGCGACGACGACGAGCCCGCGGCGCAGCAGTCGCGCCATCAGAACTTCGAGCCGAGGCTCACGTGGACCTGCCAGCGCTGGTCGCCGTCGGGCGGCTGGAAGGGGAAGCCGAGGTCGACGCGCACGGGGCCGACCGGCGATCGGTAGCGCACCCCGAAGCCCGCGCCGTAGCGCAGGCTGCCGAACGGGAAGTCGAAGCTCGGGCGGTTGACCTGGCCGCCGTCGAGGAACACGGCCGCCCCGAGCTTCTCCGTGATCGGATGGCGGAGCTCGACCGAGGCCTCGGCGAGTGTGCGGCCGCCGATCGGTTTGTCGTCGACGAGCGGGCCGATGCGCCACCGGCCGTAGCCGCGCACCGAGTCGATGCCGCCGGCATAGAAGCGCTCGAAGAGCGGCACCTCGTCGTGCCGGGTATACGGCTCGGCCGTCCCGAGCCGGAAACGGGCGGCGCCGAGAAGTCCCCCGACCAGCGGCAGGTAGAACCGGCCGTCGGCCAGCAACCGCACGAAGTTGAAGTCGCCGCCGAGCAGCCCCCCGACCGGCTCGACCGTCGCGCCGAGCACCCAGCCCCGGGTCGGGTCCACCAGGTCGTCGGTGGTGTTCCAGTCGGCACCGAAACCCAGACCAGAGAGCACGCCGGTGCCGGGCGCGCCGCCGGGGAGGGCGCCCTTGACCTGCGCCTCCACGCCCGAGAGCAGGTCGTACTCGATCCGGTAGAAGGCCCAGCCGGTGATCTGGTCCGTCGCCTCCCACTCGAGGCGGGGCGAGAGCCGCGAGCGGTCGAGCGTGAACGCGTCCTCGTCTTCCTCCTGCTCGGCGAGCAGGAGCCGGGTGCGGTTCCGGTTCCCCGGGAAATGCGGCTGCAGGAAGTCGGCCGCGACCGTGCGCCTGATGAACGAGGCGCGACCCGTGAAGCCGAGCTGCCGGGCTCCTCCGAGGAAGTCGTAGTGGCGCCAGCTGGCGAGCCCGCGGATCTGCTCCTCGGTGTCGTAGCCGATCCCGAGCCGGACCTCGCGGGGCGGCGCCTCGGTCAGGTGGATGCGCACGGCGACCTCGGGATCGGCACGCTTGTCCTCCTCGATGCGCACGGCGCGGAACAGGTTCAGCGCGACGAGGTTCCGGCGCGTGCGATCGAGGAGGCTCTGCTTGAAGGGCTCGCCCGGCGCGTAGGCGAGCTCGCGGCGCGGCACCGCCGCATCGACGGCCTTGGTGCCGGTGATGCGCGTCTCGCCGAAGACGCACGGCGGGCCGCTCTCGAGGCGATAGGCGACCCTCGCCTCGTCGCGCGCGAGATCGACCGTCGCCTGCTTCGTGACCTCCACACGGGCGAAACCGTGCTCGCGGTAGTACGCGCGGAGATACGTGGCGGCCCGGCCGTACGCCTCCTCGGTGAAGACGCGGCCGCGCGCGATGGGGAGGTGCTCGAGCAGGAGCCGGCGCTCGCTGGCCGGCAGCTCGGCGCCGGCGAGCGTCACGTCGAGGGCGGCCACGGTGACGGGCTCGCCCTCGTTGACGAAGATGACGGCCACCAGGGCGTCGCCCGCCGCGGGCAGCTCCAGGTCGTACGTGACGCGGACGTGGTAATGGCCGCGGCTGCGGTACAGCTGCCGGAGGCGATCGAGGTCGGTGCGGAAGGCCGCGGGGTCGAACAGCGGTCGGGCGCGCCAGACGGTGAACCATCGCCGCGGCTTGGTCGTCATCACCTTGCGGAGGTCGCCCTGCCGCAGCAGAGACGGACCCCGAAAGCGGAGCGCGCGCAGCCGCCAGGGGCGGGCCAGATCGAGCGCCTCGAGCTGCACGGCGGAGGCGCGGAACGGTGCGAGCGCCGCGAGGAGGGCGACGAGCGCGGTGAGGCGGCGCATGGCGCCTCACACGTAACAGGGTGCAGGGTGGGTCGGAAGTGCAATCGTCCCCGCCCTCGCGCCCCCCGAGGAGGGGGGGCGTTGACCGTGTCGCTATAACGGCGCTATAGAAGTGCCCGTGCCTATGACGGCCGCGCTCCGCGAGCGCAACGGTGGAGCCGCCGCGACCCGTCGCGCGATCCTGGCCGCGGCCGAGGCGCTGCTCGCGCGCGGCGGCGAGGCCGGACTCTCGATCCGCGAGCTGTGCGCGCGCGCCGGAGTGACGCCGCCCACCGTCTACCACCACTTCGGCGACAAGGGCGCACTCGTCGACCGGCTGGTCGATGCCTGCTTCGCGGAGTTCGACCGCACCTTCATGCGCCGCCGGCCGCCGGCCGACCCGGTCGAGGCCCTGCGCTGGGGCTTCGACCGCTACGTCGAGTACGGCCTCGCGCACCCTGCGCACTACCGGCTCATGTTCCAGCGCTCGATGCCGCGGCGACCGACGTCGGCCGCGCGCGCGTCTTACGACCGGCTGCGGCGGCGGGTGGCCGCGATCGCCGCGGCCGGGCGCCTGGTGCCGCCCGTCGAGGACGCCACCGCCGCGTTCTGGTCGGCCGTGCACGGCGTCACCTCGCTCCTGATCGCCGGCTTCTGGAAGCCCGGTGCGCCGGCGGCGACGCTGGTGCGCGATGCGATGCTCGATCAATTGACCGCGCAGCTCACCCGAAAGGAGGCCGCCCCATGCCGACCGACTCGACTCCAAACCCCTTCCTGCAGGGAAACTTCGCGCCCTGGCCCACGGAAGGCGAGGCCCGGGACCTCGCCGTCATCGGGGAGATTCCCCGCGAGCTGAACGGCACCTACTACCGCAGCGGTCCGAACCCCGCCTTCCCGCCGCTCGGCCGCTACCACTGGTTCGACGGCGACGGGATGATCCACGCGATCACGCTCGACGAGGGCCGCGCCGCCTACCGCAACCGCTACGTGATGAGCCGCGGGCTCCGGGAGGAACAGGCGGCGGGCCGCGCCCTCTTCCGGGGGCTCCTCGAGTTCGAGGCCACCGAGCTCCCGGTCATCAAGAACACCGGCAACACGAACATCGTCTGGCACGCGGGAAAGCTCCTCGCCCTCATGGAGGCCGCATTCCCGACGCGCATGAGCCCCGACACCCTCGACACCATCGGCGAGTATGACTTCGACGGCCGGCTGATCGGCCCCATGACGGCGCACCCGAAGATCGATCCCGAGACGGGCGAGATGCTCTTCTTCGGCTACTCGCCGTTCCCGCCCTACCTCACGTTCCACGAGGCGAGCGCGGACGGCACGCTCGTGCGCAGCGAGGTCATCGACGTCGGCTGGCCGTCGATGATGCACGACTTCGCCGTCACCCGCGACCACGTCATCTTCGTCCTGTGTCCGCTGGTCTTCAGCTTCGAGCGGCTCGCCGAGCGGGGCGGGGTGTTCTCGTGGGAGCCCGAGCGCGGCACGCGCCTCGGCGTCATGCCGCGCCGCGGGGGCAACGCCGACGTGCGCTGGTTCGAGACCGATCCCTGCTACGTGTTCCACCCGATGAACGCCTACGAGGACGGGGACGCGATCGTGCTCGACGTCGCCCGCTACGGGCGGCTCGACTTCATGAGCCCGGGGGTGGTCGAGGACCCGGCCTACCGCGACGAGAACGCCGCCCGCCTCCACCGCTGGCGCATCGACCTCGGGCGCGGCGGCGTCGCGTCCACGCCGCTCGACGACATCGTCGCGGAGTTCCCGCGCGTCGACGAGCGACGGCTCGGCCGCCCGCATCGCTTCGGGTACATGGCCGCGCGCGAGCCGGCGCTCAACGACGGCGCTCAGCCCCTGTGGACCGCGGTTCGCAAGTACGACCTCGCACGCGGCGGCGTGACGGAGCGGCGCTTCGGCGCCGGCAACGGGGTGGGCGAGCCGCTCTTCGTGCCGCGATCGGCACGGGGCGCGGAGGACGACGGCTGGGTGCTCGTCCTCGCCTACGACGCGGCACGCGACACGACCGATCTCTGGATCCTCGGGGCGCAGGACCTGGGCGGCGAGCCGGTGGCGCGCGTCGGGCTGCCGCACCGCGTGCCGTACGGCTTTCACGGCAACTGGGTGCCCGCCTGAAGGGTCTCCCGTCAGCTGGCCCTGAACGCCGCGGCCGCGCGCAGTTCCTCAAGGTAAATACCTGAGCACGCGTTCGGTGATTTTCCCTTCCTTGATTCCATGACTCACCGTATGGTGCGGCCATTCGAGTTGCCCCATCGTCCATCTGAACGTGGTCTGGAACCCGAATCGGGGATCGGCCCACCAATCAAAAGGCGAGGGGAAAACCATGACCGGACTTCGCTGCGGGAAAGTCGCCCTGAGCGGCGGCATCATGTTGATCGCTCTCAGTCTCACGGCGGGAACCAGTCTCGGGCAAACCTGCAGCTGCTGCACGGCGAGTCCGCAGCTCTCCTTTACGACCGGCACGCCGCAGATCGGCGGCGGAGGCTGCGGGACGACGAAGGACAGCGGGGGCGCCATCCTGCGCCGGCTCGACTGCGGCGGGCTCTACTTCGGCGGTGCCGGGGTTGGCGTGCCGCTGCCCGCGGTGGTGCCCGACCTGGGCCAGTCCATCCTCAACATCACGGCGTGCAGCGCCAGCACGGGTGCGCTCACGCTCGGGGCCACCACGCCCGCCGACAGCGGCAGCAACCGCAACTGCAGCGCGGGTGGCGTCAGCAACCCCGAGTACCCCGGCAAGAACGGCTGTCTCTTCGGGCCGCCGCTCCCGATCCCGAACGCGAGCTCGCCGGCCACCAGCTCATGCGTCGTCAATCGCGTCGCTCAGAACGCCACCGGCTCGGGCAACTGCACCAACGGCAGCTCCAGCGTCAACCTTCCGCTTCTCTCGGACATCTACCTGACGGGGGATCTGGTCTCCAACGTCCCCGGCATCCAGCCCTGCCCCGTCTGCCTCAACGGCACGTGCAACGGCGGACCGCGGAGCGGCCTGCCCTGCACGCCCGCCGACTCGGCCTCGCTCGGAGCGGCCTACCCGACCAGCCACGACTGCCCGCCGCCCCCGACCCTGTTCATCGGGAGCCTCAGCATCCCGTTCAGCCTCTCGACCGGCCCGCAGACCAAGACCTCGGTCGACCTGCCTGCACAGCAATTTGTCTTCTGCGGCTACTGTGCCACCCAGGTCACCGGGACGTTCCAGAACCCTCCGAGGCCCTGCACGTCTGACGCCAACTGTTCGGCGGCCTCGGGCTTCCCGACGTGCCGCCAGCGGACCGGGGGCGCGTTCGGTCAGGCGGCGCGAACCATCACCGAGACCGGCTCGCCGGCCGGCGTCTGCCTCGGCGACGGGGCGGCACACAACGCGACCGAGGTGAGTGTCTTCTGCATCCCGCCGAGCTTCAACGCGACCGCCGACGCCGCCGGAGACCTCCCCGGGCCGGGTGCTGTGGCGCTGCCGGGTCAGACCAGGTTCCTCCCGTGACGAGCCGCGCATAGACCATCGGCTCAACGACGCCGCCCAGGCGGGCGCGGGCAGAAGGCGCGGCACGCGCGGCCGGCGCGTGCCGAACGCACGGACGCGAGACGGGAGCGTGCGCTGCGGGTCCGGGCGGTTGACAGCGTGCCGCCGGTCGCGCTCTCTGTGCGGGCGAGAGGAGGAGGAGCACGCGGCCGACCTCGCGAGACTTCTCGAGCGGCTCGAGCCGGGCGCCGGGGCGTGAGGCGCTGGCTGCGGGCGAGCGGCCGATCCGCGTGGAAGAGCTCGACCACGTCGTGCTCCGCTGCCGGGACCAGGCGCGGGCCCTCGACTTCTACACGCGCGTCCTCGGGCTCATCGAGGAGCGCCGGATCGAGGCGATCGGCCTCGTCCAGCTGCGTGCCGGACGCAGCATCATCGACCTCCTGCCGTCGCCCGATCCTCGCCCCGAGGGCGGGGCCAACGTCGACCACATCTGCCTCGGCATCGCGGCGACGGACATGAGCGCCGTCGTCCGCTACCTCGAGGCGGAGGGCGTCGAGGTGATCGGCGAACCCGCCGTGCGCTACGGCGCCCGTGGCATGGGGCTGTCGGTGTATGCCCGCGACCCCGAGGGCAACGTCGTCGAGCTGAAGCTCGCCGCAGACGCTTCGAGCTAGCAAGTTGGCCCCGATGACGATCTCGACCGCCGCCGCTGGCCGGGGCGTTGTCGCCCTGCTCGCCGCCGCCTCCCTCTTCGGCGCGCCCGCGGCGGCGGCCGACCGCCTGCCGTCGTTCGCCGACGTCCTCGCCCGCGTGGAGCCCGCCGTGGTCAACATCGCGACCGTCGCCCGGGCCTCGGAGGAGGGCGAGCCCGAGACGATGCAGGACTTTCTCCACCGCTTCTTCGGCGAGCCGCCGGCCGTCAACCGCAGCCTCGGCTCCGGCTTCATCATCTCGCCCGATGGCGACATCGTGACCAACAACCACGTCGTCAAGGGCGCCGAGAAGATCCGGGTCCGCATGGCGACCGAGGAGGAGTTGGATGCCAAGGTCGTCGGCAGCGACGACAAGACCGATATCGCCGTCCTCCACGTCAAGGCGCCGCGCCCGCTGCCCACGCTGCCGTTCGGCGACTCCGAAGCCCTCAAGGTAGGCGACTGGGTGGTGGCGATCGGGAACCCGTTTGGGCTCACGCAGACGGCCACCGCGGGCATCGTGAGCGCCAAGGGGAGGTTCCTCGGGGCCGGACCGTACGACGACTTCATCCAGACCGACGCGTCGATCAATCCGGGCAACTCCGGCGGGCCGCTCGTCGACCAGGACGGCCGCGTGGTGGGGATCAACGCGGCCATCGTGAGCCCCGCGGGGGGAAACGTCGGCATCGGGTTCGCCGTACCGATCGCGCTCGCACGCTGGGTGGTCGACCAGATACGCGAGCACGGCGCCGTGGTCCGCGGCTGGGTCGGGGTGGCGATCCAGGCGGTCACGCCCGACCTTGCCCGCTCGTTCGGCCTGCACGGCGCCGAGGGCGCGCTGGTTGCGGACGTGACGTCCGGCGGTCCCGCCGCCAAGGCCGGGATCGCCCGCGGCGACGTGATCGTGCGCTGGGGCGACCGCCGCGTGCAGCACTCGCGCGAGCTGCCCCTGATGGTCGCTCTCACGGCGCCCGGGACGCGTGTGCCGGTAATCATCATGCGCGAGGGCCAGGAGCGGACCGTCGACGTGACGGTCGAGCGGATGCCCGCCGAGGGCCGGCGCGAGAGCCGGGCGGCGCCGCCCGCGGGGAGCCTGGAGGCATGGGGCCTTGCGGTCGCGCCGCTCGGGCCCGACGAGGCTCGGCGCCTCGGGCTCAAGCCGGGCACCGGCGTGGTCGTCAGCGATGTCGCCGACGGCAGTCCGGCCGACGAGGCGGGTCTCGAGCCGGGGGACGTGATCGTCGAAGCCAACCGGCGCGCCGTGCGCTCCGCCGCCGACCTCGCGCGCGCCCTCGCGGCCGGCCGGCAGCGGACCCCGTTGCTCGTGCGCCGCAACAGCGCCTCGCTCTTGATCGAGATGGAGCGGTAGAAGCCGGCGGCTGAGGCCGCGTTGCCCCCGTGGCGTGCCCCGCTATCATGGGGGCGAGGAGGCGCTCCGATGGCGCGCATCGATCTCAAGCCCGAGGAAGCTCGCATGCTGCGCGAGGTCCTCGAGAGCTACCTCTCGGACCTGCGCATGGAGATCGCCGGGACCGAGAGCGTCAG
>Ga0066698_10000966_pt1 | contig 11977 bp, 12 predicted proteins | sample GraSoiAngelo_147_FD_66457 | JGI IMG/M metagenome (GOLD analysis project Ga0066698, IMG submission 66457) | Grasslands soil microbial communities from the Angelo Coastal Reserve, California, USA - 14_1009_05_40cm | ecosystem: Environmental > Terrestrial > Soil > Grasslands | place: USA... | reverse complement strand
CGCCAAGTGTAAATGCGCCAGAGGTGTAACAGTTACACCCCAATCGCGCGAAATATTTTCAATCGCGCGTCGGCCGCCGACGAGCTCGGAATTTTCAACGCTCGCGGCGACGGTGTGATGCGACCCTCCGCCTGTGGTGGCACGACCGGTGCACCGTGGGCTCGCACAGGCTTGTTTTGACCGGGGAGGTCTAACTCATGGCACACGCTTCGTCCGCCCATTCCATCTCCTCCGCCGCCGGCGCGCGGCGCGAGGTGCCAGAGGTACTCTTCAAGGCCGATCACGCACGGGCGATCGACCACTACATCGATTATTTCGGGGGCGCCGGAGACACGGCCGGCGACGACGACGGATTCGGCGCGGCCGCGTTGGAGCGCCCGGCATGAGGCGGCTGGCGCGCATCACCATCCTCACGGCGATCGCGGCCCTCGTCGTCGCGTGCGCGGGGCCGACGTCCTCATCGACCTCGACGGGTGGCGACCGGTCGACCTCCGGTGGCGGAGGCTCGACGCCGCAGCAGACGACGCAGAAGCAGACCAAGCTGGTGAAGGTCGACGCTGCCACCGCCGAGCGGCTTCAGAACGTGATGATCCCGCTGCTGAAGGTCATGGACCATCCGCTCCAGCCCAATCAGGTGAAGGTCGGCGTGATGGACGACCCGGCTATCAATGCCGCCAGCGCCGGCAACGGTGAGTTCCTGGTCACGACCGGGCTGCTTCAGAAGGCCAACGACGACCAGCTGCGTGCCGTGCTCGCCCACGAGCTGGCGCACCAGGACCTGAACCACGTGCAGAAGACGCAGACCCTCGGCACGGGGCTGAACATCGGCATGATCATCCTCGATCAGATCATTCCGGGCAGCGGCAACCTGGCCCCGATCGCCGGCGAGCTGCTGTTGCGCAAATACACGCGCTCGGAGGAGTACGCGGCCGACAAGCACGGTGTCCAGATCCTGCAGCGCGCAGGCCACCAGGGCCGACAGCTCATGGCCGACACGCTGACCTGGTTGATGACCTCGAGCGGCGGCAGCAACAGCAAGACGAGCTTCCTGTCCACGCACCCCGGAACGTCGGATCGCATCGCCGCCGTCAAGGCCCTGCCCGGGCCGTAACGATACCGGGCGCGAGCTAGAGCGTGATCTCGATCCGCTCTGGCTCGCGCTCCGGCTCGAGGTCCTTGAACGCGCGCTCGCCCTCCTGGTCGGCGACGAGCAATCGCACGTAGAGCCGGCCGCCTTTGACGACGACGTGCGTGAGCAGCACCACCGTCGGCTCGAATGCGATGGCGTCGCTCAGCACGCTATCCACCATGCGCTGCAGCGCATCTCGCAGCTGCGCTTCGTCGCGGACGTCCTCCATCGGGATGGAGGTCGTGACCTCGACCACCACCGCCGCCGCGGGCGCGGCCAGCCAGCTCAGCGTGAGGGCCAGCGCGACGCCCGCGCTCAGGCGGCGCATCAGTTCTCTCGGCCGACGAGGGTTTTGCCGACGACGAACCCCACGCCGATGGTGAGCGCGATCGCCTGGAGCGGCCGGTCGTGCACGAAGCGCCGCGCGCGCCCCATGAGCTGCTGCGCGCGCGCGGTGATCTGGTTCCAGCGCGTCGTGTCCATGCCTGCCTCCTCCATAGCGCTCTCCGACTCAGGCCATCGGCCGCGCGCGTCGCGAGCGACCGCTCTCGAGCAGTGGTGTGAGCGACTGCGGCTCGCCCAAAAAGGACGCCAGCGGGTCGTTGGCGCGGGCGAGCCGCTCGCGGATCGTGGCCAGCGTGAAGTCCTCGGGATAGACCGGACGCTCGAGCTCACCCCACTCCAGCGGCGTCGACACGGTCGCGGCGGCATATTCGCGGACGGCCCAGGGGCTGACGAGCGTCGCGCCGCGATGGTTGCGATGGACGTCGATGAGGATTTTCCCGCGGCGGCGCGCGCGGCGCATGTCGAGCGTGAAGAGGCTCGGCTCGCGCGAGCGCGCCAGCCGCGTGATCACCTCGGCCGCGCCGCGCACCTGCGCGAAGCTGTACTGCGGCGTCAGCGGCACCATCACGTGCAGGCCGCGGCCGCCCGACGTCTTCACCCATGCGCGGATGCGGAAGTTGTTGAGCAGGTCGCGCACCAGCAACGCGGCGTTGCGCACCTCGCGGAAGGCGATCTCGGTGGGATCGAGGTCGAAGAGCAACAAGTCGGGACGATCGAGGGTGTCGACCGTGCAGCTCCAGGGATGGATGGAGATGTAGCCGAGGTTGACGAAGTACGCCAGCGCGGCGCGCTCCGTGATGAGCACGTAATCAGAGTAGCCGAGGGCCGCGTGCTCGCTGCGGATGCGGCGCGTCGTGATCCACGTCGGCAGCCCCGGTGGGGCCGTCTTCTGATACACGCATTCACCGGTGATCGGGTCGGGCGCGCGCAGCAGGCTGACCGGCCGGTTGGCTACGAACGGCAACACGTGCTCGGCGACATCGAGGTAGTAGTCGATGAGATCGCCCTTGGTCACCCCGACGTCCGGCCACAGCACCTCGTCGAGATGGTTGAGCAGCAACCGCCGATCGTCCAGCTCGAGCACACGCGCGGCCGATGTCACGATGCCCGCCTCCGTGCAGTGCTCTTGCGCGGCGCGGCCGGCTCGCGGCGTCCGGGGGCACGCGCGCCCTCGCGCTTGGGCTGAGCCTTGAGACTCGCCTCCAGGGCCGACATGAGGTCGACGACCTTCGTCGGCGCGCGACCACCGCGCTCGGCCGGCGCCACCGCGCGGCCCTCGAGCTTGCGCTCGATGGCCGCCAGCAGCGCGTCGCGGTAGCGGTCGCGATACTTCTCCGGCTGCCACGGACCTTCGAGCGTGCCGACGAGCTGCAGGGCCAGATCGATCTCGCGACGGTCGAGGCCGGCATCCGCGGGCAGGTCGAGCCCGCTCGGCCTCGCGATCTCGTGCGCGAAGCGCATCGTCGTCAGCGTCATCGCTTCGCCCGCCGCCTGCACCGCCGCGAGGTGCTCACGCTGACGCAGCACGACGGTGGCGACGCCAACGCGCCCGCTGCGACGCAGCGCCTCGCGCAGCAGCGCGTACGCCTTGGCGCCGGTCTTCTGCGGCTCGAGGTAGTACGGCTGCTCGAAGTAGACCGGTGGAATCTCGGCGGCCACGACGAAATCGCGGATGTCGATGGTCTGCGTCGCCTCCACGTCGGCCGCCTCGAAGTCGGCGTCCGTCATCACCACGAACTGACCTTTCTCGTACTCGTAGCCTTTCACGATCTCCGGCCACGGCACCTCCACGCCCTCTTCGGCGCAGACGCGGCGGTAGGCGATCGGACTCTTGTCCTTCGCGTGAAGCAGGCGGAACGAAAGATCACCGCGGGCCGTCGCCGGATACAGGCCGACCGGAATCGTGACCAGCCCGAAGGTCAGCGCGCCCTTCCAGATCGGCCGCACAGAGCCCTCACCGCCTCACCGCCCGCAACCGGTTGCGCATGTGCATGTCTGCCTTCACATCACGCCGCGCGGGCGAGGCGGCGTCGTTCGGCGACGAAACGGTCGATGGCGGCGAGGGTGGAGGCGACGGCGAGGCCGGTCTGAACGGCGCGCGCGCTGATGCCGACCACGCGGCCCAGGGGCATGCGGGACAACAGGAAGCCGAGCGCGAGCCCGCCCGCGACGACCGCGTAGGGCGCCCACCAGCGTCCTTCCACGACGTGACCGAGCGCGTCGAGCTGGCGCTCGATCACGCGGCGGGTCACCGCGATGTCAGCTTGGATCTCAGCTGGGCTACGAGCCATCGCCAGGTCTCCTGCATGGACGCGAGGGTTTGCTGGGGCCACGCGATGTGCGTGAGACGCCAGGCGCTCCAGGCGAGCGCGGCGAGCGCGAGCAGCGCGACAGTTCCGCCCGCGATCACGAGGTGCTCCCACGGTGTGTCGAACAGCGGCGCGAGCGCGCCGGCGACGATGACGATGATCGACGCGAGCAGCGCGATCAGCGCCGGCACCGCCACGCCCACCGCGATGGCGACGCGGATGACGAGGTTCCGCGTCTCCGCCCAGCCGAGCTCCAGCTCTAAGGCGCCGAGCCGGACGAGGCGGGTGACGAGCGATTCGTGCCGCGTCGGAGTTTCAGGCCGCGCTGGAGTAGGCGCGTCATCCAGGCGTGACGGGGTAGCCATCGCCACCCTGGGGTAGCAAAACCAGGGCCACTGGCTTCGAGTAACTGATCAAAACTCTGCGATGTTTTAGCCGAAATCATGCGAGGGGACGACATGCGAAAGCCTTGGCAACGGCTCGACACGCGCGGCGCGGACGGAGACCACGCCATCCTGCGTTTGTAAGATTCCCTCTATGAGCAGAAAGGGTTCGGTCACGAGGAGGAGCCGATGGCGTGCAAAGAGCCCGGGCGTCACGATGACGTTGGCGATCCCGGTCTCGTCCTCCAGGCTCAGGAATACGAAGCCCTTCGCCGTCCCCGGCCGCTGGCGCACGATCACGCTGCCGGCCACTCGCACACGCGCGCCATCCTCACCACGCGCCAAATCAATCGCGCGCGTGACGCCGCGCGCCGCCAACTCCCGCCGCCGCAGCACCATAGGATGCGGCCCCACCGTCACCCCCGTCCCTGCGTAATCAGCCACCAACCGTTCCAGCACCGTCATTTCCTTCAGCGGCGATGGCATCTCGCACGATGGCCCCTTATCGTCGCTCTGCGCAAACAAGGGGCCAGGTGATTCCTCCGCGACCGCCCACAAATTCGCGCGTCGCGTGCCGCCCAGCGACGCCAGCGCGCCGATCGAGGCGAGCGTGGCCATCTCCTCGCGGGTGAGATCCGCACGCGCGGCAACATCACGTGGTGAGGTGAACGGCCTCATCCCGCGCGCGCTCACGAGTGCGTGGCCGGCGCGCTCACGCAAGCCTTTTACGAAGCGCAGCCCGAGACGCACCGCCCACACGTCGTGATGCTGCTCGAGCATGCACGCCCAGTCCGAGCGCGTGACGTCCACGGGCAGCACCCGCACCCCGCGGCGGCGCGCGTCGTTGACGACGGTCGCGGAATGATAGAACCCCATCGGCTGGTTGTTGAGCAGCGCCGTGTAGAACGCCGGGCCATGATGCGCCTTGAGATATGCGCTCGCGTACGCGAGCAGCGCGAAGCTGCTGCTGTGCGAGTTGTGAACCACGAGATCATTGGCGAGGAAGTTGTGATCGCCTTCGATCTCGAGGTCAAAGGTCTCGGCCGTGCCTGCGTGCTCCACCGCCATGACGCTGTCCCAGGCCACCGGCTTATCGAAAAGTTCCGTCGCCTGGGCAGCGCGGGGAATGGCGGCAACCCATTCGCCTTCGCGCAATGCCGCCAACGGACGCCATCCGTGAGGTGTCAACAGCGGATGCTCGGCGGTGGCGAAGAGCGCGCGCCCCGCGCGCGTCGTCAGCCGATACACGACGCGCCGGCCGCTCGAGCTGGCACGCAGAACACGGCGGCGGCGTAGCGTGCCCGTCGCGTCGCACGCCAGGGTGGCCTCCATCTTGTCCTTGGCGCTGACGACATCTTCGATGCGTACCCAACGTCCGGTATCGGCGTCAAGCACGCGCGTTTCACCGACCACGCACTCCGGGAAGCCGTACAGCGCGAACGAGGTGATCTGGTGCACGATCTGATCGGCGGCTTCACCGGTGATGCCCCGGCGCGCCATGCCCTCGCGCAGCTTCACCTCCACCTCGGCCATTCGCCGCTCGCTGCGCTTGAAGCCGAACGCACGCCGCAGCTCCTCCGCCTCGCTGCCCGTGAAGCCGGCGGCGACCATCGCCATGCGCAGGAGCTGCTCCTGGAACAGCGGCACGCCGAGCGTGCGCGCGAGAATGGGCTCGAGCGTCGGGTGGGCATAGCTCACCGGCTCGCGGCCGCGCCGTCGCCGGACGTAGGGATGCACCATGTCGCCGACGATCGGGCCGGGGCGGATGATCGCGATCTGCACGACCAGGTCGTAGAACCGCTCCGGGTGAATGCGTGGCAGCGTCGCCATCTGTGCGCGACTCTCGACCTGGAACACGCCGATCGTGTCGGCGCGCTGGAGCATGCGGTACACGGTGGGGTCGTCGGCGGGCAGGTGCGCGAGATCGACGGTGCCGCCCGTCTCGCTCACGAGCGCGATCGATTCCTGCAACACCGACATCATCCGCAATCCGAGGAGATCGACCTTCACGATGCCGAGCGCCGCGCAGTCGTCCTTGTCCCACTGCACCACCACGCGGCCGGGCATCGTGGCCGGCTCGAGCGGCACGACGTCGTCCAGGCGGCCGGCGGCAATGACCATCCCGCCCGAGTGCTGGCCGAGATGGCGCGGCAGATCCTGGACGCGTGTCCAGAGCGCGGCGAACTTTCGAATCCGCGGATGCCGCGTGTCGCAGCCGGCCTCCGCGAGGTGTCGTGTGAGGACCGCCTGCGGATCCTGGTAGCCCCAGTTCTCCACGAGACGCGCGAGTCGGTCCTGCATGTCGGCCGGAAGCCCGAGGGCCTTGCCGATCTCGCGCGCGGCGCTGCGGCCCCGGTACGTGATGACGTTGGCGGTCATCCCCGCCCCGAGCCGCCCGTAGCGCCGATACACGTACTGGATCACGCGCTCGCGGCGATCGCCGCTCGGCAGATCGAGGTCGATGTCCGGCCACTCGCCGCGCGACTCGGAGAGAAACCGCTCGAACAGCAGGTCCATCTTCACCGGATCCACCGCGGTGATGCCGAGCGCATAGCAGACCGCGCTGTTGGCGGCCGAGCCACGGCCCTGCACGAGCACCTCGTTGCCGCGACAGAACTCGACGATGTCCCACACGATGAGGAAATAGCCGGCGAGGTCGAGCCTGCCGATGATCTCCAGCTCGTGCGCCACCTGGCGGCGCGCGCGCTCGGCCACCGGGCCGGTGTCGCCGTACCGGTCGCGGACGCCGCGCGCGACGAGGTCTCGCAGATGGGCGTGCGCGCTGGTCCCCGGCGGGAGCGGAAAGTCCGGAAACCGATAGCCGAGATCCTTGAGCGTGAACCCCAGACGCAGCGCCAGCTCGCCGCTGGCCGTGACGGCTTCCGGCACATCGCGAAAGGCGGCCGTCATCATCGCGGTGTCGCGCAGCCCACGCTCGGCGTTGACCAGTAGCCGGCGGCCCGCTCGATCGAGATCGGTCTTTTCGCGGATGCACGTGAAGACGTCGGCCAGCGCGCGCCCGCCGGGACGCGCATAGAGCGGCTGGTTGGTGGCCAGCAGCGGCACGCGTGCGGAGCGCGCCAGCGCGACGAGCCGCTCGAGATCGTGTTCCTGCGCGCGGTCGAAGTGGCGCTGGATTTCCACGAAGACGTTGGCGCGGCCGAAGATGCCCACGAGACGATCGAGGATGCGCCGCGCACCGTCGCGATCCCCTGCGCGCACGCTCGGCGCCAGCGGGCCACGCGCACCGCCGGTGAGACACACGAGTCCCGTCGCCGAGGCTTCGAGATCCTCGAGCGTGATCGCCGCCTTGCCCTTCGGCGCACCGAGCTTGGCCCGCGTGATCAACCGACAAAGGTGTTGCCAGCCCTCGCGATCCTCGACGAGCACCGGCAACCGCGCGCCGCCCGCGAGCGTCAGCTCGCTGCCCACCAGGGGTCGGATGCCCGCGTCCACAGCCGCACGGTGAAACCGCGGCGCGCCATACACACCGTCGCGATCGACCAGCGCCAGCGCCGTCATACCCCGCCGCGCCGCCTCCGCCACGAATGCTTCCGGATGATCCGCGCCCTCGAGAAACGTAAACGCCGACTGCGCATGCAACTCCACAAACATCACGCGCCCCGAGGTTCCGTCTGCCGCTCGTGTGCGATCCGATGCGGCAGTGATGCTTGGACAGTGTTGATGACCGACGCAGCCCTGGCGAGGGCCGGGCGGCGGCAGCGGTCGTGCGAGACCCGTGTTTCGGGTACTGCGTCGGCCCCGGCTAGGAATCGGTGCCCCATGACAGGCGCACCGCAGTGTCGATTTGCGTGGTCGAGCACGACCGCTGCCGCCGCCCGGCCCTCGCCAGTCGCCGCGTCAGTCATAGACACCGTCGAGATACCACTCCCCGGAAACGAGATCGCGCGCGAGCCGGCACACCGCGCCGTCGGACAGCGCGACGTCCCATTCATCCCGTGCCCACGCGCCCGCGTCCCACCAGTCGCCCGACACACGCCACGGTCCGGCGCAGTCGACCACGCGCGCCTCGGGAGCGAGCGCGCCGCAGACGTTGGCGGGACGACGCTCCCCGTCGGTGACCACGCTCACGCGCCGCGGCGGACGCAGCCTGCGCAGCGCCAACACCGCGTCGCCGGCCTCGCGGTCGTCGGCGCGCGTATCGGGCCCGGCCTCGAGCTCGAGGCGCGCCGGCACGAACGCGTCGGGCCGGTGCGAGTCGGCAAGTGCGACGGCACCGACGGCCTCGGCGCCCACCAGCGTGACGAGCCGCGCGAGCACTGTGGCGAGATCGCGCTCTGCGGGCGGCGTGCTGCGGCCCAGCTCGCCGCCGACGGCGCGACGGGGGATGGCGCGGGCCTGCACCGCCACCGCCGTCACGGGAGCATGCGGCGGCCGCGCGGCGAGATCGTGCTCGAGCAGCGTGAGCAGCGGACGCGGTGCGTCCATCGGGCAGGCGAGCGCGACCGTACGCGCCTCGTGGCTGCCGCCGGCGAGCGCCAGGCGCAGCTCGAGCGCGTCGGCGACGAGATAGGCGGCGGACAGTCGCACGGTCAGCCGCTCGACGACGCGCGCCAGCACGGCCACCAGCGGCCCCAGCGCGTCGATCTCCCAGTCGAGCTCCTGCGCCTCCTCCCAGAATGGCGGCGGTGACCATGACAGCCACGGCGTCGGGTCGTCCACGCCGCGTGCGAGATCGTGTGCGGCGAGCCCCGGGGCGCCGAGCCTGGCCGACAGACCAGCGCGTGGAAGCGCGGCGAGCTCGCCCAGTGTCGCCACACCCCAGCGTGTGAGCGCGTGTGCGATTGCCTCCGGCCATTCGAGCGCGCTCACGGGCACCGCCGCCAACGCCAGCGCCTCGTCGCCGGCCGCGATGCTCGCGAGCCCGGCACGCGCGGCGATGCGCGCCGCGGTGCGCGTCCCGGCGACGCCAACGCGCGCCGGCAGGCCGACGGCCCGGCCCGCGCGACTCAATCGCTCGACGATTGCGCCCTCGTCGCCGACCAACCGCCCGAGCCCGGCCACATCGATGTGAACGAGACCGGGCGCGACGTCCTCGATTCGCGGTGAAACGCCATAGCAGGCGTCGAGCAGCGCGCGTCGCGCCGCGTCCACGCAGGCCGGCGACGTCGGACGCCGGATCAGCTCCGGACACCGCGCGACCGCCTCCGCCTCGGGCATGCCCGCGCGAATGCCGCGCTCACGCGCGGCGGCGTTGGCCTCGACCACGCGCGTGGCAGGCGCGGCGCCCGTGACGACCGCCATGGAACACTCACGCAGGGCCGGCTCCGCGCGCTCGGCGGCGGCCGCCGCAAAGGCATCCACCCACACACAGGCGACGCGGGTCAGGCGCTCCACCACCGACGCTCATTGCTCGTCGCCGCGAGGAGCGACGGGTCCCAGATCGCACCCTGATTGCGAAGTACGTGAACGCGCGTGCTCATGCCCGCCAGTCGCGTCGGCGCGCGACGCGAGCCCGTCCACGCCAGCGCGTCGCGCCGCGTGCGCAGCGCCAGCGTCGCGCCCGCGCCCGCGACGCGGCGTCGCCCGACGAGCAGCACCGCCACGCGCGCACGACGCGCGGCCTGGCGCAGCCGAAACGCCGCGCCGAGCGACACGCGCGGCGGCGTCTCGCCGGCGTCGAGGATGACGAGGGCGAAGCCCGGACAGCGCGCGAGCAGGTCCGTGGCCGCGAGCGCGGCGTCGCGCCGCCCACCACAGCGCACCCACAGCAGCCGCGACAGCACGACCCCCGCGCGCGCGGCGGACGCGGGATCGAATGCGCCGTCCGCATCGACGAGCGCGGCCGTGCCGCCCGCGACGGTGACATCACGCAGACACGCGAGCATGAGACTCGTCCGCCCCGATGAGAGCTCGCCCACGATTTCCGTGATCGTCTCCGCGCGTACCCACGAAGCGGGGGTCATGGTTCCGAGGCTAAACACGAGTTGAGTACTCGGCAAGCCCGAACATGTCGTGTGTCCGAGGCCTCGGACCCCCTAGATGCAGGGTGTGCAGCCCGTCGCAGCGACGTTTCGCGGGCCCATTCCATGGCCTCACGCTTGCACCCTTCCCGCACGGAAAAACAATCGGGGAGAGAGGCTCATGGCCAAGCAGATCGGCTACGCCGTCGTCGGCGCAGGGCCGCTGGTGGAACGCGCACTGCTACCGGCCTTCGCACGAGCGGGAGGAGAGACACGGCTGGCCGCGATCGTCTCGGCCGACCGCGGACGGGCTCACACGCTCGCACAAGAACATCACGCCACCGGCTATCACTACGACGAGTTTCGCCAGGCGCTGCAGCGTGAAGACGTCCAGGCCGTCTATGTCGCGCTGCCCAACTCGCTGCACTGCGATTACGCGGTCGAGGCCGCGCGCGCCGGCGCTCATGTCGTCTGCGAGCGACCGATGGCGGTGATGGCGGACGAGTGCCGCCGCATGCTGCGGACGTCGCAGACGAACCGCGTAAAGCTGATGGTCGCGTACCACGTGCAAGCGCACCCCGCGTACAAGAAAGTGCTCGAGCTGGTGCGGAGCGGCGCCATCGGCGCGCCGAAGACATTCAGCAGCGACGCGACGATTCGCGTGCACGATCCGGACGACGTGCGGCTGCAGCGGCGTCTCGGCGGCGGCACGATGTACGACCTCGGCGTGCCGGCGATCTTCGTCGCGCGCACGATCTTGGATGCCGAGCCCGCGCAGGTCATGGCGATGACCGCGCGGATGACGCGACGCTACGGCGGCGACGTCGACGAGAGCACCGTCGCCCTCATCCGGTTCCCGGATGACCGCCTCGCGCACCTGCACACGTCGTTCGGCGAGGAGCCGACGTCGGTGCTCACGGTCTTCGGTGACGAGGGCTCGATCCGCGTCACGGGGATGTACGAGCCGCAGCGCAGCTCGACCATCGAGGTCGTGCGCGGCGGCAAGCGCGAGGAGATGACGTTCGAGCCCATCGACGCCGTGGCCGCGGAGCTCGAGCATTTTTCGAATTCGGTCGTCCACGACGTCGCGCCGGAGCCCTCGGGCATCGAGGGCCTGACCGACGTTCGCATCGTCGAAGCGATCTACCGTTCCGCGCGCGACGGCCGTCCGGTGACGCTGCCGAGAATCGCGCGCGTCGACGCGCCACCCGCCGAGCATGATTTGCGGAAGCCGGTGGCCGACCGTCGCCAGGCCGGCTGAGGCCGGCGCGGGAAACCTCTAACACCGCAGCAGCAGGGAGGCAGAGTGATGAAGACATTCACGGGCGCATTGGCGCTGGCCGTCACGCTCGCATTGGTGGCGGCTCCGGCGCTCGCGCAGGGGCCGAGCGGGTCTGGCAGTCCGAGCGGCTCGTCGGGTGCCGCCACCGGCGGCTCGACGGGTCCCGATAGCAAGGGCAGCTCGCCGTCCGCGACGGGCAGCGATACGAAGTCGCCGTCGGGCACCGGCTCGACGAGCGGTTCGGCCACGGGCAGCACGACCACGCCATCGGCGAGCCCGAGCGACACGAAGTCCTCGGACGCCACGAAGTCGTCGTCTGACACCAAGTCGTCGGACACGATGAAGTCCTCGGACATGAAGTCCTCCGATTCGATGAAGTCGTCGGATTCGATGAAGTCCTCTGGCGGCGCGTCCTCCGCGGGCGCGTACGACAGCAAGAACGGCCGTTCGGCGGGCGCGGGGCGTGGCGGCGCCGGAATGTCGGGCAACTCCGAGCAGGTGAAGGCGATCCAGCAGGCGCTCAAGGATCAGGGCCACGATCCGGGCGACATCGACGGCATCATGGGCCCCAAGACCCAGGCGGCGCTGCGTGATTACCAGGAGAA
>Ga0066698_10000965_pt1 | contig 11978 bp, 9 predicted proteins | sample GraSoiAngelo_147_FD_66457 | JGI IMG/M metagenome (GOLD analysis project Ga0066698, IMG submission 66457) | Grasslands soil microbial communities from the Angelo Coastal Reserve, California, USA - 14_1009_05_40cm | ecosystem: Environmental > Terrestrial > Soil > Grasslands | place: USA... | reverse complement strand
ACTGCCGCAGACACCAATCCTAAAATGAAACTCATAACAAGTCTCGTACAGACTCAGTCCAACTCACTACCACGATACCTGTGGGAACTCTCGATGCCAACAGACAAGATTAATCAGCGCCCACAACTTGTTCTCATAGTTCGCCTCGCCTGATAGATGCGCCGCCATAATTGACTCAACCTCTGAGCTGTTCAAGTATGAAATCCGTTTGAGTTCCCACGGAGACAGAATGTCTTTCATGGCAGAGGACAGGTCGGTGCGAAGCCACAAAGCCAGAGGAACGGAAAAACCCATTTTCTTCCGGTACAGTATTTCTCTCGGTAGAAGAGAGCCAAACGCCCGCTTCAGCAATCGTTTCTTCGTCCATCCAGAGGCCTTGTACTGTGCCGGCACTCGGGCCATGAGCTCGACAAGGGGATGATCCAGAAAAGGCACCCGCACTTCGAGCGAGTGCTGCATACTCACGCGATCTGTGAGAGTCAGCAGATCGCCGGGCAAGTAGTAATACAAATCCGCGAGCAAGACCCCGTTCAATATAGAATCGGCGACCTCAGGGCCCATAGCTCGTGCCATTAAGCTCTCCGGCGTAGTCGCCTGACTGGATCCACGAAATGCTTTCGTCAGAAGTCGTTCCTGCTCCATCATAGAAAAAGATGACTGCATTGCGGCGTAACGAGTTGGCGGGGCGAGATCGGCTGCAGCTATGAATCGCTTGATTCGATTGAGCCAAGGTCGGCCCGCCTTATCATCGCTTGCCCGCAAAACCCACTTCTCGAATAAGTGACGTCGCAACACCTTGGGCAGTTTTCTATAACTTTCGGCAAACACCATCCCCATATAGCGCTCATACCCAGCGCCAATCTCATCTCCTCCAAGCCCGGAAAGGACTACCGTTACATATTGTTTGGTTAGCTGACTGATGTAGTAGTTCGGAATGGCCGAGGAATCAGCAAATGGCTGATCAAAGCATCTCGCAAGTTTCGGCAAGAGATCTTTCACATCTGTATTGACGATCAACTCATGATGATGCGTCCCGAATTGTTTCGCAACGATGCGCGCGTAATGCCGTTCATCCTGGAAAGATCCCGCTCCTTCGTAACCAACCGAGAAGGTTTCGACGGGAAGATTCGATTCCTGTGCCATGACTCCCACAATCGCACTGGAATCAATCCCTCCAGAGAGAAAAGCACCCAACCGCACCTCGCTGACCAAGTGGCTTTTCACACTATCTCTAAACTGGGACAAGAACAAATGTTCCCACTCCCGACTATCAAGCTGTTCCTCTCCGTGGTACCGTACCTCCCAATATCGCTGCAGCGAGACTTTGCCATTCATGTATACCAAGTAATGTCCCGGTGGAACTTCCTGCACCCCCTCAAACACCGTATTCGGTCCCGGAATGTACAAGAGGGAGAGATACTCCTGAATGGCCGATGGATTGAGTCTGAACGGAAATCCTTTTACACGGAATAACGCCTTTAACTCAGAACCAAAAACGAAGCGTCCATCGAAGCGGGTGTAGTAGAGAGGCTTGATCCCAATCCGATCCCGCACCAGCAATAAGGACCTTTCTTTTGAGTTCCAGATAGCAAACGCATACATTCCCCGCAGATACTCAATTCCTCGCACTCCATACTCCTCGTAGAGATGCACGAGCGTTTCTGTATCGCTATGTGTTTCAAACCGGTGACCTTTTCGCTCTAGATCCTGCCGAAGTTCACGATAGTTATAGATCTCGCCGTTAAAGACGGTCCACACGGTATGATCTTCGTTATGAATGGGCTGCCGGCCACCTTGCACATCAATAATCGATAAACGTCGCATGCCGATACCAGCTTCCCGATCGCGAAATATGCCTCGGTCGTCCGGTCCCCGGTGCAGGATGGCCTCATTCATGGCCTCTAATGCGCTCAGGTCAACAAGTCGACCCGGAGGCTCGATAATCCCGACTATGCCGCACATATGCCGCACATAATTAGAGACTCCCTGGCAGGGACGTGGACGCAACAGTCATCGAATCACGAGTCCAGTCCTACTCCAACATATGACGCTTGGCGATCACATATATAACTATAGCCGTTTCACGAGATTCACATAAAACTCCTTGGTGCAGGATGCCATTCGCTCGGCATTAAACTCTGTCACTACCCGTTCCGGTCCAGCCTTCTGAAAGCGTGCACGAAGAGGTTGCGACGCATAAAGAGCCTGGATGGCGTCCGCAATGGCAGCCGGGTCCTTGGAGGGAACAAGCATTCCATCTATTCCGTCGCGAACGACTTCGGGAACGCCCCCTACTGCACTCGCAATAACTGGACACCCGGCATCCAATGCTTCAAGAAGCGCCATGGGAATCCCCTCGTGGAGCGACGGCATTACAAAAATGTCAAAGAGGCCCAGCAGGCGTGGCACATCTTGCCGTTCCCCCATAAATCGCACACGCTCACTGATACCTAGACGCTGAGCCAGTCCCTCTAATGCTGTCCGCGATGGCCCGACTCCGACAATCACCACCTGAATCGAAGGCACTGTTTGCTCACGGACGAGTAAAGACACAGCCTGCAACAGATACTCAATCCCTTTTATCGGGGTGAGTCGTCCTACGGTTCCAACCACAAACGCCCCGGCTCTAATCCCTACTGTCTCTCCAGTCACCTCAGCGCCACGTATTTCTGCCACTGCATCACACTGGATTCCATTGTGAATACACACGACTTCAAGACCGGGAAATGTCTTTTTTAGAATAGATGCAATTTCTAGTGAGACACCGATCAAACCGGAAGCAACCCATCTTGTTATTTGGCGAGCAATCAGTAAATAGAGTCTCCACTTAATATTCTCCCAACCCGCAAGTGCTTCATGAATGCCATGCACGGTATGCACGATCACGGGAACACGTGCGCACGAGGCAGCCAGACCGCCCAAACAATTCTCTTTGTACCGATGCGTATGGACCACATGCGGCTTCCAATCCTTATTAAACCGATACAGCCGCTTTGCGATCTCCACGGAACTCAGCACGCGCTCATCCAATACTTGTGTTGGGATACCGTAGGCCGTGAGGAGATCATACAAGATTCCCTTATTGAGCAGGATGGCACGAACATCTAGAAAAGAGTCTTTCTTAAACTCGTACAGAAGACTGGCAAGTTGCACCTCGGCCCCCGCCCACAAATCCCCTGACGCTACGTGACAAACCCGAAGCCCACTTAACTTCTGCATCGTGACCTTCTCGAACTTTTCCTCACCTCAAAAAAGAATTGTGTTGTAGCATCACTTGCTGCCCGAGAAGAGAACAATGTCTTTGAACACATTCAAAGAAAGGTATTACAGGCAGAAGCCTACAACAGAGACCACCTCGGGGAAGCAGCGACATGCTAATTCATTGCACTAGAGTCTAGTCCGTTACGTAAGTTTCCCCGTTTCGTAGACAGTCTGGGAGTAGAGCTCTCTGGCAGGATGATACTGCAAGGAGGCTCGGATGAAGCGGTCACGGTTTACGGAGCAGCAGATCGTCGGTTTGAGCTGCGCTACATCCAGCCGGGCAAACCCGATCAGAACGCCTATATCGAACGTTTCAACTGGACCTACTGCGAGGAGGTGCAGAGCGCCTACCTGTTCGACTCGCTGGATGAAGTACGGGAGATCATCGCCGAATGGCTGGAGCGCTACAACGAAATCAGACCGCACGACGCGCTGGGAAGCCTGCCGCCATCGCGTTACCACGAACGATTGCTCGCCGCGGAAACTCGAGTTTAGAACTGTCTACGAAACGGGGGAGCTTACGCACTCCCTCGCTCCCTAGTTGTTACAACAGGAGAATAGACGTGGACCGACTCAGTTGATCGACAGGACCGCTGCTATGACAAACAGGGGTCGTACAGATCTTGGTACCGTTCCAGCATCCGTGCAGTGGTGAACTCTCGGGCGACCCGTTCTCTCCCTCTTTCCCCCATCAATCTGCTGGACTCCTGGTTGCTCATGAACTCAATGATACGTGAGGCCAATTCCTCTGGCCTTTGTGGAGGAACCAAATAACCGGTTTCCCCATTCACAACAATCTCGGGGTTGCCACCCACCTTCGAAGCAATAACCGGAACCCCTGCCGACATGGCCTCCAATAAAGCAACGGAAAGCCCCTCTGACAACGAGGGAAGCACAAAGAGATCGAGGAGTGGAAGTATTCGAGGCACATCGTTTCGCAAACCGAGGAAGGACACGGCTCGTTCAATCCCAAGCTCCAATACCTCCTGCTTAAGAGCCTGCTCTAAGTCCCCTTGCCCAATGACGAGAAGCCGTGTCTTTGGATGATGCACAAGCACGGTCCTCAATGCGTGGAAAAGATACGCATGCCCCTTGACCGGATACAGACTTCCCACAATCCCGATCACAAACTCATCCTCACCGACCCCGAATTCAGATCTCAATCGTCGCATCTGAGCGAGTGATCCCTGCTGAATCATATCAACTCCGTTGTGAATAACGGTGACCCGGTCATGCGCGATTCCAATGCGCTCTTCAAGAAAACGCCGAAGATCGTAAGAGACCGCTACCATATGAGCCGCGCGGCTGGCCCAGCGGTAAGCCATACGACGCTTCGCATGGTCGGGATAGTAGTTTTTCCCGTGAACCGTAGCCACCAGAGGTATGCCACACAGTTTGGCCACAAGCGCACCAAAGACATTCGCTCGAAACTCGTGGGCATGGATCAAGGACACGTTCTGTTGGCGTACCATTCCGCAGCATTGGACAATCCAGCGAAAATCCCATTGACCCTCCATTGGGACGACAAAAGTGGGAAGACCCAAGGTTTCACATCGGTCCTTCAACCAGCCCAAAGCGAACAATCCAATAATGGACGTGAACCGCTTCCGATCGAGACCGGACGCAATACGGCTCACAAGCATCTCTGCCCCACCGGGACCGCTTGTGCTAGACAAGTGCAGGATAGTTTTGGTCAGCGTAGAGATATTAAGATCGCAATTTCGTTTAAACACTCACGATCTCGGCAGTAGCGATGTGCATCCTACGGTGCTACTGTGACCAGACGCATGCTTGACTATTATCTAGCGGCCTAGTTTCATGACATCAAAAAACGCCCATGATGACGAGGAGGCAACAAGCCGAACGGCTAGGCTGGGTGACGTCTCGCTCACGCGCCTGCCTTTCCCAAGCTAGCTCATTTTGGCCATCTGCTTGAAGCAGAGTTCCGAGTGGACGCGAGGATTACCACCGTTTTTCGAGAAATGGTCGTTGCAACGAGGGCCAGCATCATGATCGACCACATCCAGTAGTTGATGAAAAGCTGTGGATAAAATACCGAACTAACCATAAAGCCAAACATGGCAGCTTCTAACCCAAGAGCCAGCATGTTCGAATCAATAAATGCTCCTGGTTGGCTTGCCCACGCCTCTTGAACAGCCTCCGTGCGGAGAGATCTCACCTTTCCAAAAAAATATATGAACACGGCAGCCAGCGCGAACAGCCCCACAAGACCCTGCTCGACCATAACCTGCACATAGTCATTATGCACCGAAATCCCGTACATCATGCCAGGGGTATTGAAGCCGCCACCCATATTGGTCACACCTCGTTCCGCAAAATATTCAGCGGCGTTGGGACCAAAGTTTCCCGGCCCCACGCCAAGCAGGGGATACGTCAAGAATAACTCCCATGCGGCTTGCCACATCACCCATCGGTGCTGCCCGGTCCCCGACGTGTTCCCTTCCTCTGTAATCGTCGCCATTTCATCCCAGAACTCTCCGTTCGGGAACATAACCATGATCACAATCAGACCAGTCACAGCAAGCAACGCGCCATACCCTAGAAAGGCCAATTTTCTTGGCGCGCGGGCTGCCAGCGCCGCAAACACGACGCAGAGCCCAATCATTGCACCACGAGCGAAAGACATGATTGTCCCCGCCACGCCCAAAAAACATACTGCCCATGCCAAGTAGCGATACTTCTTCATCGTTGTCCCCATCGCCACATAATACGAATAACCGAGTCCGATCGTCATGAAGGGACCAAACGAATCTTGGTTTCCCAGATTTTGATGCCATGGCACGGTCGCAGTAGGAAGCCCCTGGACACCAAACCAGATGAAGCTAAACAGGAACAGTTTCAATAGTGGGGCCATCTGCTTCGGCGTTTCGATAACAGAAACGGTCAGTGCAGTGAGCAGAATATACTGCAGGACCTTGACAAATCCATTGATAAGAAAACCTCGATTCAATACAAACGGCATCCAGACAAGATAAATTCCAATGATCAAGAGATATGGCCAGAACACAGCTTCTCGCCGAAGATGCTTCATCAGCAAGATACACACAGGAATAAACAGCAGGGCGTATAACTTCACGAGGACGACGCCCGCTCCGAGCGCCTCCAGCAACCAATCCGGGTCGTACCACACGAAGGCCCACATGATATATATGAACATGACTCGGCCCGGCGTCCGCTCGAGGGGTGCCGTATGGGCGTCAGAGGGGTGCCTCTCCACACCAGCAGGCCGTTCCACCTGTAGTTTTGTCGATGTGATTCTCATCTCGATCGGTGCAAGATCCCGCCGTACCGGAGATCCTTCGGTTGCACAAAATGTCCGAGACTGCCCCTCGCCAGCCTCGGACTCGTGACCTCCGCTTCTCTAGGAACTGATGAGGAGTTGCCAACCCTTTCCCTTAAGGTGTGGGAACCTGGCTTGACATCTAGGTGAGGGAGAATACGCTCACCGATTCTCTCAGCCAGCCGCTTGTTTCCTATCGGCGTGAGGTGGCAATAGTCGGTATAGGCATCTCCCGTAAACCCCCCAAAGATATCGGTCATATCAAGAAAGATCGCCCCCGTTTTCGCCGTACTCCGGGTTAAGTAATCGACCACCAGCGGCTTCGCCTTATTCTTAAACTCGACTAAGTTTTCTTGCCACTGCTGGTCCAACTCCTGATAAATGTTCCGCTCTAATTCGGTGAACACTTTTGACTGCTTAAAGACAAGCTCAGGCTGCAGGACAAAGACCGGCACCACCCCTTCATATCGAAGGATGAGCGCGTTACGCTCGACCATTTTCAGGAAATTCGACTGAGCATTCTCCGCCAAATTGGCCAGTGCGTCATCGACGTTAATACGAGCCCGTTCATGCCCCATCGTCATCAAACCGATCCAGATAGGCCGAAGGGTTTTTGCTGCCAGATGGATAAAGTGACTCTTCCGAAAGAGCCACCATCCCGTATATTCAACCCAAGCCTTGATGGTTGGGTCCCCCATATACAGACTTGCTCGTTCTTGATACGCATAGTCGCGAAACTGATCAAACCCCTTTGCATAGCTAAAATAATCATTGAAACCATCAATAAAGATCACCATATCGGGCTGATATTTCAGGATGGTCTGGTTCAGGTAGATCAAGTGATGATGGCTAAAGTGACTGGTAATTGCCGCATTGATGACCTCAACTTTGTTCTTCGCTCCTAATTTGCGCTGCAGATACTCCTCAAGATAGGTATCGATTGTTTCGCTGTTTCGAATCACCGAATACTTCACTTGTCCGTATCTCGATAGGGATGGGAGGCCATACGCAGTGGATCCGCCCATAATGAAAATTCGATAGGTATTCGGCGCTTTCCTCTGTGACGTATCTACATCTTCCCGAAATCCCTGTGCATTATGATGGACTCCGTTTGCATTATGGTAATTAGGAGTTGGCCGTATGTTCTTGTAATTATCAAACTCATACGTAATAAGATGCTTCCCGTCATACCCCGTGAACAGTCGAAGATATGCATACGACGCGATCTCAAGCATAGAGAGCCCGAACAGAACCATCAACCCATAGGCAATCGCCCTTATCGCCACCCTCGCCTTCGGTGTAGGACGCGGCTCACCCATATCCGACACATCTTTCGCCTTGGTTTCGGCCACAGGATATTCTCCCTTGCTCAATCCGCTACTATCAGCCAGACTTCGGCAATGCCCTAATGAAGCGGGCAATTTGTTCAGCCGCAATTCGATGAGCGTTTGGGTTCGGGTGCCCATCCCATTCGATAAACAACGATCCAAACCCCGTAAACTCTCGCTTGAAACTATCCAACAGATCAATGGATGGAATGCCATGCCTGTCGGCGATAGCCTGGACCCGTGTTTGGTACTGCGCACGGGGATAATCACGCAGGAGTTGTTCCGCCATTAGAAAGATGACCAGGAGCAAATCGAAGCCGTGTTCTTTTTTCAGAATAGCCATCTTCCTCAGTGAGGCATCAACTTCCTGCCAACCCCGTTCTACGAAGTCGTCCTTGGTTCCCTCTAGTATTGACTGCTGGTGTAAGAATTCTGATCACGGGCGAACCCGATTGTATAGCTTATTAACTCGGTCCCTAAGGAGGAGGAGCAACCGGCTCCTCTTGAGCGCATGAACAGCAAAATCAGGAAGCAGTCCACCAAACCCCTGCCTCCTAAGCGTACCGTCACTCGTCAGGTAAGCATTCACCCTTTCAGGCTTGGGAACAACATCATTCGCATAAAAACCAATCACAACCGTGTTCGGCTCCAGCCGAATTCCCCATTCCTCGAAATACGCCACTTCCTGCCACGTGTCGTACGCAGACACTCCCGCATTGATGACTTCATATTTTATTGTGCCTTCCTGACCCAACCATGCTTCAAGCTGTTTCGGATAGGTATCCTCGACGGACACACCATTGCCGAACGTCAATGAATCTCCCAAACAGAGTATCCTGACAACACCAGGACTCGGAACGGCGGAGGCACAAAAAACACGAGGAGGCCTTCCATAAGGGCAAGACCAACAGCGGAACTCAGAACGAGCAAGAGGACATTAATGACGATCGCCTGACGCCTACGAACTGCTGATCCAACGATGGATGGATGACGATCACTCATCGGCTACAATATCCCTAGTTTCCCGAGCCCTTTCTATCAGGATCAAAGTTCCGAGCAGAACAGATTGAAAGACTCCCTGACCCGCACGCCCACGTCCACATCGTGCAGACGACGACAAATTGCACGGGATTGGAGACGAGCAGAAACGATTCGTCAGCCATGCGGGTGGACCTGCTTCCTCAGATGGACGAGAAACCCTTCGCAGGCCGACGAAAGAAACGAGTAACAACGAGCAAATTCCTCGGGCGTGCCTCCATACGGATCCTGTATGTCGGTCACGGGCTTTTCCTGCGCAAAATGTCCAAGGAGAAACGTTTTTCGTCCAGCATCCGGAAACTTCGCAAGGAGCTGCCGAATGTGGGCCAGTTCCATGACAAGAATCACATCGGCCTTCGCCACCAGTTCCGCCGACACCACCGTCGTGCGATGGCACCCCAAATCAATGCCGTAGTCACGAGACACGATCGCCGCCAAGGGATACGCTTCTTTCCCAGGAATCGTATCCAACCCGGCAGAAGAAATTTTAAGAGGCAGGTTCTGCTCGGATACTTTGCCTTGAAGCCACCAGTCGGCAAAGGGGCTGCGACAGATATTCCCCCTACAGAGCACAAGAACGCGTGTGACCTGTCTCGGGAACCTGGATTTCAGCGCCCTGCGATGAACGCCGACTAACAGACCAGCGTTCCAGAGCGTGCGAATAAGCCCACGGTACAAATCATAGAGACGCTTGGTGAGCGCCCCTCCGATTGCTTGAATCAAGGAGCGACTATAGTCCTCTAATTCATGAACACCCGGTTTCGGATCGGAGAGCCGGAAAACCTCTGACTTGGTGTTGCGGTCAAGGATATGCAGGAAATTCCACAGCGTCGTCCATCGTGACGGACTTCCAGGAAGCAGGGCAAGTTCGCTGTCCGACTTCCACCATCGCAGCAGCAAGTGATCGAGATCGCCTAGCCACCAACGAGACCGTACACCAGTCTGATACGGGTGGCGATCGTCACTGATGGCTCCGGTCGTTGCGAACTGATAGAGCAGCCAGGGAAAATCGATTCCGGCATCAATCGCCAACTGCAACGACCCCCAAAACCGGCCGTTTACCTCCATGAGATAGGGTATTTGCGATTGCCGCGCGATCTTAAATTCCACCATGGCGATGCCATGCCAGTCTGCAGACTGGGCCACGCGCACCGCATAGTCGGTCATCGGCTGTGGCAGCGGGATACTCTCGCGTAACACGCTCACCCCTCCGGACGGTGGCCGTTCACGCAGACGTCGATGGGAAAACAGCGCCAACGGCTTGCCGCGATCGAATAGCCCAAAAACGCCCTGCCCTTCACCGGAGATTCTCTGCTGAATCAATGACGGCCAGGCGAGATACCAGACCTCGTGATAAAACCGACGAAGCTCGTGTGGATCGTGGGCATACAACACCGTCGTCTTTTTCCAGACGCCATCGACCTTGAGGAGTGATCGCCCCGGCTTCACCACCACCGGCCATGTGGCGATCCGATCGATCACGCTCGCCACAACACCGTCGGGAACGAAGATCGTGGGGGGAACCGGAATCCCCTGCTTTTCCGCCCACGCGGTGAGTTGATACTTATCAGACAGTTGGTGGTACTGGTCGAGGGACGGAATGGGAAGTGCGACCTCTACTCCTAGTCGCTTCTGCTGCTTTCCGATAATCTCAACAGCCAAGTCCGTCATGGGAAAGATGACGGTCACCTTCCATCGTCGTATAGCCTCAATAAGACACGATACATACTCTTCCGGATGACGCCAAGGCGACGGATACACAAACGACTGAGTGCAATACCGAGAAGCCCCGGACAGGGACCTTGGAGTTTCTGCCCCGACATAGACGGAGAGGCCTCGTTGCCCGAGCGATCGCGTGACCGCAAGAGCCGAGCGCTCATTCCCATCCGTGACAATAACGCTACCTGGCCGCATCGTGTTCCTACTCACTGTAGGTCCCTACCTGCCCTCGTTCTGAAGAACAGCCGACGCAACCTCTTTACCCTCCCACTCAGCGAATACCGCTCATCATCTAACGTTGAACCACGACATTCCTTGTAGCGGAAAGAGTTGCCGCAGGATGAAGCAGCTACCAAGGCCTTGCATTATTATAACCTGCAAGATGGAAGGCAAAGAGCGTGTCGCTACACGAAATATCGTCGTGGACACTCACTCGCTTCAGCCCGAACAGATTCGACGGGGCCTGAGTCTCGTAACCAAATTGAGTCGTCGTCGCGGCCTGATACCCTGCCGCCTTCACACAGCGACCAATCTTCTCTGACCAATCTCCATTCGGGTAGCAAAAGATGGGAACCAAACGGATGGGCTGCTGCTTCAGCGCAGACCACGAATCTACCGCTTCTCGCATTACGTCGTCACAATGAAGTTTCGTGAGAATCGTATGCGTGACCGAATGCGAACCGAATGATACCCCCACCTCGGACATGACTCGAACCTCATCCCAATTCACGACCTGCCGATCAGAGGGAAGCGTGACCTCAAGCGCCGCAGCCCATCCGGACACGAAAACGTCGATCTGAGCAGGAAGCAGCGTCTTACACCATTCGACCACGGCATCGGAGTCCCTGTGTAACAGTGCCGCCTCTCCTCCTTGGACCCACGCATGCTGGTTTCGCAAAGCGAACACGATACGTTGTTGTTCTCCCACAGGTCGTTGAGCAAATCGCTGATACAGCCACCCCACCTTTTCAGGCCAAAACCACTCGTCGGTGCCGATAAAAGACGTCGGCAGGAACACCGTGGCAGGGACGTCAAAACGTTTGAGCACTGGCAGAGCATGGGTGTAGTTGTCGAGCCACCCGTCATCGAACGTCACCACACAGTATCGCCGCGCAGGATCCCAGCGTTTCTCCGCCCACATACTCAGGAGTTCTGAGAATGAGATGACCGTAAAGTGTGTTTTCAAAAACTGCATCTGCGCGGTAAAGGTCGCAACCGTGACATACATGCCATCTTGAATATATTGAGCCTCCAGCTCTTCTCCTGACACCACCCGGTGGTATGTCAAAATGACCGCCTTCCCCTGAAGACATCGGAGAAATCCAGGGGAA
>Ga0066698_10000964_pt1 | contig 11987 bp, 12 predicted proteins | sample GraSoiAngelo_147_FD_66457 | JGI IMG/M metagenome (GOLD analysis project Ga0066698, IMG submission 66457) | Grasslands soil microbial communities from the Angelo Coastal Reserve, California, USA - 14_1009_05_40cm | ecosystem: Environmental > Terrestrial > Soil > Grasslands | place: USA... | reverse complement strand
ACCGCTGGATTGCGTTGATCGAGATTCCTTTCGATCCAAATGTTCATTTGGGTCCGCTCACGCTTGCGTGGCACGGGATCTTCACGGCCGTCGGCATCTTCTTCGGCGTCTGGCTCCCCCTGCGTTTGCTGAGAGGGAAGATCAACGAAGACGACGGGTGGGCGGTCGCGACGTGGGGCGTGGTCGGCGGGATCGTCGGCGCGCGGCTCGTCCACGTCATCGACCAGCTGCCCTACTACCTCGCGCATCCCGAGCAGGTCTTCTTCATTTGGACGGGCGGGATCGCCATCTGGGGTGCCGCGATCGGCGGCGTGCTCGGTGGATTTCTCGCCGCCGTCCGGCGGGGCGTGCCTATTGGCTACGGCGCGGACGCCGCCGCACCCGGGCTCGCGCTCGGGTTCGCCATCGGGCGAATCGGCGACATCATCAACGGCGAGCACCATGCCACGGCGTGCACGGCGCCGGCAGGCATCTGCGTCGGCTACACGTTCCCTCTAGACCAGGGCGGGCTCGGTCAAGCCGGCCCCGTACACCTCGTCGTCGCCTACGACATGCTCTGGGACCTTTCAGCCGTCGCGCTGACCCTCTGGCTCCGCCGCTTCATCGGGCGCTGGCCGGACGGCGTGATCTTCTGGATCTGGGCGGCGCACTACGCGGTGGGGCGCTTCGTCCTGGGCTTCCTGCGCATCGGCGACCCGACATACGCCTTCGGTCTCCGGCAGGACCAGACCATCGCCCTCCTCGTGTTCGCCGCGGCGGTCACGGTGCTGTTCCGCCTCACGACGCGCTCCCGCGCGCAGACGCGTAGTTTCGCGGTCTGATCGATCTCCCCTTCGATCCGAACCTCCGCGTCGGATCGCTCAGCTTCGCCTGGCACTCGATCTTCTCGCTGGTCGGGATGATCGTGGGGAGCGTCGTGTCATTCCGAGCGGCGCGTTATCTCATCCGCGACGACCGGATCTACCCGTTCGCGATCGCCGTGGTTATCGGCGGACTCGTGGGCGCCCGTGTCGCGCATGTCCTCGACAACTGGAGCCTCTACGCGTCGCGCCCCCTCGACGTGCTCGCCTTCTGGAACGGCGGGATCGGGACGACCGGTGCGCCCGTCGGCTCGACGATCGCGGGCTTTCTCGTCGCGCGCCGGCTGCGCCTGCCGGTCGGCTTCATGTTCGATATTTCGGTGATCGGTATCGCCCTCGGCGAGGCGATCGGCCGAATCGGGGACGTCATCAACGGCGAGCACCACGCCATCGCATGCTCCGGGCTTCCTTGGTGCGTGCGCTACACGCATCCGGCGACGCTCGGCCAGACCGACTACGTGCATCCGGTCGCGGCCTACGACGGTCTCATCATGGTGCTGATCTTCCTCGTGCTCGTTGCGTACTGGCGGCGAGTCCGCGGCCGGCCGCCGGAGAGCCGCGTGTACTGGGCGTATCTGCTTTTCTTCGGCGGCTTTCGTTTCCTGACGTCATTCCTACGTGTGGACCCGCTCTTCATCGACGGACTGCAGGAGGCCCAGCTTTTGGGGCTGATCTACGCGGTAGCCGGGTCGATCATGCTGCCGCTCCTGACCGCGCGCGGGCGCCTTGACTCAGGGGGCCATCGTGCTACTACTACGACCACGTAGTAGAAAGGCGGTGAGCGCATGCGGGTCGCGGTGACCGGCGCGAACGGCTTCGTGGGGCGGCACGTGGTCGCCCGGCTGCTCCTCGGCCGACACGAGGTGCGTGCCCTCATCAGCGAACGCCCCGGTGCCGAGAAGGAGCTGCTCGGAGGGGACTCGCAGATGGACGTGCGCCGAGCCGACGTGCGCAAGGCGGAGTCCCTGCGGGGCGCGTTCGCCGGCTTTGACGCGGTGGTCCACACGGTCGCGGTTCCCACCGAGCGAAAGCAGCGCTTCGCCGAGGTCAACGTTGCGGGCGTCGCCCACGTCGTCGCTGAGGCGAGGCGTTCCGGTGTTGGACGCATCGTCCACATGTCGGCGCTGGGCGCCGATCCCGCGTCGCCGTATCCATATCTGCGGAGCAAGGGAGAAGGGCAGGCCCTCGTCACGGGGTCGGGCATAGCCCATGTCGTGCTCCGGCCGTCGCTCCTTTTCGGCGAGGGCGACGATTTCTTTCCGCGCCTTGCGTTCAGTCTTCTTTTTCCCGTGGTCCCGGTGCCTGGTGACGGTAAGGCGCGATTTCAGCCCGTCCACGTCGACGACATCGCGCAGGCCCTCATGGCTGCCGTTGAGCGCCGCGAGATCTCTGGCGTGCACGAGATCGGTGGCGCCGAGGCGGTCACCTACGACGAGATGCTGGCTGAGACGATGCGCGGTACCGGCAAGCGCCGGCCGACCCTGCACGTGCCCGTGCCGCTCATGAAGCCGCCGGCCTTCCTCATGGGCCTCGTTATGCCGGACCCGCCGGTGACGACCGCCCAGCTGGACCTTCTGGCGGTGGACAACACGCCTCGCCAGAACGCGCTCGAGCCCGTTTTTGGCGTGCGGCCACGGCCCTTCAAAGGGGCTCTCGACTATCTGCGACGGCCCCGCCAAGCCTGAAAGGGAACGGATTTTCTGGCCGAAAATTGCTTTTTCCCCTCTTCTCAAGCCCCGCTCGCGCGGATAAGATTCGTACGGAAACCGACACAAACTCGCAGTGGGGAGAGCGTGGGCGGGTCGTCTGGAGAGTTACCCGACACGCCCTAGAGAGGACATCCGCACCATGAAGGAATGGATCGTCTGCGAGGACAATTGCCTCAAGTGCTCCTACGGAGCGACCCTGGACTGTGATGGCGACTGTCCGCGTTGCCCGCGGAACACCTATTGCCCGTGCGTGACCTTCGTCTCATTCGCAGCGGGCAAGCTTGCCCCGGTGGTTCAACCGGTAACCACCACGTTCGAGCGCCCGCGCAAGCGATAGCTCGTTTTTGACGATCGACCAGGCGGCCCTCTCCTCGCTGCGAGACCGCATCGAACGCATGGCGGTGTTCCTTTGACCTGCCCGCCCTCTCGCGTGAGGTCGCGGACCTAGAGGCCGAGTCGGCCAAGCCGGACCTCTGGCAGGACCGGCAGCGCGCGCAAAAAATCCTGAAACGCCTTGGCGGCCAGCGCGATCGTCTGACGCGATGGGAGCGTTTTCGCGCGCGCGCGAAAGACCTGAGCGAGCTCGCGTCGATGGCCGACGGCGATCCAAAAATGGAAGCCGACATCGCCCACGACACCGCGGAGCTCACTCAGGAAGTCGCCCGCGCGAGCCTCGAGGCCCAACTCTCCGGACCGTACGACGAACGGAGCGCCGTTCTCGCGATCTCCGCGGGGGTCGGCGGCACCGACGCCGCCGATTGGACCGAGATGCTCGTGCGGATGTATCTGCGCTGGGCCGAGCGGCGCGGTTTCAAGGCGGAGCTCCTCGAGTCCACCCCTGGTGACGAAGCTGGTTTCCGGAGCGCGACTCTGACGATCGAAGGTCCCTACGCGTACGGCTACCTCAAGACAGAGCGCGGGACGCATCGGCTCGTGCGCATCTCGCCTTTCGACTTCCAGAAGCGGCGGCAGACCTCCTTCGCGCTGGTCGATCCGACTCCCGAAGTCGAGAGCGAGGCGGAAGTGGAGATACGCCCAGAGGACCTTCGCATCGACACGTACCGCGCGACCGGCGCCGGCGGGCAGAACGTGAACAAGACCGAGACGGCGGTTCGGATCACGCACCTCCCGACCGGCATCGTCGTGGCGTGCCAGAACGAGCGCTCGCAGCTGCAGAACAAGGAGACGGCGATGAAGATCCTCCGCGCGCGGCTGCTCGAGCGCCAGGTGCGTGCGCAGGAAGAAGCGCAAGCGAAGGAACGCGGCGAGCTCCGCTCCGCCGACTGGGGAAGCCAGATCCGCTCCTACATCCTCCACCCGTACACGCTGGTGAAGGATCACCGGACCGGTGTCGAGATCGGGGATCCGACCCGCGTGCTCGGCGGCGACATCGACCCGTTCATCGAGGCCGCGCTCTCTCGACCGCCGGGCGGGCCGACAGGGAACGGTGGCACCGGCCCTGCACGGGCGTAACCTGCGTCGCGAGAGGAGGCTTGTCATGGTCAGTGTGAAGGAGCTGCAGGACGTCGTGGACGACCTCAAGGTTCAGGCGACCAAGCGCGCGAACGAGCTGCTGGGCGAGGGGACGAAGCGCGCGAATGAGCTGTTTGGCGAGGGAAAGAGCGAAGTGCGCCGTGTGGTCGGCGGCCACTCGGATGGAGCCCTCTTCGGGACCCTGGCGCTCGGGCTATTGCTCGGCGCGATCGTGGGCGCGGCGATCGCGTTGCTATTCGCGCCGTTCACCGGCGACGAGGCACGGCGCCGGCTCGGCGAGAGTGTCGAGAAGGTGCGCCCGAGCGAGGCCGCGGCGAAGGCCGGCAACGGATCGACGCGCCCGGTTTCCTCGGTCGGAAGCGCCGCACACCCCCCGAGCTAGCACCCGCGGAGGACAAGCCGGCTCCCTGTCCGAGCCCTAGCGACCGCCCATCTCTCGCGTGAGCTCGAGCAGACGCTCCCGCGTGTTCAACGACGGGTCCTCGGTCACACGCTCGAAGAGCTCGTCGAGAATCTGTCCGACTCGCCGGCCCTGCGGAATTCCGAGCTCCGCCATGACGTCATTGCCGTCGATCGCGAGATCTCTCAGCGAGAACGCTGACGCCGCGCGGATCTCCTCCTGCACCCGTTCCCAAAGGGCCTCGAGCGCGTACATGCGCGGCGACCGCGCGCCGCTGCCGATGTTGTCCGCCTTGCGGAGTGCGAACAACGCTGGGACGTTCTCGAGCCCAACCTTGCGTACGAAACGGCGCACCGCTGAACCGGTCCAATCTGTCTGGTACCAGAACATATGGTTTCGGATCAGGTGTGTCACCTGCGTGATGGTCTCCTTGTCGAACCGCCAGCGCCGCAGGATGTCGCGAGCCTTCGCCTCGCCGACGAACTCATGTTGATAGAAATGCCCGTCGGCGAACGTATCCGGCTTGCCGATGTCGTGGAGGAGACCGGCGAGGCGGAGAACGAGGTCGTCTGGCGGGGTCGCGTCGGCCGTCACGATCGAGTGCTCGAAGACATCCTGAGCGACCGCCTTGTCCTGAGGGATGGCTTTCGCGATCTCGAGCTCCGAGAAGAAGACTGCGAGCAGCCCGAGGTCGCTCAGCATCCGAAAGGCGATCGACGGCTTCGGGGCGGAGAGGATCTTCACCATCTCCTGCTGGATGCGCTCCCCCGAAAGCGTTCTGGCAAGCGGCGCGGACTCGCGTATCGCGTCGGCGGTCCGCTGATCGATCGTGAAGCCGAGCAGAGTCGCGAACCGCACGGCACGCAGCATCCGGAGCGCATCCTCCCTGAAGCGCTCGCGCGGCTCGCCGACCGCGCGGACGATCCGCGCGTCGAGGTCGCGCTGGCCTCCGAATGGGTCCACGAGCTCACCCGGCTTTCCGTCGGCCGGCGGACGCCAGGCCATCGCGTTCATCGTGAAATCGCGCCGCGACAGATCGTCGTGGAGCGATCGCGTGAACGTGACGTGATCGGGTCGCCGGTGGTCGGAGTACTCGGTCTCAGTGCGGTACGTCGTGACCTCGACCTCTTCAGCGCCGGATCGAACGGTCACCGTGCCGAAGTGGTTCAGGTAGAAGGTCTTGCGGAAAAGGCTCTGGATCTCGTCCGGCGTGGCGCTCGTGGTGAGGTCCCACTTTCCGGGCGAGTCGATTCCCCGAACCGCATCCCGCACCTTGCCGCCCACAACGAATGCCTCGTATCCCGCGTGCTCGAGGCGCGCGAGGACACGCTCGACGTCGGCAGGAACTCGCAGCGAATGCACCCGCGAAGTTTAGAGAGCGCGGGCTGTCACATACCGAGGTAGGCGCGCTGCACGTCGGGTGAAGAGAGAAGCTCTTTGCCGGTGCCGGTCTGCACGATCGAGCCGGTCTCGAGAACGTACGCGCGGTGCGCGATCTCAAGCGCCTTGCTCGCGTTCTGCTCGACCAGGAGGATCGGGGTTCCCTGCGTGTTGATCTCGGTCAGCACGCGAAAGATCGTTTCGCAGAGGATCGGCGCGAGTCCGAGCGAAGGCTCGTCGAGCATGAGGAGTTTCGGACGCGCCATGAGCGCGCGGCCGATCGCCAGCATCTGCTGCTCGCCGCCCGAGAGCGTCCCGGCGAGCTGCTTCGTGCGCTCCTTGAGACGGGGAAACAGCTCGTACACGCGCGCGATGTCGGTCGGGATGCCTGCGCGGTCTTTGCGCGCGTACGTCCCCATCATCAGGTTGTCGAGGACGATCATCCGAGGAAAGAGACGACGGCCCTCGGGGGCGTGCCCGATACCGGCGCGGACCACTTCATGTGCCGGCACGGCCGTGATGTCCCGTCCATCGAAGACGACACGTCCCGTCGCGGCGTGGTTGAGCCCGGAGATCGTCCGCAGCGTCGTCGTCTTCCCCGCGCCGTTCGACCCGATCAAGGCGACGATCTCGCCTGCGTTGATGGTGATGGACACGCCGCGGAGCGCCTGGACGCGTCCGTAGAAGACGTTGATGCCGGCGACGTCCAGGAGTCCCACCTAGTGCTGCGTCCCCAGGTACGCCTCGATGACGCGCTGGTCGCGGCGCACCTGCTCGGGCGTACCTTCGGCGATCTTCTCGCCGTGGTCGAGCACGACGATCCGTCGGGACACACCCATGACGACCTTCATGTCGTGCTCGATGAGGAAAACGGTGATCCCCTGGTCGACGATCTTGTGCACCAGAGCCATGAGCTCGACCTTCTCCTGCGGCGTGAACCCGGCCGCGGGCTCGTCCAGCAGAAGGAGAGAGGGATTCGTCGCCAGTGCCCGAGCGATCTCGAGCCGGCGCTGGGAGCCATACGGCAGGTTGCGCGCGTATACGTGCGTATATCGCTCGATGCCGACGAACTGGAGCAGCTCCATCGCGCGCTCTGTGACGCGCCGCTCCTCGCGGTGCTCGGCGGGGGTCTTGAAGAGAGAATCCCAGAGCTTCGCGTGCATGCGGCAGTGCTGCCCCAGACGGACGTTGTCGAGGGAAGACATGTACTCGAACAGCCTGATGTTTTGGAACGTCCGCGCGATGCCGAACGCCGCGACCTGGTGCGGCTTCGCGCCGGTGATCTCGCGGCCCTTGAACACGACCTTCCCGGCGGTTGGGGGGAAGATGCCCGTGATGCCGTTGAAGAGTGTCGTCTTCCCCGCGCCGTTTGGTCCGATGAGCGCGAAGATCTCGCCGCGTTTCACGTCGAACGTGACGTCGTCGACGGCCACAAGGCCGCCGAAGCGCTTCGTCACGTGATCGATGCGCAGGATCGGGTCGGCGGAGGCCTCGACGGTCACGTGGTCTCCGCGTTCAAGTCTTCGATGACCGTGTCCTCGTGCACGCCCTTGTGGAGCTCTTCAGCGCGCTGCCGGCTCGGCAGCAGACCCTGCGGCTGAAGCAGCATCGTGAGCACGAGGATGAGGCCGAAGATCAAGTACTTCAGTCGCTGCACCTCCCCGGAAAGACCCGGCCAGTCGCCGCTCGGGCTGTTGAGTCCCGTCGCGCCGATCGAGTTGGCGAAGTCGGCCGCCTGCTGGGGGAGGCCGGGCAGGATGTTGAAGATCACGTAGTAGATGAGAAGCGCTCCGACGATGACGCCCGGGATGTTCCCCATCCCTCCGAGCACCACCATGATGAGGATGGTGATGGAGACGGTGAAGCCAAAATTCTCGGGCGAGACCAGCGAGAGCTTGGCGCCATAGAACGTCCCGGCGAAGCCGCTGAACGCGGCGCCGATGGCGAAGGCCAGGAGCTTCACGCCGACCGTGTTGACGCCCATCGCGGCCGCCGCGACCTCGTCCTCGCGGACGGCCATCCAGGCACGACCCATGCGCGGCCGACGCAGATTGTTCACCAGGACGACGGAGATCGCGACGAGGATGACCATGATCACGTAGTAAGCCAGCGGGTCGATGATCTTGAAGTTCTGCACGATCGCCAGGGCATCGCCAGACCACGGCCCGTTCAGCCAGATCGGCAGCGCCGGCGTGTCGAGCGCGGAGATCCCGTTGACGCCGCTCGTCCATGTCGAAGCGTTACGGAAGAGGCGCGGCACGATCTCGCCGAAGCCGAGAGTGACGATGGCGAGATAGTCCCCACGGAGCCGGAGGGTCGGCGCGCCGAGGATCGCCCCGGCGCCTGCGGCCGCGAACATGCCGACGAGCAGCGCGATCCAGAACGGGATGTGGATGGCCTGGTGTATCGGCGTGAACTCCATGTGGTCCGAGGCGACGAACGCGTACGTGTACGCGCCGATCGCGAAGAACGCGGCGTATCCGAGGTCGAGCAGGCCCGCGAACCCCACGACGACGTTCAGACCGATGGCGAGTAGCACATAGACCCCCGCATCCGCGGCCTGCGAGATCAGGAAGCTGCCGCTGCCGCGGGTGACGATCTGCACCCCGATCGGGAACGCGATCGCCCCGAACCCGAGCAGCAAGAACACGACCGCGTTCGGATTCTTCCGCGGGTCGCTCTCCAGGATCGATCCGAGCCGCGAGACGAGTCTTCTCATTTCTCCGGCACCCGCATTCCGAGCAGGCCGGTGGGCCTGAAGACGAGCACGAGGATGAGGATCGCGAAGATGATGACCTGCGTCCAGGCGGACTCCATATAGCCATCCCACATGGCGGTGATCAGACCGATGAGGAGCCCGCCTAGGGCCGCGCCCTGAATGTTCCCGATACCGCCGAAGACCGCTGCCGTGAAGGCGAAGAGGCCCGCCGAGAAGCCCAGATCGAAGACCAGGGTGTTGTAGTACAGGCCGAAGATCGTTCCGCCGGCGCCAGCGAGGACCGCTCCGATGAAGAAGGTGGCCGCGATCGTGCGGTTGATGTCGATGCCCATGAGCTCGGTCGCGTCCTGGTCTTGGGCTGTTGCGCGCATGGCTTTTCCGAGCGTCGACCGACTCACAAAGAGCGCCAGAACGATCATGAGGATCGCCGCTAGGACGATGACGAAGATGTCCTTGACGCCGATCGTCGCGCCGCCGATCGCGATGCCTGTCGTGGGCAACAGGTTCGGGTAAGGGAGGTTGAATGGGCCCTTCCAGAGGAACATCACGCCCTCGAGGACGAACGACATGCCGACGGCTGTGATGAGCGGCGCCAGGCGCGGCGCGTGGCGCAGCGGTCGGTAGGCGACACGCTCGATCGAGACGTTGATGGCGCCGCAGATGAGCATCGTCGCGATGAAAACGGCGATCAGCGGCAGGATGATCCCGGCGGTACCGGCATTGCTCGCGTTCGCGCCGAAGATCGGCAGCAGGAAGAGCGAGATGAAACCGCCGAGTGTGAACAGGTCACCGTGCGCGAAGTTGATGAGCTCGATGATCCCGTAGACCATCGTGTAGCCAAGCGCGACCAGCGCGTAGATCGCGCCGTTGGCCACGCCGAACGTCAGTATCTGCAGGAAGTAGCTGGGCCCCTGGGCGAGGATCTTCGTCGCGAGGATGAAGATCACGTAAAGGACGGCAAGGATCACGAGTAGGTTCAGCAGACGGCCGACCGGGGCCTCGACGAACGCGATCCGTGCCTGTTTCAGCGAGCCGACCACATGTCCCCCTCAAGCGGGGAGGGGGCGAGTCTCGCCCCCTCCACTCACGTGTGTCTGCTAGCCGCCGACCCCGAACTGCTTGACGAATACCCAGTCGAGTGGCGAGCCCTTCGTCTGGAAGATCGCCATCGTCGGGCTGGTCGGGTCACCGTTCGCGTCGAAGGTGTATGTGCCGGTCGTTCCCTTGAAGTTCTTCGTCTCGCTCACGGCTTTGCGCACCTGCTCGCGGCTCGGCAAGTTGCCGCCGTTCGCGTCGATGGCGCGGCCGATCGCGTCGATCAGGATGTTGGCGCAGTCGAGCGCCGGGAACGTGTACGAGCCGATATCTTCCTTCTTGGTGAAGCGGGCCTTGAACGCGTCGATCGTCGCCTTGGCGTCCGGGTTCTGGTTCGCGTCGGCGGCCGCGACGGTTCCATAAAGGTTCGCGGCATTGTCCGCCGCGTCCTTGATGCACTGTGCGTTCACGCCGCCGTCCGGGACCATGTACGGCACGTCGAGGATGCCCTTCATCTGGGCGCGCGGGATGCAGATCTTGGTGCCGCTGGTGGCGCCGGCGTAGACGGCCTGTGCCCCCTTGTTTTTCGCGTCGGTGAGGAAGGGCTTCCAGTCGTTGGTGGTCTTGGTGTCGAAGTCCTGACGGACGACGACGGTGCCGCCCTTCTTCGTAAGCTCCGTCGTGAACTTGTCGGCCACGCCCTTTCCGAAGGTCTCGTTGTCCGACCACACCGCGATCTTCGTGAGTTTGAGCGTGTCGACCGCGAAGTCCGCGGCGGCGGGTCCCTGGAAGGTGTCAGCGGCAGCCACGCGGAAGTAATTGTTCACGCCGTTAGGCCGGAGCTTCGCCGGCGTCGTGCCCGTGTCGGCTTCGCAGTACGAGAACGTCTGGGTCAGGCATTCGTTGGTGTTCGCGGCGCTGATCATCACGAAGCTCGCGCGGTTGGCGATCGGGATCATCGCGCGCGCGACGTTTGAGTTGTTCGGCCCGATCATCCCGAGGATCTTCGCGTCCGCGATCATCTCCTGGATGTTCTGGGCGCCCTTCTGCGGGTCGTGGTTGCCGTTCACGGTGTCATCCCAACCCTTGAAGGTGAGCTTGAAGCCCTTGATCGACCCCTTCGACTCGACCGCGAACTGGATCCCGTTCTGAGCGGGTATCCCGTCGGACGCGTCGCCGCCGGATGTCGGCTGATCGCTGGCGATGATGATCTCGCCCTTGCTCGTGCCGCCACCGCCGCCGGTGCCTCCTGTGCATGCGGTCGCGACCATCGCGAGGCCCGCGATGATCGCACCGACTGTGTACCAACGTCGCTGCATTCGATCCTCCCACTGCGATTTGCGTCTTCGGGCGTTCGCTTATGCCTCACGCATCGAACGACCCGCGTTTGACGGAGGAGCGTAGGAGGCGGCCGAGCAGGCGTCAATCAAGGGCCATGGGAGCATGTGACCGTGACCAACATCGGGCGCTTCTTCTCGGGCCACCCGGTGCGGCTCGCAGGCACTCTCTTAACCTTCGCTGCGCTCTCCATCATTCTCTGGTACCTGGGCTCGCCGCTCTTCGTTCGCACCTATTCGAACGAGGCGCTCCCGACGGGCACCGCGTCCGTCGCAACGGCGACTGCTGGCGCCCAGCCGACCGCCGCTACGACCGCCAGCGACGCACCGGCCGTCCCGCACGTCCTTGCCACGGGCGAACTCGGCTATGTCGACGCGATCCACAACGGCAAGGGCCCGGTCCGGTTGGTCGACGTCGGAGGCCGGCTTTTCGTTCGGTTCGAGGATGTGATGCTCACAAATGCCCCGGACGTCCACGTCTACCTCTCACGCGAAACCGGGGGCAAGTGGAGCGAAGCCACCAGCCTCTACCTCGGCGCGCTGAAGGCGACGAACGGCTCCTTCAATTACGAGCTGCCCGCGACCGCGGAGGTCTCGAACTACCAGAGCGTCGTCGTCTGGTGCCGCGCCTTCCGCGTCCTCATCACGTGGGCTGACCTGCGTACGAGCTAGCCCGACCTAGACCGCCCACGTCTCCTTCAACACGCGGAGCACGTTGCCGCCAAGTATTTTCGCGACGTCGGCGTCCTTGTACCCGTGCGCGACCAGCCAGCGCGCTGCGTTGGGCATCGCCTCGGCCGGGCTTTCCACCCCATCTACGTACTCGACCTGCGTGTAACTAACGCCCTGCTGGATCCGGGAGATCGAGAGCGCCGCCGCGAACGCCTTGTGCAAACCGACATGGTCTCCAAAAAGCGTGTCTGGGCCTAGACCCACATGGTCGATGCCCATGAGCTCCACGCAGTACGCGACGTGCTCCATGACCGACTCGAGAGAATGGAGCGGGTGCTTCGCGGTGAGCGTCGTGTGTGGTGCCGCTTCGATACCGATGAC
>Ga0066698_10000961_pt1 | contig 11996 bp, 10 predicted proteins | sample GraSoiAngelo_147_FD_66457 | JGI IMG/M metagenome (GOLD analysis project Ga0066698, IMG submission 66457) | Grasslands soil microbial communities from the Angelo Coastal Reserve, California, USA - 14_1009_05_40cm | ecosystem: Environmental > Terrestrial > Soil > Grasslands | place: USA... | reverse complement strand
CGAGTGAACCCCGTCGGAGGGAGGAGTCCGTGGAACCCGTAAGAGTCGCCATCATCGGCGTTGGGAACTGCGCGTCGGCCCTCGTCCAGGGCGTCCATTACTATCGTGACGCGCCGGAGGACCGGTTCATCCCCGGCCTGATGCACCCTCGGCTCGGCGGGTACCACGTCCGTGACATCGAGTTCTCGGCGGCGTTCGACATCGACGAGCGCAAGGTCGGACGCGATCTCTCGGAGGCGATCTTCCAGGAGCCGAACAACACCGTGCGCTTCGCCGAGGTGAAGCCGCTCGGCGTGCCGGTGCAGCGCGGCATGACGCACGACGGCCTCGGCCACTACCTGTCGCAGATGATCAAGAAGGCGCCCGGCGCCACCGCCGACATCTCCGGCATCCTGAAGGACACCGCCACCAACGTCGTCGTCAACTTCCTGCCGGTCGGCAGCGAGATGGCGACGAAGTGGTACGTCGAGCAGGTGCTGGATGCCGGCTGCGCGTTCGTCAACTGCATCCCGGTGTTCATCGCGCGCGAAGCCTACTGGCGCCGCCGCTTCGAGGAGCGCGGGCTGCCGCTGGTCGGCGACGACGTCAAGTCCCAGGTCGGCGCCACCATCATCCACCGCGTGCTCACGAACCTCTTCATGAACCGCGGCGTGCGCCTCGACCGGACGAGCCAGCTCAACTTCGGCGGGAACACGGACTTCTACAACATGCTCGAGCGCGACCGGCTCGTCTCGAAGAAGATCTCCAAGACCGACGCCGTGCGCTCCCAGCTCGGCCACGAGCTGCCGGCCGAGGCGGTGCACATCGGGCCCAGCGACTACGTGCCCTGGCTGGCCGACCGCAAGTGGGCGCACATCCGCCTCGAGGGCAGCGGCTTCGGTGACCAACCGATCAACGTCGAGCTGAAGCTCGAGGTGTGGGACTCACCGAACTCCGCCGGCGTCGTCATCGACGCGATCCGCGCCTGCCGGATCGCGCTCGACCGTGGGATCAAGGGCGCCCTCCTCGCCCCGTCGGCATACCTGATGAAGTCGCCGCCGGAGCAGTGGACGGACGATGCCGCTCGCCAGCGGCTCGAGCGGTTCATCGCCGGCGAAGAATAGGTTGTCGCTCGCGACACGGATCGGGCGACCACTTCGGTGGCTGGTGCGGATCGCCTGTGCGCGGCCCGCCCTCACCGTGGTGCTCGCGTTGGCCCTGGCAGCGGTGTCGCTCGTCTACACGCTGACCACCATCACCTTCTCGACGTCCACCCGCTCCCTGCTGCCGCCGGGCCGTCCGTACGTCGAGCGCTATACCCAGTACGAGCGCGAGTTCGGTGACCTCGACAGCATCGCGATCGTGGTCGAGGCACCGTCCCTCACCGAGGCGACGGTCTATGCCACGCGCCTCGTCCGCCGCCTGCACGCGAGTGGCGTTCCGCTGAAGCGGATCTCGTATCGAATCGATCCGAAGCTCTTCGAGGGCCGCGGCTTGCTCTACCTCCCGAAGGAGCGGCTCGGCAAGATCCGCGAGGCGATCTTCGACTACCAGGAATTCATGGAGGCGTTCGCGGCCCGCCCGACCCTCGACCAGCTCGCCGACGGCATGGCGACCCAGATCGCCAACGCGTTCGTCGCGAACTTCATCGACCTCGGGCTCTCTGACGGCAAGGGCGCCGCCGACCTCAAGTTCGTCCAGGACCTGGTGGCCCAGATCGGGTCGCGCCTCGATCGGCCCGCGCCGTACCGCTCGCCGTTCGGCACTCTCTTCGCGGTGGAGGGCACCGACAGCCCCGGCGCCGGCTATTTCCTGTCCGAGGATCAGAGGCTGCTCTTTATCCTGGCCGAGCCCGAGACGGAGCGCGGGAGCTTCACCGGCGACCAGCGCGCCATTGAGGGCGTTCGGGCGGTGATCGCGTCGCTGAAGCGCGACTTCCCGGAGGTGCAGGTCGGCGTCACCGGCAAGCCCGCGCTGCAGAATGACGAGATGGTCGCGGCGTTCCATGACAGCCAGCGGGCGACCATCATCGCGTTCGCGCTCACGCTGGGCCTCCTGCTCGTCGCGTTCCTCAGAGTCGGCAAGCCCCTGCTGATGCTCCTGGTCCTGGCCGCGAGCCTCTGCTGGTCGATCGGCGTCGCGACCCTCGTCATCGGGCACCTCTCGCTGTTCTCGGTGATGTTCATCTCGATCGTGATCGGGATCGGCATCGACTACGGCATCTACTTCCTGTTCCGCTACGAGGAAGAGCTGTTCCTCGGCCGGAGCCTCCGCGAGGCCATCGAGATTACCGCGGCCCGCAGCGGGCCCGGCATGCTGCTGGGCGCCGTGACGGCCGCCGGCACGTTCTACGTGCTCTGGCTCACCGACTTCCGCGGCGTGCGCGAGCTCGGGTTCATCGCGGGGACCGCGCTCATGTTCGCGTGGTTCGCGATGATGACGGTGTTCCCGGCGATGCTCGTCATGGTCGACCGGCGACACGCGACGCGGCCGGCCGGCGCGATTCCGCGCGCGCTCGCGCTGGAGCGTATCCACGTGCCGTTCGTGTCGCAGCTGGTCGCCTACCCGAAGACGCTGGCGCTCCTGGCGGTCGCACTGACCGTCGTCTCGGCGTGGGGGCTCCGGTACGTCCAGTTCGACTACAACCTGCTCAACCTCCAGGGCGTGGGCACGGAGTCCGTCATCTGGGAGAAACGCATCCTGGCGACCGCGGGGCGCTCGGGGTTCACCGCGCTTGCCAGCGCCGAGTCGCTCGACGAGCTTCAGCGCAAGCAGGCCGCGTTCCGCGCGCTGGGGAGCGTCTCCGAAGTGGACTCGGTGCTCCTGCTCATCCCGGATGAGCAGCTGGAGAAGCTGAAGATCATCGAGGACTTCGCGCCGCTGGTCACGTCCGTTCGCATCGGGCGGCCGACGTCGGTGAACCTCCCCCGGCTCATCGCGGCGCTCGAGGTTCTCAAGCGCCGCTTCACCATCGCCGCCAACGAGGCGCCGGCGGGCGATACTCAGGCCACGCTGCGGCTGGTGGCCGAGGATATCAGCCGGCTGATCATCAAGCTCCGCCAGGCGGATCCGCAGGTGAGCGAGCCGATCCTCACGCTCCTCCAGAACCAGGTCTATCGCGACTTCGTGCGGAGCTTCCAGCGGCTGCAGTCGAACCTGGCGCCCCGGCCCATCGTGCTCGACGACGTGCCGAAGGAGTTCCGGACCAAGTTCGTGAGCGAGGGCGGGCGCTTTCTGCTCCAGATCCACCCGGCGGTCGACATCTGGGACCGCGCCGGCGCCGAGCGCTTCATCAGCGAGCTCCGATCGGTCGACCCCGAGGTCACGGGGACGCCGGTTATCACGTACGAGGCGATGCACCTGATGGAGCGCGCCTATCAGCAGGGCACCGTCTACGCGATCGTCCTCGTCACGATCGTGACCGCGCTCACGCTGCGCCGGGTCCGCGAGACCGCGCTGGCGCTCCTGCCGCTGGGCCTCGGTTTGATGTGGGCCTTCGGGCTCATGTACTTCTTCGGCCTCAAGTTCACCATGGGCAACGTGTTCGGGCTCCCGTTGATCCTGGGCGCGGCGGCGGAATACGGCCTGAACATCGTGATGCGCTTCATGGAGGGACGCGATCACGGCGGGCCGCTGATCGCGCGCTCGACGATGACCGCGGTGCTGGTCAACGGCCTCACCACGATCTCCGGATTCGGCAGCCTGATGGTCGCCGACCACCGAGGCATCTTCGGCCTCGGCCTGCTACTGACGCTCGGCACCGCGACGAGCCTGGTGGCGTCGCTGATCGTCCTCCCCGTCCTTCTTCAGACGATGGCGCGCCGTGCCCCAGCGCCGCCCGTGCCCCCGTTCGGGCCCGACCCGCATCCCCTCGAGCCCGCCGCCCGCGGCCTCGACTGCTAACACTGTTCCACGCCGCCGACGTCGAAGCTAAGCTTTGTGGACTTGTACGAGGTTGGAGTGGAACGCGGGCCCGCCGCCCAGGTCGGCGACGCGGTCGCTGGTGAGCACGTTGACGCCGCGACCACCGGGGTGGAAGCGATGCCACCAGATTCCTTCGATGACCACGACACCCGGCCGCGTCGCGTCGGTGATCCGCGCGGCGAAGCGCGCCGAGCCCCGCGCGCTCTCGACCAGCACGGTGTCGCCCTCGACGATACCGCGCGCCGCGGCGTCGGCCGGCGCCAGCATCGCGGTGGCCGTGCCCTGTCGCCGCCGCAGCCGCGCCGACTGGCTGAACGAGGAGTTCAGGAAGAAGCGGTTCGGGGGCACGATGCACTGGAGGGGGAATCGCGCGGTGAGCTCACGGCGCTCGTGGCCCTCGGCCAGCGGCACGTACGTCGGCAGCGCCGGCAGTCCGTGACGCTCGAGCGACGCCGAATAGAACTCGACCTTTCCTGACGGGGTCGGCGCGCCGTCGGCAAACGGCCGGTACGGGCTCGGCAGCGCGACGCGCGCCCAGCCGTCTCGTGCCAGCTGCTCCCACGTGATGGACCGCACGCTCGCGTCGCCCTTGGCCAGGAACTCGCGGATGAGCCCTTCGTCGCCCTTGGCGTAGTGCGACTGCGCGACGCCCATCGCGCGGGCCAGGAGCCCGAACGTCTCCCAGTTCGACTTGGCCTCGCCCTGCGGCGGGAGGACGGGCGTAGCGAGTTGCAGCGTCAGCTGGCCGAACGATCGATAGAGGTCGAGGTGCTCCATCGAGGTCGTGGCGGGGAGCACGAGGTCGGCGTAGTGCGCGGTGTCGGTCATCACCTGTTCGTGGACCACCGTGAACAGGTCCTCCCGCTCGAGCCCCTTGAGAACGAGTGTCTGGTTCGGACACACCGCGGCTGGATTCGAGCTGTAGACGTAGAGCGCGCGCACGGGCGGCGACATCGCGCGATCGGTCAGCGCGCGCCCGAGCTGGATCATGTTGACCGTGCGCGGCGCCGGCGTCGGCATGAGGTCGGGGCGCTCGAGCACCGAGTAGTCGAAGCCGTAGGCGCCGCCGGTGGAGAGCAGCGCGCCGCCGTGCGCGTCCGCGTACGCGCCGGTGAGGGCCGGCAAGCACGCGAGCGTCCGACAGGTCATGGCGCCGTTGTCGTGGCGCGAGATGCCGATGCCGATGCGGATGAACGTCCGCCGCGTGCGTCCGTAGCGGCGCGCGAGCCGCACGATCGCGTCGGCGTCCAGCCCCACGATCGGCGCCACCGCGGCGGGCGCGTAGCGCTTCAGGTGCTCGGTGAGCCGCTCGAAGCCGAGCGTCGCGCGCGCGATGTAATCCCGGTCGATCAGGTCCTCGGCGACCACCACGTGCATGATCGCGAGCGCCAGCGCCGCGTCGGTGCCGGGACGTACCATCAGGTGCTCGTCCGCCTGCTGCGCGGTGGGCGTCCGGTAGGGATCGATCGCCACGACGTACGCGCCGCGAGCCCGGGCCTCCTTGACGAGCGTCATGACGTTGATCGTCGAGTACGACGCGTTGACGCCCCACAGGATCACGAGCTCCGCGCCCACCATCTGCTCGGAGTCGTTGCCGGTGACCGCGCCGACCGTCGCCCGCCAGCCCGCGTACGCGGTCGACGTGCAGATCGAGCGCTCGAGTCGACTCGCGCCAAGGCCGTGGAACAACGGATGGCCCGCGAAGAACTGGACCTGGCCCATCGAGCCCGCGTAGGAGAACGGCAGGATCGCCTCGCCGCCCTCGCTGGCGATGATGGCGCGCCACCGCGCGGCGATCGTGTCGATCGCCTCGTCCCACGAGATCGGCGCGAACTCGCCCGCCCCCTTCGGGCCGACGCGACGCAGCGGCGTCAGGACGCGCAGCGGCGAATGGACGCGCTCGGCGTACTCGCGCACCTTGCCGCAGATCACGCCACGCGTGAACGGGTGTTCGGCGTTGCCGGTGACCGACGTGAGCCGGCCGGCCTCGACGGTGACGACGAGGCTGCAGCACGACGGGCAATCGTGAGGACAAACCGACAGCATGAGACGCGAACAAAGGTATCATGGCCGCGCATGGGGGCCCTGCTGCGCGGTTGAACCCATTCAAGGCCGCCGACGCCAAGCGCCTCGCCGTCATGTTCGGCGTCGTCTACTTCGCGCAGGGCATGTGGTACCTGCCGAACCAGGCGATCACGATCGTCCTCAAGGACCGCGGGCTCAGCGCCGGCCAGGCCGCCGACTTCTTCTTGATCGCGCTGATCCCCTGGGTCATCAAACCCGTGTACGGGCTCCTCTCGGATTTCGTACCGCTCTTCGGGCGACGCCGGCAGAGCTACTTCCTGCTCACGTCCGCGCTGGCGGGCGTCGCCGGTCTCGCGCTGGCGTGGGGCGATTGGATCGTCGGCGGGCAGATCACGCCGTTCACGCTGCCACTGCCGGAACTTCGGGTGACCGTTCCCTGGACCGAGATCGGCGGCAAGCCGCTGGAGTTCGTCCTGGGCGGGCCACTCACCTTCACGCTCGTCGAGGGCGTCTGGCTCTTCACCTTGATGGGGCTCGGCCTCGCGTTCACCGACGTCTTGACGGATGCGCTGATGGTGGAGAATGGCCGGCCTCGCGGGCTCACCGGCGCCTTCCAGTCGGTGCAATGGGCGTGTATCACGCTCTCGTCGGTTGTGGTGGGCGAGCTCGGCGGCAATCTCGCGGAGACGCGCAGCCTGCGCGCCGCGCTGCTGCTGGCGGCGTGCTTCCCGCTCATCTCGCTGGCCATGGGCGCGTCATTCGTCCACGAGGCGCCGGCCCGCTTCGATCGGGCGGCGATCCGGGAGACGTCGAGAGCGATCCGCGCGGCGGCGCGCGGGCGCGAGGTGTGGATCGTCGCGGGGTTCATCTTCTTCTTCTGGTTCAGCCCCTCGTTCGGCCCAGCGTTTCTCTACTACCAGACCGACACGCTGGGATTCAGCCAGCAGTTCATCGGGCGGCTCGCGGCCCTCGCCGCCGTGGCCGGCGTGGTCGGCGCGGTGATCTATGCGCCGCTCTCGCGGCGGATGCCGCTCAAGCACATCATCAACCTGTCGATCGCCGCGGGCGTCGTCGGCACGCTGGCCTACCTCTTCTACCGCGACAAGACCTCCGCCTTGATCATCGACATCAGCTGGGGCGCGATCGGCATGATCACCCAGCTCGCCTTCCTCGACCTGGCCGCGAAGGCCTGCCCTCGCCACGTCGAGGCGACCTTCTTCGCCGCCCTCATGTCGGTCTACAACATCGGGCAGCAGCTCTCCCAGAACGTCGGCGCCCGCCTTTACGACGCGGTCGGCTACACGCCGCTGGTGTACATCTCGGCCGCGATGACGGCGCTCGCCTGGGTGCTGGTGCCGCTGGTGAAGATCGACCAGATCGAGGCGCGGGCGCGGGCGGACCTGCCGCCGCTCGAGCCGACGACGTCCTAGCGGTCGGCGCCCGTTTCGTCGGGCGGCCGACGCGTGGCCGCGTTGTACGCGCGCTGGAGCCAGCGGACCGCGCGGCCCAGATCCTCGGGGCCCTCGACGTCGAGCTCGATCCACCCCTTGCGCGAGAAGCGCCGGTGCGGACGAACTCGCGCGTCGACGAGCGCGCGCTTCTGGTCGTCGGCGGTCAGGCGGACCCAGAGATCGTGCTCCTTCACGCGCACCGGGAAGCAGGCGAAGAGCGTATCGCCGACGAAGTAGCCCCACCGCCCGAACATGGGAGTGATCCGCACGTTCGGCCAGGCCGCCACCGCTTCGTTGATCCGCTGCGCGAGGCCGGTGCCGCCACGCTCGAGGGCGCGACGGGTCTTGCGTCCCTTGCCCATTCCGCGGAATCGTCGGAGCATGGTGTCGACGTCGCCATTCTGCCATTGACAGCCGCGCGCGCGCCATGCGAACGTGAAATGCTCATGCCGACTCGAATCGAATTCGCCCCGGTGGAAGGGGCGGCCGCGCTCTTCACGCCGGCGTTCTGCGAGTATCTGACGCGCCTCCACGATCGCCTCGACGGCGCCGCCCGCGATTTGCGCAAACGCCGGCTCGCGATGCTCGAGCGCGCGCTGAAGCAGCACACGCCGCCCGCGCCCCCGCCCGTGAGCGAGGCGAACTCCGGTACGTGGCGCGTCCCGCCGGTGCCCGACGATCTGAAGAAGCCCGGCATCGAGATCTCGGGCCCCTGCTCGATCACGTCGATGTTCATCAACGCGCTCAACCCCGGCCCCGAGGGCGAGCGCGCCGCCGGCGACCTGGACGACGACGAAGATTCGGGCGGTCATCGCCTCATCGACACGGTCCGCTCCGCCCACAACCGGCTGGCCGCGGTGAACCGCGAGCTGACGTTCGTGGACTCGCAGCGGAACCGTACCTACGCGATCGCCGACGGCGAGCTGCCGTTCTTCATGCACCGCGAGCGCGGCCTGCACCTCGACGAGCCCGACGTCACCGTCGACGGCACGCCCGTCAACGCCGCGCTCCTCGGCACCGCGCTGACGCTCTTCTACGCCGGCCGCGCCCAGACCGGGCGCGGGCAGGGCATCTACTTCTATCTGCCGAAGCTGGAGGCCGCCGCCGAGGCGCGCTGGTATCGCGACCTCTTCGATCTGAGCCGCCAGCACCTGCCATTCTTGGACTCGGCGACGATCCGCGCCATCGTGCTCGTCGAGTCGCTGCCGTGCGTGTACGAGATGGAAGAGATGCTCTACGAGCTCGGCCCCTACGCGGCCGGGCTCAACGCCGCGCGCTGGGATCTCAAGGCCTCGATCTTCGAGTTCGTGATGGCCGACCCGGCCCAGGTGTGGCCGGACCGGTTCGGCGTGGACATCAAGACGACGCCGTTCCTGGCCAACATCTTCCGCCGGCTGGTCGCGATCAGCCTGAAGCGGGGCGCGGTGCCGATCGGCGGCATGGCGACCGCGCTCCCCAACCCCGACCCCGAGGTCAACCGCGCCGCGGCCGAGGCGATCCGCGCCGACAAGCAGTGGGAGGCGGAGCAGGGCTTCATCCGCGGCTGGGTCGCGCACATCTTCCACATGAAGACCGCGGGTGATCCCTTCAAGGCGCTGATCGGATCGGGCTGGAAGCCGACGGCGCAGATGGCGAACCCCGACAACTACCCGGTCGTCATCAAGGTGCCCGAGGGCCCGATCACCGTCGACGGCACCCGGCGCAACGCACGGATGCTGATCGAGTACGTCGAGGGCTGGCTCGCCGGACGCGGCGCCAAGGGCATCGACAGTCTCGAGGGCAAGCCCGGCATCCACCCGGCGCTCATGGAAGACCTGGCGACCGGCCGCATGTCGGTCGCGCAGATCGCCCAGCGCATCCTCCACCACGCGCGCGACACCAAGAGCGGCGTCGTCCACGACTTCGCGGTGGTGAAGACCCTCCTGCGCGACGAGCTCGCCGACATCCTGGCGCGCCGCCAGGGCGCCGAGACGCACGAGCGTTATCGCCAGGCGACCAGGATCGCGATGCGCTGGATCAAGAACTACACCGAGCTGAGCTTCCGGAGCCTCGGCGCGTACACCCGCGCCGAGCTCGAGCGGATCGCCGCCGAGCCCGACGCGTTCTGACCTGACCCTCGGCCGCGGGCCCCCTCAGCGCGACGGGCCACGGTCGGCGTCCAGCACCTCCCGCAGCAGCTTCTCGGCCACGCGGATCTCGACGCCCGCCCGCTCCTCCTGCAAGAGCATGGCGACGCGCGAGTCGCGCTCGGCCCATCCGCGGTTCATCGCCTCGGTCATCTCCTCGAGCGTGATGTTGGCCAGCCGCATCGGCACCTTGTGCTCGCGGCCGAGCGCCGTCGCCAGCGTCACGTCTTTGTGGGCCAGGCGCAGCGCGAAGGCCGGCGGCTCGAACTTGTTCGGCAAGAACTGATCGACCAGGCCGTCGAACGTGCGGCGCCGGCCGCCCGCGCCCTGACGCACCGCCTTCCACAGCGCGAGCGGATCGACGCCGGCCTTGACGCCCATCGTGAAGACCTCGGCCATCGCCGTCTGCACGATGTAGCCGGCGCAGTTGTGGACGAGCTTCGCGACCGATCCGGCGCCGATCGGGCCGACGTAGTACGGTTGATCGCCGATCGCGTCGAGCACCGGCCGGTGCTTGTTGAAGATTTCCTCGTCGCCGCCGACCCAGAGCGCGAGCTTCCGGGTCTCGGCGCCCCGCGGGCCGCCGCTGACCGGCGCGTCGAGCATGTGAATGCCGCGGCGCTTGAACACCTCATGGATTTTCCGCACGAGCCCCGGGGAGTTGGTCGACAGGTCGAAGTACGCCTTGCCGGCCACGAGCCCGGCGCCCAGGCCCTGCTCGCCGAGCGCCACCGACTCCACCTCCGGCGGGCCAGGCAGCGACGTGAAGACGACGTCGGTGGCCTCGGCCACCGCGCGGGGCGAGTCGGCCCACACGGCGCCGGCCTGCACGTGGGGCGCCGCCGCTTCGCGCCGCACGTCGTTGACCACGAGCTGGTGGCCGCCCTTCATCAAGTTGGACGCCATGTGGCGTCCCATCGTGCCGAGCCCGATGAATCCGACCTTCATGGCTTCTTCGCGTCGAAGACGCGCCGCGCGATCGTCCCGGCGGTCATCGCGTTGGGCCAGCCGGCGTAGAAGGCGAGATGGGTGATCACCTCGCCGATCTCCTCGCGGGTCACGCCGTTGGCCAGCGCGCGCTCGAGGTGTCCTTGGAGCTGATCGGTGCGGTACATGGCCGTCAGCGCGGCGACCGTGATCAGGCTGCGGTCGCGCTTGGACAGTCCGGGGCGCTCCCAGACGTCGCCGAACAGGACCTTCTCGCTCAGGTCGATGAGCTTCGGCGCGACCGGGCGCACCACTTCACGGGCGGTCGTGGGGGCTGGCTGCGTGCTCACGGTGTGCTCCTTTCTCTGCTCTCTGCGATCGAGATGAACCTCGCAGGGACTCTACGCGCTTCGGGCGTTTGACGCCAGCCACGTCCACCTGCCGACGGAGAAGCTAGCCGCCGTAGAAGACTTTGTCGCCCAGCTCCTTGAGCCACAGCGTGGCATCGTCGGCGCGACCGTCGATCGGCTTGGCGAGCCCGACCTCGACGACCCGGCCGACGAACACCGAGTGATCGCCCTTCTCGACCGTTGCCTCGAGCGTGCACTCGACGAACGCCGGCAGGTTGGTCAGGATCGGCGCGCCGGTGGTGCCGGGACGGAACGGCTCACCGGAGATCGTGTTGCCCTTCTTCTCCGCCGGCTTGAAGAACGTGAAGGCGAGCCCCTGCTGGCCCTTGCCCAGCACGTTCAGCGCGAAGGCCTTCGTGTCCTTGATGAGGCTATGGGCGCCGGAGTCCGCCTTCACGCCGATGGCGATCAGCGGCGGCTCGAACGACGCCTGCGTCACCCAGTTGATGGTGGCGGCCGCCACGCGGCCGTCGGCGTGCGCCGCAGTCAGGACGTAGAGGCCATAGGGGATCATCCGGAGCGTGGTCTTCTTGGTGTTGGCGTCCATGGGTTCCCTCCAGGGCCGGAGCATACGGCGGATGACGGCTTCGGTCCAGACTTTGCGGACCCGAAGGATTTTCAAGTACCATCGCGGAAAGACGGCGCGCTCGCCGAGGAGGATGCCATGCCGCTGACCGAGCTGAACCACTACTTCATTCGCGCGAACAACCTCGAGCAGACCAAGAACTTCTACTGCGACGTGCTCGGATTCCAGGTGATGCCGCGGCCGAGCTTTCCGTTTCCGGGCTACTGGCTCGGCGTGAACGGCAAGATCCAGGTGCACATGGGGCCGGACGGCATCGACAACGCCGACATGTACTACCTGGGCACGCCGAAGAACGCGGCGACCGACCACGCGGGCGTCGTCGACCACATCGCGTTCCTGGCGAACGAGCCGGGCGATTTCATCCGTCGGCTCCGGGCGCGCCAGATCGACTTCCAGCCGCGCTCCCTGCCGGAATTCGACCTCTACCAGATCTTCATCAAGGACCCGAACGGGCTCACGATCGAGCTGAACTTTTTCGGGCTCAAGGACGTCAAGGACTGGGGCGGCGAGGACTACTCGCAGATGCCTCAGACCGCCGGGAGGCGCGGGTGACCGATCGCCCGAGCGC
>Ga0066698_10000957_pt1 | contig 12016 bp, 9 predicted proteins | sample GraSoiAngelo_147_FD_66457 | JGI IMG/M metagenome (GOLD analysis project Ga0066698, IMG submission 66457) | Grasslands soil microbial communities from the Angelo Coastal Reserve, California, USA - 14_1009_05_40cm | ecosystem: Environmental > Terrestrial > Soil > Grasslands | place: USA... | reverse complement strand
GACGGACAGTGGTTTCGGCGCAGGAATGATCATCGGGATCATCCTTCTGATCCTCATCGTCCTCGTGCTCATCTTCTACGCGGGTCCGCAGATCTTCAGCCCTGGCACGACCCCGCGTTCGCTCATCGAGCCGCTGACCTCGCTCACCCTCGTCTGATCTGACGGTGCGGCGTCGGTCGCGCCGGCGCCGCAGCCGTCCCTTGGTCAATGAAGATTGAAGATCGCGGTGATCTTCGGTACGGCGGGACCGAGGATGATGAGGAACAGCGCGGGGAAGATCAGCAGGACCATGGGAAACATCATCTTCACCGGAGCGAGCCTCGCGAGTTCTTCAGCACGCTGCCGTCGTTTGGTACGCAGCTCGAGCGCCTGGTCCTGTAGCACCTTCGCTAGGCCGACGCCAAGCGTGTCGGCTTGGATCACGGCATTCACGAACCGAGCCACGTCGGGCAGATCGGTGCGTCGCGCGAGCTCGCGCAGGGCTTGTCGGCGTTCGCGTCCCATCTGAAATTCGAGCAACAGACGCCGCAATTCGTCGGAGAGCGGATTTCGCCAGCGCAAGATGACCTGCGCGATCCCGCCGTCGAACGCCAGACCTGCCTCCGCGCTCAGCGCGAGCATGTCGAGGGATGGCACGAGGGCGCGCCGGATCGCGCTCTTCCGGCGACGAGCCATCGAACCGAGCATGAGACCCGGCAGCGAAACGCCCATCGCCATCCCCAGTGCGGCTCCGATGACGCCGGAAGCGGTGTCGTCGCGGACGAGATACGTCGCGAGGCCGACGAGCGGCGTCAAGACTGAAACGGAGACGATCCGCAGGCCGATGAACTCAGACTCTGTCATGGGTTCGCCGGCGAGCTCGAGACGCCGTCGCGCGCCTCCGTACGTCTGCGATGGCAGGCGATTGAGGACCGGCTTGCCGATGGCACGCAGCGGCCCCGCGATGCGTTGCAGCAGCGATCGTTTTGCCAGGTCCTCGTTGTCGCGCGCGGCATCGCGAATGAGCGCGAAGATCCTTCGCTGCTGGCCAGAGCCGACATTGAGCGTCAGCTCGTAGAGCCAGAGGACGAACATGAGCGCGGTCATCGCGCCGAGCAGCCCGACCAGCGGGATCGAGCCGTCGTCCGATGAGGCCACCGGCTCAGGCGTGGGCAGGGCCGCGGGCACCACAGACACGGATGTCGGCGCGATCCGTGGCGCGCCGCGACCCGCCGGGACAAGGTATGAGGCTGCGACTCGGCCGACGACGCCGCCGCGCGACACGGTCAGCTCTATCGGAATGCTCGCGCCGTCAGGCAGGGATGTCGCCTTCGAACGGAACTCGACCGAGTACTCGGTCACGATCTGACGTGCCAGCGAGGTGTAGATACTCACGAGCTGCCCCGATGTGGGCGCCGAGTAGAACGCGCCGCCCGCGCTTGACTCTGCCAGCGCCTGCAGCACGGAGCGGTCGGTGCTGTCACCGAGCGCGACGGCGTACACCGGCAACGCGGCGCCGGTGACGCGCGCGATGGCCGCCGCTCTGGTGATGCGGCTCGCGGTATCGAGGCCGTCCGTGAGCAGGACGATCGCGCGTCGCGCTGTCGGATCGGCGGAATCGAGCAGCTCAGCGGCGCTGCTCACGGCGTCGTAGATGGCTGTGTCTCCGCCAGCGACGAGCGAGCTCACCGCCGCGAGAGCTCGTGCCTTGTCGCCGCTCAGCGGCGCGACGACTCGCACGCTCGTGTTGAAGGAGAGCACGGCTGCCTGGTCGTTCGGCCCGAGCGCCGAGATCATGCTCGCGACCGCGCCCTTGGCGTCGGTAAGAGGCCGTCCGGACATGCTTCCGCTCGTGTCGACGACCAACACCAGCGCGACGGGGGATGACAGTGATGCCAGAGTGACCGTCGCGCCGGCGGGAACGTTGCGCTCGCGGACCTGAAGGTCCTGCGCGCGCAGACCGCCGAGCGGATCGCCGTTCGCGTCGATCACCGACGCGACGATGCGCACCGTCGGGAAGCCGTCGGCGTCGATCCGCTTGACGACGATCCGAAAGGGATCGTCCGCGAGCACGAGGCCGGTGCTGAGCAGCAGCGCGACCGCCGTCGCGAGGGCCGAGAGCAGATGCCTAGACATCGATCTTCGTCAACGCGCGCATCACGACGAACCCAAGAGTGACGAGCGCGATCGCGCCGAAGAGGGCGTAGCGCAGAGGGCCTGGCTCGAATAGCGGCTGCATGTAGCCGCCGCCGACGAGCGACAGGCCTACCGTTACGAATACTGGAAGCCCGCTCAGCACGTACGCGCTCATGCGCTGCGGTGCGGTGAGGGCCCTGATGTCTCCCTCGATCCGGATGCGTTCTCGGATGGTCTCGGAGATCGAGTCGAGGACCTTCACGAGGCTGCCGCCGATCTGGTGCTGGACGTTGATCGAGGCAACGACCAACTGGAGGTCATCTGATGGAAACCGCGCCTCCAGACGCGCGAGCGCGTCCTCCTGTGCCGCGCCGAGACCGATCTCTCGGCCGACGAGCAGGAATGCGGACCGTGTCGGCTCGGGCGCGTCGTGCGCTACGTGCTCGAGAGCCTGGGGAAGACTATGACCGGACCGTACGGAGCTGGAGAGTAGGCCGATCGCATCCGGCAGTTGGCGAGTGAAGCGGGAGATCTTCCGCCCCTGGCGCCACCCAAGCCACTTGAGTGGGAGCGCCGCGCCGGCGGCCGCGGCCGGAACGCCGGGGAGGGGATCGCCGAACGCTCGCATCGCGAGGATGAAGGCGGCGACCGCGAGCGCCGCTGACCCGGTCAACAGCTGCGCCGGCATCATCGCGCTGTCGGCGTCCGCGATACGCCTTTCCACGTAGCGGACTATCAGATTGCGTTTCGCGACCGATTGCGTGCCCCGCGGTGGTCGGCTTCGGGCCAGGCCGATCTGCGCGTCGACGACCGCGAGCGGAGCCTGCACGAAACCACGTAGCCGTCGCGCGATGCGCCGCTCGCCATCTACCGCGGGTAACCAGAGTCCCATAACGAAGCAGATGACCGCGCTTGCCCCGAGGACGGCGACGAGCACCGGATCGGAAGCCATCAGACTCGCTCGGGCTCGCGTGGCTCGCCGTCGTAACCGAACCACTGCAACGGCAATTCCAGGCCCCGCGAAAGGAGCTGCTCGCTGAACGCGGGCCGGATACCGGTCGGACGTAGCGCCCCGAGGACATGCTGGCCATCGAAGCCGTCGCGCTGGAACACGAAGAGGTCCTGCATCGTGATCAGGTCACTTTCGTAGCCGCGGACCTCGCTGATCTGAGTGATCTTGCGGGTGCCGTCCTGCATGCGCTCGACGTAGACGACGAGATCGATGGCAGCGGCGACCTGTTCGCGCACGGCACGCAGCGGCAGATCGGCACCCGACATCAGCACCATGGTTTCGATGCGCGCGAGGCTGTCGCGGGGTCCGTTGGAGTGGATCGTCGTGAGCGAGCCGTCGTGGCCCGTGTTCATCGCCTGCAGCATGTCGAGCGCCTCAGCGCCTCGACATTCGCCGATGACGATGCGATCGGGTCGCATGCGAAGCGCGTTGCGCAACAAGTCGCGAATGCTGACCTCGCCATGCCCTTCAACGTTCGCGGGACGGGTCTCGAGTGTGATGACGTGCATCTGCTGGAGCCGCAGCTCGGCCGCATCCTCGATCGTGACGATGCGCTCGCGGGTCGAGATATAGGAAGAGAGCGCGTTCAGCAGCGTCGTCTTTCCCGCGCCACTGCCGCCGGAGACGATGATGTTGAGCCTGCCGCGCACGCACGCGCGAAGAAATTGAAGCGCCTCGGGCGAGATCGATGCATGACGGATGAGCTCGTCGGGCGAGAGCGGTACACGACGGAACTTCCGTACCGTGAGGATCGGCCCGACGAGCGAAAGGGGCGGGATGATCGCGTTCACCCGCGATCCGTCAGGTAGTCGCGCGTCGACCATCGGCGAAGCCTCATCGCAACGCCGTCCAAGTGGCGCGATGATCCGCTGGATGACTCTGACGACGTGATCGCTGTCGGCGAACGTGATATCGGTGAGGTAGAGCTTTCCCTCGCGCTCGATCCACACCTGCCGGGCGCCATTGACCATGATCTCGGATATGCCATCGTCGTGAAGTAGATCTTGGATCGGTCCGAAGCCGATGATCTCGGCGAACACCGCGTCTTGGAGGCGAAGGCGATCCGTGCGGTTGACGCTGACGTGCTCGTCATCGAGAGCCGTCGAGAAGTGCTCCGCGACGAGCGAACGCATCGCCTCCGGTGAGAGCGCCTCCACGGTGCGGCCGAGGAGTCCGGCGACGCGAGCGTGGACGCGGTTGACGAGCTGGACCTCGGCTTCATCGTGAAAGCGGCTCAGTTTCACGATCTCGGGACGCCAGTCGACCTCTGCCACCACCGTGCTGAGCGCGGAGCTCAGCGGCCGCAGGTCCTGCGGTTGGAGGCGCGTCGCCGGTCGCAGGATCGTCATCGCTCTTCGCTACGTCGTGGCGACGAAGCGTCGCGCCGTGCCGGCGGCCGCCGCCGGTGCGAGCCCCTGGATGATGAGGTCGGCGAGCTTTCGGTAGCTGCTGCCGGCCTTCGCGCGAGCGCGGTCGTCGAGGATCGAAATGCCGCGGTTGATTGCCTCGGTAATGCCGACACCTTCACTCGGGATCGTCGCGGCCACGGTCCGTCCGAGACCGCGCTCGATCTCCGGGATGCCGATCCCGACCTTTCCCGGGACACGGTTGGCGACGAGCAGCGTGCGCTCGTCCTGCAGCATCAGGCCGGTCGCGGCAATGACACGGCGCAGATTGCGCAGCGACGGCAGCTCAGGTGTAGTGACGAGCACGATCCGATCGGCCATGCGCAGTGTCGCGAGCGTGAGGTCCTCGAGACTGGACCACAGGTCGCACACGATGTACTGAAAGTGCGGACGGAGCTGGTCCACCACGCGCGCGACCCGGTCGGGGTCGATCGACGGGACCATGCCGAGGTTGTCGGGAGCAAGGAGCACGCGGACGCCGGAGGCGTGACGGACGAAGACCTCGTCGACCAAGCTGCTGTCGATCGCGTCGACGTGAGTGAGAAGGTCCGCGACGCTGTTCGCGCCTTTCAGATCGAGCGCAATGCCGATGTCGCCGAACTGCAGATCGAGGTCGACGAGCGCCACCGCGCCCTTCGCTCGATGCGTGAGTGCGACGGCGATGTTCGTCGCGATCGTCGTGCAGCCGACTCCGCCCTTCGGGCTGTACACCGCGATGACGACACCGGGTTTGACACCACCCGGAGCGCGGTCGACGCGCTGAAGCCGTCTGAGCTCCTGCAAGCTCGTATAAGCGTCGCGAATGGTATTGACCAGATCCTCCGGCTGGTACGGCTTCAAGAGAAAACCGCGGGCACCGGCCGTGACCGCACGGGAAACGATTCCCGGAGCGGCGTTCGCGCCGGTGATGATCACGCAGCATTCCGGCGCACGCGCGAGGATCTCGTGCACGGCGGCGCCGATCTCGCCCCTCAGGCCGGAGAGATCGACCACGGCGACCTGGGCATACGTCGCGACGAGCTTGTCGATGAGTGACGGCTGATCACTCACCGTTCCGACGAGATGCAGCCGCTCGTCGCGCGCCAACGCGGCTCGGGCGCTGTTCGTCGCGCTCGCCTCGGTCTCGAGCAAGAGCACGCGGATGGGGCCGATGTTCTCGATCATCGAGCGATCCCGAACGTTTGCACGAGGTAAGTGATGTCGACGCTCCTCGTTGTCGAGTTGTCGGGCTCCGCGCGAGAACGCACGGCGAGATCGATCGTCGCGGCGCTGTCCCTCAGGTACTTCAGGACCAGCGCGGTCTGGTGATCCACGATGAACGTGAGCGCCGTGGCGCGCTGAGGCTGCTCCTTCGTCGGTCCGATGACCTGGCGGACCTCGAGGTTCTGCACGATGGTCTGCGTTCGTTTCGGGTTCTCGCCGGCGCCGGTCGTGACGGTCGCGAGGATGTCGACTCTGTCGCCGGCGCTGACAAATCCGCCTGCCGTGAGCGGATCATTTGTCGGGAATGAGACGAGCACGCTTCCCGGATCGAGGGTGAGCGAGGCGCCGCTCTTGCCATCAGCCGCGACGAGCTGTCCGCGCAGGATCGGCGCACCGCTAGGGATCGTCGCGAGCGTCGTCTGGCCCGCGGCCTCGGCTTCGCTCGCGATGGCTCCGGCTGGGACGAGTGCTTTTGGGAATTCCCGACTCGCGAGCATCGAGCCCTGCAGCACGGTACGCGCCGGTACGTCGGTCGATGCGACGAGAATGGTCTCGACTTCGAGCGGCGCCGCGGCCGCGCGTTCGCCGCTCCGTTGCGCGACACCATTCAGCGCGATGCCCGTAAGGAGCGCCAGCACTATCCCGAGTGAGAGGAAGAGCCACGAACGAAGTCGCATCGATCGCCTCCTAGTCGTCCGGGACCATCACGGCTGTGTTCGCGAGCGCGTTGAGCGCGCACGATTGACATGAATCCGGGCTGCCGAACAGACCGCCCCAGTAGCCCTCGACCGACCCGCTCGAGATCGTGCCTTCGTAGATCGTGAACGGCGCCACGGTGAAGAGATGCACGCGGTCAGGCGCGGAGCTCAGCTGCGAGCAGTCGGGATTCTGACCACCCGGGACGATGAGATCCCACCTGTTGCCGGCCGCGCCATTCTTGTTGAACTTCTCGCCGCACTCCCAGAGGAAGACGAGGACGACAAGCCCTTTGCCGAACAACGTGTTCGTGCCCGGCACGAGCTTGCTCGAGAACGGCATAGCGGTGCTGCCGCGTGCGGAGACGGCCTGGCGCACGACGTCGGTGAGACTCGCTACCGTGCCGCCCGCGGTCTCGACCCAGTCGCCGAGGGTCGGATCGTCGCAGGATGGCGCTGGGTCTGGTCTGGGCGTGCAAATGGAACGCGTCGTGAGGGTAGACGGCGCCTCCTGAGCCGACGGGAGCGTGGCACTCCAGCGGCTGTCGATCGAGAGCGTCCCACGGAACCCGTAATAGACCCAGTTCGGGACGCTGCAGTGCGGATCCTTCGTCACGTCCGCCTCGCCCCACGAGTCCCACAGCCTGTTGCCGTTGACGTCCTGTCCCCATACCGTGCACCCGCCGCTCTGGTCGATCGCGAGCGGACTCGGCGCGTGCGCCGAGGAGTCTCCCTGCGAGATCAGCTGCGGCGTTTGGATAGAGAGGTCTTTGCTGAAATGAGGTGAGTAGTGCGAGAAGTCGATGAGCCCTTTGAACGATCCGAAGGCGACGTCGGCAGCATTTGCATCCCAGAACAGCCTCGGCTGCACCTGATTCGGATCGGTCGGGTCGCACGGGTTTCCCGTGCATGTGTTGTTGAAGTCCGCCGGGTTGTAGTGACGCACCATCGACCACAGCGGCCCGCCTACGAGCGGCACTGTCGTGCCGGAGAGACGAACCCGCGCTGAAGCGCCAGCCGTGCTGGAGCCGTGACCGACGGTCGCCGCGACAAGCGAATCGAAAGTGACGTTGACCGACGCTCGCACGTAGATCGTTGTCGGCGGCACTTCGGTATTGCCCGCGCACGTCGTCACACCGGCCACCCATACCGTGGGGTTCGCCGCGTTGCCGTAGAAGAGCTGCAGCTGCGTCGCCGTCGACGACGGCCCAAACCCGCTCTTCAGTGGGGCGGGGTTTGCGTACCCGTTCGCGGTGCACCACGTCTGCTCTTGCGTCACGCTGAAGTTGATCGAGCCGTTCACCTTTATCACCGACGTCGCCAAGCGTTTTCCCGCTGCGAGTGCCGACGCGTCGGCGAGGTTCTGCATCGTCCGCCGCTGCGCGAGCGCGTAGCCCCAGTCGACGGCAAGCGCCAGACCGGCGACGAGCACGGCGACGCAGATCGCGACGACGATGATGGCCTGTCCTTCGTCACTCGACAGTCGTGCCGCCGTCAACGCCGTGTCTCCATGATCGAAGTGGACGTGAGCGTGCGCGGACCGGCCGGTGAAAGGAAGCCGGCCGCGAGCGCGGAGACGGCGGTCCATGGATAACTGACGTTGACACGGACCATCACGCCGACCGGATTGGGACTGCTCGTCGGAATGCCCGCGGTCGGCCAGGGACGAAACGTCCCGCTGGCGCTGTCGTAGTACTGGACCGTGACCGTGATCGACGAGCCATCAAGTGGTGCGACGCGCCCGCGGGCCGCGCTCGCGATTGGAGGTGGCACCGCTTGGCCCGGCGGGATGGTCGCGCTCGGATCGAGGACGGCCGCGTGCACCGCGTCTTGGCTTGCGCTTTCGAGTACGACGGCTGCGTTCATCGCGCGTGCGACGTCGAGCACGCCGACGGTCAGCAGGATGAGAAGCGGCACGATCAGTGCGAGCTCGATCACGCCCACGCCGCCCTCGTCATCGATCAGTTCGCGCATGGAGTCCCCACGGTCATCAAAGGGAACTTCGCGGCGGCGCGAATGGTGATCGGATTGACCTTGAACGCCGCGTCAGCGAGGGACGTCGTGATGAGCGCGAAGTCATAGCTGACCTCGACGATGGCATCGCCGTTCTGGGACGTGCACGTCACGGTCAACCCCGGACACGGGTTACCGAACTCGACAAGCGCGGTGGAATCGCACGCGCGCTGCGTGACCTGCGCCACGCTCGCGGTCCCAGTGCGCGCGGCGAAGTTCGCGCCCTCGCGAGCGCCATTCGCGACCATGGCTGCGACGCGATAGGCGCGCGCACCGTCGGCTATGCCGAGCAGCAGGACGAGCAGCAACGGCAAGGCAAGAGCCACTTCGACGAGGCTCTGTCCCGCGTCGTCGACAAGGATCCCCGCGCTTCCCTTCTTCAAGACTCACCCCACGCGCTATCGCCTCATGCATGTGGCATGACGAGCATGGTGAATTTAGGGAGGGGTACACAGAGCCAGCAATACCGAAAAGCAGCCGCGTCCGCTCGCTCAGCTCGTCGTGAGGCCGCTGGGAAAGATCGGCCGCCGCGCCGCTGCGACGAGTTGGCTGCGTGTCCTCGCGTTGAGCCGTCGCAGCGCGTTCTGGACGTGTTTGTGGGCGGTCGACTCGCTGATCAGGAGGATGCCCGCGATCTCACGGTCTGTCGAGCCCTGCGCGATCAGCTCGACGACCTGATCTTGTCGCGGTGTGAGTCCGCGCTCCCCCCCGTGCGAGAGCCTTTGAGGCGCGCGGGCCAACGCGGTGAGCAGGGCGTTGAGTACACCGCGCGGGAATGCGCTCTCACCGCGCGTGGCCGCGGCGACGATCCGCTCGAGCGCCTTTGGGGTGACATCGCGCGACGCGAATCCGACGAAACCGAGCGCGGCGGCTTGTGCGCCGGCGTCGACGCTCGGGGATGCCATGAGCGCGATGAGCCGCGCGCTCGGGGCAAGCCTGCGCACACGTGCTCGGAACGTAGGGCTCAGCAGCAGCCGCTGGGTGCACCCGACGAGGATCGCGTCGTAGCCGAGCGCGCCGTGCCGCGTGAGCTGCGCGAGCGAGGGAAGCGAACACATCACCTCGACACGGCATTCATCGAGGCGTGCGTAGGCCGGGCCAATGTCTTTCGCGTCGATCACGCACAACCGCGGACGCGCGGATGCGCTTTCAAACCCATGCGGATCGCGGTCGTTCATCACTCCCCAGTCGATCCGAGCACCGGTGCGCTCGTTATCGTCCTCGGCGCGCAGAATCCGCGCACGACGAGTGCGGTGTCAATGCTCGTACGCACTATCAGACAGCGCTGGCGTGCTACAGCGGGTAGGTAGCCGCCATCACTGCGACCGCGGCCGCGCGGTTCGGCACGTTCAATCGCCGCAGAAGATTGGTCACATGCTTTTGCGCCGTCGCCGTCGTGATGCCCAGCGACTCCGCGATCTGTTTGTCCGCGGCGCCACGCGCGATTAGCGTGATCACCTGACGTTGCCGCGGCGTGAGCGGAAGTGCTTCCGCGGACCGAAGCCATCGACCATTCCGAATGAGCGACGCGAGTACGCGACGGGAATACGCGTGCTCGCCGTTGAACGCTCCGAGTATCGAGCGCCGCAATGCGTCAGAGCGCAGCCGGACGTCGACGTAGCCGAATGCCCCGCAGCTGACGGCGTGGCAAGCGTCCTCATGATTCGCCGCGGTCGCGACAAGCACGGTCGTGAAGTGCTCGGCGAGGTCACCGAGGACCGTCCAATCCGGAGCGTCATAGCTGGCGAAGACCGCGAGCCCGACGTCCAGATCCGCAACGTCACTGCGAGTGGTCACGCGCCAAAGCGGTACGCCAAGATTGAGCGACCTCAAGAGACTGAAGACGACCCCCCTGGAATCGATCACGAGAATGCCCGACGTGGCGGAAGTTCCACCGTTCATTCCTAACGCTCCCCAAACCCATGGGCCATTTGGCCCAACCCACCGCGCGAAAACTTAGCAGGTAAGCATGCCGTTGTGATACCGAAAACTCTGTAGTCGTGACAGCGTCGTCTCGGAATCGCCGCAAAGAACAGGCCGCATGTCGTGGTGCAGTCGGGACGTAGTCGACGCGCGTGACTAAACCGCCGGACGCGTTATGCGCGATCCGGATGCGGGCTGAGTTGAGTACTGCGATGACATCTTCGAGTCATCTGCAGAACGTTCGTCGCGGTTAACGGTCGCGGACCACATACATCGTTCTCGTAGTAGTGACGCGACACATCAGCGCGTAGCGTTCGGCCGCCATCGTCGTTCGCGCGCGAGGCAGCGCTTCGCCGTGCATGCGAGGTAAGAAAAGTCGGATCAAAAGGTGGGGATGGGAATGAGACGGTTACTAGTCGCGGCTATCGCGCTCTTGCTCGCGCTCGCGATGTCACCAGTCGGCACAGCGATGGCCGGTGGGCCGCCGGCCACGTTCACGACCGTGAACACGTTCGTGGACGGCACCGGTCACTGCAAGAACGGCCCGGCCGATGCGACGACCGTCGTGAACTGCAACATCTATGACGGCAAGGAGTTCGTGTGGCTCAACGGCGGCCCGGACAACGCGGCGCTCGCCGACGGCACGTACTTCTTCGCGGTGCTCGTCCCGGGTGGCCAGCACGACCCCAATGAAGGGGCCGCGAAGAACCTGTCCGACACCGCAGCGCTGCCCGCTGGAACGCCGGGCGGCGGCGATTCTCGCGCCGATCGCACGTTCGGCGTCAGCGGCGGCACCATCACGAACCTCGGCACACATGACTTCGCGAACAACATGCTCCGTCTCATGCCGTACGACAACACGACCAACGAGGGTGGCGTATACATCCTCGCCATTTGCGCGATCTCGTCGCCGAGCCAGGCGACGGTCGATCCGCGCGATTGCAAGTACGACGCATTCAAGATCCAGGAAGCGAACGCGCCAGTCACCGTCCAAGCCGTCCTGAGTGGCACGAAGTACCTCGACGCGAACCACGACGGACATCTCGATCCCGGCGAGACCGGCCTCGAGAACTGGAGCATCACGATCGACGGCCCGGGCGGCGCGACCGTTCAGACGGATGTCGCTGGAGACTGGACGTTCACGACGCCGGCTGTCCTACTGGGCTCCGGCAACACGACGTACACGATCAGTGAGGTCCAGCAGTCCGGATACGCGCAGACTGGCAACACCGCGAATCAGTCGAGCACGAGCGGTGGCGTCGGCGTCACGCTCGCGAACAAGATGTACACCGTGACGGTGCCGAACGATGGCACCGGCTCGGCCTCGGGTCTGAACTTCGGCAATATCCCGCTCGCCCGAGGACTGACCGGAACGAAGACGGCGATCCCGGCGTTCACTCGTACGTTCGCCTGGGACATTGCGAAGGCCGCGGACAAGACGACGATCACCATCGCCAACGGCGGCTCCGCGTCCTTCAACTACACCGTGACCGCTACGCACAACCAGGGAACGGACAGCGCGTGGGCTCTGAGCGGCGCCCTGACGGTCACCAACCCGAATGGAACGGCGGCCAACGTCACTATCACTGACTCGATCGGAGCCACCGCCTGCACCATCGCCAACGGCGGTGCGGCAACGATCCCCGCAA
>Ga0066698_10000956_pt1 | contig 12025 bp, 10 predicted proteins | sample GraSoiAngelo_147_FD_66457 | JGI IMG/M metagenome (GOLD analysis project Ga0066698, IMG submission 66457) | Grasslands soil microbial communities from the Angelo Coastal Reserve, California, USA - 14_1009_05_40cm | ecosystem: Environmental > Terrestrial > Soil > Grasslands | place: USA... | reverse complement strand
AGGTCGAAGAGGGGTGCTAATCGTCGGACAAAATGCGTCTTGACCAGTTTCTCGCGCTTGTCGTCGATGTTTTCCTCGGCGCAGAATCTGAGGTTATCGAGGACTAGGATCTCGCCTTGTTGGACCTTGTTGATTTTCTCGAGGGCGTGAGGTCCGATGACGTCGTCTACAAACTTGATCTTTTGGGAGCAGTATTGGGCTAGGAGGTTTGCGTGAGGTTCGAGAGATGTGAAGTCGTCTTTTCCGGGGCGGCTCTGGTGGGAGCCGAGTACTACCCGAGCCTCATCTAGCTCGGATAGAGTCTTGGAGATAGCCTTGATTCGTGTATCATCTAGGATCTGGTGTGTGGAAGGATCTAGAGGGACGTTAATGTCCACTCTGAGGAAGACCCGTTTGTCCCTCGTTTCAACATCGTCAAGAGTTAGAAAATCGTATTTTTTCAGTTGAGAATCCTCTTGGCGACGTCAAGGCCGGGTTCGGGGTCTTGTTTAATGATTTGTCAGAAATTCCAAACCGTTCATATTCGGTGCTCTCACTGGCTTAGGTAGCTTAGGTCCTATGTCTCCGACTCGTGCCTGATCTAAAGTTAGTGAAGCAGAACTATTCCCCATCAGAAGAAGTCTTGGAGCTTCTTGTTGCATTCCGAAAAATGGTCAATGTGTGGCTGGGAATCGGACTTGCTGAAGGAGTTTCATTACTCAAAAGGCTCTCGCTGCTCTCTAAGGTGTTGTAATAACAGTGGGTTACTCGGCTCTATTCGCTACGGATGACCATCTGCATCCAGCACTGGACGAGAACAGGCGGACCCGCATTCTACTTTCAAGAAGAGTCAGCTCATACTACGAATTCGCCGACGTTATTCTACATCTGAAGAACACTTCGGCGGTTCGGCAAACAATGGACTCTACTGGGATCATTGCCTCGGCGTGTTATCTTCTTGGTTGGTTTCTCGGCGACCTAGGAAAACATTACCGAAATGAGTCCAAAATGATTATGGACGTTGATATTCAGTTAACTCGAAAACATCGAGAGAACTTGAGTCTTGGCGAGTACGTCACCGGTTGCGCAAGGCGGTTGGGAATTTATTGCAAAAGAACGCTTGACAGGCCATCGAGCAACTCTTCTCCGAACGGCGCTTTTTGCTGGGCATTTCAGCGCCACCCTATTTTTTCGTGGTTCCACCTTGCCTGCTTGGGACTGAAATGGCAGGAGAGAACCTCGTACCACAAAGTGAGGATGGATTGGATGCTGCATGCTCCTCGGGAATTTCGTCTTTGGTTTCTCCGCGGCCTAGCCGACTCGGACGGGGATGTGCATTTCAGAGACAAGAGTGTAGACATTACAACATCACCCAACACCGGCTTTGTCAAGGCACTTTTGGATTCCCTGAATGTCCACTGCGTAGTGCGCTTCACTAGAGGGCATGGCGCAATAACCATACGCGCAGACCAAGCCATGAGAATTGCCATATTCAATCCTGAAGTCAATACCTACAGAAGGGAGCTACTGGAGAAGCTAGTCGGTGCTAGCGTTTACCCTCGGCGTTGGCCCAGTTGGCTCGAAGAAAAAGTGGGTCACCTCGGCCGATTAGGCCTGAATAAGAGAGAAATTTGCGAGCGCATTCTAAACGAAAACAACACTTACATCAAAATGCATGGCTTAGGTAGGAAGATAGGGACCGAAATGCGATGTTCACATCGAGTATGATGGTCGCATAGCTCCATAAGACAGAAACAGTGCCGAGGGAGGGATTCGCACCCTCGATCTCCGGGAAGCTACCTCTCCTCTCCGGAATCCACCCTAGCCCAGGATTATGAGTTTCGCCCTCGCGAAGGGCGAGCCCGGCGCCTTAACTAGGCTAGGCCACCCCGGCGAATCATCTCGAAATCAGCGGTATTCATAGGCTTTGTGCTCAACGCAACTCTCAAGAGAGCTTGCGTAGTGAAATAGTCGCGGGTTCGAAAACACCTCTGTCCGAGACTCCCGCCCCCGGCACTCTCGGTCTCCTTGCCCTGACACAACACGTGGAGGTCTTCTTGTAGAGCAGTCGACGGATCTCTGTTGTTCATTTGTCTTGGAGGCAATTGATGACGTCGTTGCCACAGATGGCTTGGCTTGAGAGTGCTTTGTCTAGGAAAAACTAATCTGCCTCGTTGTCGTGTTCTTTATAGATCTCTCCTTGGTATTGGAAGAGTGCCCATTCTGTCACAAGTTCCTCGCCGCTGATTTAGTGTCGAAGACGGAGGTAGACACCGCTGAGATGCTGAAGGAGAAGGACGTTTTTTTCAGGTTAGGGCTGGCCATCGACACCGGCGAGAGGGTTGCTGATCATCCTGAGGCTTTCATCACTGACAAATTCACGTACCGTTGCAGGGATTGTGGAAAGGAATGGGACAAGTTCAAAATCCGAGAAGTTGAGGTGGCGAAGGAATTTGTTGAGGACGAAGAAGAAAAGATCGATTTTGACGCAGATCGAGAAATCGAGGATGCGAGGGAGGAAGAGTATGCCCGGCAAGAATGATTTTTTCTAGCTTCGGCGTAGAATATCGACCTTTCCATCTTTCCGGCCTACGTACGCGGTGTCGCACATATCTAGGAAGAGTCCTGTTTCTATTACTCCCGGGATCTCCTTGAGTTTTTCGTGGATGATATCGGGACGTCGAAGGTTCCTGTAGTATGCGTCGATGATTAGGTTGCCGTTGTCGGTGACAACTGGTCCTATCTTGCCGCTTGATGCTTCCCTCAACGATGCTTTTTCCGATATCTTTCTGATTTTTGCGAGTGTTGAGTGGTAGGCGTAAGGTGTGATCTCGACGGGAATTGGTTGTTCACCGCCTAGGGTTTTGGCGAGTTTTTTCTCGTCTATGACTACCACTAGTTTCTTCGTGGTGGAGTCCACTATTTTCTCTCGCAGCAGGGCTGCGCCTCCCCCCTTGACTAGATCGAGGGATCTCCATTGGACTTGGTCGGCGCCATCTAGTGCTAGGTCAAGCTCGGTATCTTCGGATAGCGTGGTTGTTTTCAGGCCAAGTCGTCTCGCTGCGATCTCCATTTGGTAGCTGGTTGGGACCCAGCTGATGTTGAGGTGTTCTTTCTTGATTCTCTCCGCGGCTAGGTCTAGGGCTTTGAGGACGGTTGTTCCGCTTCCCAGCCCGACGGTGGTTCCGTTTCTAAGTTCCCGGACGGCTTGCGCGGCTGCGCTGAGCCTTGCTTTTTCTACCCAGCTCATGCTGCCAGTCTATCCTTCTGTCTCTATCTGTTCGAGTCGTTCCATGGCCTTGAGGACTTCTTCTCTGATAGTCTCTATCTTCTCCTCCGCTTTGTTTCTCGCCTTCTCCCGGGGCCTCTCCTTTGGAGGCGGGGGTTCTTCAGTCGTCGAATCTGCGGGTTCGGTCTTTGCCGCAGGTGGCTTCGGTTCGGTAGGCTTTGCTTCTGGTGGATTGGGTAGGTTGAGTGATGGTCGGATTTTTTCTATACGGGCCTGTATGTCGAGGAATGTTTCTTGGAATCTCTTGAAGAGATCCTCTTTTGCTGTTTCTAGTTCGTAGAGGTCTACTGTTTTCTTGTAGGTGTCGATCTCAGCGTCTACTCGTTTGAGGTCGTTCTTGTACGGTTGTATCATCTGGTTTTTCTCGGGTTCGTTGATTGTGCCTTTTGCTTCTGCCTCGTAGATCTTTGTGAGTGCATCTCCTATGATGTCTCTTTCGAGGTTGGCGACTCGGAGTTTGTTTCTTGCTTTCTGGATATCTGATTCTGTTACTGTCTTCCGTATCGTGTCTGGTATTGGGAAGGGTTCTAGTTTCGTCATTGTTGCAGGTGTCGAGGTTGGCGCTGTTTCTTCGCTTGGTTTTTTTCTTCCGAATAGGATCAGTTGTATGAGAAGTTGGAACGGGGCTCCGGAGCCCTTTCCCCGCAATAGAAGCATGCCTCTAGTGATAACTCGCGAAAGGAGAGGTGCCGGATTATTATAGGTTTAGCAGAGCCGGATCATTGTTTGTTACTCGCGTTTGGTCGCGGCTTGTCCAGTTAGGTTATTAGCCCTTGTTAGGGTGTTGATTCCGGTTCGACTAATGTCGCTCGCTTTGCGCTGTGAGAGTTGCGGGATGCCAATGGCGACCAACGAGGAACATGGGGCTCAGAACCCGGATAATCCCTATTGTATCCACTGCACGGATATCAAAGGGAAGCTTTTGCCGTTTGAAAGGAAGTTCGAGGAGATGGTGAAGACCGCGATGGATACGCGGTGGATGAATAGGGAACAGGCGGAGAGGTATGTCTTGCAACAGATGGCTGAGTTGCCTGCTTGGCGTGGTCGGGTGGCGCAGATGAAGCCGGGCGCTAGCGCGCCCTGACATGTGGGTTGGAGCCCCGGACGGGATTTGAACCCGTGGCCTTTGCCTTTTTGAGGAGTCTACCAAGGCAACGCTCTCGGCTGGGTTCGGCATCTACCAGGCTGAGCCACCGGGGCGTCTAGTCGACGGTCGCGGCCTCAACGTGTTATATGAGTTACTAGAGCGATGGCGGCTTTGACCGTCGTATTTCGTGAAGGGCGGGGCGTGGGAAAATCGACCACCCCTGGGGGTCCCTATGAAAAAGAATGCTTTGAAAAGTGAGTCACATATTAGGAGCAGGGATCGTGATGGGTTTGGAACAACGGTTATTTCTCGCATCTTTCAACTAGCTCGACACGGGTTGCATTGCGCTCATCCACTTCGGTTCTGATCTTCGCACTGGCCTTCTCTGGGATTCTGTTGCTATCCCTTTCCTGGCCAGTGACGGCTGTATCTAGCTATCGGGTGGGTCTCAAGACCGGTGACAGCGCCTACTATGAACTGTCAGGAACTTACGGTTTCAGCAGCACCCAACCGGAGACCCAGATGAGTGTGCTAGGCGTGGCCGGAACGAATATCACCGCGGGCTTCTCGGGCTTCTGGCCTGACGGCCTCATCACATCCAACGTATATTGGTTAGATGTGTTCACTGGGCAGGTTCGAAACTCTAGCTCGAACCTGTTCTTCTCTGTCACGCCTGGGTTGCTGCTCTACGATCCGATCTTCAATGGTGCCAATATCACGATCACAAGCCAGCAGGCTATACTGTGTGGAGGCGCTACCCGACAGATTGTCACGGCTTCGTTCACGAAGACGAGCCAGAACGTAGCGATCGGCTGGGATCAGACCACTGGGGCGATGTGCAGGCTCAGCGCGAACGACCAGAACCAGTTTAGATTCCTCTCTATGGCAATGAAAAACACGACCTTGTGGGGCTCAGGGTCGGGTCCGTCTGACGTTTTCGTGATCGCTGGACAAGTCTCTGCCTTTCTCGGACTCCCGCTCTTGGCTCTGATAGTATTCGTATACTTTCGAAGAGGGCGTGCTCGGAATAAAGGACGTCCAAGGTAAAATAAGCGTTGTCGGTCTTGACAACTACAGATTTTTTTCGAGTTGCCGGTAGAGCGGGGACTTGATAGGAGATATTGTGTTGAGTGTAGATTCGGAGTCCGTCAAGGGAATCATTGCAGCTAACGCTCCGCTTGGAATAGGATTCGAGCAGGTGCATCTTGTGATTACGGATAAGAGAATCATCGTTATGCATGGAGCGAAGAAGGGTTCTGGTGGACTGGCTTCAGCGATAATATTGGGAAGTCACAGCGGGTCATTCGTTGACCCTGACAGGCCAAAGGCTCCGCTCACAGGGCAGAAGAGGTTTGAGGGAGTGGACCCAGAGACAATCCTGGCCTCTAACAGGGACAATTTTGACATCAGCTTCACTGAGCTGGTCAGCGTTCGGGTTGATGATGGGCGCGAATCCACAAGCATCGCCATGGTGACCGGTGAAGATAAGCTTCAGTTCTTCACGAGGGAACTAGCGGTAGAAGTCTCCAGCTTGCTCTCGGAACATCTTGGACCTAAACTAGTGACGAGGAAACTGCCTGGACGGTAGCGACTCATGCCTGGGAAATTGCTTCTTGCACACTCGCATACCTTGGTCAACGACTTGGGTCGGTCCGGAGATCGTCCAAGGTCTTTCGGGAACGTCTCGGACCTAACCTTGCAGCTAGGCAATAGGCTCATGGTGTCCTGGCGTCATTGCGGCTGACTTGTTTTTGTCGGTCGCCGCCGGTCCGGGGGAGATTCCTTTTTGCTGATGAAGACTGGAGCGGGACTACATGTTGGACCTGTCTCCTCCTTCTCGATCTGAGGTAGAACAGACCGAATAGGACGAGGGCTGCGCCGATGATCGACGCGTAGCCTATGATCGCCCATGGGAAAGCGCTGTTGATTGTCAGTTGGGTTGTGCGGAGTCCAATGTAGGGTGAAGATACGGTTATTGCCTCCAGAATATTTGTTCCGGCGTTTTGCGGCAAGGCTACGTTTGTCTGATTGTACCAGCCCTGATTGTTCGTTCTTCCATTGAATGCTTGAGTGCTGGAGGAATAGAAGAGGAAGGTGACGTTGGAATTTGATAGGGGGCTTCCGAGAGGGTCCTTGCTTTGGGAGACGAGATTGATGGATGATCCTCCGTTGAAGTTTGAGGTTGGATTGTTGGAGCCTGTTGCAGTTGCGTAGAGAGAGGTGAGTGCGTTTTGGGAAGTTGCGTAGAACCGCCATTCTCCAAGAGATGCATATTTGAGGCTCGTCGAGATTGGGACGGTGATTAGGCGGGTGCCCGCGACGGTTTGAGTTGTGTAGTCACTTGCTTGGAGTATGGTATTTGCTGGCGAGGTTATGTTGAGCACTGACTGTCCCGCTGGGACGCTGAGATAGAATGATCCCTGTGGGACTCTGGCTGCGCTGTAGGCGTAAGTTGAGTTGATCCCGTCCGCGGCGTAGTAGGTTGAGACCGCTGGGGTGGGCGTGTAGAATGCAGGGGTCGAAATGTCATCGAAGTATGCTGTCGTTGTCGAACTTGTCTGCGCAGATGTTTCTAGCCCTATTGTTTCGATCCGGTATGGAGCAGTATACCCGGCGACATCGAAGTACCCAGTTTCAGGGAGCAGGCTCTGGTTGAGTGATAGCCATTGGAAGAATGAGCCGAAGCCGGCTACTTTGTGGTTGACCGTATCGGTTGTATTGGAGGGCAGCGTCCCCGTACCGGTTTTGAAGTAGTAATAGATGGCGAGCGGGTTTGCTTGGGGACTACTATCGACCAGGCCCAGCCATACGTCAGCCCTGTCCGAGGACGAGCCTCCGGTCATTGATCCGATGTATCCTGAAGCAAGAAGTCTCGTGGAACTGTCGACGGCCGGCCTTCCGTCAATGCTCTGAGCTAGATCTATTGTGGTTCCGGGGGCACTTCCTAGTGAGCTGAAGGTTCCTGAGTGGGATAGATTTGATGCAGCGATGAAGCCCGCGGTGTTTCCCCAGCCATTGAGGTCTCCTGTTTCGAAGCCTCCGTTGTGGATCCAGTCGTAGTTTCCATTTGTTGAGTATAGTTCTACTTGGTCGAACAGTGCCTTTGTTTGTTCTCGGACAGGATCTTGGAGGAGGCTTCCAACAATTGGGGGTCCACAAAGAGGTGGACTTCCACAAATAGTTGGGTCGGTGGGGTTTGAGTTGTAATCATATACTCCATCGTGATGCCAGTCGTATACGATGGCTTCACCTGGGTCCCATTGACCGTTGAGATTCGTGTCGACGAATTTTATCCACTGATCATTCACAAGGGGGACTTGGTTCGGCAGAGGAGGGAGCACGGGGGTCGTTCCGTTGTAGAGAACTGTGTCTCTGGTATTGTCGTAGGTTCCGTCCGAATCAGGATCGTACACGACGTACTCCGTTGTATTCCAGTAGCTGTCGCCCCCAGTTTCGTAATACTTGATTCTAGGATCATAAGTCGGGGTGCTTTGGCTTGTCGAGTAAACTGAGAGTCTAACATCTTTGACTGATGTAAGAATTGTGAAGAGAGCCGGAAATATTGTCGCGGCGTCAGTTGCGACGTTTCTGTCGAGAAGTGTCCAGCCACTGGAGCTAGTCCCGGTTGCTGCTAGGTAGCCATCGCTTGTCGTGTTGGTCGGCAGACTCGAGCCGCTGGCGAGAACGTAGTGGATTCTTGCATTATTTCCGATGGAGCTGGCTAGCGTAAGCGAGATCTCGACTCGGTCGGTGGTGGTGCTTCCTTGAAGAGTCAGGCTCTGGATTGATGCTCGTAGTCTGAGACTGTTTCCGAAAGCAACGGGATTCCTGGAGAGATCTTGGAGGAGTGTGACATGGGAATCAATGGTTAGGTTTCCCGAATTGACAGTGAGTTGGATCGCTGAGTTATCGTTGAGACCGGGGTGTACGATCTGAATAGTCTGAAGGCCCGACGTGTGATTGTTGTAATCTATTTCGGTCCAGGGCGCTATTCCTGTTTCGAAAGAGCTGTCGTTGATTCTCTGGAATGATATGGGGGCAGAGGGCCCGCTGGTCTGATAAGTTAGAAGCTGATTTGTCCCTGTGGAAAGTCCCACGTTGATTTGAGAGACCGCTATAGGGAGAGCAAGTAGACTTAGCAACAACAGACGCTGAAGGAGCACGGTCGATCCCATCGAGCCTCAGGCGTTGTTTGTTTGCGTGACTTTGCATCTTTCTAATTTCTTCATGCTAGATTCCGCTTGGATAAAAGGAAAGACTGACGATGCTGGGGGGCGCGTTGAAGGCCGGGTTGAGACCTACCCAATGATCCCATAGCTTCGGAATGAAATAGAATGCTAGGTCTTGGCGGTAGGTAAGTTCACCGTTGACAAATACTGTCGGGTTGACGAGAGAATCGACGGTGTCGTATTCGGTTGTTGGCTCTAATTCTCCAGGATGATTTCTGAGGACGATGATGTGGGAGCCCAGTCTAGGCATCTCGGGTGCCCAGGGCAAGACTGTGGGCTTGATGTAGTAGTAACTGTGGCCGTCGCCGAGACGCCACTGTGTCGCATTGGAGGTGGAATCTCTGAAGCTGTTGTCAGTATAGTTTCCCTCCCACAAGAGGTTCTGCCATATTCCAGACGGAGTGTACTGGCTGGCGAGATTACGGTTGCGGCTGCCTGGCGCGAGCACGAATCTATAATGCGGTTCGTAGATATGATTCCAACCGCAGCCGATGTGCCCGATTGCGAGCTCGGCTTCCCATTCTCCGTTCTGGTAGAATCGCCAGAACTGGGTGTAGTTGTAGCCAACTGTTGATGGATTGTAGGAAGCCCGGATTTGGAACCAGGGGTTAGAGGGACCCGAAGAAAACTGAAGGCTGAAACCGGCGATTGATGAATTCAGATCATCTTGACCCAAGTCATCGAAAAAGAGGCACTGGGGGACTCCAGACGGGGGCGGCACGTACCGTACGAGTATTCCGGTTATCATCGCGTCGATGATCGTTGGGACGCCATTGTAGGCCACGTTCGAGATCTCGACCCCGTGATGTGTTGTGATGCTCCAGTTTACGAGCCACCCATTGATGCTGACGGGTGAACCTTGGACTTGGACCGTTTGTGGAGGAGAAGAAAATGTACCCGATGCGGAGTCCGTGATGGTTAGACTGACCGCATAGCTTCCCGCTAGCTTGTAGATGTGAGTCGCTGGATTCCCCGTTGCTCCTGGAGACCCGTCGCCGAAGGTCCAGCCGAACGTGTAAGGCGGTGTCCCGCCTGAGGCGGTTCCTGTGAAGCTGTCGTTCCCACCCGCAAGCATGAACTGTGGGTTTACAGTGAAACTGCCGGTCAGAGGGCCTGCGGCGTGAGCAGCGGTTATGTTTGAAATCCCGTAGATGGCTGTGGAAATTATGATCGCGACTAGCATCGCGGGACGGACTCGGAGAATCTGCATGCCCGCTACTGTCGCCCTCGTGGACCCTTTTGAGGAGTTCTCGTTCTCGACTTAGGCTGTTGTTTTGTCACAGGTTCTTCAGCTGGTGGTGGCCGGGTCGCGGTTCTTGAACGGGTTTTTCTCCTGATGAGGAGGCCGGCTGTAGCTATTACTATCGCTCCGATCGCTGCACCGATGTAGAGGAGTGGGATCGCAGGTGGGTTGGAGTATGTGATCGTGAATGTTCCGAGCTGTGACGTTTGTATTGCGACTGTCTCCGTCGTTGCGTTGTACGTCCAGTTGGATATTGCTGTGCCATCTCTCTCGATCGATATTGGTTTGCTTGGTACGTTTACAACCACTAGGCTTGGCCCTTGTCCTACGGCCTGGAAGCGGAGTTGGGCTTGGCTGTTTGTTAGGATCGTGACGGAGTTGACTGTGGAATTGAATGCGATATAGCTTTTCTGTTGGGTGTTCAAGGGCATCATCTGCAATCGAAGGCTTGTTGTAGTCGAGGTGAGCGGATTGCTGTATATCACGTAGCCGGCATAGTATGCTTGAAACGTGTAAGGTGCGTTCTGGACTAATTGTCCGGGGACTACCCCCAACGGGGTTCCTGTTGAGTCGAATATTTTCCAGGAGATATTGGCGGTGACCGGGTTGCCGGTTAGGTCTTGGAAGTTAACGTTTGGTACCGTGATCGGTGGTGTCATGAATATGGAGAAGTTGCCTAGGGCAGGGGTTTGGATTCTGACTACTGAGTAGTTGGGGTCGTAGGACCACTTCAAACTTGTTGGGTCGTCGTTGTTTCTTTGTATTGCCGCTGGTTTCGATGGCGTGTTCAGGATTATCGAGTAGGCTCCGGAATTTCCTTGTGCGTTGAATTGAAGGTATGTATTCTGTTCTTTGATGATTTTCATACTTGAAAGTGTGTTGTTGAAGGCTACGTTGATCCATGGGAGGGTGTTTTGGGGGAATATTTCTAGGGGTATGGTAGAGGTTGTGTTCAGTGCTATTCTTTGTCTAAGAATTAGGTAAGGTTCAGGATTTTGGCCTGTGATCGCTGGATAGTATGCTTCGACCGTGTGCGGTTCGAAGGCGAGGCTGGGGCTGCCTTGTACGTAGCCAGCAATCTCGTTTCCGGTCGAGTTGAAAATCCTCCACTTCACCAGGTTGTTAACAGGGTTGCCGTTGATGTCCTCGAAATTGACGGCTGCCCAATAGTTGCTGGGTGGAAGTGGCGGTGGTTGAATCGAGGAGTCGATGTACGCTGCCGTGTCATCGACCCAGGCGGTCTCGGCGTAAACGGCGCCTGACATGTCGTTCTTGTAGTAGATGGCGTCTGTCTCGATTCTTTGGAACGTGTCGTTCACTTGCAAGGCATGGACGAAAGACCCGTTCGGTAGTCTCATCCCCCCGATCCAGTCTTGCTTCAGGTTTCTAACAAAGTGATACCACTGGTTCATTGGAGGCAGAGGTAAGATTACTGTTTCAATTGGCTTGCCCCCCTCGCTGTTTGTTGTGGAGTTATCCGGCGAGGGGACTTGGGATTGGAGGTTGGGATTTAGGAAGTAATAGCCCAGTTCTGCCGAGCTTAGAGCTCTGATTCTTACAGCGAAGCCTGCGAAGTCCGTGAACTTGGGTTGAAGGTTGAACCAGAGGCTCACGCTGTCCGCCCTGTCCGTGAGGTTGCTGAAGAGCACGGTTGAAGCAAGGTACTGATAGAGTGTTATGTGTCCTAGATTTATGGAGGTGCCCATCTTGATCGAGGTTCCGGTCGCGCTCACATCAAGCCTCGCTGAGTACATGCCTGTTAGCGAATTCGTATTGTTGACGTTGACCGTGCTGCCTACGTTTCCATCGTCGTACACGTCACAAACCCACTGGCCGATCTGGCTGGGCTGGGCCGGGCACGAAGCCAGGGATTCAAAGCCAGGATTAGTTACGATGTTGTCGCTGTAAATCTGGTTCGCGTGCGCGGTTCCAACGTTCGAGGACAACATGGACGCCAGGATTAAAAGGCCAAGGATCGCTACCCGATTGTTAACTCCCCTCTCTAGCACCTGTGTCATCTTCGACTGTTGTGTTTGGAACTTCGCTTTCTATCCCCACCGTTTCGTTGCCTTTCAACGAAATGTGAGGTGTAGTGAGAAAAGGCGTCTTGCGTTATTTATTCATTCTAACAGTCGAACTTCTTTCGGCTTTATTAGCATGAATTGTTAGAAACGGGGATTGCAAAGGCAAGCTTTGCT
>Ga0066698_10000955_pt1 | contig 12034 bp, 12 predicted proteins | sample GraSoiAngelo_147_FD_66457 | JGI IMG/M metagenome (GOLD analysis project Ga0066698, IMG submission 66457) | Grasslands soil microbial communities from the Angelo Coastal Reserve, California, USA - 14_1009_05_40cm | ecosystem: Environmental > Terrestrial > Soil > Grasslands | place: USA... | reverse complement strand
ATTGCAGAATAATCAGTGCGAATTTTTCTTAGACTCCCAATTCCAGGTGCACCATGCTTTGTTCTGATCTCAAAACCTCCATGATAAGATGACAGCACAGTTCCAAGACCCGTCTTGCAATGGATTTCCGCATTATGCGCTATCTGTCCTACTTGGGTTCTTGGCAAATTTGTTTCAAGTGCCTTGTTTAATGCAAATGCCAAACTCAGTGCGACAGCTCCACTTGAGCCAAGCCCATAACCAATAGGAATTCTACTGTTATGTTCTATATCAAAAAAGTAATTTCCTTTTGCAATTTTCAGAAATTCTTTTGCAACGTACTGTGATACTTGGGTATCATCAGATTTGTAACCAGTTGTTGTTATTTTAAAACTAGGTTTTTCAGAGCTTGTAACCTTGACTTTAGTAGTGACACCTTCTTTTATGGAAAATCCTGCTCCAATCGACCCCTTCAGTTCAGACTTTCTTGGCTTGACTTCGGCCTTGAAAAAACCTGTAATATGGCCTGGTGCAAAGGCTATCGCATTCATAGGAAGTTTAAATTTTGATAAAAATATAAAAATAGTGATTATATTATTTATATTGATATAAATTGACTAAATTCATTCGACGCCTGCAAAAGATTGGCAGTAGCATTCTGGTATCATTACCGATAGAGTGGGTGCAGGCAAATAAATTAGAAAAAAGTGATGAAGTCGAGATTGAAACCGGCACCAATAGCATATCGCTTACACCAGTCAACAGTAGTAGGCCACCAAAAGAGGTAGTGATACAATATCCGGTTTCAAAAGAAGAAAACATCAGTGCTGACGTAACTGGTGCTTACCTTCTTGGCTATGATATAATTAAGATCAAAGGCAAGTCTGCTATATCCATCGAAGACAGAGAAAAGATTCGCGCATTGATGCGAAGACTGGTTGGAATGGAAATTATAGACGAAGACGCATCAAATGTTACTGTACAATTTTTGCTAGACGCAACAACACTGAGTCCTGACAAGATCCTCAAACGAATGAGTTCAATTGCACTCGGATTGTTTCGCGATACAATAAATTCACTTACTTCAGAGGACAAAACAGTATTACAGACAATCCCAAGCAGAGATGATGAAATAGACAGACAATACTTTTTGCTTGTTAGATTAATTCGAAGTGCAATGGTTGACAATAAGCTTGCAACTGCGTTAAATCTTGGAAATATAGACATCTTAGACTATAGAGTTGCAGCGAACTTGCTTGAAACTGCAGGTGATGCAATTGTCGAGCTTGCAAGCTCAATTCAGGATTTATCAATGTCAAAAAGTGATCTTAAGAAATTATATAATATCGCAGTAGAAATTGAACACATACATGAAAAAGCAATCACGTCATTTACTGAAAACAATAGATTACTTGCAATTGAAGCAATTAAGTTACAACGAACTTACCAAAAAAAAATCTCTGGCATACTAATTTCAAATCAACCAAAAAAAGAAGTATCGATACAGCTTTTAGATTTGGTCTATACTCTTGAGAAGCTTGCAAAATGTTGGGCTGATGTAGCAGATCTTGTCAAACCTGTCTATAGCTAAAACTATTTCACGATCATTGTTTTTTCTTCATGGTATAAGCTAGTACTGCACAAATTGTCTTTGAATCAACGATTTTGCCAGAAAGAACCATCTTCAGTACCTTTTTGAAATCAATTTTGACAACAGACATTATTTCGTCGTGATCAAGCTGCAAGCTTCCAGCCTTCTTGATTCCTGATGCCACATAACAATGGATAACCTCAGTATTATACCCAATCGAAGGGTAGTACTTGATAAGAGAAGTCATTTTCTTGGCCGTATGACCAGTTTCTTCTCTTAGTTCTCTGAAAGCACATTTTTTGGGTGCCTCGCCCTTCTCAAGCGTACCTGCAGGAATCTCAAGTACATATCCATGAGGAAAACGATGCTGTCTTACAAGCAATACCTGTCCATTCTCAATAGCAAGCACAGCTGCAGCTCCTCTGTGTTCTATGACTTCTCTTGTTAATTTACGTCCATTAAGGCATAAGGTGTATACACTTAGGGAGAGAACCTTGCCTTCAAAGATTTTTTTTCGCATTGCTAAATGATCGTAGATAGATATGTTATGAATGTATTTCAGGCATCAGATGTAATCTCTTTGATCTTTTTACCTGCTCGATTGTATCTTTTACCCACTTTTGTGGAAAATTAATCTTTTTTGGAATAAAAAGATCAACTGATTGCACACCTTCAACATCTTGAATCTTTCTTGCTAAATCATCAATCTTGAATATGTTATCACTGTACAGAAACAAAACTACCTGATTCATATGTACAAATGGCTTTTGCAAAAATGAACTAGAAAATTTCTTTTCTAATTTAAGCAAAGCATTTTTTACGTTACTGGTAACACCAACTAGAATTGCAAAAGGAATAAACTCTCCCATCTTTTTTGGATCATATATAGAAGTGAATTGAATCGCTTCATCATTTTGTAATTTATCAAGTGAACGCGTTACAGTCTTTGTTGAAAACCCAGATTTTTTTGCAATCACTTCTATCTTCAGTCTGGGATCTTTTAGCAAGATATCAATAATTTCAATGTCAGTTTTTGTCAGGTCTGATCTTATCTCTGGATTTTTGGCTTCAAATATAGAAAGTACTCGTACATCATTTAACAGATTTTTTGCAAGATTCATCTTTTTTGCAGGATCATCTTTTACTACTATACTACATACGGTAATCCCTCCAACACACGGAACGACAAAAAATGGTTCACCGACTAGTCTTATCTTGTTTAAGATATCATCAATCTCTTTTCCTATAACCACAAAATACAAAACACTGTAGCCAAGAACTGGCGGTTCTATTTTGAGCGCAAACTGTTCTATGATTTTTTTGTCAATCATTTTCTGGATTCGTGAGTTAACAGCTACTCCCGAAATCCCTATTTCCTTACCTATCTGCCTGTCAGGTATCCTACAATTATTTAGAAGGTGGGATAAAATCTGTACATCCAATTTGTCCATTCTTTATAGTATCATCTCACTAATCCTATTAAACTGAACATCTTGTATATATAATTGTCTGATTTACTAATAAAATACGTCTAAAATATTAAATAATGGACTAATTCTTGATTATCTGTGGATTATAGAGCACATCTTGGTATTAGATTTATCACAAGACGCAAGGGTAGTTTAATTGCCGCAAGCCTAGCTGTTGCAATTGCTATTCTAGTAGTTCAGGTTAATTCCGTTATCTTTCAGGGACTGTACGATGCAATTGTACGTGACCTGATAAACTATCGATTTGGTCATGTCTTCATTAGCAGACAAGAAGATTTCATCACGAAATCTTCATTTGTACTGGTAAACTGGCTTGAAAGAATTCCTTATGTTGAAGCAGCAGCTCCGAGAATTGATTATTCAGCTCAAATTAATTCTACAGTAAATGGCCAGCTGATAAAAGACTATGCAGTTCCGGTAATCGGTGTTGACCCAGTACTTGATAGGAAGGCATCGACTATGTATCAAACCGTAGGTGATGGTCAATATGTTTCGTTTAGAAATTCAATTGTATTAGGGGCAATTGCAGATAGAGATCTTGGATATCCCAAAGTAGGAGATACTGTCAAACTAAAATTCAAAGACCAACATGGTAATGACGTTCTTAAGAGATTTACAGTGGTTGGAATCACTAAAACTGCTGGTTCAGTAGGTCTTGACAATAGTGTTATAATAAATATTGATACATTACGTGAAATAATAGATAGGCCACAGCAAACACAGTCAATTATTGTTAAATTAAGTGATCCAACCAAGGATGAACAAGTAAAAGATTTTTTCCTTAGTTCATTTCCATCAAATGCAGATAAATTCAAGGCACAAACAATTGAAGAGGCAGCAGAGCTGACTCTTAGTGGATTCAGATCAGGTATTGCACTGATAAATCTGGTTGGATATTTTGGTATGATGTCATCTGCATTTGCGGTAGTTACAATTCAGATGATGCAAGTAACAAGTAAGACTAGAGACATTGGTGTTATGCGAGCATTAGGATCAAAAAGAAAAGATGTACTGCTAGTTTTCATATTTCAGGGAATGGTAATTGGTGCTATAGGTGCAGGACTTGGAACTGTGCTTGGTGTAGTCTATACCGTATATGCAAAGGAGACACACCTGACATTTCAGGGAAGCCTAGCTTTAGAGGTCAAGTACAACTGGACAAGTATAGTGCAGACAGACATTTTGGCATTTGTACTGGCTGTCATAGCGTCAATTTACCCAGCATACAAGGCTACCAAGTTGGAACCGGTGGAGGCTATGAGAGTTGGCTGATTATGTATTGGAAGTACAAAATGTGAACAAGGTGTACGGCCAAGGAGATACTGCGGTTCAGGCTTTACAAAATATATCGTTTAAAGTCAGAAAAGGAGAATTTATGTTAATTGTTGGCAGTTCCGGCTCTGGTAAATCTACTTTACTTAACATGATAGGACTACTTGACAGACCAACAACGGGTAACGTGACAATTGATGGAATTGATACATCTACATTAAATGATAATCAACTTTCTACATTTAGAAATTCTAAACTTGGATTCATATTCCAGTTTTCAAATCTCTTGTCAGATCTTACTGTTCTTGAAAATGTGATGTTCCCAAGAAAAATTCAAGGAACACTGCAGAACGCTGCAGAAGAAGCAAGCACATTACTCAAAACAGTGGGACTTGAAAGTCAGATGAACAAGTTTGCAAACAAGATATCCGGCGGACAAGCTCAAAGAGTAGCAATCACACGAGCTCTGATAAACAAACCTGCTATAGTTCTAGCAGATGAACCCACAGGAAACTTGGATTCGCTATCTGCCGAAACTACCATACACCTGCTAAAATCTTTAAACCGTAAGCTAAACCAGACTTTCATAGTAGTAACACACGACCGTCCTCAATTTGGTGATGTTGACAAGGTAGTAACAATAAGGGATGGCAAGATAGTAGAAGGCGAACTGGAGGCAAGTTTGAGATGATTTACAGAGCTATAACACTAGCAACGCTGTTTTTAATTGGGCAATTTTTGATTCCAGGTTATGCTGAAACACCAGAACTAAATCCACCAGGCGAATCTCCATTTGAGCATGGATTTGTAGACATCAAGTTCCTTAATGCATACTTTGGAACCTTGGGCCAAAAAATCGAGGTCGAGCCTGGAAACAAGAACGTTCCACTTACCGTAGTACTATCAAGTTCAGGTACTGAAGACATTACTGGAATCAGAGGTATTCTTAGTTTACCAGTTGGTTTTTCTAGTGCATCTTCAAGTAACGGATTAATTCAAGCAGAAAGTCTACAGACTGCCCCAAGTGGTCAGGCATTTTCACTAACCTTCTTTGTGAATTTAGATAATTCAATAAACATACACGATTATTCAGGAACAGTCAAGATTACCTATTCTAGGGTAAGAGAAAGTGGGGAAAGAACAGTCTTCTTTGACTTTAATTTTAAAGTAACAGGAAAGAGCGTGCTTAACCTAAAGGCAGACAATCCATTCTTGCAACCCGCATCAAACAATGATATTGCAATCAAGGTTGAAAATTCGGGTTCTGGTGCTCTAAACAATGTGGATATAACTATACAAAACACGCAAAATTCAAACACCACTGCTGCAAGTGCTGGTAATTTAGATAATGTAGTACTAGATCAAAATCACTGGAATGTCGGAACTGTACCGGCTGGATCATCAAACTCGTTCCCATTCAAGGCATTTGTTCCACAAAGCTTAGCAGGGCAAACCGTTCATCTTCCACTATTGGTGAAATATTTTGATGGGCAAGGAAACCAAATAACAACAACAAGAACAGTAGATTTCATAATTGGTCCTGCAAGCACAACTTCAATTCTTAGTATCTCATCCCCATCATACCTACTGATGGGTGTTATGCAGAATTTGACTTTGGAAGTTCAAAACACATCTCCCTCAAAGATCTCAGACGTTTCAATTTCAATTACTCCAAATTCAAATAACCTTAAAATTTTTCAGGATAACAAGTGGTTCATCAAAGAGATAAATCCACTCACAGAGAGCAAGCTTGTCATACCAGTATTTGCTGATAGCAGTATAGAAGGTCAGGCGGTCAATTATGATGTTAATATCCAATATACCAAAGAGGGATCTACTGTGATAGAAAAACAGAATTTTGCTACCTACATTAGAGGAGTGATTGATATCTCTGTCTATGGAGTCGATGTATCAGAAATTGCAGAAAAGAAGATGATAATTGGAAATGTACTCAACCAAGGAAATATCAAAGCTGTCTTTGGTTCTGTGACAATTGAGCCACTAGAAAATTCAAACATAAAGAAATCTAACCAGTATATCGGTGATATTGATATTGATGCCCCAGTACCTTTTAACGTACCAGTGGAATCAAATGGAGAACTATCGGGTGATCAAAAAGTCTTGGTCACATTAACCTACAAAGACTCTTTACTACAACAACATACCATAACCCAAGTCGACATGGTATCATTTGGAACAGCAGCGCCTCAAACAAACCAAGACTTTTCACAAATTCAACTTGTGATTCTACTTGCTATTGCTGCAGGTATTGGAGGAATTGTATTTAAGATAAAGAAATCAAAGAGAGTTCCAATTGAGAAGAAAGTAACAACTGGCGCAAGCTAAGGTTATATTTAGTAAAACAAGTTTTTCATTATGACTTGGGATCAAATCGAAGTCCCAAAGGAAATTCGTCCTTTTATGCTTGGAGACGCTGAGGAAACCCCTCTTGGCCAAAAAAATGGCGCAAAAAGACAGTACCGATATGGCAATCTGCATATCCTAGAATATAATGACAAGTATCTTGTACATATGGATAAGGCTGACCCAAGAAAGGATCCACTTGGTCATCTAATTCTTGATGCGCCAGAATTCTTGGTTGGTGCTGCCAGTGCATTTGTAGGTGGAAGGAAAATGGCATCAGAGGTTTACAAGCTACAAAAGAATTTACCGTTTGCAAAAGGCACATCACTTCTTGTGGGATTTTTAGCTTCTATGGCGACAGGATATCTCGGTTATTCTTTTGTAAAGAAGCTAAAAAATTTCTAGGGAGGAATTGGGCATTTCTAAATTAAGAATATTTGGCACCTTTCTGAAGTTGTTACCTCTTATTTTGGCATTAAGAAAAGACAGAAGAGAATGGGTAAAGAAGCAGGGAAAAAATATCAATCTAGACAGATATCAAAAAAATGCCCGTAAGGCGCTGAAAACTTTCGTATCACTAGGTCCAGTCTATATCAAACTTGGTCAATGGCTTTCTTCAAGAGCAGATATTTTACCACAACCATATCTTGAAGAGCTTTCAAAACTGCAAGATGAAGTTCCTGCAGCATCATTTGATCAAGTAAAACCAATTATAGAAAATGATCTGGGTCCTATCAATCAAAGTTTTGACTTTATCGATACAAAGGTGATCTCTGGCGCATCACTTGGCCAAGTGTATCGTGCTAAAATTAAGGACAAAGATGTAGTAATCAAAGTAAAACGACCAGATATAGAAAAAATAGTTGAAAAAGACATCGAGGTTCTAAAAAAAATTGTTCCCTTTGCAATGAAATTCGTTGACCCAAATCTTAGATATTCTGCAGATGCAATGCTATCGCAGTTCATAGAAACAATACGCGAAGAAATGGACTATACCATCGAGTCCCAAAACCTCAAGACGATAAAGCGAAACATGCGCAGCTATCCAAGAGTAATAATTCCATCAGTAATAGAAGACCGCTCAACCAAAAATGTGCTTACATTAGAATACATTCCAGGAATAAAGATAACAAATGTCGAGGCACTAGATGAAGCAGGTATAGACAGAGAACAGATAGTAGTAAGAGCACACAGGGTCTTTTTCACCATGCTTTTGCGTCACGAGATATTTCATGCAGACCCTCATCCAGGTAATATATCAGTGGCAAATGACGGCTCTCTCATATTATATGACTTTGGAATGGTAGGAAGGCTTGACCATGCTACACGCCTGAAACTAATTAGACTATATCTCTCGTTAGTTGAAAGGGACCCGACTAGAACAGTTAACGCAATGGATGACCTTGGGATGTTGATGCCTGGATATAACAGAAATATCATAGAAAAAGGAATCGCCCTCTCCATTCAGGCAATGCATGGAACAAAAGTAGACAGAATGGAAGTTCGTGCGTTAATGGAGCTTGCAAACAAAACAATGAGCAGATTTCCGTTTAAACTTCCAAAACACCTTGCACTTTACATGAGAATGGCATCAATACTTGAAGGAATTTACTTGACACATAAAGTGAACTTTAGATTCATCAACGTTTTACGAAATATTTTAGAAGAAGAAAACGTTGTTAAAGACGCATATGTTGAAGAGCTCAAGTTATCATTTAATAGATTTGTAAAATCAGTCGATTCTGCTATCACTTTGGTTCCAGAAATTAAGAGATTTTTAGAAGAAAACAAAACGATTCAAGCAAATCTGCCAAAATCAAGAAATGTTTTGTTATCTGGAAGTATACTTTCAGCTGCAGTTTTTGTTGGTTCGGCCATGTTATATACAGCAAATCAATTTGTTGGTGAAATTGGAATGATCAGCTCCATCGCTATTATGATAATTTCTATTTTTATAAAAGATCGCTGACTGATTTCTAGCTTATGAAATACTTTGTTGTACAGACAAATACCAAAACTATTCTATTGTTATGTTCTTTCCTGATTTAATTGGGATGGTTAGTGTGAGTACGCCATCTTTGTATTTGGCTGATGCACCAGGATCCTCATCTTCTTTTACTCCAATTGGAAGTCTGATCTTTTTGTCAATAGCACGTGGCCTCTGACGCCAGATTATAGTACCATCATCTTCATCCTCTCTTTTTGCACTTATAGATAGAATATTTCCGTGTAGTCGTAGGTTGATTTCTTTTTTATCAAATCCAGGCATATCGATAGTTACTATCAGATTGTCATTCTGCAAAACCATGTCTACTGGTGGAAGAATGAACTCGAAGAACTCTCTTGATTTGTTGCCGATTTCTCTCATAACTTCTTTTGCCATATAATGACCCAAGCCCATTTTGTTACCTCTAGGTCAATTTTGGTTATTAAACGTTAGTCGTTTACAATTTATCTACTTCTCTATTTAATAGGATCTGATGATTATAGTTGTAGAGGGTTTTGATCAGGCTGGAAAGAAAACTCAATCAAAACTACTTGCTGATTTTTTGAAAACAAAAAAGAAAAAATGCAAGATATTCAACTTTCCTGATTATACTACTCCACTTGGTAAAGAGATTAAACATTATCTTTCAGGTAAACGAAAGTTTCCTCCTCAAGTAATTCATTGTCTTCTTGCCGCAAACAGATGGGAGAAATCACAAGAAATTATCGATACAATGTCCAAAAACTATGCTGTTATAATGAATAGATACTATCAATCAAATCTAGTATATGGAACTGTAAATGGTCTTGATTTGAAATGGCTTGAAAATCTTGACAAAGGTTTACCAAAGGAGGATCTTGTCATAGTTCTTGACGTAAATCCATCTGATTCATTTTCTCGTAAAAAAGAAAAACGAGATAGGTTTGAAAAGGACAAAATATTTGCGCGAAAAATAACTAATACTTATAGAAAATTGGCCAAAAGATTTGGTTGGCACCTTGTAAACGCATCACAAAGTAAAGACGGTGTTCATCAATCAGTAACACGAATTGTTTTAAAATATCTGGATTGATAAAATGGCAAAAAAATATCTTCAGATCGTCGATCCGATTCATGATTTTATTACTATACATAAAAATGAATTGGATATCATTGATACACCCGTGTTTCAGAGGCTACGCAGAATAAGGCAACTTGCGGGAGCACATCTTGTCTATCCAGGTGCACAGCATTCTAGATTTGAACATTCGCTTGGGGCAATGCATATTGCAAATCAAGCCGCTACAATACTTAAAGAAAAGAAATTCCTAGACTCTGAAGACGTTACCAATCTTAGACTAGCTGCATTATTACATGACATAGGCCATGGACCATTTTCTCATCTTTTTGAGGAGGTTTTACAGAAAAAAAAGAGAATCTCTCATGAAGAAATAGGCGCAAGGCTAATACTAAAATCCGAAATTGGTGACCTGATAACTAAAGCTGGCTTTGACAAGGGTTTTGTAAGTAAACTAGCTTTTGGAAATTCAAAATATCAATTTATGAACGAGATAATTTCAGGAGGCCTGAGTGCCGATATGATGGACTATCTCCTTCGTGATGGTTATTTCACAGGTGCAGAACATGCCAAGGTAGATTTTATGAGAATTATCAATTCCTTAGATGTTCACAACAGGAAGCTCTCACTTGACAGATCAGCATTGTATTCTTTTGAATCAATGATGATCTCCAGATATCAGATGTTCAAGGCCGTGTATTTTCACAAAACGGTAAGAGCAGCAGAAGTAATGCTTCTAGAAGCAATGCTTCTTGCAGACAACGAACTTCAGCTTACAACTAGTGATCTTAAAAAATATGTTCTGTTAACTGATGAATTTGTAATATCTAAACTTGTTTCTTTACCTCAAAAAAACTCTGAGCTTAAAAGAGCAAGACAACTTGCTATCGAATATCAGGAACGTAAGCTGCTAAAATGTGTCTATGAAAAAATCTTTACTCATCCACGGATGGGTAAGGTAAATGCTTCAGTGCTTCAAAGTGAAATAGCAAAGAAATCCAAAGTAGATGAGGCAGAAATCTTTGTCGATATATCAAAGACGCCCTCTATCCCACTATCACCTACAAAAAAGGAATCACAATCGATAATTCTTACTTCAAAGAAAGGAGAAAGTCCAAAGGAAGCTTACGAACTTCCAATCTCAGAAATTCCTTTGGTATCGGCAATTTCTGGATTTATGGATATACTTAGGGTCTATACTAGACAACAATTCAGAAAAAAGGTTGAAATGGCAGCACAGGTCATCCTTGGTGAAAACAGGTAATGAGAAAAAGAATTGCGATAAAATTATCAGGAAGCTTGTTTGGCATGGAGGATACGAAGAGACTAAAGCAATTTGCCGAGTTTTTTGTAAGAATTAGTAAAATATGTCAACCAATCATAATTGCAGGTGGAGGCACGATTGCAAGGCATTACATCTCGCATGCCAGGTCCTCTGGGGCAGATGAATCTACACTTGATGAGCTTGGCATCGAAGTCTCAAGACTTAACGCAAGGCTTCTTATCTTTGCTTTACAGGAAAAAGCATATCCTCATCCTCCCACTAACCTAAAAGAGGTAGCACATGCTGTTGATTCAGGGCTAATAGTTGTAACAGGCGGTCTTCATCCAGGTCAAAGTACAAATGCTACAGCCGCGCTAATATCTGAAAAAGTGAGGGCATATGCATTTTTGAATGCGACCGATGTCGATGGCGTATACGATTCTGACCCAAAAAAACACAAGAATGCTAAAAAATTCAAAAAGATTCCAATAAAGAAGCTGCGTAGTATGTTAGTTCATCAAGATTCTATTGCAGGAGGTTATGACTTGATGGATATAGTTGCCTTGAAAGTTATAGAACGTTCTAAAATCAAGACACAAATTCTCAAAGCAGATGTCAAGACATTAGAAAAAGCAATCAAAGGAAGTCCTGAAGGCACAGAAATTACACTAACCTGACCTGCCCTGAATATTCTTGAATCCCAGCAGAGGTAGCTTTACGCAAAATCTCTCTTGCTTCTTCTTCAGACACGGCCTTTGATTGTGCCTTGGCATATCCTTCTTCATCAACTATTACAGCAATCCAGCCTTCGGGCTTTTGGACAACTGATACTAATTCCTTTTCGCCAACAGGAACAAAGGTTTCTTCTGATTTCTTAACAGTAAGTGTAAGCATTGCAAAACCAGCATGGGAAAATAAGGTCATCTGAGACTTTCTTGCTCTTTCTTGACCTATCCTTACAGCTTGGTGATATTGCACAAGTTTAGTTCTTGAAAGTTTTACTATAAGGGTTTTCAACTTAACATTTAAG
>Ga0066698_10000953_pt1 | contig 12034 bp, 15 predicted proteins | sample GraSoiAngelo_147_FD_66457 | JGI IMG/M metagenome (GOLD analysis project Ga0066698, IMG submission 66457) | Grasslands soil microbial communities from the Angelo Coastal Reserve, California, USA - 14_1009_05_40cm | ecosystem: Environmental > Terrestrial > Soil > Grasslands | place: USA... | reverse complement strand
ATTTCTTCCCAGAATGGTACTGCTAAAAAGTTTCTAGGCCTTCGTTCTACAATCGGCCTTGCCTGCCCAACCCATTCCAGCAGATTTGAAGGCAATGACGGAAGAGGTTTTTTTCCACGATCTCTTGCTAGTATAGTTTCCCTTATCTTTGCAATTTCTCTTTTTGCAAGGCTGTTATGTTCTGTAACCCACTGATTACGGTACAATTTTTTCAAGCACCTCTCTTGTTAATCTGATAAGGCTAATGTCTGAAGTTGGCGAGTTTGCAATATTCGTTTTTGATGTAACTAGATATGCGATGGTTTTTGCTATTTCTCGCTTTTCTTTTTGCAATTGTAAATAAGTTTTTTCTGAAAAATTGCCTGTCTGTAAAAGATTGTCGATAACAAGTTCTATCTGATCTTGAGATTTTCGTAATTTTAGAATTTGACTAGAAATTGCCATCTCTGCGCTCTCAACATTAATTTTACATTGCTCGTTGAACTTACCTTCATTGATAGTTCTTCTGCGTTTCGCAAATATTTTGTAATACCTGTATACAGTCTTGCGGTTAAGCTTCAACTCTTTTGCTGCTACCATTGCAGAAATGTCATCACGAAAATATGGCCAAATCTTTTCCTCGATTTCATTTTGTTGGTTTAGACTAGGCCTACCCCTTTTTTCTTCCGGTGTCTCAATTCCGCTTCCGTCTGTAATGTAAGGATTTTTATCCATAGATCGGATTTGCAGAAGATGCTTTTATGTATTGAAACTCCAAACTTTTCGAAATTACTTTGCTTAAAAAAATGAGAATTTTTTTCTAAAGTATTATACATCAAACCAGTTATTATGTATTTAAAATTCGTAGAGATGATTTTAAAAAAAATTCAGCAAGTTTTTTATTCTAGGTTTGCATATAGATTAGCAAGTTATCATTGCGTCTTCTCCAAAAAATAAAAAATTATTTTTCAGACCATTTTAGACCATTTTACACGGAAAACAAGATTGAATTTATTGTAAATCTGGCATTTATGTGGTAATCTAGGCATACAGCAAACCAAAAAACCCTCTTAATGGATTACATAAAGTCACCACTTTATTCACCGAAGAATTGACAGAACCGTCGCAATGCCAACAATCCAAGTCTGTTTGGAAATACTCTTATCCACTTTAAATCAGGTTTAGTTGTGAAGAAAATAAAACAAAACGACAATGTATTGTTCTTTTATAATGATTCTAAAAAATGGCTGCTGAGGGTTTCAAAGAAGCAACAGTTTCACACTCACATTGGAATAATCGACCACAAAAAAGTTATTGGAAAACAGTATGGTAATGCAATCAAAACTAATAAAGGAAAGATAATCTATCTTTTGGAACCAACTATCTATGACTTTGTGATGAAGAGCCAACGCAGTACCCAAATAGTATATCCAAAAGATTTGGGATATATTGCAGCAAGAATTGGACTACAAAGTGGTCAACAAATCATTGAGATTGGAACTGGGAGCGGTTCGCTTACTACGTTTCTTGCAAGTATTGTAAAGCCAAAAGGTCATGTATACACATATGATGTTGACGAAAACTTTATGGCAATAGCTAGGAAAAACATAGAGAAAGCAGGACTATTAAAACATGTCACTATGGAAAAGTTTGATATCAAAAATGCAAGGAAAGTTCCTAGGACAAATGCTGATGTTGTGGTAGTTGATCTAGGAGATCCTTGGCTAGTTGTTCCACAGGCAAGAAAAATGCTCAAAGGCAGTGGTGCGTTTGTGTCAATATGTCCAACAATGAATCAGCTTGAAAAACTTGTAACTGCGTTAAGGCAGAATGACTTTTTCGATATTGAATGTACCGAACAGATAGTAAGAACAATAGAAGCAAGAGAAGGAAAGACACGTCATTCATTTCGTGGTATAGGTCATACTACCTACGTTGCTTTTGCAAGAAAAGTGACCACGCCAAAGGAATTGCGAAGAATAGTGACTACTGATTCAGAAGATATTGATTCTGATGGCTCCAAGCTTGTTGAAGACGAAAGTTTATCCAGCCAGAAAAAATAGAACATTTGTTGGCCAAAATTCTTACATCTACAATTGTTAAGAATTTTATTCCGCCAAGAAAATCTTCATCAAGAAAAGGCGAGAATGGTAAGGTGTTGGTAGTAGGAGGAAATTACCTGTACCACGGTGCACCCATATTATCATCTCTTGCAGCCCTGAGGGCAGGAAGCGATTTAGTATACACATGTGTACCAAAAATTAATGTGGCTTCAACACGTGCGATTTCTCCTAATCTTATAGTAGTTCCTCTCGTGGATGCAAAGCTCACAAGGGGCGCAGTCCATAAATTGCTTGGAATTATACCAAAAGAACTTGATTCGTCTACCATGGGAATGGGTCTTGGAATTCAAGACAAGGAAGCACTAAAACTTTTAATCAATTCACTTTTGGACAGAACGGTAATGTTGTCTCTTGATGCTAGCGCATTGATACCTGAAATTTTACCATATGTCAAAGGTAAGAAAGTTATTGTAACGCCACACGCAGGTGAATTTAGGAGGATGTTCGGTGAAGTGCCTCCAGACAGCATTAAACAACGAACTGTAATAGTGCAAAAATATGCAAAGGAAAATGATGTAACAATCTTACTTAAAGGACCAACTGACGTTATATCTGATGGAACACATACTTTTCTGAACCCAAAAAACATCTCAGCAATGACTGTTGGAGGTACCGGTGATGTTCTTTCTGGTATAGTTGCGGCAATCTTATCAAAGAATAAGAATCCCATCGAAGCAGCTTCTGCAGCAGTATTTGTGAATGGAAAGGCTGGTCTTCTTGCACAGAGAAAACATGGTCTTCACATTGTTGCCACCGATCTTTTGGATTTTATCTCAATAGTTATGAAACCATTTGATAGAGTAAAGTGATTAATCATGCAAGATCAATTCATTGACAAAAACATGCCAGCCTTAATTTCTGATCTTCAGAAATTAATAAGGCAGCCTAGTATTTCAGCAAAAAATCTAGGGTTAGAAGAGTGTGCAAGATTAGTTGTCCAAATTATGAGAAAATCTGGAATAAAGGCTGAGATATTACGAATAGGAAAAAACATTCCACCGACTGTATATGGCGAGGTAAGATCAGTGCAAAATCCGAACAAGACCATACTATTTTACAATCATTATGACGTTCAACCCGAAGAGCCATTAGAATTGTGGGATGACAAACCATTTAGCGGCAAGAGGCGAGGAAACAAAATCTACGGTCGCGGCTCAGCAGATGACAAGGGCGAACTAATTACCAGAATCAAGGCAGTCGAGGCATTTCTTAAAACTACAGGTGATGTACCATGCAACATCAAGTTTCTTGTTGAAGGTGAAGAAGAAGTAGGTAGCATACACGTTGAAGATTATCTCAGAAGGTATAGGAACAAGTTATCATGTAATGCAATAATATGGGAATTTGGTTATGTTGACGAAAAAGACAGGCCAATTATTAGCCTCGGAATGAAAGGTCTCTTATACGTAGAACTGTCACTACAAGAGTCTATACGCGATGCACACTCGAGTCTTGCAGTACTCATCGAAAATCCTGCGTGGAGATTGGTAGAAGCCTTGAAAACTTTGCGAGATAAGAATGGGAAGATATTGATAAAAGACTGGTATAAAGAAGCTGATAATTTTACATATGAAGAGCTAAAAGTTATTGCATCTGAGCCTTTTGACGAAAAATCTTTCAAAAAAGAATATGGCATAAGGAGATTTGTAGGCAACAAGAAAGGTGCCGAAATAAGAAAAGCATTAGTGGGTGCCCCTACCTGCAATATAGCTGGTTTCACATCGGGATATGAAGGGCCAGGAGCAAAAACAGTTCTCCCTTCAACGGCGCTAGTCAAAATTGATTTTAGACTGATTCCTAAAATGAATCCATTGAAACAGCTAAGAAGACTCAAACAGCATCTCAAAGAAAAAGGATTTGGTGATATTCAAGTAAAAATGATTCATGGCGAGGCAGCATCAAGAACTAAAATTTCGGACAAGTTTGTTAAGACCGTAAGACAAGCGGCCAACGAATCTTTTGGCAGATCTATACTGAGTGTTTCTTCTGCAGGTACGGGCCCAATGTATTCATTTTCTAAAATCCTCAAGGCACCCTGTATATCTGTTGGAAGTACGTATGTATTCTCGAGAATACATTCTCCTAACGAATTTGCACGAATTGATTTGTTGAGGAAAACCACAAAATGCATGTGCAAAATCATCAAGAAATTCAGTAATCAGTTGCCTTGACCCTTTTCCTTATTTAGTGATTCGTAGCGACAAAAAGACATCGCATGCCGTGTTAGGATTTTAGAGAAAGGCCTTTATTGTGCTCGTTTTGCAATTCAAACATGGCTTACATGTATATGCCAGGCGCTACTGCTGTTGGCGTTACATATGATGGCGGTGTCGTTATAGCAAGTGAGAGGAGAATTGCCTACGGTAATTTTGTAGTAAGCAAAAGCACAAAGAAGACTTTCAAAATTACCGATTACGTAGGAGCCTGTTGTGCAGGAATGGTTGCTGATATGCAGGTTCTAGCAATGCAAATGCGGGCGTTGACAAAGATTAGGAAAATGGAGCTTAAACGAGACATTCCACCAAACTCAGTTGCCAAAATGATGTCTACTCTGATGTATGAGCGTAGATTCTTCCCACTATTGACCCAAGTCATAGTTGGTGGAGTAGATGGGAATCCAGCTATTTACACATTGGATCCATTAGGTTCTGTTTTACCGGACGATTATGCGGCTGTAGGGACAGGAGCCGAAATGGCGCTTGGTGTTTTGGACCAAGAATACAAGTCTAAGATGAAAGAAAAGGAAGCGGTTGCACTAGTAGTCAAGTCCATCAAGTCAGCAACTATGAGAGATGCCGCAAGTGGTGATGGTATAGATATTCTTGTTGCTGATAAGACCGGTGTAAGAGAATTTACTGAAAACTAGTCACTTTATCAATTTAGCAGCTTCCCAATATTTGTCTGAAATATAATGCAAATTTTTAACCACTTCTCCCTTTGTGATGTTTTGCATGTCATCATTTGAAACAAATGATTTTCCTACTGCGAGATATTTGTTATGTGATTCTTCGGCAACGCAGACAATATCGTCCTTTTTAAGTTCAGTATATCTTTTGACTCCGGGTCGCATGATATTTGCCCCATTACAAACAAACTTGATTGCTCCAGTGTCTACTATGACTTTGGGAAATTTTTCGAGTAGTGAAGTTTCGGTTAAAAATGGCAAATAAACGTCGTCTATCTTTAATGCTTTGAAACTATCTCCTGTTATGAGGCTAGAGTGTTCGTCAAGCTCATGTAAAACCAATGTCTTGATTTTTGGCATGACTATGTGCCATTGAGACGTTATTTTGTCTAGTATTTCATTACTTGAACTTTTAGAGAGAGCATGCGACTTCAAACTCTTGACATTTCCTGTTTGATATCAAGCAAGTCGCGTAGAATTGAACTTGCAGTTTCCATTCCTCCAGCGCCACGACCTATTATAGTCTGTTGTCCAGAATGTTCAGAATTAAAAGTAATTGCGTTTAATGTTCCGTTGACGCATAGAGGATCATCAAGAGGTATTTCCTTTGGCGCTACTTCAAGTTCTCTGTCACAGGAAGCAATGAGCTTTACAGCAGATTTGTGTTCTGCGGCTTTTTTGATATCTGGTGTTGTCACGTTCCTAATTCCGGTCCGATTGATATCTTTTATAGTGACTTTCATATCCATAATCCAATTTGCAAGTATGACTAGCTTTGCAGCAGCATCAAAACCATCTATATCAAGAGATTCATCAGCTTCTACATACCCTCTCTTCTTGGCGTCTGTGAGCGCCATCGTGAAGGTCATACCTCCGGCCATGTTGGTTAGAATGTAATTTGTAGTGCCATTGAGAATTCCTTGAAATGAAACTATTCGTTCTCCTCGTAGGCTATTTTTTGCATAATCTAGTATTGGTGTGCCTCCTCCAACAGTACCGCTAAATTTCAATTGTACCTGATTGTATGTAGCCAGTTCAATTAGAGAAGGAAATGCAAGAGCTAATGGGCCTTTATTTACACTAATTACATGGAGTCCCTTTTTCATCGCATTTACAATGTGTGACATACCGGGTTCTGCATCTTTGTAGTTACTTGGTGTAGTTTCAATGAGGACTTCAGCATCCATCCCTTTTATCATTTCTAGCCCATTTGCATCTTTCTCTTTGTTATGGTATTTTCTTATATTGCCATACTTTTTCTTCACTTCTAACAATCTATTTAGATCAAGACCTGCAGATGAGGCGGCAGAACCTTTAGAATCGAAAACCCCAACTATTCTAGGTTTTAGTCCATGTTTTGCATAAAGGTCTTCAGACCTTGATAGGAGAAGTTTTGCAAAACTTTGTCCCACAATTCCAAAACCACATAATATTATACGCAACATTCACAAGACACATTTTGGTATTAATTAACATTCACGAATCGCCAGATTGCTTTATTAACATATCAAAAACTCAGGATAACGTGAAATCGAAAAAATATGTTTATGCAGGAATAGCTGGTGCTGTTGTAATCGTCGCAATAATTCTAATTTTCAATCAAATTAATGCTACGCGGAAAACTACTATCGTGGAAGAGGAAAGATCTACATCATACCTAGACTTTTCATACGAAGAAGCAAATTCCGATTTGAAATCTACATTGACGTTAAATCATATCAATATGAGTAACCCTCTAAGATTTAGTAGCCCGACAGATATCAATCAATATTGTAATTTTCTGACTGATCTAAAAAAACAAGCTCTTGTCAAGTATTGTACTTCTACTGAACTACGAGACAAGAATGGTAACTTTCTTGGAGATATTAACATGGTAGGGTCCTCTACTGCGCCAGGACTTGTAATAGCAGCATTGCAATCGAACCCCCTGTTGACTAATTATGATGACGTAAAAACCGTATTTAGCGCAGTAATTAATGAAACAATGTGCCAGTGTTGGGATGAAGAGAAACCAGGAGGTTATGCTACTCTTTCTGATATGATGGACGCTCTGAGAGATTTTCACATAAACGGTAAAAAACCAGATAGTACAACCCACTCTATATCATTAGCAAATAAACACTTTGAAATCGAGGCAACCACAAACGCGAACGGCTATCTGTGGAAATTGCTAGTTGCTAGATAATTAACTCCATATCTTGGTTCACTAAGGTTGACGCGATCCCTTAATCTGTGGAAAATTCATTTTGGTGATGGCATTGTTTGACTACCTCTGGCTTCTTCCTCTTGGCTTCATAGCTGGAATAATAGGTTCTATGATTGGGCTGGGAGGAGGATTTGTAGTAGTTCCAGTGTTAACATTCTTTGGATTCTCCCCTACTCTTGCTGCAAGTAATAGTCTTTTTGCCGCCTTTAGCAATGCAGTTGCTTCTACCGCATCATATGCAAAACAAAAGAGAATAGTTTACTCAATTGGTATCAAACTTGCACTTCTTTCAATACCTGGAACAATACTTGGAGTATACATATCCGATGAAATATCGTCATCACTATTCAAATTGTTATTTGGAATTGTATTGATTGGTTCAAGTGGATACATTTATGCTCGAAGAAAAATGGAATCCAAAGAATGCAATCTATCTAAACAGATAATGGTACTTGCAGTTGGAGCAAGTTTTTTCGCTGGAATAATTTCTAGTCTATTTGGAATTGGAGGTGGTACAGTATTTGTACCACTAATGGTGGTTGCTATAGGGCTTTCTATGAAACTTGCAGCACCTACATCGCAATTTATTCTTCTGTTTGCGGCAGCATCTGGAATGATCATGCACTCCATTTTAGGCCATCCTGATTATTATCAGGCAGCATTACTCTCAGCAGGAGCGTTTGCTGGAGGTATTTTGGGGAGCAGGCTTTCGTTACGTGTAGAAGAGGGAAGACTCAGGATACTCGTTACAATAGTTCTGATAATTACGGCAATCAAGCTAATTATTGACGCAGTGGGAGCTCCTTTCTAATCTGGTAGAGGTTTCTCTTTGATATCAGCACCAGTTCACCGCTTTCTTTTGATCCCTCAAAATCTATGGATAACAGACCAAACTCATCGTTAAGCTCCGAGAACTTTTTCATTAGGATCTTGTTTCATCTGGATAGCAGATTATCTCAGAGCTGTTCATTGCTTTTCCAGAAGTAAAGTAACTTATGGCACTTAGGATTCTTGCATTATTTGGTTCTGTGCCTTCTATGCTCCCAGGTAAGAGTAGGTAAACTCTTGCCTTTGATTTGAGAACATCGCTTAATTCTTGATTTACTGTTGTCACAAATGGTCTCAAAGCGCCCCTGAATACTTCGATTTTTGCTCTGTCTCCACCGGTCACTTTGGAACCAGTAGGCATATCTGGTCCTATTATTATGATCGTACCTTGCTTATCTTTGAATAAAGGCGGATTCTTTGCCCCATTTGGAACAAACATGTTCAGTGACTCTTGTAATACTAATGCAGGAGTGTTTATGAATTTGTCAACTAGGCTATCCCACTGTGATCTTGACAATTCTGTAAGCTTGGATACCTGTGGAACTTTTCCTGTTACGTAAATTACAGAACTTATTGGTCCTATCTTTTGTGTTGCTGTATTTAGCATACGTTTGATGTTTTCTTGATTTGTAAAGTCAACGACATGAGAATGAAATTTGGAAAGTCTTTCCTCTGCTTGCTTTGTGCCTGTCTTTGAGATTAGAATGATAGATTTTCCTCCACTGTTTTCAATATTTTGTGCAAGGAATTCTGTTCGTGAAATGTCTGATTCGTCTGTTGCATCTACTACCAATAAGACCACTTTTGCCTTGAAATCTGACTGTGACTCGGGAATTGAGGAAGATATGTGTGGTTTTACAGGATAAAATACGCGGTCACCTGGTATTACCTTGCCGTTTAGTATTTTTGAAATGTTGTCATCACACAGCATCAACACTGTCTCGGCTACCTGTTGCTGTGACAAAAATTGTTCGTCTGCAATCATCTTGCTGGTGTTACTTTGAATTTTCTCGGCAATTTGTTGGATTTTGGATAAAAGTGTTGAAATGGTTGTACCAAGTTTCTGAACATCTGACTCTGAATTAATTGCTTTTGTCTTTGCAAGTTTGGCTGCTGCATTTTTGATTCCATCTCGTACAGTTTCTTCATCCTCGCCTAACAGTGGTAGGATATCATTATTGACAAGTTCAACCTCTTGAGGAGTTAGGTTTTCAAAGCCACTTACTCTCATAAATTCTGCGGCTGCTTTGGGATATACTGTCTTGTATATTCTGTCAGAATGGACTGGTCCAGGATTGGTAGCTATTGAAACAATTCCCTTATCTGTAAGCTCCCATGACATGGCTTCTGCAAGTCTGTTTTTTGCGCCCTGTGAGGCAGTATATGGACTTCGGAATCTATATGGTCTTTGTTCAAAGGGACGTTCTTCTGTAAAGAATGTAGAAATGGTAACGATCTTTCCACCTGATTTCATAGCTTTGATTGCTTGTGCAGAGGTCCAAAAAGTACCAGTAAGATGAATTCCAACAGTACTTTTGAATTCTGACATTGGTGCGTTGACAAAGCATGTAACTGGCCCTGAAACGCCAGCATTGTTAATTACGATATCTACAACCCCATGTGATTTTTTCAGTTCTTCGAACATTTTTGAAACTCCTGCTTCATCACTGACATCAACACCTGGGAAGATTTTCACAAATGCACCACTTTTGACGTTGGCAATAATTTGTTCCAACTCTTTAGCTGCTTCCTCGAGTGGTTCTTTTCTTCTTCCTAAAATCACAATATTTGCACCGTTTTCGGCAAACTTGATAGCAATCGCTTTTCCAATACCTGTGCCACTGCCAGTAATAACTACAACTTTATTTTGAAATTTTAGCATTAATAGAGACAGGGTATTTTCGGAGTATTTATTCGATTGTGCTTATACCGGGAGGGTTAAACTAATATTTATTTGAGGGTCGGATTCAACCTGACGCATGCACGATTCTGAACCTGATACTTTTACTCAAATTAGTAAGCGCGAAGAATTTTGTGGCTTGCTTGAAAAAATAGGCGTGCAAGCTGAAGTTAAACAAATTGATAGTGATGAAATCGAGAAAGGTGATTACTATTCAAAGCAATTTACACATTCTCCTGCCATGGTAACAAACCATGGTTGCGTCAAGTTAAAAAACTCCAATATCGACATCGTGCATATAATTCAAAAGGGTTGAAAATGTCACAAGATCTTGAACCACAACCATGGGGGGCACAGGATAGATTTCAGGCTCACTTTATTGTAAAAACTAGTCAAATCACTAATGCGGAATTTCTTGCTAAGACAAAACTAAAAACAGAAGGTCATTTTGCCCCAAAGAAAGTTGTGGGTGTACAATGGGTTGGGGGGACAATTGCAGAGACGCTAAATTCAGATGCCGAGTTAACTAGTATGATTGTAAAATTACCCTACAAAGATGCCAAAATATGGATAGAGCCAACAAGAAATGGAATTAGAATTCATGGTAGTTGGAAAAGCAGTTATGAATTTAGAATAGATAAGGAATTATTTGCAGTTTATGACAAGATTGCTTCTCATGTTAAGAGTACTCTAGGCTTTCCACCAGTCTAAAGCCAAACAATCTACCTTATTTCCTCTTGGAATAGCCAGGATGAATTGTTTTCTTACAGTTGTTGCTAACCTACCGGCTAAAACAACTTCCGTTGCTGATATTGTATCGGCGGAATTGTAGACTTGAACTAAATATGGGGCATGATCAATTCCAGGACCTTTTTGGTAAACAGCAAAGTCACAGCCAAACTTGATACCTGGGTTTACGATATATCCTTTCTCTCTGAACTCTTTATACACTAGATATTTTTTATCAAAATTATGATATTCCTTTCTACATATCTCTAGTATTTCGTTCTGGGTTACCTGTTTTTTCGTGCGATGTATTCTCAGCCTTGATTTTTCTACAAGGTAATATCCTTCAATCAAATCCAAGATCAAAGGAACATTTATCTCATCAACTTTTGGTTTGGTAATACCAATGGGTTTTCCATAGTAACCATTAACAAAAAGAGAACGTGACTCGTTAAGATTCCATACTATTATTCTATTTTCCATTAATTCGCCCTTCAAATGTGGTTCCTGATATGTATGGTATTGATTTTAGTGTTTACAAAGAGGATTAAAAAAAGGGAAAAATTGCTTTAGATTTTTTTATAGGCTAAGAGCAAGCAAAATGAACGAATCAGATACCTCAAGGCATTTATCTGACATTTCTTCAATTCCCTCTACCACATCTTTTAGGAGCATGAGTTCTTTTGTTATGCTGATTTCCTCTAAGACCCTTATGGTCAATTCACGATACTTTTCGTCTACAGCTCTCTCTATTCTCTGAGCTTCATGAGCAAGGTCTATAGCTACTGTTGCGTTACCCCCCAGAGCTCGTACAACCTCGTTTAGCTTGTAAATTTGGTCTACTGCCAGCTCAATTAGTTCGGATAGGTCTTCTTCGATTTTTTCTTTTTTCAATGTGGCTGCTTTGATATTTGAGAGCTTGAAGGCAATGCCAGTAATGTATCCAGCAATCTCATCCATTGTGTATGCAGTATTCAAGAGATTTTCTCTGTTCATCATGAGACCTCCAACATCCGCAATCTCGCGAGTTATTTTTCTGCGTAAAGCCTCTACCTCATCTTCGGTATTCTTTATTCTTTCGAGAACCTGCTTTGTCTCAGATTTGTCTGCCTTGATAATCAAAGCAGGCAGTGATGAAAGGTCTCTTACAGCATTAAGAATTCGGTTTATCTCGTCTTGCAAAACGGCAAGTGCCTTTCTCTTTGCCTGTACTTCAAGTTCCCCGCTATACATCCAGACGTTTTAGGTGATACCAGCAGCTAATAATCCTTACGTAAATAGCTATTTGTAATAATGAGAATAATTTCATTCAAGATTGTCCCTCATCTTGGGCCACTTTCTTTTGGTTATTGTATAATGTAATAATC